>Ga0307990_1002869_pt1 | contig 13487 bp, 5 predicted proteins | sample EllFjometagen129_FD_203168 | JGI IMG/M metagenome (GOLD analysis project Ga0307990, IMG submission 203168) | Marine microbial communities from Ellis Fjord, Antarctic Ocean - #129 | ecosystem: Environmental > Aquatic > Marine > Unclassified | place: Southern Ocean | collected 2014-10-08
GAGGTCATTAGTAACGTCGTGGCGAAGTATCTTGTTGATCAATTCAAGGTGTTCCTGGTAGGAATTTATTTCTTCTTCGGCTCTCTTGCGAGAGGTGATGTCATTATAGATGGCAACCACCCCAATCAACTCACCATCAACCATAATCGGAGATCCACTGGCTGCAACATTTACAGGGGAGCCATCCTTCCGAAAGCGTACAGCCTCCCAGGGAGATAGGACCTTCCCTCTCATGATCGTCTTTGTGGCCCTCTTCGCTTCATCCATGGCATCGGCGGCAATCAGGTTGTCAAACTCCCTGCCGATTACCTCTTCCTGCGAATATCCGAACAGTTTTTCCGCTCCCGGATTCCACCGTACAACCTGGTGATGATGATCCAGAACAATGATGGCATACGGGGCCGCTTCCAGCACCCCCTCAAGATACTGGAAGCGCCTTTCAAGTTCCTTCTCCATCTCTTTTCGTTGAGTTACATCGCGGATTATGCCGCGAAAACCGACTGGCTTCCCTTTCTCGTCTCTTCTCAGAAAGACATTAAATTCAAAAGCCCTTGAGCTGCCATCCTTTCTGATTACTTCGTAATCCTTTACATCGGCATGTTTTCCAGTCCGGTAGACCCTGCTAAATGTATTCCGTATCTTCTTCGCGGTTTCGGGGGAGGTATATTCGAGGTTGCTCAACCCCATGAGTTCATCCGCCGAATATCCCAACATTCTGCACATAGCCTCATTGAAGAAGGTGAATCTGCCAGGAAGATCAACTTCATAGTAACCGTAGTCCATGCCCTCAATGATGGTGCGGTATCTCTCCTCACTCTTTTGCAGTACCTCTGCCGCTTGCCTGCGATTCGTGATGTCGCGAATATCTAATATGCCTCCGACTACCTGTCCATCATCGTCAACGACAAAATTTCCTACGGCTTCCACCCATACATAGTGTCCAGCGGCATGTTTTGCCCTGTATTCTACTTTGGCGGGAGTGGATGTGGAGATGGCACCGGCGAATATTGCTTTTACATTTTCCATGTCTTCCGGATGAACTATCTCGAAAGAAGACCTGCCTATCCGATCTTCTGCCTCATATCCGAGGATATCTTTTACGGAGAGAGTCACATACTGGATGTCTCCGTTCATGTCCATCATGATAACAATATCTTTCATATTTTCCGCAATCAGGCGGAGCATTTTCTCGCTTTTTTTCAGCGCTGTCTCGGCTCGCATGCGGTTGGTGATGTTTTTTGAAACCACGGTCACTGCTGTTGTCTTGCCGTCTGTATTCATAACGGGGCTCAATGTGCGAATAAAATATTTTTCATCCCTGCGACTGCGGTGTTCGTAGCGGATTGACTTGCCGGTTTTGAATATCCTTTCCACTTTCTCGGCGAACTTCCTTGTTTCTTCTGCGTCGTGGACCGCTCCGTAAGTATTCCCAATGATATCTGTCAGTTCCATACCAAGCCTTTTCCGATATTGTTCGTTCATGAAAAGAAACCGGCAATCTTTGTCCACAAGGTACATTGCATCGGTGGTCGATGCCAGGGAACGATATTTCAGCTCAGATTCCCGCAGCTTCTTCTCCATCCTGTGTCTGTACAGGGCTATCTCTATGGCGACACGAAGCTCTATGTCCTCGAAGGGCTTGGATACGCAACCGAAGGGTTCCGAGAACACGATGTCTTTCATCCTGGCATCACTGATATTGGCTGTGACGTATACAACGGAAATGCCAAAACGGGCACGAATCTGACAGGCCGCCTCCACGCCGTCTATTTCTCCCCGCAGAACGATATCCATAAGGATCAAATCAGGACGTAGTTCCTGCGCCTTTTTGACAGCTTCTTTTCCCGAAGAGACAATAGCCGTCACATCGTACCCCATGGATTCCAGCTTGTGCCGCATGTCTCGGGCGATAACCAGTTCATCTTCAACAATCATGATTTTGGATTTTTCGTCCATTGTTTCAATTCCTTGTCGTAATATTCCCTTTTTTTGTGGGGGACCGTAGCGTGCCCCCTCTGTGGGGCACGGAGGCCCCACGCTACGCTTTCATTGAACCCCATGCTACGTTATATCCTCGTAGCGTTGCCCCTCTGCGGGCAACATATCGGCGGGGGACAGAGCCCCCGCGCTACACGGTTCATACGGAGACCCCACGCTACGTTCCGGCCCCTGCGTATCACACCCTCTTCCTGTACTTCTGCTCCTTGAAGATCATCTTAAATGACGTCCCTCTGCTTCTGTCAAGCTCCATCGTTCCGTTAAATTGCTCTGTGAGCATCTCCGCCAGTTGCAGACCGAAGGTCTCCGGGTTTTGATAATCTACCCCTTCAGGAAAACCGACGCCGTCATCTGTGACCGTCAGCGTGTATTCATCTGTTTTTGTGTCTTGTGTGAATTCTATGGCAATACTTCCCCTTCTGTTTTCGGGAAATGCATGTTTCAGCGCGTTTGAGATAAGTTCATTTATGATAAGTCCCATGGGTATCGCAGTTTCGATACTGAATGAGACGTCTTTTATGTGTGATGAGAAACTTACAACTCTTGAATCCACTTCGTAGGCCTGAAACAGCCGGGATGACAGATCTTCAATATAGTCGTGAAAGTCAATCCGGGACAGGTCTTCTGAAAGATAGAGCTTTTCATGGACAAGAGACATGGATCTGATATGGTCCTCGCAATTTTTGACCATTGAAAGCGTTCTTTCATCTTCTATATCTCTGGACTGGAGCGAGAGGAGGCTTATGATTATCTGCATGTTGTTCTTGACTCTGTGATGGATCTCGGCAAGGAGGGTCTCTTTCTCCCGGAGAGAGCGCTTGATCCGATCTTCGGCATGCTTGCGTTCGGTGATATCCTCAACAATCCCAACTCCTCCGATAAATTCACCCTCTTCAGAAGTAATTGGCGCAAAGAGAATACGCACTGGGGTGACTTTGTTTGCGGTAACGGAATGGTATTCATCCTCATAATAACCCGGCTTGCCATTAAGGGCCATCGCAACGACCGAAACGAGATCCTCGTCCGGGAGGTTAAGCATGTTCAGGCCCACCAGCACTTTTAGTGTTGATCCGATAATTTTGACAAGCTGGTCGTTGCATGCCGTAATGGCTCCTTTTTCGTTAAAGTTCAAGATGCCCATCGGGATGTTTTCGAATATCAAACGGTATTTCACTTCACTCTCATGCAGTTCCCTTGTCCTCTCAGCCACAGTCTCTTCCAGATGGTCTCTTTCCGCCCTCAAATCGTCTTCCGCCTTTTTGATACGCAGCGCCGTCTTTACCTGGGCTCCCAGGACGTATCCATCAATCGGTTTGGCAAGAAAGGCATCGGCACCGATTTCCAGCCCTTTAATATAGCTTTCAGTATCAGGCTTGATCGCGGTGACCATGATTATGGGGATATGTTTTGTGGCCTTGCATTCTCTCAGTCGTCCGCATGTCTCATATCCGTCCATTCCCGGCATTTTGATGTCGAGGAGTATTGTGTCGGGCGATTCCGCCATTGCCTTCTTTATACCTTCCTCCCCAGAAAGCGCGGTTATCACTTCGCATCCCGGGATCATATTTCTTAAAAGGGCCGAGATGGTGATAAGATTGTCCTTTTTGTCATCGATCGCTAAGATTTTCGGCATGGTGTCTCCCTTTGGTTGGTTGTTATTGGAAACTTGAAACTGCATAATGATAACCGGTGATATTTATAACGTGTCCCATCTGTGGGCAATATATCTGTGGGGCACAGAGGCCCCACGCTACGATTTAATCGCTCCTCGCTTTACGTTATATTCACGTAGCGCGGGGGCTCTGTCCCCCGCAGTAGCGTGGGGCCTCTGCACCCCACCCGTATGTGTCCTGCATTAACATGTTGCCGCGGATGGGCAACGCACACCTCACTTCTTCCCGGGCAACAACCACTTTTCTATCTTTTCCAGGATCTCTTCCGGATCAACCGGCTTGGAGACATAGTCAGCAAAGCCTGCATCGAGAATCGCTTCCCTGTCTCCCTTCATAGCGTGCCCGGTTACCGCTATGATTGTGATGTTATCCATTTTCTTCCTGATCTTTTTCGCCACTTCGTATCCATCCATTCCCGGGAGGGCGATGTCGAGGAGGACAAGATCAGGAGATTCCTCGATGGCCTTTCTGAGTCCCTCTTCACCGTCTGTTGCTTCAGTGAGGTTGTACCTTCCCTTCAGCAGGGCCTTCATGGTTGTCATGTTGTCGGGATTATCCTCGACTATAAGGATAGTTGGGGTTTTCGAGGTACGGATTGCGGATTGTGGATTGCGGGTTTCCCGGTGCTTAGCGCCGGATTTTTGAGTATCAAATTTCAAGTTTCGAGTTCCAAGTTTCGAGTTCCCAGCTCTCGTTCCTAACATCAGTTTTGTCTTGAAGAGGAGACCTTCTCTGTCCACGTCTCCCTTCTGGATCAACTGCTGGATGTTGTTGGCGCTCAGTTTCTTCATGTCTTGCCTCGTCAGGTCCTTTGCGGTGAGGATAAGGACAGGAATCCGCGCCGTCTCTTTCCTGCCGCGGATATTTTCCAGCACCTCGAATCCGTCCACATCCGGCATCATCAGGTCGAGGATTATGCCGTCCGGGATTGTTTCTTTGATGTAATCAAGGGCCTCTTTTCCACCGCGTGTCGCGTCCACGATATATCCTTCGTTTTCAAGCACGGCCTTTACCTGGATGATAGCCGCCTCATTGTCCTCAACCAGGAGAATCCTCCGGGATAGTTCCGACTTTGTGACCGGCGCGTGATGTTCGATTTCATTGTCGTCAACGATCATTACCGTATCGGGCGCGGGTCCGCCGATCCTGGATATTTCGGAGATCAGGGCGCCCCTGTCCACGGGTTTGGCTATATATCCGGTCGCGCCCAGTGCGAAACCTGTCTCCCTGTCCTCCGATATGGAGACAACAATGACGGGAATATCTTTGGTGGCAGGGGTTTCCTTTAACCGCTGAAGTGTTTCGAAGCCGTCCATCTCCGGCATTATGATGTCCAGCGTTATGGCAAAGGGGTGGTGCTTTTCGGCAAGCCTTAGGGCCTCCCTGCCCGATTGCGCCGTGATTGTTCGGTATCCTTCCTGTGAGAGATAGCCGGAGATCATATCGCATGCGGCCGGGTCGTCATCGACAACCAGGACAGTCTTTTGCGACTGCCTTGCTATTTCAGATGATGGAAGGGTTACAATATCCAGAACCTGCGTCAACCCCTGACACGCGACGGGAAGGGTCAGTGTAAAGGTGGAACCGGCGCCCAGAGTGCTTTCCACAGATATGTCCCCTCCAAGCAACCGCGCGGTTTTGTAGGCGATGGCGAGGCCGAGGCCCGTTCCTTCGTACTGTCTCGATGTGCTCCCATCCACCTGCCTGAATTCATCAAAGATGTACGGAAGGGCGTCGGAGGGTATGCCGATTCCTGTATCTCTGACCTCGACGTGTATCTTCTCCGCGTCACCGCGGGCGGAGACGGTAACATTTCCTCCTCTTGTAAATTTGACGGCGTTTCCTGCAAGATTCTGGAGGATATTATATACCCGCCCCTCATCGCTCTCGATATTTGGAAGATCGGGGGCGATATCCTCTTTCATCTCCGTCCCGTTCTCTTTGGCAAGAAGGGAAAGACTTTCCACTACCACCCCGATGGTTGAGGTGACAGAGAATGGCTTCGGTGTCACGTCCATCCTCCCCGCCTCTATCTTTGAGAGATCAAGTATGTCGTTGATAAGCGAGAGGAGCTTTTTGCCGTTGCGTCCGATGATTTCCAGATATTCCATCTCCTCTTCCGAGAGTTTTTCGCCGGCCTGCATTGCGATGACGCGAGAGAGGGCCATGACGGAATTGAGGGGTGTCCTGAGTTCGTGGCTCATATTTGACATGAATTCGCTCTTCAGGCGGTTCGCCTCTTCGACCTGCTGCCTTTGCACCTCTAATTCCACGTTCTGCTCCTGCAGTTCTTCCGACTGCTGCTGAAGTTCCTCGGACTGGGACTGTAGCTCCTGGTTTGATTCTTCAAGCTCCTTGACGAGCTTTTTCGTCTCCGCATTTGCCCACATGTTGGAAAGAGCTGTGCCGAATCCGGTTGTCCACGGCTGTTCCATGATGTCAAGGACTTTTTCCGGATACGGCTTGATGCTTGCCAAGCATACAATGCCGGATACGACGTCATCGATAATAATGGGGATACTAATAATCTCTTTAGGGAGTATCGTACCGGTGAAGGTCCTGAATTTGAATATGCTGTCTTCCGGGATATCCTTTATACTGGTTATTTTCTTTTTCTCCACGACCATCCCTAATTCCCCTTCAAGGGTGGACGAATCAAAGGGTTTCAAAAGCCCTGGGGTAACGCCTATGGATGAGAAGGGTTCAAAGATATTTGTATCCCTGTCCAGTCTAAAATAGGCCCCCATTTGCGACCCCGTAACCTTGACAAGCTTTTTCAGAATATTTACTCTGAACGCTTCCAGATTTTTTGCGTCCACCAGCGTTTGCGTAATCTCATCGTTTATTTTCCGGAGTTCCTCATGTAACTCGATAGACTCGGCCATTGTGTTGAATGTTTCCGCGAGGCCGGCAAGTTCATCAGCGCCGGTGATGAGGTTTCTGGCGGAAAAATTGCCCTTTCGCATCTTCTGGGTCGTTGCCGCCATTTCGGTGAGAGGGGTGGAGATATATCTTGACAGGAAAAACGCCACGATTATGGCCGCCAATATCGTCCCGAAAATGAGAATAATAAAATTCACCATCATGGCTTTTATGGGGGCGTAAATCTCCGCCATATCCTGCTTCGCGACAAAACCCCATCCAGTCCTCGGAATGTGGGTGTATGCCGCAAGGACTTTTGTATTTTGGTAATCGGTAGCCTCGATTATTCCCGTCCTCCCCATGGCGGCATTTCTGGCCGGTTCCGCCTTTATCTTGAGCTTCAATGGGGCCTCTTTGTAGTCCATCAGTTCATTGAGGGCCACCAAGTCTTTGTTGACGATAAGCGTCTCTCCGGTCCGTCCCATCCCGGTCCTTTCGAGGAGGAGGGTGTACAGTGAATGTCCCAGGTCCATGCGGGCGACCAGAATGCCGACTATGTGTTTTCCGTTATGGGCAAGACAGAATATCGGCGCGGAGAAGGTCATGGCGGGTTTTTTTGTTGTTTCGGAATAGTAAACATCTTTGATGTAGAGCTGTCTTGTCCTCATGGGCTCGGTAAAGTACGTATCGTTAATTCTTTCTGTGCCCTCCACCGACGGGTTTGTGGAAGCCAGTATTTTTCCGGTATCGGAATCTATAATGAATACCTCCCGATATTCAGGGCCTGCTTCAAGATAATAGCTCAGTATATCTCTTTCCATGGCCCGGAGCCTGCGAATATCGTCCTGGTTGAGATTTTCCCTGATTACCTTCTGTTCCAGGTCCCTTATCCGGGGATCGCCCGCGATGCTCTCTACGTCATTGATTCTTTCATCCAGCCAGGCGTTTACCGCTTCGACCTTCAGGTCGCGCACGGCGGTGAGCTTCTGTGTGGCGTTCTCCTTTATCGACGACGCCTGCCGGTAGTATACGACCCCCATGCCCGTAATAAGCGGCACAATAGCCAGAATCAGGAACCATGTAACAAGTCGCGACCTCATGCTCTTGAATCTAAATTTTTTCATTAGTTTATCCACCCTATTTTTGTAGCGTTGCCCCTCTGCGGGCAACACATTAACGCGGGACACCTTTCATGTGGGGCATCATGTGGGGCGCGGAGGCCCCACGCTACGCTTTTTTTGACCCCCACGCTACAGGGCACAACCTTATATCCAAATATGCCAACTATACTGATAATCCCCGGCCAATTCCACCAAACCGGATCGCACCGGGTTATTGATGGTATATTCCGCCAATTTTCTTAAATCCTCTTCTTTACGCACTGCCCGATCATAAAAACTACGCTGCCACACAGACTGCACATGAAACTCTTTTTTAAAAATGGTTGTTGTGTAGGACTTCCATCTTCCAATCAAATCGATAAGATTCTCTTTCGCGGGAGATTGAATAACATGCAGATGATCGGGCATTAGACACGCACAAATTAAATTGGAATGACTCATCAGATGCCCTTTCATAATCAAATCCCACATTCTTGATGCAATCCCGGTGTCGGAAAACAACCGGATATGATCAGCAACACATATTGTTATAAAAAATGGACGGTTTGGTTCACTGTAACATTCACTCGAAAGCCTGATTGATTTATGATGTTTGTTTATCTTTTTTCCCATATTTTTTATACTGCGGGGGACAGAGCCCCCGCGCTACAAGGTTTATATGTAACGGGCGCCTTTCATGTGGGGCACGGTAGCGTTGCCCCTCTGCGGGCAACATGTTAACGCGGAGCGCCTTTCATGTGGGGCACGGAGGCCCCACGCTACATTTTTATTGAACCCCATGCTATGTTATATCCCCGTAGCGTTGCCCCTCTGTGGGCAACATGTTAACGCGGAGCGCCTTTCATGTGGGGCACGGAGGCCCCACGCTACGCTTTCATTGAACCTCATGCTATGTTATATCCCCGTAGCGTTGCCCCTCTGCGGGCAACATGTCGGCGGGGGACGGAGCCCCCTCGCTACTATTACCCCTTCAACACTTCCGGTAAATGTGGCAGCAGTCGTTTATCTTCCCGAAGCGCTTTTGATATTTTCCCGTCGGCGCTTCCGCCTCGCCAAGTATCAGGCATCCATCATTCGCCAGCGCGTGGTGCAGTTTACCGAAAATCCTTTCCTGACTCGCGATGTTAAAATATATCAGGAGATTGCGGCAGAGTACTATGTCAAAGTTTCCAAAGACGCTCTCCGATGGAACGTATTTCCTCTCGTCAAGCATGTCATAATGTGTAAACATCACGAGGTCTTTTATCTTGGGCACAAGTTTGAAGAATTCACCATCAATGGTGAAATACCTGCGAAGGAGCCGGTACTTGATGTTCTTCACACTCTCAAGGCTGTAAACACCCTCCTTCGCGCTTTTCAGGGCGTTCCTGTCGATATCCGTCGCGAAAATATTCAGTATCAGGTCCGGATGCTCTTTTTTCATAAATTCATTTACAATGATGGCCACTGAATAGGGTTCTTCTCCCGTCGAGCAGGCCGTCGACCAGATACGCAGGGAACGGTCACCTGCGTCCGCCTTTTGTTGAACAATAACAGGGAGAATCTTGTCCGTAAAGAATGCAAATGAAAGCGTGTTTCTGAAGAATCTGCTGACGTTGATGGTGAGGACATCGATGAGACTGTCAAGCTCGGCGTCATTTTCCTGTATGCAGTGGAAATATTCATCATAGTCTTCGCATTTCAGCACCGCCAGCCTGTGTCCTACGCGGCGCTCCACCATGGAGTGCCGGTATCCGGAAAAATCCACACCCCGGTTCTTTTTCAGGTAATCTATAATGGACGTCAAGGTTGTGTCCGCCACAAGAGCCCTCTCTGTGGGGCACGGAGACCCCACGCTACGTTTTTGTTGAACCCCATGCTACGTTATATCCTCGTAGCGTTGCCCCTCTGCGGGCAACATATCGGCGGGGGACGGAGCCCCCGCGCTACACGGTTTACATGTAACAGGGCTCATTCATGTGGGGCACGGAGACCCCACGCTACGCTTTATTGAACCCCATGCTTTACTTCACCTTCCTGAATCCCAAAACAAAAACGGCGCCCCTTGGTTTGTTGTCCTCCACACAGGCATACCCGCCGTAGGTCGCCATCGCCTTCTCCACGATGTGCAGTCCCAGACCGGTGTGGGCGGTATCTCCATAGGCGAAGCCCTCTTCAAAAATCTTTTCCTTTATCTCATCGGGAATACCTTTTCCATTGTCTGCAATCTGCACCTCGCACATATCGCTTTTCTTACCTATGTGTATGGTAATCCTGTCGGCCTTCCCATGAACTATGGCGTTCCCTACGATATTGTCTATAACGGAGGCAAGGGAATCGTCGGCCATAACCCGGGCTTCCCCTGTGATTTCAAAGTCAACTGAGGAATAGCTTTTTATAACCTCTATTATGACACCTTTCATCTCACACAGTTTCAGTTCTTTGTGAAGGAAGATAAAGAATTCAAGCTCCCTCATACTACTTATCAGTTCAAGGCTCTTTTCCGCATGAGAGGATATCTCTTTTAAGAGTTCCTCTTCCGGAGAGTCTTTATAGAGACTGATGGCGCTTCGTATGACCACGAGGTCATTAGTAACGTCGTGGCGAAGTATCTTGTTGATCAATTCAAGGTGTTCCTGGTAGGAATTTATTTCTTCTTTGGCTCTCTTGCGAGAGGTGATGTCACGAGCCACACACAGCATGGCATCTTTCCCTAAAGATATGATGACTTTTGCGTTGACCTCAATGGGAATAGTCCTTTCATCGGCTGCTATGAGGCACATATCGAGTGCCTCTATTCTTTTTTTATGCGACAGGTTAATTATCGTGGCGACATCACTTTCAGGCATGATTAACGATAGATTCATGCCGATAAGCGTGTCTTTATCGTATCCAAGAATCCGGAGGCACTCCTCATTTGCCTCCAGGATATTTCCCTTGAGATCTACAGTAAAGACACTGTCAGCAACATTTTCAAACAACTCCTTATAACGCGATTTTTCCTCCGACTCTCTGAGGTATTTCAGCATGTAGTTGAATGCTCCCGATAACTGATTGAACTCTGTGTAGTCGCTCTCATCTTCGTTGAAAATGACATCTCTTGATCCTTTTGAAATCCGAACAGCCCTGCCGGTCATATCGTTCAGGTACATTGTTATCTTTCTTATGAGAATAACGGAAATCAACAGGGATAAGACCAGCAACAGCATGGAGACACCACCTATGAGAAAAAGAAATCCTCTCTTTTGTTTCTTCAGACTCTCAAGCGAGTATATGTAGCCGAGGTTTGTAAAGTCCGCAAGTCCGGACCTGACATACATACCCGGCTTGTCCGGAAAGATCTTTCCTCCGATACTGTGCCTGTATTCGTTCTTCGCAATAATGAAGACATCTCCATCCACAGTACGGTTAATCGTTTCTATAAATTTCCGGTCCTCCAGCATATCATAGAGGCAAAAGGCAGTCCCCATCCGCTCGGTCCTGCGCATTATGGGGGCCGAAAACAGATAGAGGAACTTTTTCCTGCCCTTATCTTCGATGAATGTTCCCCGGGGGTAACTGGAGAGGAGGGTCTCTATCATTTTGTTCGATGTACATGCGTTGTGCCTTTGGTGATAGGTTGTCCCCGTATGATCGTCTCTTATAAAGAAACAGGCACCTTCCGAGTTGGGGTACAATTTGTTCATCTGTTCACCGAGTTGGGCAGTTACCCCGAGCATCATGGTAATACGGATCGTGTTATTCAGGCTCAGTTCACGAAGCCTGCCATTCAGTCCATCCATCCTGCTCTTCAGTAAAAGTCTTATCTCTCCTCTCTGGGACGACATCTTCTGGTTGAATTCCCTCTCCAGTCTGTGGCTGAAGTAGAAGTAAAGCACAGAGGAAAGGATAATAATTGAAATGGAGGACAGCAGGACCACAATCACCATCAAAAATCTGGAAAAACGTTTCTTTCTCAACATCACACCTATTTCCTCCCTGACTATTGAGGGATTTCCTTTATTACTTCGTCTGCGGCCAGCAGGATGTCATCGGGAATAGTGATACCCAACTGCCGCGCCCGTGCCACATTAAAAACAAGGGCATATCTTTCTGCATTTTCGACACCTATGGCGCCCGCCTTACTGCCGTGAAGTATCTCCGCCCCCATGTCTCCTGCCTGCATGCCCATGGCATTGAAGTCAATGGCCGCGCCTCCGAACAAACCCATATCGACAAAGGAATAGTTCAGTGCAATGGCCGGTTTTTTGCAGTTTTGAACGGTCCACCTGAGGATCTCGGGAGCGGTAAAGATTTCCCCCTGGGTGTCTTTGAGAAGGAGGGCTACCGCATAGATGGTTCCTATTTCTGCGTCACTGTTAACTGATTCTATCTCACGTTTGTATTCCTCCCAGCTCCTGACAATCCGTTTGTCAAACATGACGGGTATCTTCCCCTTGCTCAATTCAAGTTTCACCTGCCTGTCAATGGCCCTGCCCGTGGGGGATTGGTCCACCAGCATGCGCACCTTTTGCAGATCGGGAAGGATCTTGTGTTGTACCCGTATTGCCTCCACAAAATGGAGTTTTTCATAGACGCCTGTGATGTTGTGTCCGGGGTGTTTGCGTGATTCCATAAACCGCGTTTGGAGGTTGTAGTCCTCGGGCTGTCCGTTCATGCCGGAAAATATGATGTCAATCGGCGTATCGACAAGCTCGAGCGCCACGGTCCGGAATGCGTTGTCATCGATGGTGACAAGAAGATGTGGCTGAAATTCTTTGATCAGTGAAAGTGCAATACGGGCCTGTCGGGATATCAATTCCGCGGTGTTGTTCTTCCTCTTCGTGTCCATGTAACAGGTCTTCAGAACAAAGTTTTTCCCCTCTATGAACCCCTGTTCTTTCAGCCCGGCCACCACGCCGTCGTGCTGGGGCTGGCCGCAGACATGCCCCTTCTCATAGCTATGGAGGATGAATATCCTGTACATACCGGCATTATCATTCGCAAAAAGGGCACCCACAGAAAAAGAGATGCAGAAAATGGCCGAAAGGATAACTCCCATAGAAATTATTTTTGTTTTCATCATTTTTCCCCCTATGTCCTCTTTTCGTACTTCTGTTCCCCGAAGGTAAAACTGAACGACGTTCCCCTGCTTCTGTCACATTCTGTCGCAGCGTCAAGCTGTTCAGGAAAGATGTTAACCAGATGCAGCAGAGTTAAGGGAACAGGCTACTTTTCCCTCGTAGCGTTGCCCCTCTGCGGGCAACATATCGGCGGGGGACAGAGACCCCGCGCTTGCAATCCCGGACATCCTTCATGTGGGGCACGGAGACCCCACGCTACAACATATCCTCGTAGCGTTGCCTCTCTGCGGGCAACATATCGGCGGGGGACAGAGCCCCCGCGCTACAAGGTTTATATGTAACGGGCTCATTTCATGTGGGGCACGGAGACCCCACGCTACGCTTGCAATCCCGGGCTCATTTCATGTGGGGCACGAAGACTCCACGCTGTATTTTTTGTCATCTCACGACCTCACATACCTGAGCATCAGGACAATGACGGCCCCCCGCGGTTCGTTGTCCTCAACACGCACATGACCGCCATAGAATTTCATTATTTTTTTAACGATATTCAGACCCATGCCGGTGCTTCCTCTTTTACCCCATGAAAATCCCTTCCTGAATATCTTCTCCTTTATCTTATCGGGAATGCCCGACCCATTGTCGGCAATGCGCACACTGCACATGTCGCCTTCTTTCTCTATCTTTATCTCAATACTGTCCGCCTTTCCGTGAAGGCCGGCATTCCCTATGATATTGTCTAGCACGGAGGCGAACAGGGAATCGGCCATAACCCGCCCCTTCCCTGTGAC
>Ga0307990_1002871_pt1 | contig 13484 bp, 11 predicted proteins | sample EllFjometagen129_FD_203168 | JGI IMG/M metagenome (GOLD analysis project Ga0307990, IMG submission 203168) | Marine microbial communities from Ellis Fjord, Antarctic Ocean - #129 | ecosystem: Environmental > Aquatic > Marine > Unclassified | place: Southern Ocean | collected 2014-10-08
TGGAGGTTGTAGGTATTTTCAGCTATCTTCCTGCCGTCCGGCAGGCCGAGAATGCCGGGGTAATCCTGCGTCAGTGACAGGCCGCAGGATGTGCATGCGTAGACGATGTCATATCCTTTGTCGATATATCTGACCAGCATGCGCGCATTCTTTTTTGCATATCTGCGCGCAGTTTTTATGTCTCCGTTACCCAGTGCGGGGAGCCCGCAACATACCTGGCTTGGCATGACTACCCTGAGTCCGATGGATGCCAAAAGATCGCGAATACCCCGGCCGATGTCGGGACGGTTGTAGTTCAGGAAACATCCGTAGAAAAAGACCACCTTTCGACGGCTTTTCCTGCTCCCCTTCCATCTCCAACTCTTGGAGAGGCTGTGAAAGCGAAATCGAGGGAAGGGGACGTCAGTCGCAATGCCGAAGACAGTTATCAGTTTTTTCATTATCTTTAATGAAGAAAGCCAGTTGACTATGGGTGCAAAGAGAGAGCAGAGGATTCCCAGGTAGTAGATGTTGGCAAACATATGATAGGGCAGGGATCTGGAATGGTTTTCCCCGTACTTGATCTGTTCACGAAGAATGATTTCAGCCGGATTTACGCCGTAGGGGCAGGCGACCTCGCATCGCTTGCACTGGTTGCACAGCCTGATCCACTTGTCCCTCGTATAATCTGCGTCAAGCCTGAATCTTTCGGAATCGGGTCCCGCCTGTTTGGGCCCGGGGAACTCCGGGTTTACCTTGAATACAGGGCAGTTTTCCACGCAGATGGTGCATCGTATGCAGTGCTGAAAATCATACTTCACTGTATATATTCCTCACACTTTTGTGCTGCCGCAAAACCGGTAGCTACGGCCATGCCGTGGCCGCACCCGTATTTCATGACCTCTGAAAAGGCCAGGATGCTGCCGCATGCGAAGAGATTTTCATAGGGACTATCGATGGGCCGGAACGATGAGTCCACCTCTATGCCCGCCCGTTCTATGGCATGTCCCGTGGTGAAAAAGTTATCCTTGAACCAGTGTTCCCTCTCTTCGGGTATGTGTACGGGCAGACCGAATACCCTCTCCTCTATGGAATCCATAGCCGCATAGAGACCGCCGCTCACAAAGGACCCCGTTGCAAGGACGAAGGCCTTTCCCTGGACACGTGTTGCCCGGCCCTGATTACTGAGTGTCAGCGCCTCCAGTTGTGCCCCCAGTTTTTCCACACTGGATATATCCCGTCCCCAGTATATGCTTCCCCCCATACCCAGAAAGGTATTTTTCAGTGTCCTGAATAATCTGAGTCCCGGCATGGAAGGGGGCAGGGTAGGGATCTCAAAGATGGGCCGTGCCAGTTCCTGTGAAATCTCGTCATATATCTTACCCGTGGTGCGTGTGCCCAATACTGCAGGCAGGGCTATCTTTCCATCGGGGATGTCCTGCCCCTTGAGCCAGGCAATGAATTCCCCTCGAAAGGCCTCCTCTTCGAATCGTTCGGCAATCGCAGCCGTAGAGGCGACCTCTGTATTGAATGTGCTGCGGCCCGAATTCTGATATCTCGATGTGATGTAACTGGGATAGAAATCCTTAATATTGTTGAAGGAGATGATATGGATATATTCGTCGGGATGACAATCGGCGAATTCCATCGTCTCCGGCACGAGACAGGTGATCTTCTTTGTCCCCATCGGTGTCAGGATTGTCCTGTTTGTCCCGGTGTCTCCACGGTAGGGAAATTGCGTCTCACCCATGATTTCTGTGAACATTTCCAGCGAAGCGGCGATGGTCTCTTCACCGACGAGCCGGTAGGGGTGGTTTTCAGGGAGAGAGTCTATGCCTGCGAGGGGATTGTTTTCATGCAGCAGGACATCGATACATCCCGTGGAGAGACAGCAGACGGGGTCGCCCTTGGAAACGACAGCAACTCTCTTTCCCTTACCGATAAGAGCGAGGGCGGCCATCAGTCCTGACATGCCGCCGCCGAGGATGACGGCATCGTAGGTGGTCCTGTTCATTGTTCCTGCTCCATAGCCAGAATCCCCAGATAGATACTTTCCACGAGCTGCTCCTCGCGCAGTTGATCACCCCAGAGGGCCGGTTTTATTCCTTTGAATCTCCGCTGCAGGAATTCCTTGAGGATGCGTGTGGATTCCTGGGGCGTCATCTTCCCCGTCTCCTGCATAATCCCCAGCGCCCGGTAGGTGCAGAATCCTCCCTGACAGGGTCCCATGCCCAACCGTGTCCGGTGTTGTATATCACCGATGTGTCTGGTTCCCACCTTTTGCGCCACGCGCTCCACATCGTGGCGGTTCACCAATTCGCACTCGCATATAATATCGCTGATGTCTTTCAAACGTTTTGACAGAGGGTAGCCGCTCAGTTCTTCCTGACCTTCGAGGGGAACCTCCGCCGTTGTGCACTGTGTCTTGAGGCCGAAGATATCCATGACAGTGTCGGTCATTTTTTCCGCCATAAGCCTGTATGTGGTAAGCTTTCCGCCGACGATGCTCAGCATGCCGTCTCTGTGATCTATAATTCTGAAACCCCTCGATATCTCTCTACCATCGTCGGTGTCGGCAGAAAGGAGCGGCCGCACGCCTGCATAGGTCCTGATCAGACGAGTGGTGCCAAATTCGGGGACCATTGCCGTTGCTTCTCTCGCCAGCATGTCCACTTCAGATGGATAAACCTCCAGGTCATCGGGATTTTCAACAGTGAGCGATGTCGTTCCCGAGAGGCATACCGCTTCATTGGGTACGAGAAGATCCCCATCGGATGCGGGACGAAGGCGATTCAATACCATGTTGGTAAGACGATGATTTGCAATAATAAGACTTCCCTTGGAGAGGCTGAGACGGACCTTGTTCCCGGCCAGAGTTGCTATCCTGTCACTCCACGCACCGCCGGCATTGATAATCACCTTTCCACGGATTTCCTTTATGTCGCCGGTGGTCTGTTCCTGGGCCTTGACGCCGACGCATCTGCCATGTTCCTTGATTATTTCGATTATCTGGTGATGGGTCAGTATTTCGCCGCCCCTCTTCTCAGATGATGTGACATTGAGCATGCACAATCTGAAGGGATCGATGGAACAGTCTGGAACAGTTATGGCTTCTTCGAGAGAGGGGTTGAGGTTTGGTACGAGATCGAGTGCCCTGCTGGGAGACAGGACCTCTGTTGGAATCCCCGTGGCGGCACACCGTCTGAGAAAATTATCTCTGTAACGTTTTGAATCTCCCGGAAGGCGTACGAACAATCCCCCCGTCGGCTCAACACATTTTTCTCCGATTTTCCTGAGGATCATGTTTTCGGAGATACACTCGGCCGCCGCTTCGGGATCATTGACAACATATCTGCCGCCGCTGTGGAGGAGACCGTGACAGGCGCCTGTTGCGCCCGAGGCGAAATCGTATCGCTCGATGAGGCAGTGGGGAATTCCCCGCAGGGCGAGATCCCGTGCGATACCGCAGCCTGTGGACCCGCCGCCGATGATGATCACATCCGTGTTGAGCAGCATGTTCATACCTTCCCGGTAATGAAGCATTGTGTAAGTCTCTACGTGGCAGTTTTATCGTGTCTTTAGGCCATTGTCAATGGGAATGAGCTAAACAGCGAAGGTATCACCTGCCGTTCTCGGGCAACTTCGAGGTGGAGTAATGGTACGATGCAGGTGTTCCCGGGCATGCATTGACGCTGAGCCACAGGACACCGAGGCAATTTCTATTGAATCTCGACGAGATCAAGCTAACATCGTAGTATATGGCACATCAGATTATTTACTGGTAATTATGGATGAGATCGGTTAGAAGTTAACCGCGTGAAGCCGGAGTTATTCAAGAAAGGCGGTTGTTCTCAAGGTGCCTTACAGGTTCGAAGGTTCCTCCGGGCGGCAACTGATCTTCCACTCTATATTAAAAATAAAATTATACCCACGAAACTGATAATGAAAGAAGAGAGAAATTTATTATGGTAAAAATACCTGAAGAAGTTAAAATCGCTATCGATAAAACAAATCCCACATGCGTAGCAACTGTTAATAACGAATATATACCGAATATAATATATGTTACATTTTTAAAATACATAAATGACACAACTGTTGTCATAGCAGACAATAAACTTGCAAAAACAAAAAATAATGTATTATCAAATTCCAACCTTTCCTTTGTTGTGCTGGATCCTGAAACAAAAAAATCATATCAATTAAAGGGAAAAACAGAATATGTAGAAGAAGGTAAAAAGTATCTAGACGTTTTAAATTGGGTGCAAGAAAAGAAACGGGATCTCCATCCCAAAGGTGCCTTATATGTGACCATTACGGAAATATTTTCCGGGGACAAGAAAATTATATGAGAATTAGTTTAACCTGTAGGGATTGAGTCGATCTGCGAAACGGTCGCACTCAATACATTCAAGTGTGACAGAGAAAAAACATTCATCATTTGGCGGAAATGCCAACATTGGCAAATCCGCCCAATGATGATTCAGCGTTGGAAACAAGAAACAAAGCTGCCAGAATCCACCGCCTAAAAACAGATATAGATATTTGGCTTATCTGAAGGAACATTTCTCCAAATATTTCAGAAAAATCTCCCGATATTGCGGTAACCTTACGGAATCATTGCTGATCGGCTATTTTTAGACACAATCGCATTCAGATTAAGCGCCAATATCATTACCCACCTGTCTGCGTGCAACGCACAGGCAGGCCACCAGGCAGCGTTTTTACCAAAATCGCCTGATGGCAGCTTGCCTCCGGCCAGATCATCTTTCACTACTGCAGGGGCTTCTTCACTCTTACCGCATCTTTCATGCAGCCAGTGTATCAGCTTTTCACCTTCCCAATCCATATTTGTAACCATGCCAAATACCTTATATCTTCGGTTATCAATGTCCATTGTCGGGAAGGGAAGCTTTATCTGAATGTCCATACCCGGTAGTGTCTGTTGCTCGTTCAGGACTTCACGCTTCGCCAGACATCTGTATACTGGGTCTTTCTTGCTGTGACCAATCGCATTGGGAACATAACAGACCTCTGCCCATTCCTGTCCGCCTTTACGTACTTTTAAATGTCTTGCTATCGATTTGCTTAACCCCCTTATTTGGGCCAGGTCAAGATACACCGGCAAATCTGCCAATGCAGTCATCCCTGTTGACTTTTTTTCATTTTCATACTTGAAAGGAAGAATGCCTTGTGCCATAGTGCTTACACCTTGTTGATGATAGTTTTTGTTGACTAAAATTACTCTATCACTCTGTTATTGCAGGATCAACGAGGTTTTTTACTTTTTTTGACGGTGAATCAGGGGTCAATGCGTATCTCAATTAAATCCTTGCTTTTTTATGCAATGGGAGTATCATCAACCAAAAAGTGCATTCGTTCTGTTATTTTGTCATCGCAATCACGAGTCTTAATTCTATAGAGTCAAAAAAGAGGGAATTATGATCTGACTACAATACAACCCCGTTTCACATCAAGTGGCGGGTTTTTTGTTTGGGGGGAAAACAAGAAAATCCTTTTCAACTGTGTTGTAGCCCTGGTCTGACGGGAGTTAATCGTGTCGGGGCATCAAAATCTAAAGACAATTCACTTCCACTTAATCCGCTATCTTATATTTTTTTATCTTCCCCCGATGCAGGCAGCAAGCAGTCCGGTTTTATGAATGACAATTCATATCCCTTGAGGGAGAATATACGCGGCATTTACCGAAACACTGTTACGAACATAATCACATGAGAAACGATACAGCACATACGAAATATTACGCACACAGTCTGGATGGTAGACCAGCCTCTGAGTGGCAGCTTCTGGAAGAACATCTGACTAATGTTGCGGAAATGACACATTCCTTTGCGGATGCTTTCGGTGCGGGGGACTGGGGATACCTGGCGGGGTTGTGGCATGATCTGGGAAAATATTCGGATGAGTTTCAGAAAATGCTTGGTGCGCAAGGAGGGACTGATGCACATATTGAGAAAGTGGGACGTGTTGACCATTCTACAGCGGGTGCACAAAATGCTTTCAATGTTCTGAAAGACAAAGGAAAAATACTGGCGTACACTATTGCAGGCCATCATGCTGGACTTCCGAATGGCAAATCAAATGATGCCTGCCTTCATAACCGATTAAAGAAAGCTATCCCCAGCTATTGTGCGTGTCCTGAACATATCCTTGAAGTAAAGAGCCTGGGTGATTTACCAGTCGGCCTTAATGTTAACAATTCCAAACAATTCGGCTTTCAAATTTCCCTTTTTATAAGAATGATATATTCCTGCCTTGTCGATGCGGATTTTCTCGATACGGAAGCGTTTATGGATAGAGGAAAAGCCTTATGGCGAAAGGGTTATCCATCCTTACCTGACTTAGACAAAAAACTTAGCTCTGCACTCAAACAATTAACTGAGAATGCTTCCAAGACGTCAATCAATAAACACAGAACTGAAATCTTAAAGGATTGCCTTAATGCAGCCGAACGACCTCAAGGATTATTCTCCTTAACAGTTCCAACGGGAGGAGGAAAAACTCTTTCATCTCTTGCTTTCGCAGTGAAACACGCCCTCAGACATAATCTCAAACGAATTATTTATGTTATTCCCTATACCAGTATTATCGAGCAAAATGCGTCGGTTTTCCGAGAAATTCTTGGAGAAGATGCGGTGCTGGAACACCATAGCAACTTTGAACCGAAGGAAGAAGACAATCGCTCTCGCCTAGCCTCGGAAAACTGGGACGCGCCAATTATAGTTACGACAAATGTACAATTCTTTGAGTCATTATATCGGAGCCGGTCATCAAAATGCAGAAGGATTCACAATATAGCGGAGAGCGTTGTTATCCTTGATGAAGCTCAAATGCTCCCCGTCCCGCTGCTAAAGCCATGTCTCGAAGTGCTCAGAGAACTCTCATCTTCCTACCGAGCATCAATAGTTTTATGCACAGCTACCCAGCCAGCTTTATCGACAACAGAAACTTTCAAGGACGGATTGGAAGGTGTGCGCGAGATTGTTTCTGATCCCCAGAAACTTTATGCCGAGTTTAAACGAGTTCAAGTGGAAAAATTGCCTATGACTTTGGATGATGAATTGGCAGACAAGTTGAGTGAGCACAAACAGGCATTGTGTATCGTAAATACGCGAAAACATGCCAGACGTATTTTCGAGCGGATTCGCAACGAAAAAGAAGGGTGTTATCACCTGAGCGCTCTGATGTGTCCTGAACACAGGACAGCTACTCTGAACAAGATAAGGACGGCACTTCTCAATGGCAGTCCATGTCGGGTTGTCAGTACACAGTTAGTTGAGGCCGGAGTGGACATCGATTTTCCTGTCGTATTTCGGTCCATGGCCGGAATTGATTCCATAGCCCAGGCTGCGGGTCGTTGTAACAGGGAGGGCAAGTTGCCTGAAGGTGGACAAGTTTTTGTTTTTTTGCCTGAAGATGGACTTTCGCCGGGTCACTTTCGACAAACAGCCCAGATCGCCGAAGGTGTGATACTGCACCATAAGGATCTTTTATCGCAGGAGGCGATTGCCGAATATTTCAGGACGCTGTATTGGACGAAAGGGGAAAAGCTTGATGAATATCGGATACTGGATGATCTCGGCGAAGGTGCAAAAAACGGTGACTTTCCCTTCAGGGTCGTGGACGAAAAGTTCAAAATCATAAAAGATGGTGCTGAGCCAATTATTATCCCTTGGAACAAGAAGGCGGAAACAATCATCAGCGGTTTGCGTTATTCCGAGTTTCCCGCGTCATTTGCCAGACAGGCCCAGCGTTTCACTGTACAGGTATATCCAAAGGTATTGAGTAGTCTGGAATGCTCCGGCAGCGTTGAACGTCTCCATGATCAGTTTTGCGTGTTAATCAATATGGATATTTATCGCGATGATCTGGGATTATGTCCAGAGGATCCGATCTTTCACGAAGTTGAAAATCTCATAATGTAATTTCGAGATAAGTTGCTCAATGGAAAAAATGATAAGAAAGGAGGTGTATGAATGCCGTATGGGATAAGGTTAAAAGTCTGGGGGCCGTACGCCTGTTTTACACGGCCGGAGATGAAGGTGGAACGAGTCAGCTACGATGTAATGACGCCGTCAGCGGCCCGAGGGATTCTTGAGGCCATTTACTGGAAACCGGCAATTGTTTGGGTGATAGATCGCATCCATGTAATCACTCCAATCCGATTTGATAACATCCGGCGGAATGAGCTTGCAGGTAAACTGTCACCCGGTACAGTTAAGAAGGCAATGAATGATGGAGTAAGTCCTGTTGAGACCTTTATTGAAAACGATCGCCAACAGCGCGCGGCAATGGTGCTTCGGGATGTTTCCTATGTCATCGAGGCACATTTTGAATTTACCGGGCATGAGGACAATAACGAAGCCAAGCATAAAGAAATCTTTAAGCGCCGGGCTAGCAAGGGACAGTGCTTCCATCATCCCTATCTTGGTTGCCGCGAATTTCCCGCCCACTTTGAATTGATAGAGGGGAACATTCCTCAGTCAACGCTTGTCGGCGATCAGGATTTGGGCTGGATGTTGCACGACATGGATTTTGAAAAGGATATGGAAGCAAAATTTTTCAGGGCAAAAATGTGTAATGGGGTTATTGAAATTCCTTCATTCAATGGAAGGGGGGTGAAGGCATGATCCTTCAGTCATTGGACAACTATTATGGAAGGTTGCGAGACAATACTAATGTGGATATCCCGCTTTTGGGGTTCAGTTCCCAAAAGATCCACTTTGCATTGCTGCTGAATCGTGCGGGGGAACTGCTTCAAGTACGTGACTTGAGAGAAACACAGGGAAAAAAGTTACTGCCAAAACAGATAACTGTACCGGAATCAGTGATTCGAGCAGTTAATATTGCTGCGAATTTTTTGTGGGATAATACAGGGTATGTGATTGGAGCCGATAACAAGGGAAAGCCGGAGCGATCCAAGGAGACCTTCAAGGCCTTTAAAAAACTGCACCATGATATCGGTGAAGGTATTGATGACGAAGGCATGTCTTCTATCCTGCGATTTCTGGATTCATGGAATCCTGAAAATGCACCGAAGCTGGAATATTGGGACGATATGGTGAACGGGGCAAATCTCGTTTTCCAATTGGATGGGGAATTCGGATACGTTCATGAGCGGCCAAAGGTCAAGGATGCCTGGTTGAAACATTGTTCCGCCAATAGCTCGGAAGTTGTTGCGACATGTCTTGTCTGTGGCGAAGAAAAACCGATTGCCCGTCTGCATCCGAAGATAAAAGGTGTTAGAGGTGCCCAAACGGCAGGTGCTTCCATCGTATCTTTTAATGCCGCTGCCTTCGAATCTTATGGCAAAGGACAGAGCTTCAATGCACCGGTCAGTGAAGAGAGCGTTTTCAACTATACCACAGCCCTTAATCATCTCCTTCGTTTTGACAGCCGCCAGAAAATCCGGATAGGTGACGCGGCGACAGTTTTCTGGACGGAGCGTGAATCGCCAATTGAAGGTTTTATGGGGTTGATTTTGAACCCCCAGGATGACAGTGGTGACCTGAAGGAGGTCCGGGATTTTCTTGAAGCAGTTAGGGATGGCAAGAAACTGCCAGAAGAAATTGATGACACTGACATGAAATTTTACATCCTGGGCCTTTCTCCCAACGCGTCACGTCTTTCCGTTCGCTTCTGGCATGTCAGTACGGTGGAGGATATAAACGCTAAAATCGGTCAACACTTCAGAGACCTGTCTATGATCAAAAGCTACGACAATGATCCTGATTTTCCGGGTATGTGGCAGCTTTTAAGAGAAACTGCTGTCCTGCGAAAATCCGAGAATATCTACCCTGTTCTGTCCGGCGCAATTGTCCGTTCGATTATGACAGGCGCGGCTTATCCCCAAAGTCTGATGACAGTAATGATAGGCCGGATACGAGCGGACCAGGAAATAAACTATCTGCGTGTGGCGATGATAAAGGCATGTCTTGTCAGAAAATATCGCATTAAACAGATTTCAAAGGAGGTCACAATGGCATTGGATAAAGAATCAACCAATATCGCGTACAGATTGGGACGGCTTTTTGCCGTTTTGGAAAAGGCGCAGAAGGATGCAATCCCTGGAGCCAATACGACCATCAAGGATAGCTTTTATGGTGCGGCATCTGCAACGCCACGTACTGTTTTCCCCCGATTGCTCAGGCTGGCACAGCACCATATACAGAAGGCAGAATACGGGCGTAACACAGATAAAAAGATTGAAGAAGTCATGCAGGATATTCAGGCATTCCCCGCTCATCTCAGTTTAGATGATCAGGGCCTGTTTGCTATCGGATATTATCATCAGAGAAAGGACTTTTACACGAAATCAGACAAAAAGGAGGGTAACAATGAGTGACGTTATAAAAAACCGCTATGAGTTTGTTTATCTATTTGATGTGGAAAACGGCAATCCCAATGGCGACCCCGATGCTGGGAATATGCCCCGCATTGACCCGGAAACAAGTTTCGGTCTTGTTACCGATGTGTGTTTGAAGAGAAAGATACGAAACTACGTTGATATTGTGAAGACGAATCAATCACCTTATGAAATATATGTCAGAGAAAAAGCAATCCTTAACCAGATCCATGAAAGGGCACATCAGGCTGTTGGAGTAAAGGACCAACATGAAGAAAAAAAGCGAAAAGGATCGGGAATTGATGTAGAAAAAGCCCGTGCCTGGATGTGTGCCAACTTTTTTGATGTGCGCACCTTCGGTGCCGTTATGTCTACAGGTGTTAATTGCGGACAGGTGCGTGGTCCAGTCCAGCTTAACTTTGCTCGCAGTATCGAGCCCATTGTGCCGATGGAGATCAGTATTACACGAATGGCGGTAACGACCGAAAAAGAAGCTGAGCAGCAAAGTGGTGACAATCGAACAATGGGACGAAAACATATTGTTCCCTATGCCCTTTATCGTGCGGAAGGCTATATTTCCGCCCATTTAGCCGCGCAAACCGGATTTACAGAAGACGATCTGAGATTACTGTGGGATTCTTTAGTCAACATGTTTGATCATGATCATTCCGCAGCACGTGGGAAAATGAATGCACGAAAAGTGATTGTTTTCAAACACGATTCCATGCTGGGTAATGCCCCTGCTCACAAGTTGTTTGATCTTGTAAGGATTAAGCGCGCGACAGATGTCGTTACCCCCGCCCGTGCATTTTCCGACTACGATATTGAGATTGACAAGAACAATGTGCCGCAAGGCGTAACTCTCGAAGAGAAGATTTGAAAGAAGCGCCATGTATTCAGAAGAAGACCTCCTCCCCATATCTGCTTTGCAGCATCTGATCTTCTGTGAAAGACAGTGCGCGCTGATCCATATAGAGCAGGCATGGGCCGAGAACCTTTTTACCGCCGAGGGCAGGATCATGCATGAGCGTGTACACGATGAAGACCATGCCAGGCGCGGCGCTGTGCGTATCGAGTATAGCATGTCCCTTCGCTCACTTCGTCTTGGATTGATCGGAAAGGCAGATGTCGTCGAGTTCCATCGAAAAGAAGTGCCAACAGAGTCAGGCGCAATGGAATGGACACCCTTTCCCGTCGAATATAAACGGGGCAAACCCAAAAAGAATAACAGCGACAAGGTGCAGCTCTGTGCCCAGGCGCTCTGTCTTGAAGAAATGTTGGAAGTTGAGGTATTGGAGGGTGCCCTTTTCTATGGAAAGCGCCGGCGACGAGAAAACGTCCCATTCGATGAATCGTTGAGAAATCAGACGGAAGAAACGACGTTACGTCTCCACACACTGATACGGAGCGGCCAAACACCGAAACCAGTCTATACAAAGCGGTGCGATAGTTGCTCGCTGGCAGGTATATGTCTGCCGAAAACGTTGGGAAAGAGAACTTCTGTAAAAAGATATCTGATCGGGGCAATGAAAGAATCATGAAACGACATTTTAATACATTGTTTGTCACCACGCAGGGGGCCTATCTTTCAAAAGAGGGTGAATCGGTTGTCGTTAAGGTGGAAAAGGAAAAACGCCTTCGCGTACCAGTCCATACGCTGGGGGGAATCGTTTGCTTTGGCAATGTCGGCTGCAGCCCCTTCCTGATGGGGTTCTGCGCCGAGCGGGATGTGGCGATCAGCTTTTTGTCCGAACATGGACGCTTCCTCGCGCGGGTAACAGGCCCGGTTTCGGGAAATGTTTTGTTAAGGAGAGAACAGTATCGCAGGGCCGATGATATGAATGTTTCAGCACAGGTGGCACGAGCCGTACTGACTGGCAAGCTTGCCAACTGCCGTTCTGTTTTACAGAGGGCCTTGAGAGATCATGCCGGTAAGCTCGATGTTGAGAAAGTACGCCACGCTTCTCGACAAATCAGCGGCTCATTGCAGCGTTTGCAGGAAGAAGTTTCTCTTGATGTCCTGCGCGGCATCGAGGGCGATGCGGCTCATGTTTATTTTACTGTTTTCGATCATCTTATCACCACACAAAAAGAGGACTTCTCTTTTAAAGAGCGAAGTCGTCGACCACCTATGGACAATGTGAATTGCCTGATGTCGTTTTTGTATACGCTTTTGATGCACGATGTCCGTTCCGCCCTTGAAACTGTCGGATTGGACCCGGCTGTCGGTTTTTTGCATAGAGATCGACCGGGGAGACCCGGCCTGGCGCTGGACTTGATGGAAGAATTCCGTCCATTTATTGCGGATCGTTTGGCACTTTCATTAATAAACCTCTGTCAGGTTCAGAAAAATGGATTTAGAAAAACAGAATCGGGCGCTGTGCTGATGGATGACGAAACAAGAAAAACCCTTTTGATTGCCTATCAGAAAAGAAAACAGGACGAACTGATGCATCCCTTTATTGAAGAGAAAGTTACAGTGGGCTTGTTGTTCCACACGCAGGCCTTGTTAATGGCACGATACCTTCGCGGCGACCTGGATGGTTATCCGCCATTTATGTGGAAATAGGAAGGGAACACGATGTTTGTCCTGGTAAGCTATGATGTCGCAACAAGTTCAGAGGGAGGTCCGCGTCGTTTACGCAGGGTGGCAAAGGCATGTCTAGATTATGGCCAGCGAGTCCAATACTCTGTCTTTGAGTGTATAGTTGACCCGGCGCAGTGGACGACACTGCGGCAGAGGTTGATAGATGAAATTGATCCCAAAGAAGATAGCCTGCGATTTTATTATCTGGGTTCCAACTGGAAGCGACGTGTTGAGCACGCAGGCGCCAAGCAAACCATTGATCAGGAGGGACCGCTCATTGTTTAAAAGCCGCTTGCGAACCACAAGCTCTAAAATGGCCGAAGGCATTATTGGCCGCAGTGAGACTGCAACGAAAGTGTAAATCGCACTTTGCGGTTCGCACTGCATCTAAGTGCCTTAATAATTAGGTAAAATATAAACATGTTCTTTGACAACTGAATATAATGAGTGGAAAAGGACGGTTCGCAAAAACCAGCATATAAAGACCATATTTTTAAGAAGATAGAGAGAGACAGTCGCCCCTCACGCAGGGGCGTGGATTGAAACTGGATG
>Ga0307990_1002873_pt1 | contig 13480 bp, 17 predicted proteins | sample EllFjometagen129_FD_203168 | JGI IMG/M metagenome (GOLD analysis project Ga0307990, IMG submission 203168) | Marine microbial communities from Ellis Fjord, Antarctic Ocean - #129 | ecosystem: Environmental > Aquatic > Marine > Unclassified | place: Southern Ocean | collected 2014-10-08
GACAGCGAGGCCCGGAAAATGCCCGCGCCGCGCGTAGCCTCCAGCGAATCGATCATCGCGTGGTACGCACGTGGCGAGCCCGTCACCTTCAGCGACAACTGGACCCTCACGACCGACCATCTTCGAGAGTTCGTCGAGCGACAGAAAGTCGATTTCCTCGTGCTGAACGCCAAGGAACTGCGAAATGCCGGCCTGGACGATCAAGAAATGAGCAGCCTCCCGGTCTTCCTCAAGCTCCTCGGAAAAGCCCCGGCGTTTTTAAAGATCATCGGGGAGGCCCCCAGCGATCCGCGAAGCAAGGACACCACGAAACTGTTCGTCTTTCGCGTCCAGGCGGAGTAAGTGAAGCATGGATATGTCCCCTGCTCAACTTGAGTTTCTATCCAGATCCCAGGCGGCGGAGCTTCTGGCGATGGACCTTCCCGCCGATGAGTTGCGCGCCCTGGGTCTGCTGCGGCGCTCGTGCTCGCCCGAAGAATCCAGGGCTGTTATGGCACTGCGGAGCCTGCGTAAAAGGGCGGCCGGGAGTGGGCGATTTCCGCAAGAGCTGGCACAAAAAATGCTCGCAACCGACAAGCTGCTCCAGCAGGCAAGCTCGATGCGCCTGGCGATATGGAAGGGTCGCCAGTTTGCGGAGATGCTGAGGACATCCCGGGCGGGGACGGCCGACTCGGCGAAACTTGTCCCGGAGGTCTGGGACCTATGCTGCGGCCTGGGAGGCGATGCGATCGGTCTGGCCTTGGCGGGGCTGAGAGTTCGGGGCGTGGATTCCGATCCCGCTGCCGTGCTTTGCGCGACACACAATGCCATCGCTGCCGGCGTCGACGATCTGTGCCGGTTCGAACTCGCCGACGTCGAGCAACTGGACCTGCCTGCCGGCACCGCAGTGCATATAGACCCCGACCGCCGCGCCAGTGGTCGGCGGTCGATCGAGTTCGCGGACTTCTCGCCCGGCGAGCAATTCTTGGCACACCTGGCCGGGCGAACCGTTGCTGGCGCCATGAAGCTGCCCCCAGGCGCCGACGCGGCGGAACTCCAATCCATCCAGGCCGGGCTGTTTGAGTACGTAAGCGAGGCCGGCATCTGCAAACAGCTCGTGGCGTGGTGGCATGCGGACCAGGCTGCGGGTGACGGCGGGCCACAGCGGCGGGCTACGGTTCTAACCGGTTCGCTGGAAGACCCTCGCGCGACATCCATCGAGGCCGGCGTGGCTCCCTATGCGCCGATCCGCGAGCCGGGTCAGTGGCTTGTCGAGCCGGACCCGGCGATTGTCGCCGCCGAGGCCGTCGACGACCTTGCCGCAGCCCACGACTTGTGGCGAATTGCCATCGGTCTACCATGGCTCTTCGGCGACCGGGTTGTGCGAACGCTGCTTGCTTCGTGCTTCGAGGTGCTCGCCGACGTCCCGGGCCGGAAGCGAGATATCGCCAAGGCCGTACGCAAGCTCGGTGGCGGGTGCGTGGAAGTAAAAACCCGCGGCGTGAAGCTCGACACCGATAGTTTGCAGCGCCAACTTCGCGGTCGGGGCGACAGGCCGCTGGCCATCCTCTGGTGCCGCCAAGGTCCCAGGCAGCGTGCATTCATCTGCCGGCGGGCGGATTGATCCAACCAAAGAGCCGGCGGTCCCGATGAACGTCGCGGTCGGAGGGCATGCCTTCCTTGTTTTCTATCCCTCTGCGCCTCATTGTTTTTGTGGTAAAGCGGCGATGAACTCCGGCGTTGGGACGTCGGGGTTCAGCCCTAGGCGTGTCAGGCTAAAGTCGTAGCGGACCGGGTCGTCGGGGCAGATGGCAGCGAATGTCCGGGTGATCTCCAGTGCGGTTCGGCCATCGGCGGCCTTGCGGCTTGTAAGGCCCAGCGTGCGGGCGATTCGGTGCATGTGTACGTCCACGGGCACTACGAGCAGCCGGGGCGAGATGTTGTCCCAGCCGCCGGGGTCCACCTCGTCGCGGCGGACGAGCCAGCGAAGCATCAGGTGGAGGCGCTTACAGGCGCTGCCTCGGGCGGGGTCCGCCAGCACCTTCGAGCCGGGGGCGAAAGCGGACAATTCCCCAACCAGGCCAGTCAGGGCGCCGATGATTGTCTCGTCGCCTGGCGCTACTTTCCCAGCCAGGCATTCGCCGAGCGATCCGTGCGCTCGGATTGTTTGGCGCGCCCCAGCCAGCAGCGCCGCCAGGTCCTCGCCGGTGGTCCAGCGGTGCTTAAAGCCCGCCATGCGGGCCTTCATGCGGGCGGGTGTGGTATCGCGAACGTACCGCGCGGGCGACTCGCCGAGCCTGTCCAGCACCCGACGCACGCTGACGAGAATCTGTGTCACTCGTCCATAGGCCAGCGATGCCGCGATGAGCGCGACTATTTCCCGGTCGGCGGGGTCGTCGTAATCATAAAGAAACTCCAGCGGGTCTGGATGGACGAAGCACCGCTTGTGAAACGCCCGGTGGTGGCGTTCCAAGGCGTCCCTGTATTTTCTGGCCGGCATTGGCGGTTCCGTTCCTGGCGTAGCGGATATTGTAGCAGGTCCGGCCCGCGCCTCGGCTGGGAATAGCCCGTCGTGGGCGCGCAAACAACCACACGACATTTAGCCCCGACTCGCATTGGGGTGGTCAGCCGCCTGTCGAATGTTCGCAGCTCACGGCCTGTTAAACGGGCGAGAACTCTTCTTTGCCGACGCCGCAGTCGGGGCAGACCCAGTCGCCGGGGATGTCCACGAAGGCGGTTCCGGGCTTGACGCCGTTGTCGGGGTCGCCCTGCTCTGGGTCGTAAACATAGCCGCACGCATTGCATACGTATTTCTGCATTGCTTTTCCTTTTCTCGTCATGTCGCGGAGGATTTCCAGACCTCGGCGGCGGTTGCCGCCCGATCAGGTCTCAGGTTTCCTTGCCGCTGGTAGTATCCAGGTTGCTCGCTCGCCTGCCAAGCCCAAACAGCCTGGCCACCCTCGCCGGATCGAGCCGGTACGGGCTGCCCCGACCCTGGTAAAACCCATGCTTGCCGATCAAATGCACCGAAAGCGGCGTGTACACCAGCCGGTCACCGGTTGCTGGGTCGGTTACGACCACTTCACCCTTGGCGAACAATTTGCCCTCGCCCCACGGCGAGGGGATGAAGCCCATCGCGTCGTGGAATTCAGCCACGAGATTCCCGCTGGTCAGATGCACGGGCGCTTCCAGGCCCGCCATGGCGGCGCGGCAGGCGTCGTCCAGGGCAGCGGCGATATCGCGGTGAGTTAGCCCGAGCGCCTCGACGGTGGCGCGGTCGGCATCGAGTATCTCCTGGAGCTCGCGATGATCGTCGCCGAGAAAGCCGTCCCTGCACAGAGCGCCGGGGGCCAGGAGTTCTATTATCCGCTGTTCGCTGGGCGTTCGTTTCATGGTGGTCACCCGAACTTGTCAAAGAATATCCGCTCCGGCGGGATGCCTTTGGCAGTGACAACCCGCCCGGCTGCGTCAACCATGCCCGGGCTGCCGCAGAGATACACCTCCGCTTGCGAGCCGTCGGAAACGTGTCTGTCGACGACATCGGTAATGCGTCCGGTCTCGCCGTCCCAGTTGTCCTCGTCCGCCGGAGCCGACAGGGCTGGGACGAACGTGAACCACTCGTGGTGCTGGTCGAGCTTCCGTAACTCTTCGACCAGGAACAGGTCTCGGGCTCGAACCGCCCCGAAGAAGTACGTCGTCTTCCGCGCCATGTCGTGTGCGGCCATGTGGCGGACCATCGACCAGAACGGCGCCATGCCGGACCCGCCCGCGATCCAGATCATCTCGCGGTCGGTTTCGGATAGATGGAAGTCGCCGTACGGGCCGTTGAAGCGGACCTCGTCGCCCTCGGCGAGCATAGTGAATACCCATGTCGTGCAGATCCCGCCGGGCACGAGGCGGATTATCAACTCGAGGCAGTCGTCCTCGTCCGGCATGGACGACATGCTGTAGGCGCGGAAGACCGCCTCGGGATTGGACCCATAGGCCGGGGCTTCGAGTTGGATGTACTGGCCCGGCTGGTATTTGATGGACTTGGGTTCGACTAGGCGGATGCGAAGGTTCTTGATGTCGTGCGTGAGGTCGGTGATCCGCTCGACGACGCCGCGGTACTCGCCCGCGCTTAGCAGGTGCTCGGGCACCACCAGGCTCATATCGTTGCGGACCTTGACCTGACAGGTGATCCGCACGTTCTCAGACAGCTCCTGCTCGCTGAGCAGGGCAAGCTCGGTCGGCGCTACGGGCCCGCCGCCTTCGGTTATCTTGAGCTTGCAGTAGGCGCACGTGCCGCGCCCTCCGCAGGCCGATGGGACGAAGATGCCCTCGGCCTTGAGCGACTCCAGCACCGACTTGCCGCCTTTGACTTCTATCACGCGATCGCTGGAGTTGACGTCCAGCCTGCACGTGCCGTACTTGACGAGGTATCGCTCAGCCAGCATCAGCATGGCCGCCAGAGAGGTGGTCACCGCACACGCCGCAGCTGCGGCCAGGATTATCGGCAGCACGGAAGTCATGAGCGGATCATCCCCTGGAAGATCGTAAATGCCATCGCCATTATGCCCGTGATGATGAGCGTGATACCCACGCCCTGGAGACCGGCAGGGACCTTGCCGCCGGATATCCGGTGACGGATGCCCGCCATGAGCATGATCGCGAGGAACCAGCCCGCCCCCGCGCCGAAGCCGTACACCAGCACGTCCCAGCCATCGTAGCCCTTGCCCGCGACGTTGTTGACCATGAACAGCGACGCGCCGAGGATCGCGCAGTTGACCGTGATAAGCGGTAGGAATATGCCAAGCGAGAAGTACAGCTTCAGGCTGATTCGCTCGATGACCATCTCCAGCAGTTGCACGAAACCGGCAATGACGACGATGAACAGGATGAGCTTGAGGCTCTCGGCGGGGACGCCGTAGGGCGCCAGCGGCAGCAGCAGGTGAACGTAAAGCAGATAGTTCAGTACGCACGTGCAGCCGGTGACGATCATCACCGCCAGGCCCATGCCGAAGGCGCTCTTGAGTTGCTTGCTGATCGACAGGAACGGGCACATGCCCAGGAATCGCGTTAGCAGGATGTTGTCGGTGAGCGCAGCCGAGATGAGCACGATCCACAGGCCCGGCGACGGCGAAAGCTGGGCGGCGGTTTCGGCGAGCATAGCGGTCATGCGGACGCCTCCTCCGGTTTGTCGGGCGCGGCGGATTGAGTCTCGGCCTCGGCGCGGGCCTCCTGCTTGATCGACCATGACCGAGCTATCCACACCGCGATGGCCAGCACGAAGAACGCTCCGGGCGGCACGACCATGATGGTCCAGTTCCGCCACCAGCTTTCGGTAACTCCCGGCTCCCAGGCAGTCAGAAGGCGAACCTCCCAGGCGGTGTTCTTGAGCAGCGTGCCGAAGCCGAGCAACTCGCGGATGAATGCGATGGACATGAGTATCAGCGAGTAGCCCAGCCCCGCGCCAAGCCCATCCGCGGCGGCAGCGATGGGGCGGTTCTTCATCGCGAAACCCTCCAGCCTGCCCAGGACAATGCAGTTTGTGATGATCAGCCCCACGTAGGCGGCGATGTCCTTGTGCGTCTCGAAGAAAAACGCGCGAAAAACTATGTCCACCACGATGACGTACGCGCTGATGATGAGCACCTGCACCATCACGCGGATTCGCGTGGGAATGTAGTTGCGGATTAGGCTGACGGTGAAGCTCGAAAGCGTGGTCGCCCAGATCAACCCCGCGCACATCAAGGCCGTGTTGAACACGAGGTTCGTCACCGCCAGCGCAGAGCAGATACCCAGCACCTGGCGGAAGATCGGATTCTCCTGCCAGACCTGCGTCCACAAAGCCCGCGAAGGCGAAAGTGTCTTGCCCGGTTCTGCCACGTCAGTTACCTGATGCTAATGACCAAGGTTCAATGCCTGCCGTCGGTTGGCAGGCAATCCGCGATTCGCAATATCTCTTTCTCCCCTCCGCGTTCTTTGCGAACTCTGCAAGAGGTCTTGCTGTTTCTGCTTCTTCTTCCCAATGAGACCTGCCTCCTCGGCAGCGCGACGGACGGCGTCGATATCGCGGTTGAGAAAGCGATTGACTGCCGACGACGTGCCGGTAGCGCCGGTGATGGCATCGACGTATCGCCCGTGTGCGGGGCTGTTGTCGGATGCCGGCTTGTCGCCGCCGATGTAAACCGAAGGCCTGCCGGCGCCTGGCGGGGTGATGTCCAAGCCCGCAAACTGCTTGCGCCATTTTGGCTCGGTTATCCGCCCACCGAGGCCCGGCGTCTCCTGGTGTCGCGTGAAAACTATGCCGATGACCTTCGAGAAATCCGGCGTTACAGCCAGGTAGCCGTCAATCCGTGACCAGAAACCGATGCCCGATACAGGCACCGCGTAACCGATGATCGTCCCGCCCGGGTTCGTCGCGACAAATGCCCGAGGCGCGAGCGGGCCGGCGCTGGGGCCGGGGTTGTTGAAGACCTTCCCCGTTTGCGAATCGACAAGCGCCATGTCCAACTGGCGGATCGATCGCTCGTACAAATCGCCGATTTTCCGGTCGCTCAGTTGCTCGCCAGCGCCAAGTTTGAAGACTTCCACGAGCGATTTCTGTTCATACAGTTGAGCGCTCGCCGTGGCCGTGGATTCACTTACGGCATGCAGCGTCATTATCCCGGCTGTGAAAACCGTCGAGACTAACGCGGCGAAGACAAGGACGTACCTGGGGCTGTTGACGTTGAGTTTCATTTCCCAGCCTCCTTGCCTGCGGGCCCGGCGCCGATCCCAAGTGCCTTGCGGGCCTTTCGCCAATCCGCCCAGGCCACCGCCCCGAGATCCAGCAGCGGACCCACCAGGTTGCCCAGCAGCACGGCGAACGTCGCAGCCGCGACGAACACCCCCTTGAACCGCAGCAGCACGATCAGGAACCCAATCAGTGCGCCGTATGCATACTGTGCCGGTCGGCGTTTGGTCGCGCTGACCGGATCGGTGATCATGAACACCAGCACGTACAGTGTCGTGCCCGCCGAGAGTTGCCATTCGATGGGTGGTACTTCGCCGAGGCCGTCATAGCCCAGCACGTTGCGGAACAGCACGTTAGCGGCAAGCAGGCCGACCAGGCCGCTCAGCATCAGTCGCCAGTTGGCGGTTTTGGTGATCAGCAGGTAAACTCCCGCGGCGATGATGAGCAGGGCGCAGGGTTCGCCCATGGACCCGGCGGAGAGGATTCGCGGCACCGCCTGGCCTGGCACCTGGAATATGCCTCCGATGCTGCCGGTGAGCATGTCCCACAGCGTGGCGCCCTGGCCGTTGTTGACGACGGCGTCCAGGCCGTACTCCCGGCCTACCCATATGGGCGAGGCCTGGCTGACGGCATCGACGGCGCTGCGGCCCGTTCCGGTCAATTGGGCTGAGAGGTATTCTGGAAGTCGGCCCAGGCTGTCGAAGGACCATTGCGCGAACCCGCCGGGAAAGCCCTTGAATGCGGGCACGAACTGCTGGGTCAGGTCGTTGGGAAAGCAGATGTAGACGAACGCCCTGCCGGTGATGGCGGGGTTTGCGAAATTGCGTCCGAAGCCGCCGAAGACCTCCTTCGCGAAGACGATCGCGATGATGGCGCCGACCGCTGCGATCCACAACGGCACGGTCGGCGGCAGGGACAGTCCATACAGGCAGCATGTCACCAGGCAGGCCTGGCTTACGGGCGCGTTGCGCTGCCTGGCCATGACGTACTCGGCGATCAGGCCGACGGCGTTGCACACCGCCAGCACCGCCAGTACCCGCCAGCCGAAAAAGTAAACCGCTCCGACCGCCAGCGGCGCCAGCGCGTAGAGAACGCGCGACATTGTCGCCTGCTTCAGCATCAGCCGGCGCCTGGGTGCGGGCCTGGCCCGGGGCGCCTTGTCGCCGGTGTCGAGTTTTTGCGGCGGCTCAGGCATATCGAGGGGAAACCCTTGTTCTACGCCTGGTCAGGATATGTCTGAGCCAGCCGCTCCGCAACCATTGTGCCTAGTTCGTGGCAGGCCTTCATGTCCTCGGCCGAGGGAACGTACTTCACTCGCATGGGCTCGGAGACCTGCTCGACCTTCATCGCATCCAGATCGGCCGAGATGAGTTTTGTCGACTCGCCGCTCCATCCGTAGGATCCGAAGGTCGCTCCGATAAGCCCGGCGGGCTTCAGGCCACGAAGGTAGCACAGCACGTCGGCGACGGTGGGGAACATCTGGTTGTTTATGGTGGGCGAGCCCACGAGCAGCGCCCCGGCTTCGAGGACTTCGGAGGCCACGTCGCTTCGATGCGCGGTGTCCAGGGGCATGACGACAGCCTTGGCGCCGCCCGCCGAGAGTCCGTCGCAGATCGCCTCAGCCATCTTCCGCGTGCTCTGCCACATCGTGTCGTAGACGACGACGGCCTTTCGTGTGCGGACTGCGCCTGCCCATCGCTGGTAAAGTTCGAGCACGCGGGCGAAGTTGTCTCGCCAGATCGGGCCGTGGTCCGGACAGACCAGCTTAAAGGTCAGGCCACTGCTGGTGAGCTTGGTCAGGGCCTTCTTAATCGGCGCCGACAGCGGCATGAGGATGTTGGCGTAATACTTGGCTAACTCATGCTCCATAGGCCAGGCGTCGAGTTCGTCGTCGAACCGCTCCGCCGACGCCATGTGCATGCCGAATGCGTCCTGGCTGAACAGCAACTCAGGACCGTGAAGGTAGCTGACCATGCTGTCGGGCCAGTGGCACATGCGAGTCTCGAAGAATGAGAGCTTGTCGCCGCCGAGGTCCAGCACTTGCCCGTCCTGAACGCCTGTGACCTCCAACTCTCCGTGGAAGTGTTCGCCAAGAGCTTTGAGGCCCTGCTGGCTGGCGAAAACCTTCTCCGGTTTGACCGCCGCTACCACCTTTGGCAGGCAGCCAGTATGGTCCATCTCCGAGTGGTTGGAAACAATGTAGTCGATTTTCGACGGATCGATCACCGACGAGATGCGGGCCATCAGCTCATCGAAAAACGGCGCCTTGACCGCGTCGATGAGTGTGACCTTGTCGGCCATGACAAGAAAGGCGTTGTATGTGGTTCCGCGACTTGTGAGGTAGCCGTGGAAGTTACGGATATCCCAGTCGATCGCCCCGACCCAGTAGACATTGTCGGCGACCTTAACGGCAGTGAGTTCTTGCGCCATGAGGTGAGTTCTCTTTCCTGATTGCTATCCCACGGCCGACAACTGGCTGCTAAGCAGCGCGACGTGGCCTACTTCCTGTTCGATGATGTCGTCGATGCGGCCCTTGCCGCCCTCGTCGAGGACCATCTTCTTGATGGTCAGGTAGAAGACGATCGAGTCTTTTTCCATCTCGATGGCGGCTCGGAGAACATCGCCGACATCTTCCGATCCGGTCAAGTCGCCAGCCGGGCTTGCCTTGAGGTCGAAAACCTTTCCCTGCACCATTGCATGGAGATAGAGGGCGCCTTCTCCGGTTGGGTCGAACTTTTCCTCGGTCCTTTGACGGGCGGGCAGTTCGCTTCGCATGTTGTGGAAAGACTTCTCGTGGTCTTCTTCCATCGAGGCCAACTCCAGCAGGACTTTGCGGAGGTCTGGACCCTCGGTGTGCTCGGCCGCCTTGCGATAAAAGGCCGCGCCGTTACGTTCGATCTGCTCGGCCATCTCGTAGATTTCGTCGGCGTTGAATGTAATCACCTTTGTCTCCCTTCGAGCGCTATTGCTTGGTACTCGGGGGAGTGAACGCCCGCGCGCCGAGTTCCCTGTCCAGCATGAACACGCCGCCCGGCGCATCGGCCATCATCTTAAGCTTCTGGACGATGCCATCGGCGTTGGCTTCTTCCTCGACCTGCTCGGTGACGAACCACTGGAGCATGATCTCTGAAGCTGTGTCATTTTCCGCCCGGGCCAGTTTTATCAGGTCGTCGATTCTCTTGGTGATGTACTGCTCGTGTTTGTAGGCCGCCTCAAAGGCTGCCAGGGGCGAGTCCCATTCGGTAGCAGGCCCTTCGATGGGTTGAAGCAGAACCTTGCCACCACGTTCCAAAACGAAGTTGAAGAACTTCATCCCGTGGGAGATTTCCTCCTGCGTCTGGACGGTCATCCACTGTGCGAAGCCATCGAGATTCAGCGACTTGAAGTATGAAACCATGGACATGTAGAGGTACGCCGAGTGAATCTCCGCGTTGATCTGATCGTTGAACGCCTTCCGCATCTTCTTACTTATCATGGCTGGTTATCCTTTCCAAAGTCCGTGCATGTTGCAGTACTCGCGGGCTGTTATCGACTCGCCCGTTACCGGGAAGAAGGCCTCCGGCGTGTCGCCGGGATTGAGGAACTGCCTGTATGCCTTGCCGTCGACGAGCACCTCGATCCACTGTATCCAGTGTTTTTCCAGCATGGGATGGGCCTCGTTCTGCCCGACACGCACTGTGATGCCGCCCTCGGTTTTCTCGACAAATGGCACGTGCTTCTCAGTCGTCGAGTCCTCGGTCCTGGCGTCCATCAACTGCATCGGCTGGCCGCAGCATACGACCTCGCCGGCGCCGCCATCGAGCACCTCCACAACTATCCCGCATACCTCGCACTTGTACACCTGTAGCTTCTCAGTCATAGTCCGTCCCTTTCCATCCCATAGGCTGGCCGATCAGGCCAGCAGGTTTCTCGCCGCGCCAAGGGCGGCATCGTAATCCGGTTCGTTCGTTACTTCCCCGACAATCTGCTCGTAAGCCACCACGGCTTCGCGGTCCAGAACGAAGACCGCCCGCCCGAGAAGGCGAAGCTCCTTTATCAGCATTCCAGTGGCCAGGCCGGCCTCGGCACCTCGATGGTCCGACAGGGTCACCGCCCGGTCCAGCCCGGCTGCTCCGCACCAGCGAGACTGGGCAAACGGAAGGTCCATGCTGACCGTCAGCACGACGGCATCGTCACCCAGTTTGCCGACCTCTTCGTTGAACCGGCGGGTCTGGGTGTCGCAGACAGGCGTGTCCAGCGATGGCACCAGCGAAAGCAGCACCACCTTGCCCGCGAACGATGAAAGCTTCACCTCCGATAGGTCATTGGCCAATACGGTAAAGTCCGGCACCTTCTGTCCCACGCCAACCGGCTCGCCGAAAAGCGTCAGCGGGTTGCCCATGAAAGTCACCAATCCCTTGCGTTCGGTCATCGGTTATCCTTTTTTTCGTCTTCGGCCGGGCCTACTGCGGCGTCCAGAGCGGCCTGGTATTGATCGATTCCCTTGGCGCCCACCCAGCGGCGCAATTCCTTGCCACCGGCGAATAGAATCACCGTGGGCACGCCGCGTATTTGATATCGCTCTGCCAGTTCGGCCGAACTGGCGGTGTTTACCTTCACCACGCCTGCCCGGCCTTGGTATTGCTCGGCCAGCTTCGCGATTGTCGGCGCCAACTTGACGCAGTACAAACAGTTGTCCGTATAGAAGTCTACCAGCACCGGCCCGGGTTTGGCGAGCCTTGCGTCAAACTCGGCAGTGCTTGCGAATCCCGGCACGTCGGCCAGGATTCTGCCGGCGCGGGCCGAGGCGCCGAACGAAGTCGCCAGGACCGCCCCGAAGATCGCGCCGAATACAGCCCCGCCGATCGGGTTGCACGTCAGCGGGCACGTGCCTCCGCGGGCCTTCAGTAATTGTCCGACGGCAGCGCCGATCAACAGGCCTATCGCGGCGCCTATCATTATTCTTAACGTCATGACTAACTGCCTTTCCGTTGCTTGCGTAACATCCGCACATCACGCGCGGCTGCGGTGCTGTGCAATTCTAGGCCCGCCGGTTGCCGAGGCAGACAATCTCAGGCGGATTGGTCGTCGTCTGCCTTGGCGATGACCTCGGCGGTATAGCCCAGGCTTTCGACCGCTTTTGCCAATTCGTCCGGGTCTGGAGAGCCTGTGACTACCGCGCGCCCGGATCGGAGATCGACCTGGACTGCCTCGCTGCCGGGTACTTCCTTGAGAGCCCGCTGGACGGCCTGGCGGCAGTGATTGCACGTCATGCCGGTTACCTTGAGCTCGAAGGCGGATTCGCCTTCCCCGGCCAGCAGGTCCTTTGGCGAACTCACATGCTTGCTGGATGGCAGATACGATCGTATCGCGCCGACCAGCAGCACGGCCAGAAGTATAATCGCCAGCACCGTTCTCACTGTCGGCGGCAGCATCCAATCCATCTCCAGCGTTCCGGTGCCGCCGATAACGGGGATGAGATAATCCAGCGTCAGTCCGCTCACCAAAGCCGTCACCGCGACCGAAAGCAGGTACAGGACCGCCGTTTTGGGGCCCATTGTCCGCCATATTGTGGTAATGGTCGCGGCGTTAGTGGCTGGGCCCGTCATCAGGAACACCAGCGCCACGCCCGGTGAGACGCCGGTGGCTATCAGCGCCATCGCCACCGGCACCGATGCGGTGGCGCAGACGTAAACGGGAATGGCCAGCACCATCATCGCGAGCATCGCCAGTATGCCGCCGCTGAGCACGCCCGTGAAAAAATCCGACGGCACGATGGCAGTGATGACGGCGGCGACAATCAGCCCGGCAAGCATCGATCGCCCGACGTCCTGAGGCAACGTGAGAAATCCGTACACCGCTGCCTTCCGCAGCCGGGCCATGGGTCCAAGGGGCACTTCGGTGGCGGCAGCGGTGTCCGTCGCGCAAGTGCCGTCGTGGCAGGGCGTGGCAGGGGTGTTGTCCGGCCCGGCGGGGGAGGCGGTATCCCTGGTCGCCAGGGCCACGAGCGATCCGCCGAGCAGGCCGGATATCAGGGCTGCCACCGGGCGGTAGATGGCGAACGTTATCCCGAGCAGGCTGAACGTCACCATGATGCTATCCACACCGGTCTGCGGCGTGGAGATAAGGAACGCGACCGTCGCGCCCCGGCTGGCGCCTTGGCGGCGCAGTGATGCGCCCACGGGAATTACCCCGCAACTGCACAGCGGCAGAGGAACGCCGAAAAGGGCCGCCTTGAACACCGGCCAGAAACCCGCCCCGCCGAGATGCCTCTCGACCGTTCGGGCTGATATAAGAACCGACAGTGCCCCGGCAATGGCGAAGCCCAGCAGCAGGTACGGGGACATGTCTCCCAGCACCAACCACAGGCCGTTAAGAGCTTTTAAGGCTGTTTCCATTTCGCCATTCCGAGTACGTCAACACTTCTCGAACGTCCAGCTGCCCACTTGGCTCACCGATTAGTCTACGCGAATGCTACGTATGCTTTCTTCGCCGCCGAGCAGATCGGACAGTGCTCCGGGGCATCGCCGACCATGGTGTGGCCACAAACCGAGCATATCTGGATGGTACCCACTTCGTAGTCTTTTCCTTCGTCCACTGCCTGCTTGGCCTCGGCGTACATGGCCGCGTGGATCTGCTCTGCCGCGAGGGCGTAGTTAATGCTGCGAACGGCCCCCTTCTCGGACTGGGCTTCCGCAACGGCAAGGTAGGCTGGGTACATCTCGTTGACCTCGAACAACTCGCCTTCGATCGCGCCGGCGAGATTCTCCGACGTTGCGCCAAGCCCGAACCCGCCGCCGGCAG
>Ga0307990_1002874_pt1 | contig 13480 bp, 9 predicted proteins | sample EllFjometagen129_FD_203168 | JGI IMG/M metagenome (GOLD analysis project Ga0307990, IMG submission 203168) | Marine microbial communities from Ellis Fjord, Antarctic Ocean - #129 | ecosystem: Environmental > Aquatic > Marine > Unclassified | place: Southern Ocean | collected 2014-10-08
AAGCTGGCAATGACGCGATGGAAGATGGTGCCGTTATAATGACCACTTTCGACATATTTAAGGAAGTTAGCGACCGTTTTTGGAGCCTTCTCCGCATCGAGCTCAATCTGAATATCGCCTTTTGTGGTTTTCATTAAAACCATGGGTTTTGTTTCCGCTACTGGCTCTGTTTGTTTCACAGATTCCGGCTCTTTCGCAAGCTCCGTCTCCGGACCGGAGCATCCAGCCATAAGGAGTGTCGCTGCGAACAGACTAAACAGGGTGTTGATGTTATTTTTCATGTGCAAAAACCTATTGGTGTTCGGGGCGGTTGTCGATAAAGTTTGTTTTCGATTTTTATTGAGAGAGGAACCGACCGTGAAAAATGAAGCATCTGCTATCTTATTGATCTCCTGCCCCGACCAACAGGGGATCGTCTATGCTGTGACCGATTTTCTGATGCGCCATAACGGCAACATCATTGATTTGGAACAACATACCGCCACCGGGGAAAGCGCATTTTTTATGCGTGTAGAGTGGGAACTGGCCGGATTCGCCCTGCCCCGCGACCAAATCAGCGAGAAATTCGGTTTAATCGCCGACCGCCACCATATGAAAACAGAGCTGCATTTTTCGGACTACCGTCCGCGCATGGCGATTTTTGTGTCGAAGTTTTCCCACTGCATTCACGATCTGCTGGCACGCTGGTATACTGGGGAGTGCGACGCCGACATCCCGCTGATTGTCAGCAACCACCCGGACCTCGAACCGCTGGCAAAAATGTACGGAATTGAATTCCAGCTGATCCCGGTCAACAAGGAAAACAAAGCGGAACAGGAAGCAAAAACGCTGGAGCTGTTGCGCAAACACAGCATCGACCTGATTGTGCTGGCGCGCTACATGCAGATTCTCTCAAACGACTTCTGCTCAAACTTCCCCAACCGGATCATCAATATTCACCACTCATTCCTACCGGCATTTGTGGGTGCCAAACCGTATCACTCCGCCCATCAACGCGGCGTAAAAATTGTTGGGGCCACCAGCCACTATGTGACCAGCGATCTCGACGAAGGACCCATTATTGGGCAGGAAGTGATGCGTGTGACCCACAAGGACTCGGTGGAAAACCTGATCCGCAAAGGGCGTGACCTGGAGAAGATTGTTCTTTCGCGGGCCGTCTGGGCGCACCTGCAAAACCGGGTTCTGGTTTATAAAAACCGCACCGTTGTTTTCAGCTAACCGCTGAAAACATGGACTATTAGAATACAGGAGTATTGGAATGACGGGTGCGGGTAAAAAAAATCTTCACAGACAGCTCCGCGCACCATTTGAACGCGGTGCCGTTCATTTTGTGATGGCGCTGATTCCGCGCCTGCCCCGCCGCGGCGTGCTGTGCCTGGCCGCGATCGGCGGCCGTCTTGGCTATTGGTTTGATTCGCGCAGTCGGCGCATCGGACTGGCAAACCTTGATGTGGCCTTTGGGGAAGGCAAAACCGCGAAAGAAAAAAATCAAATCCTGAAAACCTCATTCGTGATGATGGTGCGCACGCTGCTCGACACCTTCTGGTTTGCCCACAAACCAAATGAACGACTCGATAAATATGTTGAACTCGACGAAGGCTCTCAGGTCTTTTTCGAAGACAAGGCGCATATCTGCATTACCGCCCATTTTGGAAATTGGGAAATTATCGGGCAAATGAGCGGCCACAGAGGCCGGCCACTCAGCAGTATTGCCACACCGGTAAAAAATAAGATCGTCAACAAATATTTTATTCGCGCGCGTGAAGCCACCGGACAGCAAATTATACCGCGTGTTGGAGCCCTGCGCAAACTGCTAAGCATCCTCCGCAAAAATGGGAAAACCGCATTCCTTGCCGATCAGAACACAAAAGAGACTGACGGGGGAATCTGGATCGATTTTTTCGGATTACCGGCACTGGTAACGGCCGCGCCCGCGCTGCTATCGGGCCGCACAGGCACGGAAATTCTGATGGGGTTCTGCACGCCTCTCCCCGGCGGGCGCTACCGGATCTACGTGGCAAAAACGTTCGATCCACCGCAAGCCACAGACAAAGAAACCGTCCATAAGCTGACGGAAGAGATCTCCCGCATCACGGAAGAGGAAATCCGGAATCACCCGCAGTACTGGCTGTGGATGTATAAACGATGGAAGACAAAAAAACCCGGTCGTGAAACCGCCGCTTATCCGTGGTATTGCGACCCGATTAAAGTCGAGTCCCCGACGGAATAACCGTGCCCTTCGGGATCACAATCACGCCATTGCGGACCAGATAGTGTTTCGTTTGATCCCCGTCAGCTTTCCCGTCCGGCGAAATGTAAACGCTGTCGCCAATCCGCACATTCTTATCGAGGATGGCGTTTTTGATATAACAATCTTTACCGATTCCCAACGGAACCATCTTTTCCTTCTGTGCGCTTTCGTGCTCAAAATAGTCAGCACCCATCACAACGGAATGCTCAATCACGGTTCCTTCGCCAATAACCGCCCGCGCTCCGATAACCGAATGCAAAATCCGGTGTCCGGAAACAATACATCCTTCCGCCAGCAAACAACGATTTAGGTCGCAGCAATTGATTTTGGATGGCGGCAGATAGCGCATATGCGTATAGATCGGCGCTTCAGCGGCATAAAAGGAGAACTCTGGAATGAGATCCGTCAATGCCAGATTGGCTTCGTGGAACATGCCGATGGTTCCAATATCTTTCCAATAGCCTTCAAAAATATGACTGTATACATTCTTCTCTTTAATCGCGGCCGGGATGATGTGTTTTCCAAAATCGGTCTCGTCATTAGAGCTAAGCAACTCAGAAAGCACGTCCGCATTGAACACATAAATACCCATGCTGGCGAGGTAGCGCTCCTCATCATACATTGGTGCGCGTAGCGCATCCAGCTCCGGCCCGTCACCGGGTTTTTCCGCGAACTCGACAATCCGACTCTTTTCATCCACATGCATAATGCCCAAATCAAACGCTTCGCAACGCGGCACGGGTTTAGTGCAGATGGTGACATCCGCACCGCGCTCCAGATGCTCTGCGATCACCGCCTCAAAATTCATCCGATACAACTGGTCGCCGGACAAAATGACCACAATATCAGGATCATCAGCCATATAATGCTTCATCGACTTACGAACCGCATCGGCCGTACCCTGAAACCAGCCGCTCGAGGTCGGGGTCTGCTCCGCAGCCAACATACGAACATACCCCTTCGAAAACTGGTCGAACCGGTAGGTCGACTGAATATGTCGATGCAACGACATGCTATTAAACTGGGTCAACAGAAAGATGGAGCGGATGCCGCTGTTAATGCAGTTGCTGATGGGAATATCCACCAAACGGTATTTCCCCGCGATCGGAACAGCTGGCTTCGCTCGATCCTGTGTTAAAGGTTGAAGACGGGTTCCTGCCCCGCCACCGAGAATTAAACCCACTGTTTTCACATCCATAAACCAACCCCTGTTCTGATCACATTAGCATTTACTCTTTAATTATAAACAGACGGCCTAGCCCGCAACCAGAACAAAACGGTTCGAACGCAAAATTCAACCGGCTTCCAAGGGTTGGAACTGACGGCGTCTGAGCACAAAGTTTTTTACCCCGTGGAAACGCAGTGAGCTCTACTCCTTCAACGTTTCAAAGGCTTTCGGCCGCCTACCCTCAACGAGCGAATAAACCGCGGGAATCACAAAGAGCGTCAACAGGGTTGAGGTCGTCAGACCAAAGACGACCACTACCGCGAGCGGGCGCTGAACCTCGGAACCGATCCCGCGAGAGAACAGAAGCGGAAGCAGGCCGAGCACCGTCGTCAGCGCCGTCATCAAAACCGGTCGCAGCCGAAGCATGCCGCCCTCCATCACCGCCTCATTCAGACTCTTTCCCTCGCGACGAAGCTGGTTGAAATAGCTGACGAGCACCACGCCGTTCTGCACTGCAATTCCAAAGAGCGCGATAAACCCGACCGCTGCGGGAACGGAAAGATACTCGCCGGTCACCAGTAACCCGAAAATTCCGCCAATCAGCGCCAGCGGAATATTGACGATAATGATGAAGGCATCACGCCACGCTCCGAACGTCATCCAAAGCAGAATAAAAACGGCAGCAATCACTATAGGAACGATAATCGAAAGCCGCTTCATGGCGCGCTGCTGGTTTTCGAACTGTCCGCCATATTCAACGAAATATCCGGACGGCAATTCGACGTTCTCAGAAATCCGCGTGCGGATTTCGTCGGCCACGCCGCCGAGGTCACGCCCGCGCACATTGCCCTGCACAATCCAGCGCCGCTGATTTTTTTCGCGATTAATCTGAATCGGCCCGACCACCTCGGTGACGTCTGCCACTTGCTCGAGCGAAACCAGCGTGTCGTCCTGGGTCGGAACCAGCAGATTGCGCAGGGCATCGGGATCAGCGCGGAAGGCCTCCTGATAGCGCACGTGAATTTCGAACCGGCGGGTATTCAGCAGAATCTGGTCGACCGGCTCGCCACCGATCGCCAGTTCAACGAGTTCGAGCACATCGCTAACGGTGATGCCATAGCGCGCACAGGCGGCGCGGTCGACCGCAATCTGCACCTGCGGCTGCCCAAAGCTCTGCTCGACCGACAAATCGACCAGCCCCGGAACGTCTTCGATGGCTTCTTTAATTTCCGCCGCTGTTTTTTGCAAAACATCGAGATCGTCCCCAAACACTTTGATCGCGATCTGCGCCTTGATTCCCGAAAGAAGTTCATCGAATGCGTTTTGAATCGGTTGCGTAAAGTTGAGCTGTACACCGGGCACAACCGCTAACGCCTCTTCTAACTCGGCAACCAGCTCTGCCTTATCCGTGCCGGGATGCATCTCGATATGAATCTCGGCATAGTTCACCGGATGAGGATGACTGCCTGCCTCGGGCCGGCCGATCCGCGAGATGGTCTCTTCCACCCCGGGGTGTTTCATGATCTCTTTTTCAAGCCGCATGACCGTTTTTGTGGCCGCTTCCAACGAAATGGAAGGTGCCATGGAAACGCCGATCAAAATGGAGCCTTCTTCCAGCGTCGGGATAAACTCGGTTCCAAGCATTGGAAAAATCGACAAACTGGCGGCAAAAGCGATCACCGCGAAAACAACCACCTTGCCGTGGTGGCGCAATGCCCCTTCCAGCAGCGGACGGTAAGCCGTTTTGAGTTTTTCTAGCAGCGGGCTCTCTTTGTGCTCGCCCTGTTTTACCAAAAAACAGCTGAGCACCGGCGAAACGATCAGCGCCACCGCCATTGATCCGAGCAGCGCAAACGTAATCGTAAACGCCATCGGCGTGAACATTTTCCCTTCCACTCCCTGAAGAGAAAAGATGGGCAGAAATACGAGAATGATAATGGCGACCGAAAAGAAGATCGGCCGGCTCACTTCGCGCGCGGCGGCCAGAATAACCGCCGATTTTTCACGCGTTCGATTTTTCGGCATCCCGAGATGACGGGTTATATTTTCGACCATCACAATCGCACCATCGCCAAGCATCCCGATGGCAATGGCAATGCCGCCAAGCGACATCAGATTGGCGGACACTCCGTTGGCCCCCATCATAATCACTGCGATCAACGCACAAATTGGAAGAGACAGCACCACAATCACCGCACTGCGCAGGTTGCCCATAAACACCAATAACGTCAGCGCAACCAGAATAGCTCCGGCCACCAGAGCCTTCTTCACCGTTCCGGTGGCCTGCTCGACTAGCTCGGCCTGCTCATAGTACGGAATTAGTTTTACGCCCTGCGGAAGCGATGCCTGCACTTCGGCCACTTTGACATAGAGTTTTTCAATCACCTCCGAGGTGTTTTCGCCAAACAGCTTGAGCACTAGTCCAGAAACCACCTCTTCCTCGCCGTTATGCGTTACGACTCCACGGCGAAGTTCGCTGCCGTATTCCACCTCGGCCACCGCGCCCACCGTGATCGGCACACCGTCGACAACCCGCACCGGGATGTCGCGAATCTGTTCCAGATTTTCGATCAAGCCGATTCCTCGCACCAGCGACTCCTCGGAGCCGAGTACAAGAAACTGCCCGCCCGCATTACGGTTGTTCGCACGGATCGCGTCGACCAGTTCGTCGAGCGACAGGTTATAACGATGCAGTTCGTACGGATTAACTCTCACTTGATACTGCAAAACATGCCCACCGATCGACAGAATATCGGTTACGCCCGGCACTGATTGAAGCTGATATTTCACCACCCAGTCGTTGAGTTCGCGCAGATAAACATCCGGATCTTTGCCTTCGGTATCCGCCGTCTCATCGATGGTCAGATAATAGATGAAAATCTGCCCCAGCCCGGTTGTAATCGGCCCGAGTGCAGGCGGTTCGTGCATCTCCGGCAGATCGGGCATTGCGGCGGCAAGCCGCTCGGCGACAAGCTGACGCGCAAAATAGATATCCGTGTCGTCCTGAAAGTAGACGTAGATCACTGCCATACCGAACGCGGATGTCGATTTAATTTGCTCAACGTCCGGCAGACCGCTCATCGCGTTTTCAATTGGGAACGTAATCAGGCGCTCCACCTCTTCAGGGGCCATCCCGTGCGCCTCTGCAAAAACCGGCACCATAATCGGCGAAATATCGGGAAAGGCATCCACCGCCATCTGGCGATAAGAATACACCCCGAACACCACCACACCGATAATCGCAGCGACCACCAGCCCGCGCACCCGCATGGAAAATTCAATCAATCGATTTATCATATTTTCTCTCCTGTACAGGCGGGATGCATCCCGCCCCTACTGATCAATGTCCGTGTCCGGCGTGCGGATCGAGTCCGCTGGTAACCCGTTCGGCTTTCAGGTTAAACGCGCCGTGGGTAACCACTTTTTCGCCCGGTTCCAGGCCGGATTCGATCTCTACAAATTGTGCGTCGGAAATCCCGATCTGCACATCGCGGGGTTCGACGCCGTGTTCGTCTTCAATAAAAACAATCGTCTCTCCGTTCATTGTTTGAACGGCTTCTTTTTCGACCCGGACACGGGCCTGCACCGATTCCACCGCGATCTGCGCACGAACAAAGGCACCCGGCGCAAAGTCGTCGCCGCCCTCGACAACACAGCGGGCCTTCAGGGTGCGGGTTTGCGGATCGATCAACGGGCTCACATAATCAATGGTGGTTTCAACCTCGCGACCATCCTGAGCCACCAAGTGAACCGCCTGCCCTTTCTGAATGGCATGCCGGTATTGCGGAAACACATGCACCTCCACCCAAACACTGGAAAGATCGACCAGCTCAAACAGCAGGGCCTCTTCACCGGCTAACTCACCGACGGATTTGCCGCGCAAAACCACCGTGCCCGCCAGCGGCGCTTTCACCGGATAATTCGCCAGCGTTTCCCGACTTTCGAGAGTTGCAAGAAGGTCACCCTTTTTCACGACGTCGCCAATCTCCACATATACCTCACGAACTGTTCCCGCATACTTCGGCGAAACCGCGGCCGCGCGGTCACGGTTCACCTGAATCTCTGCCGGAAAAGAAGCCATCCGCTCAACGAGCCCGCCGGTAACCGTTTCGATTTCAACCTCGGCGTGTTCATCAGGATCCTGCGCTTCATGATCGTGCCCCGCATGATCGTCAGGCTCATTGTGCTTCACTTCTTCAGCAACATGATCGTGCCCCGCATGATCGTCAGGCTCATTGTGCGTCACTTCTTCAGCAACATGATCATGACCGGAATGATCCGCATGCGTCGCTTCTTCGACAGCGTGGTCGTCTTCAGCGTGATCCTCATGCGAGTCGACGACGGGTGAGACGACAGGTTTGCATGAAGTGCAATTCGGGTCGGTGCACTCATGCTGAGCCTGCGCGCTCATTCCTAAAAAAATAATCAACACTCCGGCAACCCAGCACTCCATTTTTCCAAAATTCCAATATTCCACTCTCATCATTCTTCTCCTGTTTTAAATCGGGTAAGTTTCGCCGCCGCTTTTTGTGCCTCGAGCAGCGCCTCGATTGTTCGAATTCTAATTTCGGCAAGGTTCTGCTGCGCGGCGAGCAGCTCCATCCAGGAATAACGGCCGGCGGCGTAGCCCTTGCGACTCAAGGCATAGGTCTGTTCCGCAATTGGAAGCATGCGAATTTTGTATTGAGTCGCCTCGGCCCCGGCTCTCCGATACGTCAGCACCACCCGATCGAGCTCTTGCTGCAAATCGCGCCGTACCGCGTCACGCTGTGCGCGCACCGCATCGGCCCGAAGCAACGCCGCCGCACGTTCCAGACTGCCTCTTTTGCGAATCGACAGCGGAATTGAAGCCGAAACCATAAAGGTCTGTGCACTGTCCGCCGCCTCATATTTGACCCCCGCTCCCAGCGAAAGATCCCCTGCACTCTGACTTTTCGCCAACGCGGCTTCAGCCCGCACCCTGGCCTCTTCTGCCAGCAACCGCTGCAAAACCGGATGCGCCTCATTCACGGTCAGCGGAACCGTTGTTTCCAGATCAGACAAATCACCGGCAGGAGTTCCAACCTCTTCAAGAGTTACGCCCAGCAGCGAGGCCAGCGATTTTCTCGCACCATCCAGATCACCAAAGCAGCATTGCTGCTCCATCAAAACCTCTTCCAGCGCAAGATTTGCCTGAGCTACTTCCAGATCAGATGCCCCGCCCGCCTCATTGCGCTGCTTCGCGACCGCCACAAACTCACGGGCCAGTTTTTCCTGTTCAGTGCGAACCTTGGCGATTTCCTGTTGAGCCAGCGCTTCAGCAAAGGCCGCACGAACATTCATCTCCAGAAGTAATTCAGCCTCCGTGGTCATCTGGAACGTCATTTGCAGAGCCTGTTGCGCAACCGCCCGTTCATTTTTTGGTCTTCCGCCAAGCGGAATCGCCTGCGTTATACTTACGGAATATTCCCCGTCATTGAAGCCGTTGCTGTCACCGCCGAGGCCTTCGCCTTCAACTTCCAATTCCGGGTTATCCCACAGCCCGGCGGCCGCTGCGCTAAGGCGGGCGGCTTGCTCGCCGGCAGATGCCGCACGCAAAGCAGGTGCATTTGTAAGGGCTATCCCCAGCGCTTCATCGAGGGTCAGCGCCTGAGTGGTGAGTGACAGTCCCAACAGGGCTGTCATAAATAGAATGTGTTTCATTTGTTGTTCTCCTGATTAGCAATTTTCCAATGATTGGAAGAAAGTCGAGCTGGCACCCCACTGTTTTCCAAGGTTTGGGAAACTGTGCGCGCCTATGCAATAGGCTCAAATCAGGAGTTGAACGGTTTGGAGATGCCAGAGCTCGCCGGCAGACGGAACGACCGCCACAAAAACAACCCTCTCCGGTTTCAACTCATAAAGGAGCTGAAGCTGAGGGGCAGGGATTTCTAAAACAGAAACAAGAGAAGCGGCTTCCGGACGGTCTAAGCACGGCTCATCTGAACAGGCATGGCACTCCACATGGTCCACTGCACAGAGCTCCGCTCCCAACAGTTCATGGTGATGATGTTCCACCGCATGAGTGCACGGAACCATCAGCGCAAAAAGCGCGATCAAAGCCAAACTGGTTTTCAGTACGTTCATCAGATTTTATATATAACCATTATCCTCACAATTTTGCAAGGAGACGATGATATTTACCCTCTCAAGACAGATAACAACTCATCGGGATCGAGCGCTCAATCAGACCAAAAATTGAGCCCCCGCACCCACAAATGGCTCGCGAGCCAACAGAACATTTAGTAATCGGAAACGGACCCACTCCGCCCAAAAAGTTGACAATGCCTCCCTTTTGTCCTACCTTATCCGCATGAGAACTTTCCGATGGAATGCTGAAAAAAACGCACTACTTGCACAACAGCGAGGCATCACATTTGAAGAAGTTGTAGAATGCATTGAGTCTGGAGCCAGAGTGATTGAAACAGCCCCCCCCAACCCAGAGAAATATCCGAATCAAAAAATTCTAATCGTCGATATCGATGGATATGCATATATGCTTCCGTTCATCAAAGAGGAAGAGGCCTGTTTCCTTAAAACAATTATTCCCAGTAGAAAGGCCACAAAAAAATATCTTGGAGGAACCCATGACTGAAAAACAAAACAGCATTGATCTCGATGACTACGAAAACGAGATTCTGGAAGCATACGAAAGCGGGAAATTAAACGCTGTAGAGTCGCAAGACGACTATCAGGCAAGGGCTCGCAACACGATGAAGAAAAATAAAAAGATCAACATCCGCATTTCGGAAAATGATCTGGCGGCCTTGCGCAGGCGAGCCGCGAGAGAAGGAATTCCATACCAAACCTTAATTGGCAGTGTTCTCCATCGATTTGCCAGCGGCCTTTTGGCCGATGTGGCATAACCGACCCTAATAACGGTGGTGCCCGCACAACCCTTGGGAAAATCAGCTTGGGACATTCCGAACAGTGGGAAATGCGGGGAGCCGAGCAATCCTCGAAAGTAGCGCAAGCGTCCCCGCTTGCTTTCTGCCTTTGGTAGATCCGCCGTGGCGAAAAAACGAGCGGGACGCTCATTCTACTTTAAAATTCGTCCAGCGGTTCCGATTCGATCAGGCAATCCGGCAGAGATTTCATGAAAAGACGGCCGTACCATTTGGTAGTAATGCGCGGATCGAGAATGATGATACGGCCCTCATCAGTGGCCGTACGGATCAGCCGCCCCGTCCCCTGCCGAAATTTTATAATGGCCGACGGCAGGGAGTATTCTTTGAACGGATCGCCGCCAGTCGCTTTGATCTTCTCCAAACGCGCTTCAACCAGCGGCTGATCGGGCACTGCAAACGGCAGGCGGACGATGATGACATTGCTGAGCGCCTCGCCGCGCACATCGACGCCCATCCAGAAGCGGTCGACCCCAAACAGTACGGCGGAGCCGTGAGCCTGAAAGCGCTGAAGCATCGTCTGCGGCGGCATGCCGGTTCCCTGCACAAAGAGATCGTAGCCGTCCATTTCGAGCGTTGAGCGCACGGCCTGCGCCACGCGCTGCATCAGCCTCACGTTGGTAAACAGCACAAAGGCCTTTCCTCCACTACCGGCAATAAAATAGGGAAGCACCTTAATGACCGCTGCTTCGAAATTTTTTGTATCTTTCGGATCGGGCATTCCCTGCGGCAGAATGACCCGCATCTGTTGAGAGTAGTTGAACGGCGAGCCGACCTTTAATTCGTCACAGTGCTCGGCACCGACCCGACTGCGGAACCACTCCAGTGTAGCGCCGACCGCCAGCGTGGCGCTGGTCATGATGACGCACGGAACTTCTTCAAACAGCATTTGATACAGCAACGCGGAGACATCAACCGGTGCCGAGTGAAGTACGGCCTGCTTTCGGTTGCGGCCTTCGAGCCCGGCCCAGTAAACATGTCCCTCCTCCGTCTGCTTCATAAATGCGTCGAGCGCCTGATGTAGAAACTTACCTTTCACCCGGGCGGACTTCATCTCCGCCTTGAGATTTTCATCATCCAGGTCACGGATCACAATGCTGAGATGCACTTCGAGTTCCGCCAGCAATTCCGGCAGTCGGGTTTCCACTGCGGGTGGCTGACGAAGGCGAACGGTGCTTTGCGCATCGGACAGATTACAGGTTTTGCGGATGGCTTTGAAAAAACGGTCGGACTCATCCCACAGGCGATTGGTCAAATCCGCCCCTCGCCCGTCGCGCAACACCGCAAACAACCCCTTCTGGTTGTCCTTAGTGTAAAGCCGCCGGAGCCAGTGCTCGACGGAGTAACGCGACAACCGGATACCCAGATGGTCCGCCGCAACGTTTTCCATCTGGTGAGCCTCGTCGAACACCACCATGCCGTAATCGGGAAGAAAAGCCCCGCCCTCGGCGCGCACCGCCAGTTCAGAGAAAAAGAGATGGTGATTCACAATCAACAGGTTGGCCGCATGAAGTCCTTCGCGCGCTTTCATCATAAAACAGCGTTTAAAATTCGGACATTTTTTCCCGAGGCAGTTGCCCTGTTCTACACAAACCGCACTCCAGACATCGGCCGACGGCTGGGGATCTAGTTCCTGGCGACTGCCTTCCTGCGCGGTTTCGACCCACTTGCGGATGCGGTCGACCTCAAACTCTTTCGACGGATCGAACAGATCGCCGCTCATTTTTTTTGCACGCGCCAGACGACGCAAACAGATGTAGTTCGAACGACCCTTCACCAGCTTGGCTTTAAAGTCGACCCCCACCGCCTCGCGCAAAAAGGGAATATCCTTTGCCATCAACTGTTCCTGCAAGGTGATGGTGTAGGTGGCGACAACGGCGCGCTCGTTGCGGGCCAGCGCGGTGAGGATCAGCGGAACAAGATAGGCGAAGCTCTTGCCGACGCCGGTCCCGGCCTCGACGGCCAGATGACAGGAGTTTGCACACGATTCAGCCACCGCCCTCGCCATCTGTTGCTGTTGGGGGCGGATTTCGAACGGAAATTCACTGCCCTCATGCGCCTGTTCCAGCGCGCCGCCGGACGCAAAAAAGCGCTCAGTGGCGATAACGGTTTCAGGCAACTCTATCGGACGGATCATTAGAAAACAGCCTACCGGAAACCGAACCGCTAATGAACGCTAATCCACACGAATTTAAAAGGGAGATATAGCACTAAGAGATAGTTCTGTCTGGTTTCCCAATCAGTGGAACCCTTCATCGCTCATCCAGATTTCAAACTATCAAACTCCCCGACCCAGAGCAACCCACCCCGGCCTTCGGCCACCCCTCCAACGGAGGGGAATTTTAAACAGCTCTTGCTCTAAAACCATTCCCCTCCTCCGGAGGGGACTTTTAAACAGCTCTTGCTCTAAAAAACATTCCCCTCCTCCGGAGGGGTGCCGGAACGGCGGGGTGGGTTCTCAGTTCAACCGTCCGTTCCTTCTTCTGCTTTCGAATTGTCGATCCACTTTGTTTCTTCCCGATTCGCTCGCCATGGATTATTAAACCGCCCTGAAATAAAACAACCGGCACCAACTCTAATATCTTTTAACGACAGAACTGATTCTATTTATATATTCCAATTCTAACATGGGAGGCTCCCCGTAAATATTTGAGCATCTTTCCCTGCTTCGCCCATTCGCTACTCCCAACCTGCCTTTTTAAGGGGCGGAGACGCGCACCCGATAGAAACCATTGCCAAAGGTTGCCTGATTGGTGCAGGAGGTGATATCGGTGGTCGCTGTAACGGTGTAAACATTACTCCAGATGCCGCTGACGAGGTTGGTGCTCTGCTGCACAAAATAATCCCGTCCCTGAACCGAAGACCACTCAAAGAAAGCACCGGCCGGAACGGCTCCTCCGTCAATAATTTCAAAAATGCTTTCACCATCCTGCGGGTTGGTTCCGGCAATGTTTTCTGCGCCATCGGAGGTTCCGTCGTCGTCGGTGTCTGAATCTGCGGGATTGGAATAGTCCGTTCCGGCGTTATAAGTACCATCGGGAACCGTATCCTCTTCGAAGTCGGCCAAACCATCGTCATCGCTATCCGCATTATCAGCATAAAGAATGAAAGAAACGTCCACATTATTATATGCCGAGG
>Ga0307990_1002875_pt1 | contig 13478 bp, 9 predicted proteins | sample EllFjometagen129_FD_203168 | JGI IMG/M metagenome (GOLD analysis project Ga0307990, IMG submission 203168) | Marine microbial communities from Ellis Fjord, Antarctic Ocean - #129 | ecosystem: Environmental > Aquatic > Marine > Unclassified | place: Southern Ocean | collected 2014-10-08
GGCGCCGGGGTGGTGATGATGGCCAGATCGACGGGGTCCGGTATCGCATCGAGCGACGGATAACAGGTAACGCCCAAAATCGATTTCAGCTTCGGGTTGACTGGATAGACGGGTCCCTTGAACCCTTCCTTCAGGATGTTCAAAAGGACGATGAACCCCCATTTTGATGGAGTCCCGGAGGCACCTATCATTGCGATGCTCTTCGGATTGAAGAGTCTGTCAAGGTTTTTGTGGCTCATAGTTTCTCTACCTCATTGAAATAGTTGCCCCCCAAAAAACAGACCCCCTCCCACGGCGGGAGAGGGTCTATAGCAAACCTTTTACCCGGTGTCAAATGCTTAATTCTGCCACCAGGAGTATCTTTTGTTTTCGAAAAAAAAGCAACGGTAGATCAGTCAGTTTCTAGTCGTTGAACAGTGCCTCCGTCATGTTGACCGTAACACCTTCCGCCTCTGTCAGCACCGCGGCCAGCCCCTTGATCTTGGGAAGCTCGTACCCGAAGTGATACTGCATGGTCATCAGCTTGCCCTTGTAGAAGTCCGTGTCTTCCGGAGAGGCACCAGCATCCAGGGCCTTCTGGGCGACGATCGACTGTTTCAGCCACTGCCAGGCGATGCAGCTGTATCCGAAGAACTCCAGGTAGACGGTCGCGTCGGCCAGGAAGTAATCGGGACCCTTCTTCGCGGCGATCCCACCCAGAAAGAGGGTGACTTCCTGCACGGATTCCATCGCTTCTTTCAACGCCTGGGCGTACTTTTTCAAGGGGTCCAGGGCTTTGGCTTTTGCAATGGTCTTCGCAACCTCTTCCATGTAGAGCTGCGCGGCCTTGCCGCCCTTCATCATCATCTTTCTGCCGAGCAGATCCATCCCCTGCACGCCCGTCGATCCCTCATGGATCGGGTGGATACGCATATCACGGTAGTGCTGTTCCAGGGGGAACTCCTCGCAGTATCCATATCCGCCCAGGCACTGGATCCCCGCGCTCGTAGAGAGAATGCCCATCTCCGAAGGATAGGACTTGGCGACCGGTGTCAGGAGGTCCAGCAGGAGGCCGTACCGCTCCTTCTCCTCTCCGTCGAGGACCTTTTCAAGATCGTGGTAGATCGAACACTGTGCAAGCAGGGAGAGCGATCCATCCACGACGGCACGCTGCAGGAAGAGCATGCGCTTGATGTCGCTGTGCTCAATGATCGGGACCTGAGGGGTCGTGGGGTCCTTCTGGGAGAGCTTGCGGCCCTGAAGCCGTTCTTTTGAGTACTGGAGTGAGGCGTAGTAGGCGGCCGAGGCGATACCCGTGGCACCGAGACCGACGCCGATACGGGCCCCGTTCATCATCTGGAACATTTGGGCCAGCCCCTTGTTGGGCTCCCCCACCAGCCAACCGCGGCAGTCGTTCTCCTCACCCAGGCTGAGCTGGACGATCGGCGAACCGCGATAGCCCATCTTGTGGTAGATTCCCACAGAATGGACATCATTGAATTCAAAACCACCATCCTCGGTGTACCGTTCCCTTGGCATCACGAAGAGCGAGATTCCCTTCACCCCTGCGGGGGCTCCTTTGATCTTCCCCAAAAGCAGGTGGACGATATTGTCGACGCCGTCGTGGTCGGCCGCTGATATAAAGATTTTCTGTCCCTTCAGCTTGTAGTACCCCTTGTCGGTGGGTTCGGCCGTACAGGCGATATCCGAGAGCGAGCTGCCCGCCTGGGGTTCCGTGAGGGCCATGGTTCCCTGCCACTCTCCCGACATCATCTTGGGGAGATACTGTTCTTTCATCTCTTCGGTTCCGAAGGACTCGATCAGACCGGCCGCCCCGGTTGTCAGCCCGGTATAGACGGCGGCCGAGTAGTTGGCGGCATTGAATATAAATTCGGAAAGGAGGGTGATCGTAAGGGGAAGCTGCTGCCCTCCGGCTTCATAGGGGAATTCGGCGCCGATCCATCCGCCAGCCCCGCATTCTTTCAGGATTGTTCTCACGTGGGGATGTACCTTGACCCTGCCATCGACGAGTTCCGTCGGCAGGCGGTCCATTTCCTCGAAGTAGGGTTTGTAAAGATCCTCTCCCATCTTGAGTGCCGTGTCCAGGACCATATCAAAGACTTCCTTACTGTGGTCGGCATAGTAGGGGTACTGGGTCAACTGACTGACATCAAAGACTTCGTGGAGCAAAAACTTCAGATTCTTTTCACTTACAAACTTTTCGGCCATACTACTGTCTCCTTATATTGATAATTTTTTGCCGCTATTTTGCACCAGAACCCGTATCATAAATTCCAAAAAGTTCAAAGGAGAAACCTGATTCTATCCGCCGCCCAGCCAAGGCCGCCGTTGGTCGCTCTATCGAAAACGAGGGCCGTTTTTGACAAGACCTTCCTGCTTGACTTTGTCGAGTAAATATTAATAATATGAAAGCGTTATAATAGTGGGGGGAAGTGCTGCAGAGAGTTGGGTGTCCCGTTTGGATAGTCAACCGGGGTTTTCCTTCGGCGGGGATTCGCTCTTTCAGGGGGACTGGGCGGAATATTTCCCAATGACATAACAGGGGTAGGTTCTTTGAATAAGGAGGATTCTTATGAGTGCAAAATCGAATTCAAAGCTGTTTAATGTTCTTATGGTTGTAGCCCTGGCGCTGATCCTGGGGGGCGGATTTTTGGCCTACATGATTCAGACCGGTGGCGGAGACATCGCCGTTAAGGATGTTCGATTTGTGGGACAGGACGGCAAAATCGTCAGCGCCCTGCTCTATATCCCGAAGGGGGTGAATAAGAAGAACCGCGCTCCGGGAATTGTGGCGAGTCACGGGTATATCAACTCGCGCGAAACACAGGATGGTTTTGCTATTGAATTTGCGCGTCGCGGCTATGTTGTCCTTGCCGTAGACCAGCCGGGTCACGGATATTCCGATCCACCGGCATTCGCCAGCGGTTTTGGCGGAATGGACTCGCTGAAATATCTGAGTTCCCTGGACATCGTCGATAAAGACAATATCGGTATTGAGGGACATTCCATGGGAGGATGGGCCTCTGTTATAGCTGCTGCAATGAACAAGGGAAAGTATCAGTCCCTGATCCTGGCGAGTTCCTCCACCGGAACCTACGGAGCCCCCAACGGTACCGCTACGTTCCCGCGCAACATGGCACTTATATATAGCACGTATGACGAGTTTTCCAACCTCATGTGGGGGAGCGAGATTCCGGCAGATATCGTAAAAACGGATAAACTGAAAAAGGTCTTCGGAACCAAGGAAACGGTCGAAGTGGGCAAGCTTTACGGTTCCATCGAAGAGGGCACTGCCAGGAAACTCTACCAACCGAATATGATTCACCCCCGAACTCATTTTTCTATTGAAGCCATCGGAAACGCCGTAGAATGGATGCAGGCTACCCTGAAAGGCGGTAACGATATTCCTCCTTCCAACCAGATCTGGTATTGGAAAGAGATTGGCACCTGTCTTGCCCTGATCGGTATGATCCTTATGCTCTTTCCGCTGGGGAACTATCTCCTGGGGACCGCCTTCTTTAAGGAGTTGAGTGAGGCTCCCGTCGCGCGAAAGGGGCTCACCGGATGGGGGTGGGCTCTCGGCGCGGTGATAACGATCCTGCTGCCGATTCCGCTCTATCTGTGGGCCTGGAGTTTTAACGGCAAGGGCATTGCGAAGGCCAGTTACCTGTTCCCTCAGCAGATTACGACGACTATCATGTTCTGGGCCCTTGCCGTCGGTGTGGTCTCTCTTATCCTGTTCTTGCTGTGGCATTTTCTTGCTAACAGGAAGGACAAAGCCACGATGGCCAATTATGGTCTGAGCTGGAGAAGCGGAGAGATGAAGTGGGGGCGGGTCGGCAAGTCCTTCCTGCTGGCCTTTGTTGTGGTTTTCTTCGCCCACCTTACACTCGTGATCTCGGACTGGCTGTTCCTGACGGACTATCGTCTCTGGGTCTTTGCCATCAAACCGCTGGATGAGCTCCATTTTGCCATGTCGCTGAACTATCTTATCCCCTTTGCCCTGTATTTTCTGGTCGCCGGTGTTGTGCTTCACGGTGAGATGCGCCTCGGCCGGAAGGACGGCAGCGATCTGGCGGGCTGGGGAGAAATGGTGACAAACGTGGTCCTCATGATCGGTGGATATGTCCTGTTCCTCGCTTTCCAGTATGCCCCACTCTTTATGGGCGGGACGCTGGGGATTCCCGATGGGCACCTCCCGGGGATCGTGTTGTTCCAGTTCCTCCCGATCTTTACTATTGTGGCGCTGATTTCAACCTACTTTTTCCGAAAGACAGGGCACATATACGTCGGTTCGTTTATCAACGCGATGCTGGTGACCTGGATTGTGGTGGCGGGGCAGGCGACCCATTTTGCGTTCTAAGAGAACCTGGTTATGGCTGTGGTACGAGGGTGACGGCCCGACCGTGGGTGTTGATCCCTTTGTAAATGACTGTATGGGTGCGAATCCCCGAGACCTTCCGGTCTCCAAGATTCGCACCCCTGCTTTGCCTCTTCGGCCGCTTTCTGCTTCTCCGGTACGAGAGATGGGGAGGTGCGATATCCCCGTCATTGCAGAACACCGCCCGGAGCCGTTACATTTCCATGTGTATGAACCCTGATCCCGATTCGATCATTACACAAGGAGAGGTGGGGTATGATGGCCAGTGACATAGTTGTCCGCACGGTAACCGATCGTCGCATGCTCAAGACATTCGTTCTGTTTCCCTGGACCTCGGGAATATACGCAACCGATCCTGCGTGGGTGCCCCCCGTTATAAGAGATCAGATGCACGGTTTTGATCGGAGGAAGGGGTACTTCTTTGAGATCGGTGACGCAGAGCTCTTTCTGGCCTACCAGGAGGGGCGTCCCGTGGGGAGGATAACGGCCCATGTCAACCATCTGTACGAGAAGAGATACGACAATCACACCGGTTTTTTCGGTTTCTTTGAGGCGATCAACTCGCAGGCCGTTGCCGATGCCCTCTTCGACAGCGCCGCCGCCTGGCTGAAGGAGCGGGGGAAGACGGTCATGCAGGGTCCCCAGAGCTTTTCCGTGTACGATTCCGTCGGCTTCGAGATCGAGGGGATGGAGATCATGCCTGTCGTGGGCCTCTTTCACTTCGCTCCCTACTATAAAGATCTGGCCGAGGCGAAGGGGTTTCGCAAATGCATCGACTGGTACTGCTACCTGGTCCGCGATATCGACAACTACAAACCGTACCTCAAGCAGGTCAAAGAAGATCTCATGAAGGGACAGAAGATCACCTACACGAGCCTGAAACGGCGTGAGATGTCGCGGCGGGCGCAGCAGGTCAAGGATATTTTCAACAGTGCCTGGGAGGGAAACTGGGGGCATCTCCCCCTGACGGACAAACAGTTCGACGCCTTTTTCAAGGAACTGAAGATGGTAGTCATCCCGGAACTGAACATCTTTGCCGAGGACGGGGGAAGGACTGTCGGGTTCTGCATCTCCGTTGCCGATGCCAACCTGGGGCTCAAGATCCTCGACGGGCGTCTGTATCCCTGGCGGCTGATCCGGGCCCTGAGAGAGATAAAGAAGAGCCGGAAGATCAGGACGATTGTTATGGGTGTCCTCCCTGAATATCGGGGGCGGAACATCGATGATGTCTTCTATCTGAAAACAATCGAGACAGGGGTCGGCATGGGATTCAACTCTTCGGATTGCTCCCTGGTTGTGGAGACCAATCGTAAGATGATCGACGCCCTTACGATCCTGAATGCCGACCGGTACAAGACCTACCGGATCTACGAGAAAGAGATCTGACGACCCATCCGGGCCGCTACCAACCGCTCGATGGCGGGAACGAACAGAAAGACTGCCAGCGCCAGGGCGACCCCGACGATCAGATCGATCATGTAGTGATATCTAAGATACACCGTTGAATACATGAGAAGACCCGTCCACACCAGGGCAGGCGCGAAAAAACTTTTCTCGTATCTGCGGGTGAGGAGAGCCGTAAGAAGGCTGAGCATGGCATGGCCGCTCGGGCAGCAGTCCCGAACGATGCCCGCCGCCGTGTCCAGGGCCCATCGGATGAAATCGAAGAACAGAAGCCCCGTCAGCGGTATGCCCTGGAGCGATTCAAGGGTGAACCGCGGACCGATGGCCGGTGTCAGATAATATCCGATATACGAAACATAAAAACCGATTATGATTGTGGCGGCGACGGCATGAAAGGTCACCTCACGATCGCGTCGATAGGCGAGGACGCAAAGGGAAAAGGGGAGGAGATAGAAACTTGCGTACACGATCTGAAGCAGTTCGGTCGCCGGCCGCCAGGTGACTCTTTCCAGCAGGATCGTGGGATCATGGCCGAAAAACAGGATGCGGTCGATCCCGATAAGCAGTCCGTCCAGGTCGTGGGGGTTAATCAGGGGGATCAGGCGTCCATGCTCCAGGTAGATCGTGATCAGGAGGGGGAGAACATACCAGTCGCGGATGAAGGTGAGGACCTTCCCGCCGCGGCTCAGCTGAACTCGGGAGATAACGACAATGACTGCAGCGAGAGCAAGGTTAAAGAGGAAGATATCCCCCGCCTGGTCCAACCGCGTGAACAGGAGGATGGAAAGGTTCAAAAGCAGCAGCATCAATAAGGTGACGAGTTCTTCGAGGCTGTATCCGCTGTACGCTCTATTCATAATAATCCAGCCGGTTCAGTTGCTCTGCACGTGAATGGAAGCCTGGGGTGTAGAATAAAGGGGCATCGGTTCTGTACTATGAACCGATGCCCCCCCCCTCACGTTATAAGACTAGGGTCCTATTTGCTCAGGAACGGATTTCTGGGATTATCCACCATCATCGGCTTGATCTGCGCGCTTGTCACGCCCAATTTTTTAAGAACCGGGAGAACATTCTCGGATATGTGGTCGATCCGCCAATTGGCCAGCGCCGAGACCGCAAAAGACAACAGCATCAGCACGGCTAAAAAAGAAACTTGATCAATCGCTGTCTACACACGTTTTGTCTTCTTGGTTAAGAATAAATCCCCCTTCGCTTGACAGAAGGGGGATTTATTGCATTGTACACAGTCGCTGTGTCATTTCACTTTTTCAAGTTTGATCAGGCCGCGGTCCGCCGTTGTCACATAGATATCCCCCGCGGAGCTTACCGCCATGGGCGAGGGGAACTCGACGGGCGGATAGCTCCCTATGAGGCTGTAGCCGACAGGGACGTCCTTCGCGACCAGATTCAGCGCCAGGGTCTTCGGGTTGATCCTGATGATCTTCTGACCGGCGCCGTCAAGGACGAGGAGATTCCCCTTGCCATCCCCGGCGAGGGCCACCGGTTTCCCCACCATCGAGGAGACGAAGACCTCCTTCTTCCCTGAAGCGGGATCCACCTTGCTGATTCGTCCCGGCTTCGCCTCCGCCACGTAGAGGGAGTCGTCAATCAGTGCCAGCGCGAGAGGACCTTCCAGGTCTTTGGTGAGGACCGTTTTTGCTCCGTCGGCAAGACTGACCGTCGTGATCTGCCCGGCGGCGTATTCGGCGACGAAGAGCTTTGATCCGTCACCGCTCATGAGCGCCGCCATGGGCCGATTCAGCCCTCCTGCTATGGCCTTGAATTCTCCCGTTGACGGATTGCCTATGGCCACGGCGCCGTGAATACAATCGGTCCAGAAGAGCTGGTCTCCCGGGCCGTCCGCAAGGCTCAACAACAAGGGCATTCCGTGTGAGGCCCAAGCGTTCAGCCTGGTCTGATTATATTTTTTTGCTGCAACAGTCCGTACCATGAGGGCATCGGCAACGAACACTGTCCCGTTTTTTACAACGATGCCAAGGGGCTGATTCGGTCCCATTGGGAAGAGTTGCTTGAAGTTCCCGCTCCCGTCGGTGGATACCTCGAAGACCGTAGCATCCCAGTAGCTGGTGACAAAGAGGCGACTGTCCTTGGTGATTGCCACATTGTCCAGGCCCGGAGGCAATTGGGCGAGTTTCTCCACCTTTGACCCGTCGAGGCTTACCCGGTACACCACCCCCGAAAGGGTGGGAACGTATATCATCTTGTCCGGTCCGATCGTCAGGGCGATGCAGCCGGAGATCTTCTCCGCCACCGTACTGATGGCACCCGTATCGGGATGCACCCTCAGGATCTTTCCCGTTCCCAGATCGGGGATGATCAGATCGTTCGTGTCAGGGTCGAAGTCAAATCCCTCCGGCACGGGGATGACATCCTTGTCGATGAGGAGCCGCGCCTTCTTTATCCCGGCGGGGTCGACCTCGTAGACACGGTTGCCCTGAAAACACTCCGTGACAAAGAGTCTTCCCGTGCGCTTGTTGTACTCGATTCCGTTCGGGGCCGCCATCCCGTCGGCGATAATCGTTCGGACCCCGTTCTTGTCGATACGGTACACCTCACCCACCAGTGGCGTGGTCCCCGTCGCGTAGATGTTCCCCTTGTCGTCAGCCGCGATATCGTCGATAATGAATGCTGCCTGGTAGGGTTTGACAAAGGGCGTCGCCTTCATCGTCTTCAGATCTATCTTGGTAATCGTTCCATTACCCGTATGGCTCACATAGAGATTGCCATCGGTGCCAATTGTCGCGCCGTTCGCACCTGGAAACGGTGTGTCCGCGGCCAGCCTTACGGCCTTGTAGTTCTTATCAAGGACGGTAATATCCTTCGCGAAGCTCATTGCCGGTATGATAAAAACGCAGACGATGCCCAGTGCAATAAATAGTGTTGCCCAACTCTGTTTCGTGCCTTTCATAGGGTTTCCTCCTTTGTTTGATATTGTTAATCAACGATATCTTTGAAAAGATCTCCTCCTATTCTTCAAACTGAAGCAACCGGGCAGTTCTCCAGCATGTGAGGCGGGGCGCAAAAGAACTTATCGAAACAGGATATATACTTCACTTTTCATAGGACGCGAATGTTGAGGTTTGGGTACGTGAGTATGACTGGGCGCGTGTAGTGTTAGAGTCGCTGAAAGAGAACCTTTCCGAAAACTTGATGCCATGATCTATAGGATACATGCCTCCTGCTTGTGAACGATAGTTTCTAATAAAATTTGATTTTGAAAATATTTATCAGCTGCCTTGTATTACAGTCTTGAGTCAGAAAAGCCTGGCTATCCACCTGGTTTAGCTTGGTATATCCTGTTTATTAGGTGATATATTCGTTTCTGAGAGCCCTGTCTTCGGAGGCAATGGGCGTTGGCATGAGATATTGTGATAAACACACTGCATATACGCATGGACACATGCAATCAGTACTGTTCAATCGGTAAGGTAAAAATATGTTCTTTATACGGTTGCTCGCCCGGACAACAAAATCTCGCATCTTGATGTCGAAGAAAGTGACATAAGTACACGAAAAAAGCAAGAAGTAATTATATGATCCGGAATAATGGCCATCGCCCCTTGCTACCCCTTTTAGAAAGGCACTTCCCTCAAGGAGAGCGTCCGACCAGGGTATGCGGGTAAGGGGTGTTAACTGTCAACCATATATAACTCATTGACAAAAAATTCTGAGAGTGTATGGTTCTTGGTGGCCCCCCCCCGCAGGGGTGGATGTTTTCTGTTTACAACAAATCACAGAATCGGTTGAAGAGAGTTGTCATTATTTTTCTGAGAGGAAAGACCGATGAAAAACATCATAGATGCCATATCGAGCTTCATCGCTTTTATAAAAGACGATATCTGGAGAGTTCGCTTAAAGGATCTTCCGCGGAAGCAATCCTTTCTTATTAAGCAACTGCGGGTCTTTCTCCTTTCGGTACGCGGATTCGCCGAGGATAAGTGCCAGCTGAGGGCATCGGCGCTGACATTTTATTCCCTGATTTCCATAGTTCCCGTGGCAGCCATGGCCTTTGGTGTCGCGAAGGGCTTCGGTTTTGAGAAGCGCCTCGAAAAACAGCTGCTGGAGCAGTTCCAGGGGCAGGAAGCAATCATTACACGGGTCATAGATTTTGCCCATTCACTGCTCATCAACACGAAGGGCGGACTCCTCGCCGGTGTCGGTATTATTATCCTTTTCTGGGCGGTTATCAAGGTCCTCGGGAATATCGAGGCCTCGTTCAATGATATCTGGGGGATACGAGAGGCGAGAAGCCTGGGGAGAAAATTCAGTGATTATCTTTCCGTGATGCTGCTCTGTCCGCTTCTCCTGATACTGTCGAGCAGCGTGACGGTCTTCATAACGACCCAGGTAACAATAATCGTGCAGAAAATCTCTCTCCTGGGGGTATTCAGCCCTGTCATATTTTTCGTGCTCGAGCTGCTGCCCTACTGCATTGTCTGGCTCCTGTTCACCTTTCTCTATATCTTCATGCCCAATACCAAGGTGAACTTCAGATCAGGTATCCTGGCCGGAATCATCGCCGGGACGATCTATCAGGTTGTCCAGTTCGGCTATATCGCCTTTCAGGTGGGGGCCGCGAGATACAACGCGATCTACGGAAGCTTCGCGGCGCTGCCCCTGTTCCTCATCTGGCTACAGGTGAGCTGGCTGATCGTCCTCTTCGGAGCGGAATTTTCCTTTGCCCATCAGAATGTCGATACCTATGAGTTTGAACCCGACTCCCTCAAGATCAGTAACTCCTTCAAACGCCTCCTCTCCCTCCAGATCGCCCACCTGCTGGTGTCGAACTTCGCGAAGGGGGAACGGCCCCTCACGGCCACGCAGATCTCTCAGAGCCTTGAGACCCCGATTCGTCTGGTACACCAGATCCTCTTCGAACTGACCGCGTGCGGGATCGTTTCCGACACGCAGACGGAGGAATACAAAGAGCCGGGCTATCAACCCGCCCGCGACATAAGTACCCTGAGCATACGGTTCGTTATCGACTCCCTGGAAGACAGGGGAACAGACGCGATCCCCGTGGTAAAAACTGCCGAATCGAAGGCCCTCTCCAAGATACTGAGCGCCTTCAGAGACGAGGTAGCACAATCCTCATCGAACCGACTGTTGAAGGACATATAAAAAAACAGGGCCCTTTTCTACCTTGAGAACGGTGGGAGGGGCTGTTTGAGCAATACTCACTGTCATTATTTGATCCATCCCGAAAGGAGGGAATCCTTATGGGTACATTCAAGGAATACGACAGGTATGATGGACTCGGAATGGCTGAGCTTGTCAGAAAGAAGGATGTTTCCCCCGCGGATCTCTACGAAGAAGCCATCGCCCGAATAGAAAAACTCAACCCCCAACTTAACGCGGTAATTGCTCCAATGTTCGACCTGGCGCGAAAGGATATTGAAAAAGGCCTCCCCGCGGGTCCCTTTACGGGGGTCCCCTTCCTGCTGAAAGACCTGATTGCGGCGTATGCCGGCGTACCCATGACCGGCGGAAGCAGGGCCTATAAAAACTATATCCCGGATGAGGACTGCGAGCTGGTAAAGAGGTTTAAGAAGTCGGGCCTCGTGATCATGGGGAAGACAAATTGTCCGGAGTTCGGCCTTCTGGGTGTCACGGAACCGGAGCTTCATGGACCGACACGCAATCCCTGGAATACCGATCATACCCCGGGCGGTTCGAGCGGAGGATCCGCGGCCGCCGTCGCGAGTGGTATGGTGCCGATGGCCTCGGGGGGAGACGGCGGCGGCTCTATCCGTATCCCCTCGTCATGCTGCGCCCTCTTTGGTCTCAAACCGACACGGGGCCGTAATCCTACCGGCCCGGAACACGGGGCACTTTGGCAGGGCGCCGTTGTCGAACATATCGTCAGCCGTTCTGTCAGGGACAGCGCGGCCATGCTGGATGCGACCCGCGGGACAGATGCGGGCGCCCCATATATTATTCCACTGCCGGAGCGGCCATATATGGAAGAGATCAAAAGCGATCCCGGCTCTCTGAGAATAGCCTTTAATACTCTCTCTCCGCTTGATACGGAGGTGCATCCCGAGTGCGTAAAGGCCGTAGAACAAACGGCTCGGCTTCTTGAGGAACTGGGGCACAGGGTCGAGGAGGATCGTCCGGCTATCGACGGCAAGGCCCTGGCAAAGAGTTATTTCACCCTTTATATGGGAGAGATGGCGGCCGATATAGAGGAGCTGGAACCCATATTGGGTAGGAAGGCGAAAAGGGATGATGTGGAGGCGCTGACATGGACCCTCGGACTCCTTGGCCGCACGTATTCCGCGGGCTATTTTGTAAAACAGATGCGCGAATGGGGGATGGCCTCCCGGGCGATGGGGCGCTTTCATGAACAGTATGACCTCTATCTCACGCCGACCACCGCGTCTCCTCCCGTCAGGATAGGAGAGCTGCAGCCGAAGCCTGCCGAACGTGCCCTCTTGACAGTGGTGAACTCAATGGGATTGGGGAAACTGTTGAAACTCTCCGGGATCGTAGACACGCTCGCGGTAGAGAGCCTGTCGAAGACCCCCTTCACGCAACTGGCCAACTTCACCGGTCAGCCCGCGATGTCCGTTCCTCTTCACTGGACGGAAGAGGGCCTGCCCTGCGGGGTCCACTTTATGGGGAGATTCGGAGACGAAGCAACACTCTTCCGGCTGGCGGCCCAACTGGAACAGGCACGGCCCTGGTTCGACAGGAGACCGCCCATGGTTGAATAGGAGACAGCCCGGTTATCCGGCTTGGGGGAGAGGGTAGACGATTACTGAGAACCTGGAAAGCGGATTTTGATTTACGGTATTCACCTACAAAGTCTCGGGAACCTTCTAGCAGAAATTCAGTGATTACCAATTGAAAGTCTCACTGTAATATCCATTGACAAGATATCATAACGGAGTTAATGGGTTAATACGTTTCATTGAAATTGCCTGTATTATATGCGCTTGCGAACAGCTGTAATAACCAGAGGGGGGATTATGGTCTGATCATCTAAAGCCCTTGTTTCTCAAAATGAGAGATAGGGCTTTTTGTTTTTTGTGAATACCTTGGATCAATAATCCGGATTAGACAACACAGTCTTGCCATAATCTTAAAACGAGGGAGCAGATAATGAAGAAACTATTTATATTACTTGTACTCGCATTTTTTGTTACTGGTTGTGCGTCAACTTATTCGCCTCGTTTTTTACATCACTATGTAAGTTATGACATCAGCCTTAAAGAGGTTGAGCGTCCATCAGATGCGAAAAATAGGTATGGAGAACCTAAGATTGATATGCCCGTAAAAAGTCAGCCGGCAGATTTACACGAAAAACCGGTTGAAAATGTTGATTTGGGAAACACCTTACCCAATTTGCTCAAAAGAGCACAATATTGTTCTTTCACATAGAAGCATAAACAAGAAACACACCGATATGCCCATTTCCGGATGGGTTTTAGAGAGATTTTCGCATTCCTGACCACAGTTGCCCTGAAGATGTTGATGCCAACTGCCTTCAATGTGGCGCAGAACCGCACAGCCTCCATACCCCGGACACGAAGGTTTTTAACACCTGTCTTTCTGTCATACTCAGACATGGTTGCCTCTACACCTGCCCGCCACCGGAATGTGTCTTTAAATTCATCGGTCTTCTCCTGCGCCCTGCGCATGGCTATTCGCCAGACCTTATCTTCGTAGC
>Ga0307990_1002876_pt1 | contig 13478 bp, 8 predicted proteins | sample EllFjometagen129_FD_203168 | JGI IMG/M metagenome (GOLD analysis project Ga0307990, IMG submission 203168) | Marine microbial communities from Ellis Fjord, Antarctic Ocean - #129 | ecosystem: Environmental > Aquatic > Marine > Unclassified | place: Southern Ocean | collected 2014-10-08
TCATTTCGAGCAGCAGTAAACCGTTAGGCGAACAGAAATTCTCATCGGCATCATGAAGACCGAGTCTGGTCCTGATATTGCACCCGGCTTTTGTAAGAACATGCTGAACCGGTTCAACGTGTTGGATTCTGTCGCTAATATGAACGCCAATTATTACATGTTTTTGCTGTGACATAATTGCTCCCATAAATTATCTAATAAATACCCCGTTTAAATATCTATCGACTTAACATACCTCAATGCTTAACAAATACAATAAAAAAAGGCCTTTGAGACAAAAATTCTCGCGGGCCTTTAATATTTGAGTGTTTAAAACCGTTACGCCTTCGGGTCGTTTATGAAGGTATCAGTCTTCGGAAGGTTACCGGCTAGCGGCATTGCGTAGTCCTTGTATGCCTGGGTAACGCCGTTGCCTGCTTGGTTGATGAACTCATCCGGCAGGTCTTTTGTGAACTCGGCAACATTTGCCAGGTCCGTCAGGAACAGGTCGATTGCGTAGTTTTCGCCTTCGTCGCTTCTCTTCATAGCAACCGAACCGTTGTCGTTGTCTTCGGAGTAGATAACTGCCTGGCGGCCGCAGCGACGTGCTTCTTCTACGTCTGTTTCCGACTGCAGGCCGGCGAAGCTTCTCTGGAGGTATCCGAAAGTATCCGCTCGAACGCGTCCAATACCGGTACCGGCTTTGATCTTTTCGGAGAGGAAGTCAGCGAGTGCTCCCGAGCCTGAAAGCTGGACGTTGCCGTGCGAATCAACTTCTGCTTCTTCGACGATCTTCTTTGCCCATACTACACCATCAACATCGCGGATTCCTTCGCTGACTGCGACAACGCAGCGGCCGAGGCGGTCATAGACTTCTTTGACCTGGGCGACCATATCTTCGATCTTGACCGGACGTTCCGGCAGGTATACCAGATGCGGTCCGTCGTCGTCTCTCTGCTGACCCAAAGTGCTCGCAGCCGTCAGCCAACCAGCGTCACGACCCATGATGACGTCGATCTTAACACCTGGCAGTGCACGGTTGTCCATGTCGTCGCCCTGGAGAGCGCAAGCTACGAATTTCGCGGCAGTGCCGTAACCGGGACAGTGATCCGTCGTGCGGAGGTCATTGTCGACGGTCTTTGGAACGTGAAAGGCTTTGAGGTCGATGTCTACGTCGTCGGCCATGTCGTTGATGATCTTGCATGTATTTGCTGAATCGTTGCCGCCGATGTAGAAGAAGTATTCGATGTCATATTTCTTGAAGACCTTGAGGATCTTGCTGCAATATTCGGCGTCGGGTTTGTCACGGCTGGATCCGAGTGCCGCCGAAGGTGAGGCCGCGATGGCATCGAGTCTTTCCGGCGAAATGTCGGTAAGGTCGACGAAATCTTCCTTGACCATGCCGCTGACGGCGTGGAGGGCTCCGTAGAGCTTGTCGATCTTGCTGTGCTTTTTAGCTTGTTCGATTACGCCTACCAGTGAGGCATTGATCACACCGGTCGGCCCGCCAGACTGACTGACTATTGCATTGGGCATTTTTTGTTACCTTTCTTAATATTCTTAAGGGAAATATAAACGAACGGCGATTATAGCGATTTGAGGAGGAATTTCAACTGAAAAATTGTAAAAGTCTCAAACAGAAGCGCGGCAGCGCAAGCTGCCCGAATAAACGACTAAGAGAGACTACAGGTCTCAAAGTACGCCCTAATAAATTGTTTCTGCCACACCGGGCCGCAGGAAATACAGGTGTTTAGACGTCACCTTTTTCTTGAGTATTTCCGACGCCGCTGTTGCGTACAGATCAATTTGCTTTTGATAGATATTCGATCTTTCCGCGACACCGGCGGCTGTGACATTGTCGGTCTTAAAGTCTATTATCACCAGCCCCTGCGGCGTCTCTACTACCATGTCGATTATTCCCTGGACAACGATTATCTCGCCTTTCGAACACCCATCAACTTGATCGGCAGGCAGCCCATAGATAAACGGCCATTCCCGCATTACCTTATTATCAGGATCGGTAGCCAGCTTGCCCAGATCGCTCTGAAAGAATTTTACAATATTGTCGTGGTTTATCACCGCCGCTGTCTGCTCGTCTATCTGATTTTCGGCGGCAAGATCGGCAGCTAGAGACCGAACAACTTCCAAAGTAACCGGCAATGTCAGATCGAGCTTTTCAATTATCAAATGCGTCGCGGTTCCAATCTGCCTTGGGTCAACCTTGGTTTGAGTTTTTTCGACAGCAAGAGATTTCGGCATTGACTTCAAGGCATTGGAATAATCCATCTGCGAAAATTCATCATCGCGATGCGTCAACTCGCTGACAGACATTTTGGCGTCTGTCTGTGCTGATTGCGCAAACGGATATTGCCAGCTCAAAGAAGTCTTGACTTTCGACATTAGCTCTTTAACCGCCTCCGGTTCTGCCGGCTTGCAATTCTGCTTTGCGGACTGCTTTTCGCGAAGCTGCTTAACCAATTCGTTAAGCTCATCTGCCCGCGGTGTATTTGCTTCAAACAGGTCGGTATCCGCCGCACCCTCTAAATCCACATGAAATGCCCTCTGCAATTTCTTCTGATTACCCAATGCAAGCAGCACCCAATCCAGGTGCGATTTCGCCGATTGTATCTGCCAGTCTTTCAGCGGTTCACTGCCAAGTGCTCCGCAATCCTGCACTATCGACGTAGCGGGTTTCTGTTTTGCAGACGCCGTGACAATGAGCCTTTCTCTTGCACGCGTAATCGCAACATACAGGATTCGCATTTCCTCAGCATATAGCGTTTTGCGTTTTTCAGCGGCGATTACCTGGTGAGCAATGCTAGCCGATTTCTCTTTTGTATCCGGGTCAACGATCTTCAGGCCGATTGTGTTTTCGTCGTCGATAAGACATTCCGAGACTATGTCGCGCGTGTTGAATTGCCGGTTGATCTCACTAAGGAAGACTATCGGAAATTCCAGCCCTTTACTGTTATGGACACTCATTATTCGCACGGTATCTTCGGCGGTATTGTCCGGTTGAGCAGGAGCCCAGTCGTGATTTTCGTCCGAAAGCCTTTCGATAAACTCAACAAATCGTGTCAGCGACGCCGAACTTGCACTCGTCGAAAAACCTTCAAATTGTATCGCCCGATCATGGAGTTTCAAGAGGTTCGCTTTTCGCTGCTTTCCGCCCGGCAATGCACTCACAAAAGAAAGATAACCCGTCTGGCGATATATCTCCCAGGTAAGATCGGCAAGACTGCCCGCCCGTGCAACCTTCCGCCAGTCGCTCAGAGTTTCCAGAAAACCGTTAACCTTCGCTCGCAAATCCTCATCAGACCCACCACCTGCATATTTAATAAGACAATCATAGAAAGACGCCTTTGGATTTCCACAGCCAATCCTTATTAAAGCAAGGTCGGTATCCGAGAAATCAAAAAGCGGACTCCGCATCACCGCGGCAAGCTCGATATCTCTTTGCGGATTGTCCAGCAGTTTCAGCAGCGAGATAACATCGCTGATTTCAGTTGCCTGAAAATACCCCGACGAACTCTGACTGACCACCGGCACACCCCCAAGCCGCAATATCTCCAGATAATCGTTTACAGTTGTCGACGGCGAACGCATAAGGATCACAATGTCGCCGTAAGTCGGTTTGCGATAAGCCCCCGCTTCTTTATCGAATATCGTAATCGGCTCATCACCGTCATCGGGCGTTACGATCTGCTTGATCCTTTCGGCAACGAACGCCGCCTGCCTCTGCGCAGACGTAATACCATCCGAAGGATCGTTCGCGTCTTCGTCGATCAAATCCAGTTCCACACATGGCGTTCGCAACGGAGGATCATAATTAAACCCAGCCTTAAGAACCGCCTTTTCATCATACTCTACCGCAGCGACATCCTCGATCATAATCCTTTCAAAAATGAGATTAGCAAAATCAAGCACCTGCTTTCTCGACCGGAAATTATCGCTTAGATCGACCCTCAAAGGTTTATCCGAATCGCCCGCGTCACTCGTAGAATCTTTCAGCAAGTTCAAAAAGATTTCCGGCTTGGCCTGCCGAAACGCATAGATACTCTGCTTAATATCACCAACAACAAACACATTATTATCGCACGAGACATTTTCAAGAATACCCTGCTGCAAAAAGTTAGTATCCTGATACTCGTCGACAAAGATGTGCTTAAATTTCGCTTTAAGAGACGCCGCCGTCTGCGGTGACTCCGTCAAAAGCTTAAACATCAAATGCTCAAGGTCGGCAAAATCCAGGCAGTTAAGATTCTGCTTAACCTCAGTATAACGCACATTGAACCACCGAACCAATTCCAGCAATGTCTTCGTCTGCAGATTCGCCGACGGAAGCACCGTCTCTTCGTAAAGCGGATTTATCACCGCAAGCTCTTTCAGACCGTTAAGAACTTTCTTAGCCCTGTCAAGAGCCGACTTTATCATATTCTTCATGTCGTCGTCGAAGCCTTTTGGTTTGGACTTAAACCGCCCCGGCGAAAACTCGCTGATATATTTAATATAGCCCTTATCACCTGCCGCAAGCTTTTCCGTCGCCATGATAACAGTAGCAAGATATTCATTGCTGATATACTCGGCCCAGTAACCGTCATCGGTAAACTTGCTGTCCAGCATGAGAGCGTGTTCGATCATCGACCTGCACTGATGAAGTTTTTCAAGAATGATCCGCTGCTGCGTCTCTGCCGGCGACGATCCATAAAGCTTATCGATCCCGGCAAGGCCATTAGCTTTTGCCTGCCAATCAGACGGCGAAATAACAGAACCAAGAAAACCGTTTACGTTGTTAATATTGCCAAGGAACCCGCCCGATGCATTACGCACATTCCGATCTGTAAGCAATTCGGCAAGAGCCCCGCTAAGGTCTTCGCTGCCCCAGGCATCTTCAACCGTCTCTTCCAGCAACTCGGATTTAAGCAGTTTTTGTTCGTCCGGGTCGATTATCCGGAAGGTCGGATCGATACCAAGTACGTAAAAGTTTTCGGTGATAATCCTTTTACAGAACGCGTCGATTGTGCTAATGTGTGCCGCGTCGAGCAAAAGTAATTGATGACGCAAAAAATGGCTGCCGGTCGCTCTCGCTACCTTACGAAGTTCGTCGGCGATCCGAGATTTCATCTCTTCGGCACTGGCCTCGGTAAAAGTCAGCACAAGTATTTGCGAAACATCCGTTACATCCGAAGTATCGCAAAGTATATCCACAACGCGTTTAGACAGCACGGAAGTCTTACCCGTCCCAGCCGATGCGGTCACGAGAATATTCCTGCCGCGAGTATCGATCGCAAGCTTTTGCTGCGGCGTCCATCTTGTCGCGTTATCAGACATCCGCACCCCCCAGCGAATCTACCAGACCGTCCTTTTTCATCGGCTGCAATTCATTATAATCGTTGAAGTGAACGTCAAACCTGCAAAGCTTCTTGAAATCACAATAGTCGCACGGCACCTGCCCCGACGACCGGTAGGGCAAAATTTCGATCTTGCCGGAAAGTATTTCTTCGGCAAGCAAGGTTATTTTGCCTTCTACGAATTTAAGCAGGTTATCAAATTCTTCCGGCCGAAGTGCCCCGCTGTTTGAGTAGTTTCCATAAGGCTCTGCATCCTTTCCGATAAAGAAATTATAAAACTCGTTCCAGCCGCCTGCGGCATTGGTATTTAGATGCTCATAAAGCTCACCGTTAAAAATCCCTTTAGCTTTGCGGGCAAATTTATTTTCTTTCCTGGCCCCGGGCGATTCAACCGGCAGATAAAACGCCCCGACCGAAACATCCGGCTTCTGACCATCAATCACAATATTTTTCGCCGCGATCATATAAACACCAAGCTGCAAATCCAGCCCGTTATACAATTTGTCCCACGCCACAGAAGTATCTCGCCGTTTATAGTCATACACAACAGCGGCCTTTTGCCCGTCGATCTTGGCGATGTCAATACGATCAATAATCCCCCTGAGTATCACCGATCCGCCGCCGGCAAGCGGCATAACCAACTGCGTCGGATCATTTTCATCCATCCCGAATTTCGCTTCGGCACATTTTTGCCTGAAGGTGCCCGCTCTACTTATCTTTCCAAGATCGACAACGCAATCGATAAGTATTTCCGAAGCGGACTCAATAATGAATTTGTTGTGATGGCCGCGTTTAAGAAATATACTAATAGACACATCTTCTTCAATAACTTTTTGCGTTTGCCGCATGCAGACCTTTTTCAATTCGTCATCGTCAGCAGTAGCAAAATCTTTCCCCTGCGTTTTTAAATCGTTAGTAACCCATTCAAGCACGCTGTGATAAAAATTACCAATATCCATCGGCTCAAATCCGAGAACGTCACGATCCCTAAGCTTAAGAATATATTTCGCAAAGTGCTGATACGGACAGGTCGCAAAAGATTTCAAACGGCTCGTCGAACACCTCAAGCTATCGCCCATACCCGCCCATCTCTCACCATCAAGCACAGCTGCGTTGTTATAGCTTAGTGATCTCCTTACAAGCCCCCCGGCCGCCGCAAGTTCCGAATCTTCGCAGAGACAATCGACCAGCCCTACTAATTCGGGATCCTTATCAAATTGATCAGCCGCCAACTTTTCACACAGCAGGTCAGTTAACTCGTTGACCGAACGAACATTTTCAATAGCCGCATTCTCACTGGAAACATAAACCGGCTGCAAGTCCCTGAAAAGATTCCTAAGATTATTCAAAAACGGCGATGGCAAAATCTGCTTGCCGTCCTCATCGCTCAGCGGCGAACTTATAAACAAATATTCCGAAGGCCGCGTAAAGGCTATATATGCCAGGTACTGACGCGCGGCAAGCTGTTCGCCGACTCTTTCGGCTAGCATAAAATCATTTTCCCCAGCAAACTCCCTGTCCTCGTCGGTAAGGATCGTATCCATCGAAATGCTAGCCGGAAACTGACGCTGCGTCGTACCGATCAGAAAGACAGCCTTAAGCTCAGGGTGCCTGCTCCGATCAATCGAGCCTACCAACACCTGGTCCAACTTTTGCGGGATCAATTTCAGCGTAAGATTCGTGAAAGCGTTTTGAAGAATCGCCATCAACTCTTCGACGCCCATTTCATCATCGCCAAAAACGTCCGTAAGCTCATCGAATATCTCGACGAGTTTCTGGAATAGCTGCTCGTGGGCAGCCGGATCATTTTGACCCGTCTCGATCCAATCTTCGATTTTTCCCTGAACCTTCAGTTCTTTAAGCAAATCAAATATGCAGGACGTAAATTCGACAGCCGTAACAACCCCGCCATCCGGCAGCGAGTCTTTCAGTTTTATCAACGGAGCAACGATCCGGCGTCTAAGTTTGTCAATCAAAGCCTGATTGTATCGACTATCGTCAACCGCCGCAAACGACCAATCGCGTTCACTAAACCATAAATACCCGTCAACACCGAACGCCAGACAATAATTCTCAAGCTGATCTCTTTCGGCGGCGGTAATGCCTGCAAGCTGCGTTTTAAGATACGCGAAAATATCGCTCGATGAAAACCCGCCCGTCGCCGCAGACAATGCCGAAGTTATAAGCTCGACAACCGGGTGCTGCTGCATCGGTTTCGGCGTGTCTATGAAATATTCGATCCCACAATCCTTGAACGTCGCGTCGATATAGTGCTGGTACGCAGAAATATCCGAAGCAATCACGGCGATATCGCGAAATCGAAAACCCTTATCCCGAACCAGCGAATTTATCTCCGCCGCCAGGTGCCGAACTTCGGCCCGGCGGTTAGACGCATAAGAAAAAGTAATGTTGTCACCGGCACTAATGGGCGGCTGCGGAGAGTCGCTAAAAATATTTCGTTCAAGATGCTCCAGCGAAAACGCATTTGCAAACCTGTAAATTTTGTCAAGGATCACCGGCGGCGATATGGCAAGTTTGCATTCCTTAAAAATATCGACAAGCTCGACAAACGTCTTCTCCGTAAGATTGAAAATGCTAGCCGGGTCCAGATTTTCAACCTTAAGATTCTGAACGTCTATCCGCTCCGGGTCCAGACACAACGCAATATGTGTTTGCCCGGCGGTCATCGCCATCTCTGCGAGCAGCGCCCGCTGCTGAATAGTAAAACTCGAAAACCCATCCACCCAGAGCTTGCCGTCTTTAAGGAAATCGGCAGCTGCAACTTTTTGCCTTGCATGCGTCAGAAGAATATCCGGATTCGTAAAACCACCGTCAAGAAAATCCAGGTACTTGGCCAGCACAAGCGAGATATCCGAAAACTTCATCGCTGCAAGCCTACCCGAATCATTTTTGTTTAGCTCGCCGATCAACGCTTCGATGTCTTTACAGGATTTGTCGCACTCGTGAAGTTCTATGATCGTCGATGTCAGTTCCGTCGCCAATCCGGCCCGGGCTGCCGACTCTTTAAAAACCTGCAAACTGTCGCGGTTTTCTCTAAGAATCTTCTGGACCACCATCTCCTTGCCCAGCCGAGAAATGTCTTTACCGCCCCCCTGCCCTGAAAGCAAAAACTCCAGCCGATTAAACGAAAGCACTTTAAGCCTGCTGAAACCCCGCACCCCGCTGGTCGTGAGAATCGTTCGTTCGGCCTGGTAGGTAGCCTGTTCCGGAACCAGCAAAACCAACGGTGCATCGGATGCATCATTGCCCAACTCCTCGATGATCGAACTGATACAACGAGTAGTCTTACCGCTGCCGCTTCTGCCAAGAATAAATTCTACCGACATCAAATAATTTCTTTAAATAATCAGTGTTTATTAGTGTTCATTAGTGTGCATTCGTGGTTCTAAAACCGTTTCAACGCAAGACACATATTCTGGCCGCCAAACCCGAACGAATTACTCAGACAAACATCGATCTTCACTTTACGCGCGGTATTGGGAACATAATCCAGGTCGCAGTCGGGATCGGGAGTTTCATAATTGATCGTCGGCGGAACAATCCCGTCCCGCATCGCCAGCATAGAAATGATAGCCTCGACGCACCCGCCCGCTCCGAGCATATGCGCAGTCATTGACTTTGAAGAACTGACCATCAACTTGCGAGCCGCATCTCCGAACACCGCCTTGATCGCACTGGTCTCGATCTTATCATTAAGCACCGTGCTCGTCCCATGCGCATTGATGTATTTAATGTCATCGACATTAAGCCCGCTGCTCGACATCGCCAGCCGCATCGCTCTCGCCGCACCGCTGCCGTCAATTGCCGGCTGCGTAATATGGTTCGCATCACACGTCGCGCCGTAACCGGCGACCTCGCCATAGATAACGGCTCCGCGTTTTTTCGCGTGCTCCAATTCTTCCAGCACGACGATTCCAGCTCCTTCGCCCATTACAAAGCCGTCGCGATCTTTGTCGAATGGCCTGCAAGCCGTCTCCGGACTGTCATTACGCGTACTCAGTGCCCGCATGCAGCCGAACCCGTCGACCCCAAGCTCACATATTGTAGCTTCCGATCCGCCAGCTACCATCACGTCGGCCTCTTCGCAACGAATTATCCTGCTCGCGTCAGAAATCGCATGAGCCGACGTCGCACATGCCGACACAACGCAATAGTTCGGCCCTTGCAAATTATGCCGTATCGCCACAACTCCCGAAGACATATTCGCTATCATTCTAGGAATCATAAATGGCGACGATGCCGAAGGCCCTTTTTTCAAAAGCGTGTCACGTGCTAATTCCAGCGTCTGCAAACCGCCAACGCCGCTACTAACAATAGCTCCAAGCCTCTCTGGGTTTTCTTTATCGGTTTCAAGCCCGGAATCGGCAATCGCCATATCTGCCGCAGCGACAGCATAGTGGCTATACTCGTCAAGCCGGCGCTGTTCCTTCTTAGTAAGAAACCGTTCCTTATCAAGCTCAATAACTTCACCGGCGATCTGGGAGGCATACCCGGTAGCATCAAATTTCGTAATCCGACGAATCCCGGAATAACCTTCCTGGAGTCGCCCCCAGAACTTTTTAAGCTCACAACCAAGCGGAGAAACTATCCCCATTCCGGTAATGACAACACGACGATCAGACATAAAAAAACTCCAATAACACTAACACAAGCTTTGATTTTAAATTTATTTTATTTTCAAAATAACCACACGATTTTTCAACATCACCGGAACATACAATAATTTCTTCTGACGATCCAGTGCAAAATCCGCGGCACTTTCAACCTCATATAGTTTCGTAACCGACCTCAATAAAAACGCAAACGCAAACGACAGTCATATCGCTTGTACTCGGCGCTTCTGTTACTTGCGTCTGACCTCAAAAAGTACTTCGTTCAGCTTATCAATTACTGCATTAAGTCCAAAAAACGCCAGGCCGAAACAAAATCCGCCAACCAGAACAACCCATGACCTAAGCAGAAAAGCGACCGGGACACTCGATATAAACATACCAAACCCAGCAACCCAAAGCCACCAGCCCGCATTGCCCGGCGGCGAAGACGTCCGCAACTCAGCGTTCAAATCATAATCTTCCGGACCAGTAATGCTTTCAACAACAAATTTATCATCCACCATAATAAACTCCCACGCCAAAAAGTCAATAGCTAACCAAATTTTCAAGTACTATCTAAACCAGCCGAAAATTTCTTAGCATTCTTGATGATACCCTCACGCACATCAAGCGTCTGAATGATCTCATATTGCTCCTTAGCCTTTTTAATGCACCCAATACTCCGGTAAGCCAATGCGATATCGAACAGGATATTAGCTTTATTTTCATCCTCGACTTCACCGGCAAGCTGCTCCTGAAAAGCGACGATATTCCCCAATTCCACATCCAACTCAGCAGCCTCCGCTGCCGAACGTTCTTTATAATACCCTTTATACCGCTCTGTGACAAACCGGTACATCTGGCGAGCCTGGTCAAAATCCTCCATCTGGCAATAACACTCTGCAACTTGAAATAAACATGCATCCTCATGATAGTTATACCTTAAACGCAGATACCAGGTATCAATTTCTTTTTGGTAAATACCTATTGCCACCGAGTACTCCCCCTGTTTAAACAAAGCATCGCCCTGCTCCCTATATTTCCCCTGCGACATCCCGGCTATAGAAAAGAAAATTATACAAAAAGATACAAGAAATGAGATCCACAAATACTTGGCTGACTTACCCCTGCACATAAAAGGCATCCCGCATTGGGGCACTAATAACGCAAACACACCGCCAAGCATAATCCAGATAGGCCACCAACTCTGAACCGAATAACCGCGAAAAACACCGATCAAAGAACAAACAAAAAACTGCCCGGTACAAACCAGCCCGACAAAAAGAAAAACCTTCAGCCAGAAAGGTATCTTAACATCAGCAGCAACCTTACCCGGCGATTCCACATCTGAACCAGAACCACAAGCCTCATCAGAGTCACTAATAGAAGAAATTTCACCGATTTCATTATCATCCGGCATGTAAAACTCCCGTTTAATCCACATAAATTAAAGAATACCCGACCACAAAAATATTTTACCTGTCATTATTGGCAAAATCAAGTTTATATTCCTAAAACACGATATGGCTGGCTTGATATCCGAAATCTTTCCTTTTTTATAAGTTTCTGAATTTCTTGCAAACTTTTTAAGGCTAAAATCAGCTCTTACTGCCTGATTTTAACGATTATGAGTTTTTTTAGGAAAAATCAAAAAAAACGGCTTGTCCGGTTTGCATCCGCGATTCTACTTCTTATATTTAATGTAGTCGTTAGGACGTTTTCAAATTTATAATTTAGGGGTAATTAAATGAGAAAAGCACGAACGACAGTGGGAAAACCACCGGTGCCATTAGTTTGGCGTTCAAAACCGCGGTCTTCCGTACAGGAAAGGGCACCGCCAGGTCGGGAAAGGAAAAAACTTTTTTCTAACCCGACCGGCGGCCTTTTTCGTTTATGCTTATTTAACCCGCAACCTCCTGCCGGTAAATCACTTACGGCTAAAAAATGATCCCGGCGTACCCGACGCTTTCATCGCTCGACTGGCCGTATTTATGCACCATCACCTCATTGCTGTGCGTATGACCAAGCAGCACCGGCGCATCTGCCCCAAGCTCCTTAACAGCCGCCACAAGCGCAGCCACCGCGCCAGCCCCGCATGCACTGGTATTCTCTTCGCCATGGACCAGCAATTCGTCTGCCTTCATCTCCATCGCAAGCTCAATAAACTCAGCATCGTTAACCTCTTTCGCCCACCGAATTCCATCCTGACCGGCCCCGGCAGGGCAGAACCCGTACCTCGGTCCATAGTGAGTCAGATCGCTCGAAGCAATGCAAACAACCCGCTTTTCAGGCACGCCGGCGATGATTTTGCCAACATTTACTCCAAATTCAACCGCACCATTACACGGAGGCACCATCACCGGAACGATCTTCGCATCAGGAAATATCTCCCGGATAAACGGCACCTGCACCTCAATACTGTGTTCGCCGCAATGGACCTCCTGATCCGAAACCGCCGCCGACCCTGCCACGATCTCCCCGGCCAGATCGCTGTCAATCTCAACCAACCCGACCGGCGTTTCCCAGCTTCCATGGTCATAAACCGCCGGTTTTTTGCCCATATAGCAATGCGCCGCTCCGAAGATCACGAACGTGTCAATATCGTGATCAACCCGCTTTATAGCCGAAAAAACCGCCCCCGCCAAATCCCCGCTGAACGTCCACCCGGCATGTGGAACGATCCCACCGGTTATCGAGTGCGGCAGATCATGAATAAAACTCCCCCCATCGTCAATACACTGATGAAGCTCGGCAAGACACCCCGAATTACTCCCCGAATAAAACTGCCCCGCGACCACTGGTTTTCTTATTTCCATATTACCTATCTCCCAAAATTTTCATAGTACATAGTTTTACTGATTTGGCTCAAGAAGGCAACAAATATCGCTGCCGCCAGAAAAAGTGCGATATCGCACTCTCCGTTCTTGAAATATTCGCTTTGACCTATTATTATATCCCCATATTGGTTTGTGACCTAACACTGTTTTTATATCGGAGAAATTCAATGACATCTGAAAATAATAAACCGGAAGTTGCCGTAGTTATGGGTTCCGACAGCGATTTGCCCACAATGCAATGCTGCATCGACACGCTCAAGAACTTTGGCGTGCCAACGACAGTGCGTATCATCTCAGCACACCGCACGCCGGACGTTGCAGCCGATTTCGCTAACAATGCCAAGGCAAACGGCATTAAGGTCGTAATCGCAGCAGCCGGGATGGCAGCCCACTTGGCCGGATCGCTCGCCGGACGCACCCCGCTGCCGATCATCGGGGTCCCAATGCAGTCCTCGACCGGTCCGAGCGGCCTCGACGCCCTCTATAGCACAGTGCAAATGCCACCGGGAGTACCGGTTGCATCAATGGCAATCGGAAAAGCGGGCGCAAAGAACTCGGCGATCTTCGCAGTACAGATCCTCGCACTAGCCAACGAAACACTAGCCGATAAGCTGGACGACTTCAGAAAAGCCCAGTCAGAAGCAGTAATCAAAACGGACCAGGAACTGCAAGCGTAAGGCGAAAAAAACAGAACCGAC
>Ga0307990_1002877_pt1 | contig 13475 bp, 11 predicted proteins | sample EllFjometagen129_FD_203168 | JGI IMG/M metagenome (GOLD analysis project Ga0307990, IMG submission 203168) | Marine microbial communities from Ellis Fjord, Antarctic Ocean - #129 | ecosystem: Environmental > Aquatic > Marine > Unclassified | place: Southern Ocean | collected 2014-10-08
ACCATTCACCTTGAAGATGAGTTTATGATGAATACCGAGGACTTTTTGCATGTGGAATTATCCGAATTGTTTGCGGATATTTATCAGGATGTCGGAAATTTTTTATTGCAGTATCGTGAGGGAGATGATTCGATTCGTAATGATGCGGTTTGGGAGTGTGGCTATAACTTTCAACAATATTGGGGTTTGCGCACTTTGACTTTGACTGAGCATTTGCATCGTATCGTGATAAGTGATGAATTTATTAGTAAGGAAAATGTATGAGAGCAGATATTCCACAAATCATTGCAAAAGAAGAAATCCGAAATTTGCCTATCATCGCGTTTGATGGAGAAATTGTGATTGTTGAGCAAGGACAATACGTTCAGGATGCCGTGGATTTTCTGACGCAATTTGATGTAATTGGCTTTGATACAGAAACGAAACCATCATTTAAAAAAGGCAGTTCCAATCAACATAAAGTTGCTGTTTTGCAATTGTATGCCGATGGTCGTGCCTATTTGTTTCGTTTAAATAAATATGGTTTGCCAGATGCTTTAGCTGATTTAATGGCAAATCCGAATATATTGAAAGTTGGAGCAGCCGTCCGCGATGATATTAAAGGTTTGAAAGCATTGAATCCCTTTAAAGATGCTGGTTTTGTTGATATTCAAAATATTGCTGCAAAACTGGAAATTGAAGTTCGCTCTTTGCGCAAACTGACAGCCATGTTTTATAGTCATCGGTTATCGAAAACTCAACAATTATCAAATTGGGAAATTGATAAACTTTCTCAGGCACAAGCGGTGTATGCTGCTACAGATGCCTGGATAAGTTACGAGCTGTATCGAAAAATGCAAGCCTTTTTATAAGACAATCAGAGTTGTCCGTTTTCATATTTCAACACCAGCATTTCAAGATCCTTGTCTTCACCCTTGGGGTCGTAATTTACTTTTAAATTATGTCCGAAAATTCGGGCAAGTGTCTGATAGGTTACGGCAAGTAATCCGCTTTTAAATTCTTTTATAACTTCAAAACTGGTATCTCCGGTTTCTCTGTCAATCAACTTTATGAGCAGTAATCCCTGTGAGATGGTGAGTTTTTTTATCTCAGCTTCATACTGTTTCCGAAAGGCTTTTTCCCGACTTTCTATGTAGTGCTCTCTTTCTTTTTCATCCGAAATAAATTTCATGTTACTTTCAATATCCTTCATGGTGCTGCTGAGTAATTTAGCATAAGGATATGCTTTTTTGAAATTACGTATTAATCGCGTATTTCTGCGTCTTTCAGCTCGGCTCATGTTGGGTTTTTCCGGTGTAATATAAACCTGTTGCATGAAAACTACCGGATTTGGATCGTTAGCAATAATGCTGTCAAGATTTATTATCCCAAAGTAATAATCCGGAACCTGTGAGTAAGACTTATTGCTTGCCCAGAGAAATATGCTTAGTGTAAAAATAATATATGCCGTCAGCTTTTTCATAGCTTAAGATTCTTTATCTTTGGGAAATTTACCAATAATTGTACCAAAGTAAGAAAAATGAATCGGAATTTTGAGCAGTTGATAAATTGGGGAATGTTACTGACGCTTAGTTTAATTTGGGGCAGTAGCTTTATTCTGATGAAATATGGATTGCGTAGTTTTTCATATGGACAGGTTGCCGGATTCCGGATGTTTATTGCGTTTGTTGTACTTTTACCGTTTGCAATTAGAAATCTTAAACTGATTAATAAATCGAATATACTGGCGATCTTGATTGTAGGATTTATTGGGAATTGCATTCCTGCATTTTTGTTTACCCTTGCGGAAACCCGCATCGATTCTTCGCTCGCCGGAATGTTAAATGCGATGACACCCTTTTTTACTCTGATTATTGGCGCAATTGTGTATCATATTCGTGTTGCAGGACGCGCTGCAGTTGGTGTGGGAATTGGTCTGGCAGGCTCGGTGATGCTCATTTTAGCAGATTCCAACGGGTTCAGTGGAAATGTGAATGCCTGGGCTTTATTTGTGGTGCTTGCAACAGTAATGTATGGAATAAATATTAATCATGTCAAAGAAAAACTTTCGAATTTAAACGGATTACAAATATCCTCACTGGCATTTTTTGTTGTCGGACCAGCTGTAACAATTTATCTGCTTGCATCAGGATTGCAGGAAAGCTTTGCTCAGCCGAATGCGTGGAGTGATTTTATTTATGTCTTTTTGCTTGGCTTGCTGGGTTCTGCTGTAGCTGTGGTTATGGTTAATGTTTTAATCCAGCGAACTACTGCAATCTTTACATCTTCAGTGACATATTTAATGCCGGTTGTTGCAATTGGGTGGGGCATATTGGACGGAGAACAGCTCAGTATTGTGCATTATGTGGGGATGGGGTTTGTGTTATTTGGTGTATATTTGGTGAATAAAAAAATTAGAAAACGATGAATTTATCAGGATGGAGAGCGTTTGCACTTTCTGCACTAGGCGGAGTTATTATGAGTATTGCATTTACTCAGTGGCACATGGGATGGGTGGTTTTAATCGGACTGGTTCCTTTTTTATTGATTGAAGATTATATTTTCAGAAACCGCGATAAATATCGTAGTGTGAGTTTCTACTTGCGTATTTTGCCCGGATTTTTGGTTTGGAATATCATATCAATTTTTTGGATATGGTTTGCTACTGCACCGGGTGCTATTGTGGCAATTTTATGGAATGCTACTGCAATGTGTCTTGTACTTTTGTTGTATCATAAAGTGCGTTTGCGGTTTAACAATAAAGAGGCATATACCGCATTAGTTGTTTTTTGGCTGGCTTTTGAGTTTCTATATTTGCGAGTAACTATATCTTTCCCCTGGTTGCTGCTCGGAAATGCGTTTGCAAATAATGTCAAGTTTATTCAATGGTATGAATTTACCGGTGTGCCGGGAGGAACTTTGTGGGTGCTTATCGTGAATTTACTCTTGTTTGAGATAATTAGAACTTACCGTGATGCAAAATCATGGACGGCAAAGCTGCGTAATTATGTTATTGTTACGAGTGTTTTTCTTGTAGTTCCCGTGCTTGTTTCAGTGATTCGATTTGCAAATTATCAGGAACAGGGCGAAGGGTATGATATTGTCGTTTTGCAGCCAAATATTGACCCTTACAAAAAATTCAAGTCATCTCCTACGGAGCAATTACATCGTATGCTTGCTCTAGCTGACAGGGTGATGGATGAAAACGTAGATTATTTGGTCTTCCCGGAAACCGCATTGCCGCTCTATCTTAATGGTGATTCGACTGAATTTGAGTGGCATCCTATTATACAGGAGTTACGTAATTATTCCGAAAGCTATCCTAACTTAAAGCTGATTGTCGGATTAACGTCCCGTGAATATTATCTTGATAAAGCCGAAAGAACAGAAACTTCTCATGCATATCAGGATTTTTGGTTTGATGAATATAACGCAACTTATCAGTTGGATACAACCGGACAGCAACAAAGATACTATAAATCAAAATTAGTTCCCGGTGTTGAGACACTGCCTCTGGTTGAGAGTTGGACTTGGCTGAATGATATGATCATTAACCTCGGTGGAGCCAGAAATAGTTTGACAGGTCAAAAGCGCAGATCAGTTTTTGTCAATCCTCAGGATTCAATTGCTGTTGGAACCCCAATTTGTTATGAAAGTATTTACGGAGAATTTCTCACGGAATTTGTGCGTAACGGGGCGAACTTTTTATTTGTTGTCACCAACGATGGATGGTGGAAAGATACTCCTGGATATAAGCAACATGCCATGTTTAGCAGGATTCGAGCAATTGAAAACCGACGCAGCATCGCCCGTTCAGCAAATACCGGAATTTCTTCCTTAATTAATCAAAAAGGAGAGGTGCTTGACTCACGAGGATGGTGGATTGAAGATGTGATTCGTGGAGAAATTCATGCAAATGAAAAACTGACTTTCTATTCTCGTTACGGCGATTATCTCGGACGAATTTCACTCTTCGTTTCGGTCTTAATTATGCTGCATTTAATTTCTTATCGTTTGATGAATCGACGCTTACGCGAGGAATAAGTGAAAAACTATCACAACCCGCCGGCTGGCGAGTAGAATATCGGTAACTCTAATCATGCAGAGCGTATGTTTTTGGCGAATAATTTTGCTGCAAAGCTTGCCAGCCGGATGGATGGCAAAGCAAAATATGTGACAAAAACAGGAAAACAAAAATCAGCGCATGAAAAAACTGCCTCAAATTTCTCTGAGACAGTTTTTTTATGAATAAATTTTTTATTTCATTGCGTCAAGGCCTTTATCCAGCCACTCAAGGAAAACTTCAGGATCTTTTTCATATTCCATAGTTTCGTTGATGAGTTTTTTGCCGGTTTCCGGGTCAATCAATACATAAAATGGCTGGGAGTTCATGTTGAACATACTGATTTGTAAGTCCAGATTTTGTTTCCCGATAGATTTCTTAATTTTTCCGTCCACTTCTGATTCATACCATTCTGATTCAGGCAATTCTTTGCGTTCATCTGTCAGCAGTTTTGTAATGATGACTTTGTTGTTCAGATATTGCTGAACCTGTTCATCCTCCCAAACAAATGATTGCATTTGTTTACAGTTACTACAGCCGTGTCCGCTGAAATAAACCAATAAGGGTCTGTTTTTTTCTTTCGCACAGTTAATTCCCTGTTCATAATCAAAATATCCCTGAATATTGTTACCATAATGGAGTAGATCTGCATGTTTGGGGTTTTCACAAAGCGCTTCTTCAATTTCTACTGTGGTTTGGACACCTGCTTTCAGTTCAAAGTTCTGTGCTGTTATCGGAGGAAGAACTGATGCAATCGGGGTCAATTTTGCACCCAACATTCCGGGTAAAAGATAGAGTGCAAATGAGAATGAAGCAATTGCAATAAATAATCTAAATACTCCGACATGTTTCAAATCGCTGTCATGCGAGAATTTGATTTTTCCGAGCAAGTAAAATCCCATCAAAACAAAAAGGACAATCCAGATTGCAAGGTATAAATCGCGACTTAAAAAACTCAAGTTGTACGTTTGGTCAATATTTGACAGGAATTTCATGGAGAATGCCAGTAGTATGAAAGCGAAAACAACTTTTACCGCGTTCATCCAGCCTCCTGACTTTGGTAGTTTTTTTAGCAGATTTGGGGAAATTGCCAGCAAAGTAAATGGCAAGGCAAATCCGAACCCGAATCCCATCATTCCAATGGTTGGCTCGAGCCATGAACCACTGGCTGCACCTTTTACAAGAATTGCTCCGACAATTGGGCCTGTGCATGAAAAGCTGACAATTACCAACGTTACTGCCATAAAGAATGATGCAATTAAACCACCTTTATCAACTTGCTGGTCAGCTTTATTTGCGAGACCGGTTGGCAATGTAATTTCAAATAATCCGAAAAATGAGAGTGCGAAGATTAAAAATAGCACAAAGAAAATGGCGTTTGCCACCCAGCTTGTGCTTAGCACTGTTGTCAGGTCAGCGCCGGCACTGGTTAATGACACAATTAATCCAACTAGTGTGTAAAGAAAAATTATGCTAAATCCGAAAATGAGGGCTTTCATAATTCCTGCGGTTCTGCTGGATTGTCCTTGCAAAAAGAAACTCACAGTCATTGGAATCATCGGGAAAACACAGGGTGTTAGTACACCGAGTAATCCGCCGCCAATTGCCATCAGCAGAAATCCCAAAAGGCCTCTTTCTTTTTTCTCACTATTTTCTTTTGTGTCTGCTTGAGCTACTGAAGTATTCGAGTCAGTGTCTGCATCGGTTGTTACAGATTTATTCTCTATGTTTTCCTCCTCATCGCTTGATGCAATCTCTTCTTCGGTGTCTTGTGTATCTCCTTGAATTGCATCATCTTCGATTTGTTCAATATCTGCTTGCGCTTCCTTGGAGTTTTCAATTTTTATCGGTTTAATTTTGAACTCCATATCTTCAGTTACAAGCACACATCTGCCATCAATATCATAGCACGCTTGTCCGTCGAGTAGTCCTTCAATTGTAAAAGTCTTTTGTGTCTTGAGTTTGATTTTTTGTTTGTACTGCACTGTTTTTTCATGATATTTCACAGTGACATTGAACACATCATCAAATACCTCTTTGGGTTTAGGGAATTCTAACATATCACCAACGAGTTTATAATCATCCGATTCATCGAATTCAATAAACATTGGCATTGGTCCACCTTCTTCTATATTTATGGTGTACAAATGCCAGTCGGCTTCAATATTTCCGGACATAATTAAATAAAACTCCTGTTCGCTGATTTGTTCTGTAGAAAATGTCCACGACACAGGATTCACTTGCTGAGCGTTTACGAAAACGGACAATAAAAGCATAGTAATAATTGCTACACCTTTAGTCTGGAGGGCATTTAGAAATTTCATAATTTGTTTTTAGTTAATTACAACATTATTTCCTCTTCCTTATCATTGAAGAAATGGTATTCCATCATTGTATATTGCATGGATGCGATTGAACGAATACTCAATTTCGTTTTTTTCTGCCATTGTTTCTTTAATGATTTGAAACCGGTTTTTTTATTGATAAATGCTTCAAGGAACGGATGCACTTTTATGGTAACCCGTTTTACTTTGTTTTGTTTAGCAAGTAGTTGTAATTTATTCTCTATTTCATCAAGGATGAGAATACCGGCTTGTATTTTACCTTTTCCGAGGCAAGTTGGACAGGTTTCTTCAGTTTGAATATGCATTTCAGGCCGGACACGTTGTCTGGTAATTTGCATGAGACCGAATTTACTGAGCTGCAGAATGTGATGCTTTGCTCTGTCGTCGTCCATTTCATTTTTCATTTTCTCAAACAACTGTTGCCTATGATTTGGGTCTGTCATGTCGATAAAATCAATGACAATGATTCCCCCCATGTCCCTTAGTTTCAGTTGTCTTACAATTTCGGCTGCAGCAGTTAAGTTGACAGACAAAGCGTTGTTTTCCTGTCCGCTTATATTTTTTTTATTTCCACTGTTTACATCAATCACGTGGAGTGCTTCAGTGTGTTCAATGATGAGGTATGTCCCATCTTTCATGGGCACTGTTTTTCCGAAAAGGGTTTTGATTTGTTTTTCAATCGAAAAATGTTCAAAAATCGGGGTTTTCCCTTTAAACATTTTAACAATATTTGTTTTGTCGGGAGCGATTTTTTGGATATAATTTTTGATTTCAATATAAGTGGCATCATCATCCACCGTAATTTGTGAAAAATCGCTGTTTAGAATGTCTCTTAGAATTGCTTCAGTACGATTAACTTCACCGATAATCAGTTGTGGAGGTTTTGCTCCTTGAAGTTTTTTAATGCCGCTTTCCCATTTTTCAATAAGATATCGGAGTTCTTTGTCGAGGTCTGCTACGCGTTTTGTTTGAGCCGCAGTTCGGATAATGACTCCATAATTTTTGGGTCGGATACTTTCAATCAGATTCAGGAGTCTTCGTTTTTCTTCCTGTGAATTAATCTTTTGCGAGACGGATACCTTGTTTGAAAACGGCATAAGCACGAGATTTCTCCCTGCAATTGATATTTCTGATGAAAGTCTGGGACCTTTTTGTGAAATGGGTTCTTTGGCAATTTGGACAACCACTTGTTCGCCGCCATTAAGTACATCTGAAATTTTTCCGTTTTTATCAATTTCGGCTTCAATGCGTACTCTGTTTGATGGTCGTTTTTTTGCTTTCGGCGATTGCAGAATTCCTGCGAATTTTTTCAGCGTAGAAAAGTTCGCACCTAGGTCTAAATAGTGCAAAAAGGCATCGCGCTGATATCCAACATCTACGAATGCTGCATTCAGTCCGGTCATTAGTTTTTTTACCTTTCCAAGATATATGTCACCAACTGAAAATTTATGATTGTTGTCTTCCTGATGTAGTTCAACAAGCTGTTTGTCTTTCAGTAGTGCAATACGAATTCCGGTTGGTTTAACTTCGACAACGAGTTCATTATTTGCACTTTGCACTTTGTTCACGGGAAAATTTGATATTAACAAACCAAAGCTTTAGAGACTTCTAAAGCTTTGGCTTTCATTAAAAGAATAAAATTTTATTTCTTCTTATGCCTGTTCTTACGCAGTCTTTTTTTCCGTTTGTGCGTTGAAATCTTATGTCTTTTTCTTTTTTTACCACTTGACATAGTTCATTTTTTTAAAAGTGATTAATTATTGTCTTTTACTTCGTTAACAAATGTTTTCGAAGGTTTGAAAGCCGGAATTTTATGAGCAGGAATTGTAATAGTTGTATTCTTGCTAATGTTTCTGGCGGTTTTTTCTGCACGTTCTTTAATAATGAAAGAACCAAAACCTCTGAGATACACGTTTTCTCCTTTTACCAGGCCGTCTTTTACCGTGTTCATGAACTCTTCAACTGTCCGTTGAACAATTACCTTCTCAATTCCTGTGTTTTTTGAAATTTCGCTTACGATGTCTGCTTTAGTCATAGTAATATAATTTTAAATGTTTGTTTAACTATTGATTTATAAGGACGTGCAAATATAATACTTTTTTTATTGGTAAACCAAGCTTTCCGTAAATAATCATTCCTTATATTTGTCACATGAGTTGGTTTTCATCACAATTGATTGATTGGTACAGTGATACGGCACGTGATTTACCTTGGAGAAATATCCAAAATCCGTATTTAATTTGGATATCTGAAGTTGTTTTACAGCAAACACAAGTGAAATTTGGGCTTCCATATTATCAACGAATTGTGAAAGCTTATCCTGATGTTCGTTCGCTTGCGTCTGCGAAGCCTGATGAGTTTATGCGATTATGGCAAGGATTGGGATATTATCAGCGGGCAAGAAATCTGCTTGCAGCAGCCAAACAAATTCAGAATGATTTTAATGGCATTTTTCCTGACAGTTATGAAAAAATCATAAAACTGAAAGGGGTAGGGGAATATACTGCTGCTGCAATTGCATCTTTTGCATTTCAGGAAGCGGTATCTGTTGTGGATGGAAATGTTAAACGAGTTATTTGTCGATTATTTGATATTCATGAGTATCCTGAATCAGCTAAAGGAAAGCAGGAAATCCGGATTGCTTTAAATTCAGTGTTTGATGCTGAGCAACCCGATATATTTAATCAGGCTATTATGGAATTTGGTGCATTACAATGTCGGAAAAGTCCGGATTGTGAGTCGTGCATTTTTCCGGAAAACTGCCTGGCCTATCAAAATAACAAAGTGCTTCAGCTGCCTGTAAAAAAGGTGGTTAAAGCGAAAACAAAACGATATTTTCATTATTTCCTGCATTTACTTGATGATAAGATTGCAATGATACAAATTGCCCAATCCGGAATTTGGGTGGGATTGTATGAATTCCCAAAGTTAGAAAGTGTGAAGTTTTTATCTGATGCTGAATTAAAGACTGAATTGCTTAGGCTTTACGGAAAATCAGATTTGAAATTGGAATTAATTAATTCCTACCCGATTCATGTTTTGAGCCATCAGGAAATTTTTTCCAAATTGTATTTTTTGAAATCTGACATGATATTTCCGAATGCGTCTTATTATTCAATGGAGGAAATTTTCGATTTGCCAAAGTCACGTTTGATTGATAAGGTTTTGCAAGACTCGTTGGTGAAAGCCAGAGTTTGAGATTTTCTGTTTATTTTCCTCGCCCTTTTACGACTGTAATAACGGTGTAAATGAGGATTTTAAAATCGACAGCGAGGGATATGTTTTCAATGTAAAGAATATCATATTGCAGCCGTTCCATCATTTCATTCACATTTTCTGCATATCCGTACTTAACTTGCCCCCATGATGTAATTCCCGGGCGAACTTTATGCAGTAATTTGTAATGAGGTGCATTTTCTACAATCTGGTCGATATAAAATTGTCTTTCGGGACGTGGCCCAACTAATGCCATATCACCTTTTAGTACATTGAAAAACTGTGGTAATTCATCCATACGGGTTTTTCGCATGAAGCGTCCGAATTTTGTGACACGCTTGTCATCATTGCTGCTTAATTTAGGCCCGTATTTTTCTGCGTTTTTAATCATTGATCGGAATTTGTAAATGCTGAAAGGTTTTTCGTATCTGCCAATGCGTTTGTGAGAGTAAAAAATTGGACCCGGAGAAGAAAGTTTGACCCCAATAGACAAAATTAAAAACAAAGGAAACAGTATGATTAAAGCAAATAAGGATAAAACAATATCCATCATGCGTTTTGCGTGTGCCTGCCAAACCGGCATAATGTGTTTGCGGATTTGGATGAGTGGGGTTCCGAGAATATGAGTCATCCGTACTTTTCCGATGAGAATATCATACATGTCGGGAATGACTTTAATGGTTAATTTTGTGCCTTGTAGTTTGTTGATTAGTTGTTGAATGAGCTCATGGTCAGAGGATTCAATGGCAATGATGGCTTCTTCAACTTTTTGATTTTGGATAATTTCATCAATTTGATCGATGGTTCCCAGTGCCGGCAAATGGTCTTGTAATTGGTAATGTGTTTTTTTACGGATAGGAATAAAGCCCAGAATATTCAATCCACTGTATGGTTTTTGGTAAGTGATTTCTTCATATAATTTAACGGCTCTTTCTGTGCTCCCGACCATGATTGCATTAAATTGCAATTTGTGATCTCGGATTCTGTGGTTGGTTATTGTTGTTAGCAGAACCCGGGGAAAATATGTTATAAAAAAATGCAGTCCGAGTAGGACAAAAAACATTTGATAATATGATTTGTAATTTGCGACATAATCATCGAGGATCACCGCAAAAAACAAAATGAAAACTCCGATAATGCTTGTTAAAAAGGTTGTTGCCAGTTCTTTTAATCTGGATTTTCGGTAAATGTCTCTGTAATATCCGCTTAATACATGTAATATGAACCAGAAAATTGGGATTAAAATGATTCCTAAGATATACTGGTTGTCAAATCTTAAGGGTACATCTTGCCCAAAAGTTTGTGGTTCAATTACCAGTTTCCTGAAAATGAAAAATAATGTCCAACTACCTGCTGCTGCAAGAATATCCAGAATTATATAAAGCGCTCTATGCTTATTTACATTCATTAGTAGTGTAATATTTTTATGTTGTCAAAGTAAATCTTCGCAAGTTGTCCTTCTGATGCATCCGTTTTTTCTGCGCTGAAAAATACGCGGTACTTAAATGCGTACGGGCTTCTTGCAATCTGATCTGTTAGATTTATATAGATTTTCCGCCAATTTTCTGTGGGATATAGTTGTATGATTGGGTACCTGACCTCAACATAACCGCTTCCATCAATTTGTTGTCCAAATAATCCCATATTGAAAGATTCTTCACAGTAGTAATCCATTTCGAGATAGACCTTGCTGTCCCTCGGTAAATCAAATAATTGAGATGTTCGTATATCTGCAATGGTACGGTCTGCATCTAAAACAATCAGTCCACTATGCCCTTCAAAAGAAAGCGAATCAAGCACCGTCATCATTGTGGTATCGCTATTTGGCGTTTTTTCAAAGCTGTTTCCAAGTCCTTCGAAATCTTCGAGAAGTGGAACACTTACATTTTCGTATTCATAAACGGGATTCAGATGAATGATTCCTTTTTCGGGGAGCATTGTGTCCATTGAAAAGCTTGTGTAGAATGGGTAAACTGCCCTAAATTGCCCCAGTCCGTTGTCTCTGATACCTGTTTCAAGCGCAATATTTTGATTTCCTGTAGGCAAAACCGGGACTTTAAATGGAATTTCGTAAGTGCCAATGTATTTGTTGTCAACGTAAAGCCAGATGTCATTAATGTCTTGGGAGTTACTGCCGGTTTCTGTGCTAGAAACTACGCTAACACTATCTACTTGAATATAAGCAGGTATGGGTTCTTCTTTGTCGAACGCATCGCAGGACTGTAACAGAATTAACAGTGCACTCAGTTTTAAAACCCCCAATAGTTTTCCCAGCATGAGTTATAACGATTTTGAAATTAAACGCTCGCAAAGTAAAGATATTGTTTCCATATTAGGAACAATTTGAAGTTAATTTAATTTTCGAGTTGATTTCCTGAATTACTTGCATCGTTTGACTGGTATTTTCAAGACTAATTTCAGGAGATTTCATTTGCAAAATACTATTGGAGAATGCGTTGAATTCGTCTTCTAGCTCATTCGCATTTTTTACCGGAATACACTCCCTGACAAGGTCACTAAAGTTTTTTGAGAAGAGCGGCATTTCGGCATCGCTGTTTTTTGAATAACGGTAGGCTTTATGTTTTAACAAGTCGATTGACACGTAGTTTCCGGGATTGTAAAACGTGATTTGTTTAATGTCTTTTGCGGAAATTTTACTGGCTGTCAGGTTTGCGATGCATCCGTTGTGAAATTCTATGATTGCATTGACAACATCAGGACTAGAGTTTGAGGTTGACATGCCATAAGCAGAAATCTTTCGGATTTCAGAATTGACGACGCTTAGAATATTGTCAATATCGTGAATCATAATATCGTTTACCGGATGAATGCTTTTACTATCTTCAAAATATCGTTTCATGCTGTGAGCATGAATCATGCGAACACGTGGGCTGATAAACGGGCGTGCAGCAATAAATGCCGGATTGTACCGATGCGGAAATCCGATATGTACCACCACATCCGCTTCGTCACTTAAATTGATTAAGTCGAGGGTTTCCTGATTATTGTAATTCAGCGGAGGGTCAATAAACAGATGTTTTGATTTGCGAAGTGCATTTCTGAGATTTTCATATGAATTGAATCCTGGAGCGGCAAAGAGTGCGTCTGCTTCCTGAACCAATTCATCCGGATGCGTATATATTTTTAGTCCATGCCGTTTTTTAACATCTATTACCCGTTTATCATCCAGATCATGAATGCCGATGAGTTTGAACGTATTCATAGTGTTTAACAAGCTGAGATACTCATCCGTTTTATCATGACTCCCTAAAATTCCCGCTTTTATCATAATTTGATAATTTTTGATAAAAATACATTTGAAAGTTGTTTAATCCATTGCATTCTAAGGAGTTTTATCAACCCAGAGATGTTAAAAACCATGTGCTTAGCTTTCCTGATGCCTATTGCGTTAATTTTTAACAGAGCTTTGTGTATAACGTGTTTTGGAATCTTTTGGCATGAACACGGCACAACGTTAATTTTTAACAGAGCTTTGTGTATAACCCGTATTGCTGCATATTTTCTGGTATTGATGAAGTTGGTTCCTTGAACTGTTTTAAAAAAAACTCTGTAATCAAGTTTGGTTTTCATTAAAAATAGCTATTTTTGCAGCCTGAAAGAAACTGGTCTAGTAGCTCAGTTGGATTAGAGCAACGGCCTTCTAAGCCGTAGGTCCCAGGTTCGAGCCCTGGCTGGATCACAAAAGAACCGGATATCAGATTGATGTTCGGTTTTTTATTTGGAACCGTATCAGGGCGAGAAGTCTATCCCGATGGATATCGGGAAGCCCTGGCTGGATCACAAAAGAACCGGATATCAGATTGATGTTCGGTTTTTTATTTGGAAGCGTATCAGGGCGAGAAGTCTATCCC
>Ga0307990_1002878_pt1 | contig 13475 bp, 10 predicted proteins | sample EllFjometagen129_FD_203168 | JGI IMG/M metagenome (GOLD analysis project Ga0307990, IMG submission 203168) | Marine microbial communities from Ellis Fjord, Antarctic Ocean - #129 | ecosystem: Environmental > Aquatic > Marine > Unclassified | place: Southern Ocean | collected 2014-10-08
AGGCTGTCTATCTATGGCAAAACCATGGAAAAGGAAACAACCAACTGTTTTTCTGAATCAGTTGTTTAGAATTCGAACGTATAGGTTTCTTTGAACGAGGGATTGATGGCCAAGAGTCAGTACAAACGCATTTTATTGAAGTTATCAGGTGAAAGCCTGTGTGAACGTGGCGGTTCCGGGATTAGTGGAGCGGCTTTGGAATCGGTGGCCCAACGTGTGATGGAAATATGCACACTTGGGCCACAGGTTTGTCTGGTTGTGGGGGCTGGTAATATTCTTCGGGGAGAGGCATTCTCAAAGTCCAGCAGGATACCTCGAAATTCAGCGGACTATATGGGCATGCTTGCCACGATTATCAATGCCTGTGCCTTGCAGGAAACTCTCGAGAAGATGGGACAGCCTACGCGAGTTCTCAGTGCAATCGAAGTTTCAGCGCTCTGCGAGAAGTTTATTCGCAGACGAGCCATTCGTCATCTGGAAAGGGGACGTGTGGTTATTCTGGCTGGGGGTACTGGCAATCCTTTCTTCACCACAGATACCTGTGCTGCGTTAAGGGCCTCAGAGCTGGATGTGGATCTCTTGGTCAAGGCGACAAAAGTTGATGGTGTGTACGACAGCGATCCCATGACGAATAAAGATGCCAAGCTGTTTGATACGCTGAGCTATGAAGATGTACTCAAGAAGAATCTCAAGGTCATGGATCACTCGGCCATCAGCCTGTGCCGTGAAAACCACGTGCCTTTGATTGTGCTGAACATTTTCGAACAAGGGAACATGGCCAAAGCCATTTGCGGTGAAACCGTTGGCACTTTGGTGAAGTAAGCAACCGGTTTTAAGTTTTAGGTTTTAGGTGTTAAGCAGGTTCGCACTGAATAAGAAAGAGGAGTTGTTATGTCTGTTGACGCAATTACGTCTGAAAGTAAATCGAAAATGGAAAAGGCCGTGGCTGTTTTGCAGGACGAGCTAAAGGGATTTCGAACAGGCAGAGCCTCCACCGCCCTGGTAGACAATATCAAAGTTGACTACTATGGTACACTCACGCCTATAAAACAACTGGCCTCACTGGCCACGCCTCAGGCTGATGCCATTATGATCAAGCCTTTTGACGCAGGCGCGTTGCAGGGCATTGAAAAGGCGATTAAAAGCAGTGACCTCAGTATTGCGCCCATTATTGAAGGTAAATTCATTCGTTTAAGCATCCCGCCCTTGAGTGAGGAACGACGTAAGCAGTTGGTCAATCAGGCCAAACAAACCGGTGAAAATGCCAAGGTCAGTGTGAGAAATGTCCGCCGTGATGCCAATAAGCACCTTGAGAAGGAAGAAAAAGACAGCATCATCACAGAGGATGATCTCAAGGGTGGTAAGAAACACATGGACGATCTGACCAAATCCTACGTGGAAAAGGTGGATCATATGGTCAAGCACAAGTCTGACGAAATCCTGTTGGATTAGTGTGGTGTTTCCGTGATTCTGTTGGGGGGGGGCACCAGCAAAGAAAACGCCTGGGTGGACACACGGCATGTCCGGGATCTGACCGTTGATTTCTGCATCCTTCACACTGGCACCTCGCGGCAATCCTACACCTTGGCAGGCACACGACATCCAGCATTTTAATAGTGTAAATGCGTAAACAGGGTCACGTGGCTTGAGCACGGTGGCCCCCTTTCTGTTGTCCCACCCACTCCGTCGCATACTGAACGAGCCTCATGGCCGTATTGGGCCATGTGTTTTTCTGTCTGGCCGTTGGATGAAAAGCCAGAAAATTCGAAACCAGCGACAGAAAAAAGCCTTATAAAGATAGAAATAAGTGTGCAACTCTGGGGTATGCACCGAAGTAGTAAATGGGTCTGACAACAATTAATGATCTTTTCCAAGGTTTGAGACTCCCTTAGAGAGGACCTAGCATGAGACGAAAGAAACGTATTGCACGCCGAAAGAAATGGATTTGGATCGTCTCGATCGGTCTGTTTCTTCTGTTGTTGGCAGTCAGCAGTCTGCCCTCCATTCTGTCGACTTCACCCTGTCGTCACTATATACTGGCCCGCGTTAATCAGTCCTTGTCAGGACGTGCCAATGTGGGGCAATGGTCCTTGGGGTGGTTTAGTGGCGTGCATATCAAGGACCTGACGTTTCAGGATACGCTGGGTGTGACCGAGGTGACAATCAAGGGAATCAAGGCCAAACCGCATCTGACGTCATTCCTTACGGGGCGTGGGTCTTTTGGCCACACCGTGATTGATCAGCCGAGGGTACGGTGGACTGTGCGGCCGGTGGACTCGACCACACAGCAGCCCTCCTTGGGGCGTGTCGGGGTAGTCGGGTTGCCGCTCAGCAATCTGGACCTGGAGGTGCGCGACGGTGTGATCGAGGTGGTGGACCTGGAGCAGCGGGTCAGTACCCTCTCCAATGTGCAGACGCGCTTGACCCTGACGCCGAAGCACAGTCAGTGGGTCATGGCCGCATCCATGCCCGTGGGCCCTGCGCAGGGTACGATTCAGGCTGAGGTGTCTGTGGATCAACCTGTGACAAAGGCCTGGGATCTCAAAGGGACGTCAGGCCTATGGAGTGTGGACGTCAACGCGCTAGATCTGAGCAGCCTCCAGGCCGTACTTAGTCTGGCCAAAGTGGATCTGGACCTCAAGGGCCTGGTGAATGCCCAGCTTAAGGGGCAGGTGACAGAAGGCCGTCTCGATCACGCCAAGGGACAGGTCAATGCCAGGGGGCTGGAGGCCTCCGGAGACCTCTTGAAGGGCGACCGCTTGGCCACGAGCGAGTTGGATGTGTCCCTGGACATGATCCATGAGGGTGGCTCAATCCAAATCAATAGCCTGTCTCTCAACAGTGACTGGATGACATCCAATCTCAAGGGGTCTCTGCCAGTGGACAAGGACAAGGCCTATGTGATGTCAGGCGACTTTGATGTGGACGTGGCGGCCATGGCCGCGCAATTACCCCATACGCTTTCTATCCAGCTCGGCATGCAGATCAGCCAGGGCAGGGCGTCAGGGCAATTTGATGTGTCCGGGTCGCAGATTAACGGGCAGGTGCGCCTTGAAAACCTGAAGGGACTGGTTGAGCATAAGGAGGTCTCCTTGAGTCAACCGGTGCAGGCCCAGGTCAAGATGAGGATTGACCAGGGGCAGTACCAGATCGATGCCCTGGATCTGTCTGCCTCCTTTGCCGGGGTTCAGGCGTCAGGCACTGCAGAACGTGTCCAGTTTACTGAGTGGGTAGACCTGGGCCTGATGCAGGCCGAGTTGGGTCGATTTGTCAATATGGGGCCCTTGAAAATGGCCGGCCGTCTGTCTTCCAAAGGGACTGTGGTCCTGGGCCCGGATCAATGGCGTCTGACTGGCACGTCTGTCTGTGACCAACTGAATCTGATAAACGGGCAGGGACTGAGCCTTCGCGAACCCAAATCGCAGATGACCTATGAGGTGTCCTACGACGCAAAGCAGCAGATCGTGTCGCTCGCATCACTGGAAGCCTCTGGCAGTTTTGGCGCGGTGGGATGTGGCCCATCTCAGATCAACCTTCAGACAAAGGCGGCTGAGATTCAGGCCCATGCCACGGGGCTGGATCTGGGCAGGCTTACTCAGTATGGTGCGTTGTTCAATTTGGCGCCAGAGGGGTTGGTGCTCCAGGGCAAGGCTGACTCTCAACTGCAGTGCTCAATTCAAGGGCCGCACATCAATGCGACGGCCCGGCAAACGCGTGTGACTGCATTGACCTTAACCATGCCTGAAAAGGCCCCATTTGTGCAGGATTACGTGGATCTGACCTGTGAGGTCAGCCTGGATACTGAGAGCCAATCCATTGATCTGCAGTCCCTTGAATTGACCACACCGCAGATCAAGATATCCAAGGTCAGGGCCAGTCGTGCGGTTAAGGGCGATACCACTCGCATCCAGGCTGAAGCGACCTGCCAATATGATCTCGAGGCGATCCAGGGGGTGGTGGCGGACCTGTTACCCGAGGGTCTGGACATGGCAGGCCAGCGTACTGGGCACATCCAGTTTGACTCGACCTATCCTACGGCTGATCCCAATGGGCTCTTTGCCTCAGCGTCAGGAAAGACGCGATTCGGATTTGACCGTGCTGCCTATATGGGGCTGGCATTTGGACCGACAGATGTGAATGCGGTATTTGACAGGGGCGTCCTCAGGGTCGAGCCTTTTGAGACGCGGGTCAACCAGGGCACGTTTGCCTTTGCCAGTACCACTGATTTCCGTAAAACGCCGGTGTTGATGAGTCTTCCGAGGCCCATGGTCATGGCTCAATCTGTGCAGGTGACCCCTGCCACGACGCAGCAATTGTTTCGGTACCTCAATCCCATGTTTGCCAATTTGACCGATGTGAGCGGAGAGTTCAGTTTTGCCTGCGATCATCTTGCATTGCCCTTAAAGCGTGAAGGGGCCAGGGAACTTGAAATGCGGGGGACCCTGGCCATGAATAATGTGATCTTGAGCGGTTCAAGCCTGTTGAGTCAGATTCTGTCTCAAGTCGGCAGTGGCCCCCTCAATGCGCAGCGCATGGAGATACGGCCCACACAATTTACCGTGAGTCAGGGGGTGGTTCAGTACGACGATATGCCCATCATCGTGGGGGACAATCCCGTGAATTTTTCGGGCCGCATTGGTCTGGACGACAGCCTTCAGATGAAGGTGGTGCTGCCGTACACCAGGGGCGGTCGCACAGTCAGGGTCGGAGATGCATCGCAGGATCGGTGGGTGGTTGACTTGACCGGCACGATCAATCAGCCACAGATCAAGATAGACAGTGTCGTGGATCAGCTCCTGGAAATGGGGCTCAGACGCGGGTTGGAGGGGCTGTTTAAGTAACAGGGCGATTGAAAAAAGTCCAGAGTCCAGAGTTCTAGGTTCTTGAATAGGGCCTGGCTACTCGCCGATGATCTTGACCAGCAGACGTTTTTTTCGTTTGCCATCAAATTCGTAGTAGAAGATGTGTTCCCATGGCCCCAGGTGCAGCTTGCCTTCGGTGATGGCAACCACAACTTCTCTGCCCATCACTTGACGTTTCATGTGGGCATCGGCATTGTCTTCATAACCATTGTGCCGGTATTGGTTATGCGGTTTTTCAGGCGCAAGCTTCTCCAGCCACAGCTCATAGTCACTGTGTAGACCAGATTCGTTGTCATTGATGAATACCGAGGCTGTGATGTGCATCGCATTGACCAGTATGAGTCCGTCTGTGACCCCACTTTTCTCAACCAATTGTTCGATCTTATCCTGAATCGAAATGATCTGCCGCCGCTTCGGTACATCCATCCAAATCTCTTGGGTCAGTGTTTTCATGTCAAACCTCATGGATCCATTTTAAGTTGATCTGCTGGCATGTTAGTATAATAGTTTTGAACGCATAACAACAGGTTATGACTTTGAAAAATATGGGCTTGAGATTGTTTTATGGCCCGGGCGATACTATACTCTGGCATGGATTGGAAATCGCTTTTAGCAACCCAAGGAATGGTTTTTATGTTTAAGAACGGTATCATGATCGCGTGTTTGGTTGGGGTGGGATTGATTATGGGTGGTTGTGTACCGGCCCAAAAGTCCTTGCCCAAGGTATTCAAGCAATGGCCCAAAGCAAAATCGCCCGAGGAGATGGGATGGGGGGTATCAGAGGATATACTGCCCCGCCTGGGTATCAAAAAGACGACCGCACACCCCTGTGAAGATGCCATGTGGGTCTTTATGGCTCGATATGCCGAGGTCAAGGAGGATCAGGCCTTGATGGGCAAGGTACTGGGACAATTTGACAATCTACTCACGGCTGAAGGCCAAGCTTTGATATCCAAAGAGCCTCTTGCTGACCATTCTGTCTTTGGTGCCGTGCCCCTTGAATTGTACCTCCATACCCATGATCCGCGTTATCTGGAGATGGGCCAGACCGTCGCAGATCGACAATGGACTTCTCCGGATGCCAATAATCTGTCAGGTGAGACACGTTTCTCTCTTCTGGACATGTATGCGATAACCCTCCTGCAGGTCCAGGCCTATCGCGCCACAGGCGACTCGATGTATTTGGATCGGGCTGCTCGCCACATGGTGGCTTGCCTGAATAGACTTCAGCGTCCCAACGGTCTATTCTATCATGACCCTGACTTCCCGTATTTCTTTGGGCGAGGCAATGGGTGGGCTGCTGTTGGTTTGACCGAGTTACTTTTGCAGTTGCCCGAGAGTCACCCCCAACACGCCCGTGTGTTTGAGGGCTATCTCAAAATGATGACCTCATTGCTCAGTTATCAAGATGACGACGGCTTGTGGCACCAGCTCATTGACTACAAACAGTCCTACAAAGAAACTTCTTGCACAGCTATGTTTACCTATGCCTTCGTCCAGGGTGTCAAACGTGGGTGGTTGTCTGAAGACGAATATGGCTTGGCTGTTCGAAACAGCTGGCTTGCCCTGGCCGACAGGGTGGATGAGCAGGGTCAATTGGAAGGTGTGTGCGGAGATACGCCACCACGTGATAGCCTGGAATACTATCTCACCCGTCCTAAAGAAAAGGGCAACGCCTACGGCCAGGTTGCCATGCTCTGGTGTATTGTGGTCCTACTCTAAATCGGAGAGATCCCTTGCAACATCTTGGGGTGTGTCGCTTTGGAGGGTTCTTGGGTTTAGATTAATTTCCGCAAATAATGGTGGGATTTACAGAAAGATCCTTTATAATAGGACCTGCGAGGTGAGTATCAGAAAATGGTATTCATAACCTATGAAAGGATCTAAAATGCGAAAAAAGAAGCAATTCTGTTGGGTGGTTACGCTGTCTGTTTGTATTTTGTCTTCCTGTTGGGCTAGTACCTGGACCGTGGGAACGGGGGCTGGCTTTGATTTTCAAACGATCCAGTGGTGCTGGCTCCGGGATATTATCAGGAATCTCTGACTTTTTCGGGGCGTAATATCATTCTGACTTCCACTGATCCCAACAATAAGAGTGTTGTGCAAGATACACGTCTGGTGGGAAATGGTCAGCGTATTGCGATGAGTTTTAAGGGCAGTGAAGATGCGAATTTCGTCATTCAGGGGCTCACAATTTCAGACGGTGCTAACCCCCAAAAGGGTGGGGCTATCAATGGCAAAGGGAATCGCATGACAATCCGCCAATGCATTATCAGTGATGGTCGGGCCGAAATTGCCGGAGGTGGTCTGTACGATTGTGATGGTTTGATTGTGGATTGCACCATTAAAGGGAATCGTGTTCAGGAGGGAGGTCAAGGTGGTGGTCTCTATGGATGTGATGGTCAAATCATCAATTGTCGTATTGAGGACAACTGGGCGGAATACAGGGATAATTCTGGAATTTCTGGCAGTGGCGGTGGTCTGGCACATTGTAAAGCCACAATAGAGGGATGTACAATCATAGAGAATTCTGCGCCAGAAGGTCAAGGTGGAGGGTTGTTCGAGTGTTCTGGTACCATATTGCAATGCAGTATTAGCCAAAATGAGGCGAAGTATGGTGCAGGGCTTTATGGATGTACTGCCGACATATCCCACTGTACGATCAGTGAAAACACCTCATCCAAAGATGGCGCCGGCATGTATGACTGCTCAGGTTTGATTACTGATTGCCTTATAAAGGGGAATCAATCCACAGGTTGGCACGGGGGCGGGGTCGCATTGTGCGAGACTCTTGTCAATTGTATAATTTCAGACAACATGGCGCGCGGATATGGTGGGGGGGTATATGACTGCAACATGCTTATGAACTGTATGATTAGCAACAACGTTGCAGAGGTTTATCCCGGCGGTGGTCTGTACAAGGCAAGGTCTGTGATCAATTCTTTGATTGTGGGTAACCAGTCTGGTGACGAAGGGGGCGCCTGCTGTGATGTGAACGAAATCTCTGGATGCACGATTGTGGGCAACTATGCCACCAATCAGGGTGGGGGCCTTGTGTATCGCAATGGGGCTGGACGTGTTGACAATACGATTGTCTGGGACAATGTGTCGCAAGAGCCAGGGCCTCAAATCGTTGCGGCCTGGGATTGTAATGATCCTATAGAGATTCAGTATAGTACCATTCAGGGTGGATTGGAGGCTGTGGCTACAGAAGACAACTGTGCTGTAAACTGGTTGGCTGGTAATCTTGAGGCAGACCCGCAATTTGAAGACACTGGTTATCGAAGTGGATCAGGCACCTGGCATGCTGGTGACTATCATCTGTTGGATACATCACCCTGCATAAATGCAGGTGATCCCAAATTTGTGGGGACAGACCAGAATGATGTGGAGGGACGAATACGTGTGGTTGATGGAATTGTCGACATGGGTGCATACGAGTATGAATTTGTGCCTGTGCTGCTCCAGAATATTGTGGTGACCGGCCCTGAGCGTGTGACCTATGGCCAGTCAGTACAGTACACGGCGATGGCCTATTATGACAACCGGTCCGTGGCTGATGTGACGAGTCAAGCCGCATGGTCTGTGAAACCCCAAGAGGTTGCAGTTGTTGAAATCGGTGAACTGTCGCTCTTACCTCTGGACGACCCAGTACAATTCACCGTGAGCGCAACCTACGCAGAGGGGGATCTTATTCGCGACTCCAATCTCGTGGTGCTTGGTCTGCCAGTGCCAGTCCCAGAGCCAGAGCCCAATCCAGTAACTCCAGGTACGTATCATGTGGATACCTTGACTGGTGACAATGGAAATCGGGGCCTTTCGCGTGCCGAAGCCTTGGCTACAATTCAGGTTGCCATTGACCGAGCGACGGATGGTGATGTTATTTTGGTTTGGCCAGGTGTGTACCGCGAGGCCATCAGATTCAAGGGCAAGGCTGTGACAGTTCAGAGTGCGGACGACGCGGCTGTGTTGGAGAATCCGGAGGGATTGGCCGTCTCCTTTATTCTCAGTGAAGGCCCGGACAGTGTCTTGAAAAACTTTGTCATTCGTTCCAGCGTGTCAGGGGTGCTTGTTGCGGCCAGTTCTCCCACGCTGGCCAACCTGACCGTGGTGGGCAATGAACGTGGCATTGAATGTTATGCCGGTTTGCCCACTGTGACTCATTGCATTTTCTGGGAAAATACCGAGCTGGATGTCCTGGGGTGTTCGCCACAATACAGTTGGCTTCAGGCCGGCAGAGGGCCAAGACGCGTTGTGATGCCTGTCCAAGATCCTGGTTTTGTGAATCCATATCGGGGTGATTACCATCTGAGGTCCGAGGCTGGGCATTGGGATTCAACGCTCAAAACCTGGGTGGCAGATAGGACGACCAGTCCGTGTATTGATGCAGGTAACTGGTACTCGGCGGTGGGGCCCGAACCCTTCCCCAATGGCGGTATTGTCAACCAGGGTGCATATGGTGGTACTGCCTACGCGAGTTGGTCCTACTTTGGCGAGCCGGTGTGTCCTGTGATGATGGCCGGGGATATCAATGGTGACTGTACAGTGGATGAGTGGGACATGGAACTCCTCCTGCTCCACTGGCTGGAGGAGTTCCATGAAGAAATTGATATTGACACAGGGCCAAATCGGTAAGTCAGACTAGGCCTTAAATTCCATGACCTGTAAAGGTCGTTTGGTTTTCCAGCGGCCTCTGGTGAAGTCGGGGAAGTCAATGGATCGACCTCGGTTGGCCACGGATTGTCCGGAAAGTCCCACCACAGCAGACCAGGCCACAGCATCATAGACATCTATGTCCGTGGGGCGTCCGTGGCGCAGGTTGTCGATTAAACGATAGTCTTCAGTGAAGTCCATGCCCCCGTGGCCTGCGCCCTTGGCTGCGCCCTGCATGGTCTTCCAGAGCGGGTGGTCGTAGGATTCATAGGCCTTCATGTCTTCCCAGGCGTGGCCCTTGGTTTTGCCTTCAATATGTACCTGTTCTAGGGGGTACTTTCGTACCAGGCCTTTTGTGCCCTGAAGCAGAATGTCACGGCTGTAGGGTCTGGGCAGGTTGGTGTCATGCTTGACAATGATGGTCTTGCCCAACTTGGTCCGGATCAGCGTGGTGTTGACGTCGCCGAGCTTGTAGGTTTCATTGTGTTTGGCATGGCCTTCTGGGTAGTGTGAGGCCCCGTATTCCTGGAGGCCCCTGGAGTCGCTGCTCATGGAGACCAGAAAATCAAAGGCGTCGCCTCGATTTACGTCCATACACTGGGCCACTGGTCCCAGTCCATGTGTGGGATATAGATTGCAGTTGTGAGTCTTTGCCCACTCTCTTCGCCACAGGCCTTCGCCGCCGTTTCCAAACTTCACGCCTCTCAGGTCGTGCAGGTAGCCGCATTCGCCGTGCAGGAGATCACCGAGCAGGCCCTGCTTGACCATGTTGAGAATACGCATCTCAGTGCGGTCATAGCAGCAGTTTTCCATCAACACGCAGTGTTTTTTTGTTTTCTCGGCCGCCTCAACCAGACGCCAGCAATCTTCTGTGTTAAATGCGGCATTGACTTCTGTGGCCCCGTGCTTGCCATTGGCCATGGCAGCCAGGAGCACCGATGTATGCCATCTCCAGGGAGTGGCCGTATATACGAGGTCCAGATCTTCGGTCTCGCACAGGCGCTTGAAATCCCAGTCACCGCGTGAGTAGCCGGTGGGTTTGGCAAAGCCCGCGTCCTGGACCCACTTTTGGACCCGTGCCACCTTTTCAGGCACAATATCGCACACGGCCGTGATCTGGCACCCGGGGATCTTGAGGAGGTTACGCACATGACCAGAGCCCATGCCCCCGACACCCACAAAGCCGATACGCACCACATCCATGGGCGGGACCCTGAAGTCCAGCATGGGGTCTGTGGATAGAATTTGAGCGTTTCCGGTTTGCGCCAGGCCTGTGGCCATGGTAGTCAGGCCAACACCTACGGCTGCGCCTACTTTGAAAAAATCTCTACGATCCAATTGACTCATTCGTTACCTCCAGAGTATTTAGGTTATGGTTTTGTACTCGTTTGCCTCAATACGATAGGCAGACAACATAGCATAACCGATGTCCGGAAGAGTGGGAATGAATAAAAATAGCTTTCAGTGATCAGCTGTTTATCGAGCCGGGGGTTGAGGATTTCGTTTTCCCGCTTGATGTGGTCCTTGAGCAGTTTACCATAGGCTGTAAGGTGGGAGGCCAGGGACGGTTTGTCTTGGGTCTCAATCGCCGTACGGATGGTTGCCACATGGACGCGTGCGGTCTTGTGATCCTCAAACATGACCTGGATGATGTCCAGACTTTCATCAAAGTACTTAAATAGGATGTCTTCTTCTTTGGGCGTGAAAATACTGCAACGTTTAGCGAATTTGGGCGTCTAGCTGTGTGTGTATCCAGATTGCAGCGGCACGCTGGGTTTTGTTTTACATGTGGCCTGTGTTGCGTTATAACCGAGGATTAATGGGGTCTCTGGCCATTTTAAAAGAGGTTTAGGACAAGGAGAGCAATATGGAACAGGAAAAACGTCCAGGTGGGCTCACAGCCCTGGCGGTATTTAACTTCATCTTTGCGGGACTCGGTGTGATTGGGTTCATTGGTTTTGCTGCCCTTTTGGGGCTAAAAAATGTGATTCCAACCGAAAATATGCAGCCCGATCAAAAGGCTCAGTTTGAAGCTTTTCAAGAGATGGGCACAATGGTCTTTGTGGCACTTTTGGCTTTGATGCTTGTTTCAATTGTGTTGGAGATCATTTCTGGTGTTGGGTATCTCAAGCAGAAGCGGGGTATGGGGTGGAGGGTCGGTAATGTTTATGCGGTGTTCTCTATGGTAAGTGGGATCGTTTCCGGATTGATGATGAAGCCTGAATTGGGCGGGGGGTTTAATATTGGGGCGATTATTGGTTTTGTGTATCCTGTCCTGACCCTGTTCCTGTTGAACTCAACTTTTAAAGAAGGTTTCACCAATTAGGATGAGTGCCTTATGAGTCTAAAAAGCATTTCACTGGCTCATGTCCGACTGATTAGTCAATACTGGACTCGCTTTGCAGTGCGAAGTGGTTCTGGATTGGTCTATCTGTTGATTGTGCTGATCTTTGGGTTGAGTGTGGCAAACAATCTGATTTCGCCGGTTGAATTTCTCATGGTTCAACAGGAAAAGGAAATGGGGCATCGCGATCCCAATGCAGTGCAAGAGCTGATTGTCAAACTTGGGAAACCGGTCATTAAGTTCGTGCTTGGTACAAAGTCCATAGGTGAAGTTGCCAAGGAGGCCTCGCAAGAGCCCATGATGATGGGCCCTCTCATGATGGAGAAAGAGGATAAAACAGTCGCAGGACGATGGGCCTTGTTTTTGCTGGAGGATCGTCCTGCGTTGTTGTCTTCGATCTTTTTGATCCTGGTCTTTGGACTGCCTTTTGCCATTTCCTTTCTGGCCTTTAATCAGACGACTGGAGATATACAGTCGCGTGGATTACGCTACCTCTTGTTGCGAACCGAGCGGAGCAATATCTTCTTGGGTCGGTTTTTGGGTACTGCCATCTTTTCAACTGGCGTGATAGCTTTCTTAATCCTGACCATTGTACTGTATCTGGGGCTCAAGACCCGTCTGTATCCTGCCAGAGATCTTCTGATCTGGTCCATTCAGGGGTTTTATGCCCTGTCGATCCTCATGCTGCCCTACATTGCACTATGTGCCATGATTTCAGCCTGTGTGAGCTCGACATTTTTGTCGCTCATTCTGGCCAAACTGCTGATTGCCGGGACATTGCTGTTTGCTGTGCTTGGTCGTTTGGTTTGGGAGCCGCTCAAATATATTAAGTGGCTGTTGCCCTGGGGGTGGCAGAACCATTTGCTGCATCCCTCTTTTACGCACTGGGGCTGTGCCAGCCTGGCGTGTCTGGTCTATACGGCCGTGTTCTTGATGTTGGGGTATCGACGTTTTGCGAAGCGTGATTTATAGGAGAGGTTATGACGACTGAAGTCGTATCCATACTGGGTTTAAGCAAACGTTTTGGGCGCATACAAGCGTTGGATGATGTCACCTTACAGGTGCCTGCTCGCGCCATCTTTGGCCTGCTCGGTCCCAATGGGGCTGGTAAGACCACCCTGTTTTCTGTGGTGGCGGATTTTCTCAAGGCAGACCAGGGCACGGTTGAGGTGTTGGGCCATGACACACGTTATATCTCGAGACTGCAGGGACGCCTGACGATCCTGCCGCAGGACGCTCAGTTTCAGAGAAATGTGCCCATATTAGATCAGCTCGTATTCTTTCGTCTGCTTGCCGGACGCACCAAAGAACAGGCCCGTGATGAAGTGATGCACTGTTTAGATCTTGTGGGTCTTGAATCGATGGCCAAGCGGCGAGTCGGAAGCCTGTCTCATGGTATGATCAAACGTCTTGGTATTGCGCAAGCCTTTCTGGGTAACCCGGAGGTCATTCTCCTGGATGAACCCACCGCTGGTCTGGACCCGGCTAATGCACGTCAAATTCGTGACCTTGTCAAGACCCTGCAGGAAAAGACAACCATTTTGGTCAGTTCCCACAACCTGGCTGAGGTCCAGGAGCTTTGTGATCACGTGGCCATCATGGATCACGGCAAGGTC
>Ga0307990_1002879_pt1 | contig 13473 bp, 13 predicted proteins | sample EllFjometagen129_FD_203168 | JGI IMG/M metagenome (GOLD analysis project Ga0307990, IMG submission 203168) | Marine microbial communities from Ellis Fjord, Antarctic Ocean - #129 | ecosystem: Environmental > Aquatic > Marine > Unclassified | place: Southern Ocean | collected 2014-10-08
CACACATCGGGGAGCGAAATGCAGTGGCACAATTGGGCATAGAGCAAGCTGACCACATGGCTCCATGCGGAAAATGTACGCGCCTTCTTTTCCTCCCCGAGTTCGCGAGCAATGCGTGAAACGGCGTCGATGGTATGTGCTTGCAAAGCTGAGCAAGAACACAGATCTTTCTTCTGGCTGGTTTATGTTTAGTATTCATTCGCCGATTCTGAGTGGAATCGGCGGCCAGCCACTACTCTTTTTTTAAAATTCTATGGGACAGCTGTGAAAAGTTCTGTATAAAAATGTAAAAAAATTGACGGAAGTGCAACTTGGTGCATTTATTGGTACCCGAGTGGGTCGGCAACGGGGCTGGGCCGGTCGGATTCTCCGCAGTGACCAACCGCCTTTCGATGCAGGATGAAGCGCAGCAGTTCCTTCGAGTGAAGATCGAGCTCTCCGACTAGTGCGGCAGCTGTTTCGTTGAAAAAAAGGATCAGGAATTGGGACGCCCCGCTCTTTGGAGCGGGGCTGGTTCGTAAAAGGTTTGAAAATTGAAAAGAAAGAGGAAGCTGCGATGAAAAAATGGTTGGTGAGGATGATTGGAATGGGGGTGTTGGGCGGTTTTGTCGGTAGCGCGAATGCCTTCGAGTTATCATTGAATGCAAGTCAGGATACCTATTTTCGAGTTGCCGCAGCCGAAACAGATTTCGGAGCGATGAGTGCTCTGACGTTCCGCCAGAATGGATCACGAGCAGTACTCGAATACGATTTGAGCGGCATTCGTGAAGTCATTACCAATGGCATCTTGAAGGTTCATATGTCGGCAAATATTGCCGGAGCATATAATGTTCAGGTTTTCCCCATGACATTCACCGAGAACAACTACTCGTGGCAGGAAGGTTCGGGTACGGTTGATACATCCTCTGCCAATGCGGACTCAATCGGTTCCGGCGCGGCAACCTACTTGAACCGGTACAATGGGGCCAATGACCTCGCATGGGAAGATGCGTCATCCAATGCATTGGGAAACGCCGCGGCGGATGGTCTCTGGGGGGCAGAACTCGGACGGGTAACCGGAACCAATTGGACTCCGGGAACATTTCTCTCAATCTCACTGGATGCGGCGGCCCTTGAAGCGTATCGCGCCAAGTATGGAAAAATAACCATAGGAATGTGGGATGCAGATTTGCTGGGTGCTGCCGATAACTACCGGTTGAATTCAAAAGACGCGCATGTTTCTGCTTACCGGCCTGTGTTGGAAGTCATGGCTCGGAATGCTGAGTCGGTTTGGCCGAAATCTGTGGGTCAGAACAGCGACCCGAATGCTCCGACCGGTGACTTGACGGATGCCGCGAATGCATCCCTCAGTGATGAGGCACGCGCACGTCAGATTGTTGGAAAAATGACGTTCGATGAAAAAATTGACCAGTTGCATGGGATTCATGAACAAGGCGATGATGGTTCCGGACAGCGTGTCCTAATGCAATCGCGCATCGTGCCCGGGGTTCCCCGTTTAGGAATTCCAGCTCTTCCTTTATGCAATGGGCCGGCAGGTGCCGGCCCGGGCGGGCCGGGCCATGAAGGGGACGCAACGGCACTGTCGGCCCCCATATCGCTAGCCGCAACATGGAGCCTCGACGCAGCACGAACCTACGGAGAAATCTGCGCTACTGAAGCGGCCTGTCTGGCCAATGTGCTGCTCGAATCGCCGGATGTTAACATTATACGCACTCCCCTTGGCGGACGCACCTTCGAGTGCTTTAGTGAAGATCCGTTTTTATCGAGCCAAATTGGGGTGGCCAGTATTCATGGAATTCAACGCTGTGGCGTGATTGCCAATGTGAAGCATTTTGCCGTCAACAATCAGGAGATGGATCGTCAGCAGCTCAATGCCGTGATCGATGAACGAACTCTTCGTGAGATATATCTGCCGGCGTTTGAAGCTTCGGTGAAAGAGGGAAAGGTCGGATCGGTGATGGCGGCCTATAACAAATTGAATGGGACGTACTGCACGGAAAATAAGTTTCTGTTAACGGATGTTCTGAAAAAGGAATGGAATTTCGACGGATTTATCACCTCCGATTTTAACGCCGTTCACAGTACGATCCTCTGTGTCGAATCCGGCCTGGATTTGGAACTGCCCACTGGCAAATACTGGAGTGACCAACTCAAAAAAGCAGTGGAGGACGGTCAGGTTTCGATTGCGTCGCTTGATGAAAAATTGATTCGCCGGTATCGCACCATGATGCAGTTCAGCGCATGCAATAAAGAACCGGTTTATTCGGAAATCCCGGCAGAGGCTCATGCCAAAATAGCGATGAAAATTGGTGCAGAAGGGGTCGTTCTCCTGAAGAATGACGACCATCAACTCCCGCTTTCGGTTGATAAAACCCGTTCTGTTGCATTGATTGGGCCGTTTGCTCAAAATGCCAAGACGGGGGGAGGCGGGAGTTCTCTTGTCAGCCCTCTTCGAACCACAACGCCGGAAGAGGGAATTAGAAAGATTGTAGGACCCGATGTGCCGATTGAGGTTGTTGACGGAAAAGATTTGAAAGCAGCAGTGGACGCCGCAAAAAGCGCGGATGTTGTCATTCTTATGCTGGGTGATCATCAGAGCGAAGGACAGGATCATCCGATTGCCCTTCAGGGAAATCAGGACACGTTGGCACAGGCTGTATTGAAAGCCAACCGGAACGCCATTATTGTGCTGAAGACCGGAGGCCCGATTCTAATGCCATGGATCGATTTGGCGCCTACTGTTCTTGAAGCGTGGTATCCTGGCCAGGAAGATGGCGATGTGGTTGCTTCTGTATTGTTTGGAGAGGTCAATCCATCGGGAAAACTTCCCGTCACATTCCCGAAACGTGAGGAAGATTTACCGCTGCAGTCGCCGGAACAATATCCAGGAATAGATAAAGTCGTGCACTATTCGGAGGGCGTCCTGGTGGGATACCGTTGGTTCGATGCCAAAAATATTGAGCCCCTTTTCCCGTTTGGTCATGGTCTTTCGTATACGACATTTGATTATAAAGATCTTACGGTTTCTACTCCGGAAGCTGATGACAGCGTCATTGTTTCGTTTACGGTGACCAATACAGGAAAACGTGATGGAGCAGAGGTGGCTCAGATTTATGTCGGGTTGCCTTCGCTGCCGGGTGTGCTGCAGCCGCCGCGCCAGCTGAAAGGATTCAGACGGGTGGAATTGGCGGCGGGTCAGTCGGCCAGAGTAACGGTCGAGCTGGATGTCCGTTCGCGATCCTATTGGGATGTAAAAAAGCACGGTTGGCAAGTCGCCTCCGGAACGTATACCGTAGCGGCTGCAGCCTCGTCCCGGGATATTCGTCTGAGCGGTACATTTAACATAAAATAGAGACTCACTGACTTTTTTGCCGGGCAGGGCGGTGTTCTGACGGTTGGCGCAGTCGATACGATTGCCAACCGGCCGGAGTGGTGCTTTCTAAGAAAAAATTATAGAAAAATGAGCCAGGTGGAAAAGACCATCAAAATAATTTTTCAAATGATCGCGCTCTTGCCGATTTGGTTTGCGGGCGCGTGGGTTCAGGGGGAGACGGTTCAGTTCAAAGGGAAAGTCACATCGGCGAGCCCGGATAACGGAAGTGTCGTCGTACAGCATCTTTCAACCGGATACGAGGTTCAACTACATGTAGATCCATCCACTGCGATTTCTTTGAAAAAAGAAATCGATTTGGATGAAGTGATGGTCGGAAACCCCATCCAGCTTTGGGCCGTCGAAAGGGTCAGACATTTTTCTTCAGCTGATTGAAACGAAACTACTCAGCAGCAGTGCTCAGGTCTGTTCCGATACGATTCCTGACTGGACGGTTGCCAGTGAGATGGACGCTCTCAAAGGATCCACCGGCATGCCTGACGTCTTCCCGACCCCGCGCAATGCTCACCCCTGGATAAGATACTGGGCCCGATCGATTAATATCTATCTATTTGCAATCTTCGCTAGTATCATTTTTATGTTTCTTTTCCCGCCAGCAATCGACCTGCCTGATCCCGTGATTAACCTGCTCCTTCTTTTTTTGTATATCTTTGTCGAGCCGATCCTTCTGGCCACCGTGGGTACAACAGCTGGAAAAGCACTCCTCCGAGCACGACTGCGGAAGCCGGACGGAAGGAAGCTCTCCTGCGGCAACGCCCTCATGCGCTCGTTCAAGGTGACATTTAAAGGTTTGGCCATCGGCGTTCCCTTTATCTCCCTGTTCACCATGTATAATGCCTACAACCATCTGTCGAGCAAAGGGATCACCACGTGGGATCAGGAAGAGCGCGTACTAGTGACCCACAAAAAGCTGGGGATTATATACATAATCCTGCTTGTGCTGGCGGTTGCGGTAATATTCGGAACCTTACTTCTTGGGATCTTCGGGTAACACACCCTACCCAAAGACTGGCTTTAATCCTTCACTGCGAATGCCCTTCCAATGGCTGAGATGGCACCATCGGCGAGACCTCGGCCCCCCGCCTAATGGGCGCGTGAGAGGTTAAGCATTTTTCCCTAATTTTAGGGCTGGAATGGCTGAGGCACGATGCCTTCCTGCCATTCATCCGCATGGCCCAGTCTACCGTCGGCGGGATGCGTAGCGAGGTCGCGACACGCGACCCAACGTCTCCTTCGTCAACCGTTCCCGCCCTACAAATTTCTGTCCCCATCGCACTCAACGGGGTCGCGGCCCCCGCCCTACAAATTCCCATTCTATAGCGGCCCCGAAGCTTCGGGGGAAAATTCTTCGAGGGAGGTATCAGGATGATGGTAGCGGCGGAGGCGGGCGGAGCAGCTGTACTATACGGCGGTTTGCGGGCACCAATGGAAGCAGGCGAAACACTGTTCACATTTTCCCAATGGATGGAAAAACAAAAAGCCGCCCCGAATTCGGAGCGGCTTCTTGATTCCATCGGCCGGTTTTATTTGGCTGAAGTATCTTCTTCGGCCTTTTCATCTTCCTGCATTTTTCCAAGGTACTCGGGCAGGTCTAAACCCACCTGCTTGGCCAGTTCATGCATTGGAGGGAGCGCGCCCATCAGGCGACCGCCCAATCCGGAAAGTCCGCCGTCTTTTCCGCCACCATCCCAAACGATGACTTTCTCGATCGGCAGATCTTGAATAGCCTGCGCCTGAATGCCGGCAATATCCTGCAGTTTTTCGATAAGCAGCAAGGAAGCCGCCTGACTCGCAGTTTGGCAGGCCCCGACGAGCGCTTCGTATCCCTTGGCTTTTCCATCGAGGATCGCCTGCACACCAGCACCTTCGGCTTTCATTTTCGCCAACTTGGCTTCCGCCTCACCCTGCGCGATGCGAATGGACTGCTCTTTCGAGGCGTCGGCGTTAATAATGACTTTCTCTTTATCCGCTTCAGCAGGGACAATCACGGTAGCACGCAGACGGGCGGCTTCGCGCTCAGCCCGGGCATCTTCCGCTTTCTTCTCGGCCAACTCCTGCGCAACACGAATAGCTCCATCCGCTTCGCGGGATGCAGATTCAGAGCGATTACGTGCTTCCTGCTCGGCCACTTTCTGATTCGCTTCGTAAGAGGCTTTCTTGGCTCGCGCTTCGGTTTCACCCAAAGCCGCCTCGGCATCCAGCCCGGCGGATTGCGAACGACGATCCTTATCAGCGGAGGCTTCCCCAATTTCTGCTTCAGCCGTGGCGGCGGCAACCGCCACACGCTTATCACGTTCGCGGATGGCGACCCCGGTCTGACCGAGTTTTTCCTGCTCCGCCACATCGACCAGCGCCTGGTTGATGGCTTCAGCTGCGGCCCGACGACCGAGAGCGACAATATAGCCGGACTCGTCTTCAATGTCGCGAATATTGACGTTGATCAGGTAGAGACCGATTTTTTCGAGCTCACCGGAAACCGCTTCATTCACTTTGGAAAGAAACGCCTGGCGGTCCTGGTTGATTTCCTCAATCAGCATGGTGGCAATCACCGCACGCATCTGGCCAAGAATAATATCCTGCGCCTGATCTTCAATCTCCTTGCGGGAGAGACCGAGCAAGCGAACCGCTGCATTCTGCATAATGCCTTTGGTGTTCGAAATCGCGGCGGTCACGCTGGTTGGAACCGAGACGCGGATATTTTCCTGCGAAAGGGCATTCTTTAGATCGATCGGAACCACGAAGGGTTCGAGATCGAGATAGGCAAAGTCCTGAATCAGTGGCCAGACAAAGGCCGCGCCCCCATGAATACACTTGGCTGCACCGCTACTTGTTTTTCCGTAAATCACGAGGATTCTGTTCGACGGGCACCGACGATAGCGGCTGACGAGCGCCAGAAAAGTTCCGATGATCGCGACCGCAATAATGAGGATCAATATTAAAACAGGCATTTCTATACTCCTTTTTCAGTTAACTTTTCCACTTCTACCAATGTCTGACCGACCACCTTCACGACACGCACCTGCGTGCCGGCCGACAGGGCCTCTCCATTCAAACTCTGCGCCCTCACATGCTCAATCGCGCCACTGACATTAATCTTGATTTCGCCAGATCCGCCCGCCGGAATATCGAGATAGACGGTGCCGATTTTTCCTTCGCATGAAGTCACATCTTTCGTTCCGGTTTCGGTCAGCTTGCCCATTCCGTAGAAAATCCCGGCAATGGCGAGCATACCGGCAACTCCCCAAATGGAAGAAATACCCATGGCCCGAACTGCGGATGTGCCGCCGGCGGTGTAGAGCGCACTGCCCCATGAGAAGAGGGTAAAGAAGGTGACAATTGACCGCAGGCTGAGCACCTTGAATGCCTGCGACGACTCCACCACGTCGTGAATATCCATATCGTGAGCGACATCCGCGTCAAACCCACCGTCCCCGCTGAAATCCGTATCGCCGGCATCGCCGCCGACATCCATGTCATCACCATCCAGGCCCATGAACGCCGCAATAATCTGCCACAAAAAGAAAACACTACAAAACGTCGCCATTCCATAAAAGAACTGCGTTGCCCCGGCTAGATTTGTCCACCATTCTTGCATTGTTTTTCTCCCTGGCTAGTTTCAACGGTTTTCACTCTATCGCTCGGTCCCGGACCTCTCCATTACAAGTTCGAATCAATTATGTAATGACCCACAAGTGCGAGATGCCCACATCATGAAAGTGGGCACTATAAAAAGAGATTGATAACCTGTCGAGATATCAACTGCCCCGTCTGCAACATACGCATGGAAAAAGTTCATGACAGAGAACCGCCGCACATCTAGCTTGAAGCCTGCCCACAATACAAAGGCACGTTCTTCGATGTCGATGAATTCACCGACTTTTGCGAACAAACCTACCGTGTGTTGATCTGGCAGATTGCTGAGTATATTTTCCGCCCTCCGAAAGACTCTTGCTCAAACTATGGTGCGGCCTTAAGATAGATAAAAAGGAACGACTATTAAATGAAATGCCCCGTTTGCCAGACGATGCTCTCGCCTTCTTTCTATGCTGGGCAAACTATTGATCTCTGCAAACAGTGCGGCGGAGTCTGGTTTGATTCAGAAGAGCTTAGTCCGGTTGTTAAAACAGTGGCCGAACAGGAGAACATCTCGCATTTGTCTGTAAAAGAAACGCTAAACCGTGCCGCACCGAAACCTCTTTACGTGGAACAGGACAAACTGTGCCCGCGGTGCAATATTTCAACATCGCTATTTAACTATTCGTACGACTCCAATATTTTTCTGAACCGATGCCCGTCATGCCGGGGCATTTGGGCGGACAGGGGCGAACTTCGGCAGCTGGCCCGATACTCAAAAGGCAATCCAAAAGTCGAAGCCCTTGCCATTGCGCTGGTAAAACACCACGGCCATAAAAAAAGCAGAGTTCATCAGTTCCTGACGTCCCGTCTGCTTTCCGGCGGTGTTGCACTCTTCTACTTCTTCATTGCCGCAGGTTTTGGCGGCGCGGAAGAAGCCATAAAAACTCTCTTGTTTCTGATTCTACCTCTTGCCTGCATCTGGTTCTCTGACGCCATGGGAAACTACACAGGCAACCTGATTTTCCCCCGACCGCCAATTACAGAAAAATCTCCCGGAATCATGGTCGCCTTCATGGGGTGGGTTCTTCTGCTATTCCCGGTTGTCATCGGGGTGGTTCTAGTAATCAAGTAACGAGACGAGGGGTGCTATGGATGAATTAAAAAAGGTGAATGCCATTCTTCTGGCTGGTGACCGCAGGGCAAGTGTTCAGGTTAAAAACGACAACAAGGCGTTTCTTCATCTAAAAGGCGAGCCGCTACTGATCCATATTCTGCGATCGCTCATGAGCTCCAGACATGTGCAGAACATCGTTGTGATCGGTCCGGCGGACCGCCTTGCCGAGACGCTAAAAGCCCATGCGAATCAACTCATCGGCGCAGGAAAAATCTGTGTGCTTGAGCAGCGCGAAAACATGATCGAAAATTTCAAGACGGCCTATGTCTGTTCGCTGGGGCTGCCGGAGACGGTCGCATTCGCCGACCTGCGCGGTGGGGAGCACGCCGAAACCCCCGTCCTAGTTGTGCCGTGCGACATTCCCCTGCTCACGCCATGGGAGGCGGATGAATTCATCAACCAGAGCAATATGCACGACTTCGACTACTCGATCGGGATCACCTCCAAAAAAGTGCTGTCATACTATCACCCGACCGAAAAAAAGCCCGGCATTCAAATGATCTATTTTCATATCCGCGAGGATCTGATGCGTCAGAACAACCTTCATCTGGCGAAGCCGCTTACATTTGAACATCTGGAAGCTATCGAGAAGATGTATGAATGGCGCTATCAAACGCACCTGTTCAATGTGTTACGGATGATGTTCGCCCTGCTACTGGTGAGCTGGCGGTTTGTTGCCGCGCTCAAGGTGTTCATGTTCCTGCAGCTTTCGCTCTACTACGACCGCCACGGTCACCCGCGGCTGGCCGACCGCCTACGCATGCACGCCCCGCTCAGCGCACTACCGACGGGGGTAGGCCGCATTATCGGCGCACGCACGCAGGTCACCTACACTCACTTCGGCGGCGCGGCGCTCGATGTCGACCACGACGAAAACCTTGAGACAATGGAAGAAATGTACGACGACTGGATGGCGCACCAACGAGCCCTGCGCGGCCGGCCGTTAGAAGAGTAGAAAGGATTATAAACAAGAGGGGCTTTTATAATCGAAGCTTACCACCCTCTTTGATAGCTTCCGTTCCATGAACAAATCTCATGAAATCCTCAAGAAGGCGATCACCCAGTGCGGCGCCAAATCCGTTGCCGCGGATATGGGACTGTCGCAGTCCATGATCTATAAATGGTGCCAGCCGTCTGGTGAGCCGGACTGCTCCGGCGCAGACAATCCGCTCGACCGGCTTCTCGAAGTTTGCCGCCTGACCGGGGATGACTCGCTGATCGACTGGCTCTGCCAGCAGACCGGAAGCTTCCGCGTAAAAAATCCGCCAACAGATCCTTCCATTGATATCGGCCATTCGGTCATGAACAACACGCAGGTCATTCTCAAGGAGTTTGCAGAAATGCTCAACGCCGTTACCGAAAGCTACGACCATGAACTGCGGATCGATCTGCAGGAGGCCCAGCGCATTCGCAGAGAATGGGACGTACTAAAATCGGCCGCAGAGCAGTTTGTTTGCGCCTGCGAGCAAGGTGCTTTCAACCGCAGTGATTAAAGTCATCCAGTGTGGCGACGGTAAGCCAAGGCGGCACCGGACAGTCGAGGCTGTCGGCAATTGCGCGGAACAGCTCCACTTCCTCAACCGTAATATCCCGATCATGCATCAAACAGACCAACGCAGAAGCCAGCACCCATTTTTTGATATAAAAAGAGGCCCCGGCGATTTTGTCGAGCACAGCATCCAGCTGTTCCCATCCGCACGCCGCTTCCGGCAGAAGAGCAACCTGCACCCGGTTGTCGGGAATCTCTTCCACCGCCCGACTGAAGGCTTCCTGTGCGTCAGGGCTCAGGCGGGCCAGCACAGATAGAACACAGGATATCTCCTTCTGTACACCGCAGAAGGCGTAAACCGCAGGTGCCCGCCGACCGGCTCGGCTCCCGCACAAAAGCGGATCCAGAACGCAGGTCATAACTCGCTGGAGAGCATACTCAAACACGCTAACCTTCCCGTCCGCATCCACCAACGGACGGAGATTCACGCGAAACGGAATATATTGATCCTGGGAAAGCTGACGAAGCGCCGGCACGGCCAAATCAACTATCGGCAGTTTCGTTTCCGGAGGAACCTCCGCCAACAAGGGCACTATTTTCTCGAGATCCTCAACGACATTCGCATCCGCCATCTCTCGTAGAATTTCCATTTGCTTTTCTCTCACGGCATCATCCGTATCCAGCAAAAGCAGGTAGATCACCGCACGAACACCAGAAGGATCGCGGACCATTTCCCGGATCCGAGGAGGGATCGATTCAATCAGCTTTTCAGCCGTTGCGACATGTTCTTGCATCGGAGCTCCAATCGACTCCATTAACTTTTCCGGATTCCGCCGGGCCGAGTTAGCCGCTGCAGGCGGCATGACGCGCCCGGCACCCTGCAGGACTGCACCGGCCACCGCCAGATCCGCGGGATGGGTGAGCACATCCACCAGCGAATCGCCCTTCTTTTTTGGAGACGGAGCCCCTTCTTTTTTCTCCAACTGCTTATACAGGGAATCCAGCGTAACGTTCTCGAACGTTCCATTAAATGTCGGCTGAAGCCAGCGGACACGATCCGCCAGCGGCGGATGCGTTGCCAACGAGGCGGAACGAAGCGCATTGCCAAAAAACATATGGCTGACCTCCTCCGCATACGGAGACCGAATCCGCGACCCACCGGACAGGCCGCCGATCTTTTTCAACGCACCGGCCAACCCTTCCGGATTTCGAGTGAACTGCACGGCGGCGGCATCGGCCAAAAATTCGCGCTGACGAGAAATCGCGCCTTTAATCAATTTGCCGAAAAACAATCCGACCGAACCGACCACAAACAGGGCTCCGGCAACCAAATAAATATAGAAAGACCCCCGACCTCGCACCCGCACATGGCCGCGAGAGCCCCAGCCCAGCGACCCCATCTCAAAAATGGAACGTCCAGCCAGTACAATCAGTAGCAAGCCGTGAAGCCCGCCCATTAAGTAAATGTTCAACCGCATATCCCCGTTGAGGATATGACTGAACTCATGTCCAACAACGCCCTGGAGCTCTTCGCGCGTCAGCCCGACCATCGTTCCGTACGTAACAGTCACGACGGCATCTTGGGGAGCATACCCAGCAGCAAATGCATTAATTCCTTTTTCCCGCGGCAGAACATACACCGACGGAACGGTCATTCCGGAGGCAATGGCCATTTCCTCCACCACATTGATTAGACGCCGCTCGTAAAAGTCATCCGTGCTCGACGGAACCATCTTCCCGCCCAGCAGCTCGGCCACCCGGCCGCCGCCCCGGCGCAAGTCGATGATCTTATGAATCGAACCGGCAAGAATCACCACCAGCGTCACGGCCAATGTGCCCAGGAAAAAGGTCAGATTCCACCACTCAAACTTGTCAAAAGAAAAAGAAGTTGTGGTCTTCATCCGAACAAAAAACCACAGCAACATCACCACCAAATACACCATGGATGCCGTGCCGATAATCGCTCCGGCAAAATAAACCAGCAACACACCTGTGCGCCGGCGCGCCTTTTCCTGACGATCAAAAAAATCCATAGAGCTACTCTAAATTATGAAAAACTTACCTTGGGCGCTTCTTTCTGTGCTTCGTCGGTCACTTCAAACAATACAGCCGCCGTAAAATTAAACATTCCCGCAATGAGTACCGTCGGGAAAACTTCACGAGCCGTATTATATGCGGTGACCACATCATTATACGCCTGCCGCGCAAACGAGATGCGGTTTTCTGTGGACGTCAGCTGTTCGGTCAACTGCATCATATTCTCATTGGCCTTCAGATCCGGATAGGCTTCGGACAAAGCGAACAGCCGACCCAGCGCACCGCCCAGCGCACCCTCCGCGCCCACAAGCCCCGCCATCGCACCGCTGTCGGCCGGATTCTGCGCCGCGGCTTTTCCGGCAGTCATCGCCTGACTGCGCGCCTGAATCACCGCTTCGAGCGTTCCGCTTTCGTGGGCCATGTAGCCCTTGGCGGTTTCCACCAGATTGGGAATCAGGTCATAGCGGCGCTTGAGCTGCACATCAATCTGCGCAAAGGCATTCTTGAACCGGTTGCGCAACACCACGAGTTTATTATAAGCCGCAATAACCGCACCCAGCACCAGAATCATCAGCCCTAAAAAAACCAATAAAACAATCAACGTTCCGCTCATCTCCGCCTCCTTTTTTCAACCCGCTCACATACCGCGAAACATCAGTTCCGCAAAACAGATGTCATTCTAACGATAAAAGCAGTCTCTTGACAATTTTTTCTATGCTTTTCCGAGAAACCTGCGTTGCGGCTTGCTACTTTTTCCAGATCTTTGGGAAATCGCCCGCTTGACACCATACGCCAATGGCGTATGGTGGATTCATGAAATTCAGAGAAACTTCTGTGTTCACGAAGCAGGTTACTAAACTGCTATCAGACGATGAATACCGCGAACTACAGACGGATCTGATTCTCAATCCCTCCGCCTGAAAAATTATTCCAAAGAGCGGGGGATTGCGAAAAATACGATGGAGTACCGCCAGTAAGGGCAAAGGGAAGCGCGGAGGAATCCGGGCAATCTATTACTGGTTTGTCAGCGACGATGAAATCTACATGATTCTCGCCTACGGCAAGGGTGGGAAAGACGATCTGACACCCGGCGAACTAAAAACCCTGCGCGGACTTATTAAGGAGCTTGAGTCATGAAGAAAGAATTATTTAGTGAACTAGTCGAAAGCCTCGAAGAGGCCAAACAAATCCGTAACGGAAAACTGAAAGCTTCACGGGTTTCCAATTACAAACCCGTGGATGTAAAAAAAATTCGCAGCAAACTGCATGTGTCGCAAAGTCAGTTTGCACTAATGATCGGTGTCAGCACATCCACCCTTCAAAACTGGGAACAGGGACGCCGCAAACCGGAAGGCCCCGCGCGAGCGCTTCTCACCGTCGTCGATAAAAACCCCAACGCCGTCCTGACCGCACTTCAGGCCTAATCGGCGCGGACGAATGAACACACAAATCAAACCGCTCGACCCCACCGCCGAATTTAAAACGACAGAACGCTGTTTCATCACCGAACTGGTGAATGATGAATCCAGCCCGGCGCTTTCAATTGCCCGCGCACGGGTCGATCCGGGCGTGACGACTGCGTGGCACAAACTAATCGAAACGGCCGAACGCTATCTCATTAGCTCGGGACAGGGCCTCATGGAAATCGAAGGCGTTGAGCCTACAACTGTTACTGAAGGGGAATTGGTCTGTATTCCACCGGACACGCCCCAGCGGATCACGAACACTGGGTCTGAGGATTTGATCTTCTTCGCCATCTGCACGCCGCGCTTTACACCGGAATGCTATATCGGTCTGGAATAATCA
>Ga0307990_1002880_pt1 | contig 13472 bp, 12 predicted proteins | sample EllFjometagen129_FD_203168 | JGI IMG/M metagenome (GOLD analysis project Ga0307990, IMG submission 203168) | Marine microbial communities from Ellis Fjord, Antarctic Ocean - #129 | ecosystem: Environmental > Aquatic > Marine > Unclassified | place: Southern Ocean | collected 2014-10-08
ACTTGGAGCGGGTTAATACTTTATAGTTTTTGTCCGCCTTCATAGCTAAAGCTATTACGGCGTGACATTCTTCACATTTCGCTCCGCTTCAAGCGAATAATGGTGGAGGTGGCGGGAATCGAACCCGATCTGTGATCAACTTCTGCTGTTATTTGCTGTTGTCTTTCATTGTTTCATAACTGATTGAAAATAAGCAAATTAAATGGCTTGACAGATTTTTCCACTTTTTAATATTTGCAGTTGTTTGTGGGTGATTGTTACGGAATTGCACCAAATATTGCACCAAATTAAAAAGGGATTAAAATATGGAAATTAAAGCACATATAAAGAATGCAGTTACCGAAATCAATAAAAAACACCAATATAAAATCCGATTCTATGAAAAAAAGAATGGATATTTAGCCATTCATGCAGTGTATAGAAAGAGAAATGTGTATGATAAGAAGACACTGGATATAACACTTACAAATAAAACCACTCCATCTAGTAAATTTAATGACCTGGAGACATTAAGAGAAGTTAATGCTAAACTGTCAATACTAGATGAAAAAATTGATAATATGTTATCAGGAAAAGTTATTGAACTAGATTTCCTTGAATTTTTCATAAAATGTATTGATAAACCTACAAAAGAGGGCAGGATAAGAACTGATGGTACTAAGAAAAACTGGAAAAGAGTTTTAAAGCACCTTAAAACATTTATAAGACAAACATATAAAAAAGATGATATTAGTTTTGATATGGTAAACTATTTTATGTTTTCAAATCTTCATAGCTGGTTTGTGAATAATTTTAAACAATATTCTGCTAACACAATGTGGTCAGTAATCAAGAGATTCGTGAAGTATGCAGTTCTAGAAGAAAGAATCACTGATGCTAATCTTCTTCTTAAGATCCAATCTGAATTAATTATTAAAAGACCTAAAATAGAACGCACAGAAAGGGATTATCTTACAATGAATGAAATTCAACAAATGATGAATTTTCCATATCTTTCTCGCTATAAAGTACCTTTCATTTTCAATTGCTATGTTGGATTAAGAATTAGTGATCTCAAAAAACTTGCATGGAAAAATTTTAACTGGAATCTTACAGAAATTGATATTATTGAGAAGAAGACAAAAAAACCTTATCAAGCACCGTTACACCAGTTTGCTACAGAGGTATTAAGGAAACTAAAGGAAAAAATGAATCCTTCTCAAATTCTAGTGTTTGATTTACCAATTGATGATTGGAAGACAAACAAACATTTAAAAAAATGGGCTAAATTATCTGGAATAGATAAGAAAATGAGTTCACATGTAATGAGAAGAACATTCTTAAATATGATGGAATGGTCTGGTGTATCACTTACCAGCTCATCAAAATTACTAAACCATTCTTCAGTTAAAATTACTGAACAATATTATTTAGCAAAAAATAAGGAACTTCTTAAAAAGGAGCTTGAAAAGCTTCCATCTTTGTCTTTGAAGCTTGTAGATATTTGAATATAGATTCTGAAAAATCCGATTATATCTTAAATTATTAAGGCTCCCAAAGGGTTCGAATCCCTGACTCTCCGCCATGTATACCGCTAACAAATTACTATGCAATGAGTTGCAAAATTATATAATTCAATAAAATATCTTTATGTGACCAAAATGTGTACACTTTTTTTATAAACATATTTTAATACTCGATAAAAATAGATAAAAATAGATTTCAATACAAGGCTAGGTTAAAATTGACTTTTAGCTATCAGGTATATTTGCGTTTTCCGTTTGACAAAAAATATTCTACCAATTATTCTCACGCTATGAAATATCTAATAATAATTTTCTTATTATTTGCAGTATCCTCAATGCTGATATTTCTGAAAGATATTATGATGGTGCTGAAATCGAGTAAGAAAGGGAGATTTAAAATGGTTACTAAATACCCAACATTAAAATTATCAGACGAACAGGTTAAAAAGTTCAAAGAACGGGAGACTATGGCAAATAGTTTAATTTCATGCAGGAAATTAGCTGTAGATTTAATCGAAATAGGTGATAAAGAGTGGGCTACCCATATCTGTAAAAAAGCAGAGAATTTTGCAGTTAATTCTACTGATTGTCTTATTCTAGGAAAATTTGTGAAGAATGATAAATATCTTGGAAATAAAGAATGGGCTATAGAATTATTTAAGGAATCTGAAAATTATTGTAGGATAGCACAAAAAGAATTACCTAATAAAGATTTGTCAAAGCGAAGGACAGTCAAAAAGATATTTTTAGAAATTGAGAATTATGGCAAGCTATCAGAAAACGTAGATGATATTGAATGGTCAGAAAGGCTGAAAAAAGAATTAGAATATTTCGCATTAGAGTTAGATCAACTACTAGAGAAAAGAGTTTCAAAGATTTTGCAAAGAATCGAAAATCGAAATAATAAAAAAAAATGAATACTTAACCGAGAGAAACTATCTCCTCAAATGCTCCTTCAGATAGATCAGATCATCCGGCTTTACATCATACAATTGAAACTTATCAGTTCTAACCTTAATCCACTTTCCATGTACATCTTCATAAATATTCATAAAAGCAACAATTTCATTTGCTCTCAATCTTCTTCGTTCTTGTTTCCTGATAACACCGATAGACCTGTCCCAACTATCCCGTTTCAATGCAAGTTTCGTTTTCCCGGATTCACAATAATACGAACCATTAATGAATGTAACTCTTACCATATAAATAAATCTCCATTTCAATCTCTTATCTGCTTGTTTATTACACACTGTCAAATACTATTGTTCTTGACACGTGATTATTACAAATCAAATTTTCATGGTTTCTAAGAGAAGCAAACATTGCGAAGTATATTGGAGTAATTAATGGCAAAGAAAACTACGAAAAAACAAAAACCGATGGAAGAAACACTCTGGGATTCTGCAAACAAACTGAGAGGTTCGGTGGAATCTGCTGAATACAAACACGTTGTTCTGAGCTTAATTTTTCTAAAATTTGCAAGTGATAAATTTGAAGAACGAAGAAAAGAATTAATTGAAGATAACAAAGAAAAATACATCGAAATGAAAGAATTTTACAATATGAAGAACATATTTTATCTTTCTGAAATTTCACGCTGGTCATTTATAATAAAAAATGCTAAGCAAGATGATATTTCTCTCAAAATAGATACTGCTCTTCATACAATTGAGAAAAACAATCCAGCTCTAAAAGGTGCTTTACCAGATAATTATTTTTCAAGAATGAATCTTGAAGTAAGTAAACTTTCTGCATTACTTGATACAATAAATAATATTGATACTTTGAAAGACAAAGAGCAAGATATTGTTGGTCGTGTTTATGAATATTTCCTAAAGAAATTTGCTCTTGCTGAAGGAAAAGGTAAGGGGGAATTCTACACTCCAAAATCAATTGTAAATCTAATTGCAGAAATGCTTGAACCTTACAAGGGAAAAATCTATGACCCAGCTTGCGGTTCGGGTGGTATGTTTGTACAATCCATTAAGTTTATTGAAAGCCATCATGGGAATACGAAAGAAGTTGCAATTTATGGTCAAGAATATACAAAAACAACATATAAATTAGCAAAAATGAATTTGGCTATTAGAGGAATATCAGCAAAACTTGGTGATACTGCTGCCAACACATTTTCCAATGACCAACATAAAGATTTGAAAGCTGATTACATTATGGCAAATCCTCCATTTAACCAAAAAGATTGGCGTGCAGAAAATGAATTGATTGATGATCCCCGTTGGGCTGGTTATGATGTTCCACCCAAAAGTAATGCCAATTACGGTTGGATTTTAAATATTGTTTCTAAACTTTCCAATAACGGGGTTGCAGGTTTCTTATTGGCTAACGGTGCTCTCTCCGGTGGTGGTGAAGAATACAAAATTCGCAAAAAATTAATTGAAAATAGATTAGTCGAAGCGATTGTTATTTTACCAAGAAATATGTTTTATACAACTGACATAAGCGTTACGCTTTGGATTCTTAATAAAAACAAAAAAGAAAGAATTGTTAAAATTAATAACGAACAAAAAAATTATAGAAACAGAGAAGATGAAATTTTATTTATGGATTTAAGACGTTGGGGTAGTGAGTATGAAAAGAAATTTATTGAGCTTACTTCTGATGATATTTCCCAAGTAACTCAAAATTTCCATAACTGGCAGCAAATAGATTACAAGAAGTTATATAAAGATATTCCTGAGTTCTGTTATTCAGCGAGTTTTGATGAGATTAAAAAAAATAATTTTTCTCTCGTTTTAAGCAAATATGTTGAATTTGTAGATAGAGACAGCAATATTGATTTTGATTCCGAAATGAAAAGAATTCAAACAGAATTCAAAGTCCTTTTAAAAGAAGAAAAAGATTCTCAACAAGAATTATTAAATGCTTTTAAAGGTTTAGGATATGAAATCAAACTTTAAAAGAATTGGTGACTACATACATTTGGTGGATAATCGTAACAAAGATTTATTAATTACAAACCTTTTAGGAATTAACATTACTAAAAATTTTATGCCATCTGTAGCAAATGTTTCTAATACAGATTTATCAAATTACAAGGTCATAAAAAAAGGTCAATTTGCGACAAACATTATGCACGTTGGTAGAGATGAAAGACTCCCTATTTCTTTATACAAAGATGATGAGCCTGCAATTGTCTCACCTGCTTATAAAACTTTTGAAGTAATTGATGAAAATGAATTATTATCAGAATATTTAATGATGGAATTTCACCGACCAGAATTTGACAGATTAACTTGGTATTATTGCGATTCAAGTGTTCGAGGTGGCTTAGATTGGGAACGCTTTTGTGATATTGAATTGCCGATTCCAGATGACATAGAAATCCAAAAAAAATATGTAGCACTTTACAATGGTTTGATGAATAATCAAAAAACTTATGAGAATAGTTTAGAGGATTTGCAGTTGATTTGTGATACTTATATTGAAAATTTAATCAAAACTGAAGAACCAAAAACTCTAGGAAAATATATTCAACAATCTGATGAAAGAAACACCGATTTGGGAATTGATAATTTGCTTGGAATTAGTGTAAACAAAATTTTCATTCCTACAAGATCAAACAAGGAGAGCTTAAATCTCACAAACTACAAAGTTGTTCGACCTCGTCAGTTTGGTTATGTCACTGTTACTTCAAGAAACGGCAATAAAATCTCAATTGCCATCCTAGATAGTGAACCAGGATTAGTTTCAAGCACATATGTTGTTTTTGAAGTTAAAGACTATAATGAATTATTACCAGAATATTTGTATCTGTTTTTTCAAAGAAGTGAATTTGATCGCTATGCTCGTTTCAATTCTTGGGGAAGTGCCAGAGAAACTTTTGATTGGGAAGAAATGTGCAGAGTAAAGTTACCAATTCCAAAGCCAGAAATTCAGGAAGCAATAGTTACAATTTACCATACTTTAGAAACTAGAAAAAGAATTAATGTCCAATTGAAAGAAATTATTAAACCACTATGCCCTGTTTTGATGCGTGGTGTGGTGGAAGAGAAAATAATAAATGATTAAGATGAGGTAAATCAATGTTTATTAAAGGTCTCTTTATAAAAAATTTTAGATTGTTTGATAACTCAGGATTTTTTGAAATTAAAGATTTAAAAATTCCAGATGGTGAAAATAATGGTTCAGGTCTAAATGTTTTCGTTGGAGAAAACGGCTTAGGGAAATCAACTATATTAGATGCTTTGGCATTACCTTTACTGGATTATAAAGCTTCTACCTTTACAATTCACGATTTAAATCAACCAGAAGAAAAATGTGAAATTTGCTTACAATCTGAAAATGAATTTGTTGTTAGACGAACTACACCAAAAGGTGATTTCAATGCAAAAGGATTTAGTTTTACTGCAGGATTGAGAAGCAAAGGAAATAAATCTTACTTATCATCGCTTGTTGTTACAGATCAGAAATTTATTTCAGGTGAAAATGAGAAGCCTATTGCAGATTATAGTCCTGATTTAAGACTTAGTGTAAATAATCCTTTTTCAGGTAAACGATTTAATGAAAATGATATCCTCTATTTAGATAAAAATAGATTATTCCAAGTTAGATCTGGCACATATAATTCAACAAGGTTCGATAGATTAATGGAGGATCTCAGTTTTAATTTTGTAAAAAGTGAAAACAATGAAGATTTAAATTCTCTAGTAAAAGAAAAAGCATTCAGTGCTGTTGATAATAATGAGTTTCTAGAATCAGCTATTAGTGATTTTGAAGAAATTTGTGGATTGAAAATTGATTTAGACTTTCTGGATTCTTTTCATCCTTTCAAAAATGCTTTTTTATCATCACATATTGAGGATACATCTCAACAAATTATTCTATCAAGCCTTGGTTCTGGTTATGAAATGATATTTACTTTTCTTTATTCATTTTATCTTGCACAGCAGAGTAAAAAGCAATTGATAGTTTTGATAGATGAACCTGAGCTTCATCTTCATCCATCTATACAACTGAAATTTGTTGAAAAACTATTGGAGCTTTCTGAATCTAGTCAGGTTTTCATTACAACTCATTCACCGCTTTTAGTTAAACAACTGGTTTTAAGAGAACATAGTAAAATTGATATTCTTTGTATTGAAGATGATAAACTCGCATTAAATCAAATGTCTGAGAGAGTATTAAATTTCGTTTCTGCAAATGAAATTAACTATTTAGCTTTTAATCTGCCAACAGAAGAATATCATAATGAGTTATTTGAACACTTGAAGAATAGTGAAGGAGAAAGTTTAGGACTTAAAGATTTTGATAGATCCTTTTTTCAAACAGAAAAAGGTGAACCAAATAACAGTCCTTGGAAGGGTCACGATAATGAAGTAACAATTCATACTTTTTTAAGAAACCAAATACATCATAGAGCCAAAAATGGAAATGCTGATTATGAAAACTTACTAAATTCAATTATTAAAATGAGAGAGTTTGTAAAAGAACTGGAAATATAAATGGATAAATTTACAGAAGCACAATTAGAACAAGCATTCATTGATCTTCTTGGTCAAGAAGATATTCCTCATTTTGAAGGAGCTTTATATGAAATCCAATAATCAACTCATAATCTACAAAACCGAAGACGGAAAAACAAAGATTGATGTTCGATTGGAAAATGAAACTGTTTGGCTAACGCAAAAGCATCTGGCTGATTTGTTTCAAACAACTGTCCCCAATATTAATATGCATTTAAAAAGCATATTTGATGAAGGTGAACTTGAAGAACAGGCAACTATTAAGGATTTCTTAATAGTTCAAAAAGAAGGTAAGCGAGAAGTAAAACGAAAGCAGAAATTTTATAATCTTGATGCAATTATTTCTGTTGGTTATCGTATAAAGTCGCAGATTGCAACTCAGTTCCGCATTTGGGCAACTCAACACTTGAAAGAGTATATTGTAAAAGGTTTCACTTTGAATGATGATCGTTTTAAAAAAGGTAATTCGATGAATTACTTTAATGAACTTCAAGAAAGAATTCGGGAAATTCGTTTATCGGAACGTTTCTTCTATCAGAAAATCAAAGACATCTACACCACCAGTATAGATTATAATCCTGCAAATGAAAAGACTATTGCATTCTTCAAGGTTATTCAAAACAAACTTCTTTGGGCAATAAGTCAGCAAACAGCAGCAGAACTTGTTTACCTCCGAGTTGACGCATCTCTTCCGCTTCTTGGAATGCAGTCTTATGACAAAAAAGAAAATATTTCTGTTCGCAAAAGTGATGCTAGTATTGCCAAGAATTATTTGAATGAAGATGAAATTAAGCTGCTGGGCTTACTGGTAGAACAATATCTTGCCTTTGCAGAGACAATGGCACAGCAGCAAACTCCAATGTATATGAAAGATTGGATTAACAGACTTGATCTGATATTGAAGATGAACGGAAGAGAATTACTTACAAATGCAGGAAAGATCAGTCATCAAATGGCAAAAGAAAGATCTGAAATTGAATATACTAAATACAAAGAAAAAACTAAAGAAATCAATTATGAAAAAAGTATTAAAGAATTGGAGTTTGATATAAAAAAGATAAAAAGTAAGAAAAATGAATAAATTCACCGAAGCACAATTGGAACAATCTTTTATTGATCTTCTTGGTCAGAAAGATATTCTCCATTTTACAGGAGATTCAATTTCTCGAACTGATGATGAAGTATTAATTGAAGAAGATTTGAGAACATTTTTATTAACTCAATATAAAGCTGAGAATCTTACAGAAAAAGAAGCTGACCAAATTATCAGACAATTGAAACTTTATCCTGCTTCAGATCTTTATGAAAGCAATAAAGCAATTATGAAAGTCATTTCAGACGGTTTTGCGTTCAAACGAGAAGATCGAAGTAAGAAAGATATTTGGATATATCTGATTGATTATTCAGAAGTTAACAACAATACTTACAAGATAGTTAATCAATTAGAGATAGTTGGAACGATCAGACGTATTCCAGATGCAATTCTGTACATAAACGGTTTACCGGTTGTTGTGTTTGAATTTAAGAGTGCAATTCGAGAAGAAGCTACAATTCACGATGCATATATTCAACTTACAACTCGCTACAGAAGAGATATTCCAGAGCTTTTCAAATACAATTCATTTTGCATAATAAGTGACGGAGTAAATAATAAAGCAGGTTCTTTCTTTGCACCATATGAATTCTTTTATGCCTGGAGGAGAATTGAGGGTCAATCAAAGGATGTTGATGGTATCGATTCGATGTTCACTCTTATTCAAGGTATGTTCAACCAGAATAGATTAAGAGATATAATTCACAATTTTATATTTATTCCCGATTCTTCAAAGAAAGATGAAAAGATTGTTTGTCGTTATCCTCAATACTATGCAGCAAACAAGCTATACAATAACATCATTATGCACCAACTACCCGAAGGTGATGGAAAGGGTGGAACATATTTTGGTGCAACCGGTTCTGGGAAAAGTTATATTATGCTCTATCTTTCTCGTCTTCTCATGAAAAGTGCTCATTTTTCCAGTCCGACCATAGTTTTGATAACCGATAGAACAGACCTGGACGATCAACTCTCAGCTCAATTCACAAATGCTAAAGGATTTATTGGTGATGAGAATATTATTAGTGTTTCGAGTAGAGCAGAATTAAGATCATTGCTTCAAAACCGACAAAGTGGTGGAGTGTTTCTAACAACCATACATAAGTTTACTGAAGATACACAACTCTTGACAGATAGAATGAATGTTATATGCATTTCGGATGAAGCTCACAGAAGCCAAACAAATTTAGATCAGAAAATAAAAATTACTTCAGAAGGTGTAAAAAAGACTTTCGGTTTTGCAAAGTATCTTCACGACTCACTGCCAAATGCAACATATGTTGGTTTCACTGGAACTCCGATTGATTCAACTTTAGATGTATTTGGTGAAATTGTAGATACATACACAATGACGGAATCTGTATTTGATGAAATTACCGTTCGTATTGTATATGAAGGTAGAGCAGCTAAAATTCTTCTTAAGAATGAAGAATTGAAAAGAATCGAAGAATATTATGAGCAATGTGCAATTGATGGCACAAATGAATATCAAATTGAGAAGAGTAAAAAAGCCACAGCGAGCATGAATTCTATACTTGGTGATCCTGATCGTTTAATAGAAATAGCTTCCGATTTTGTACAGCATTATGAAACCAGAATTAACGAAGGTTCAACAGTAAAAGGAAAAGCTATGTTCGTTTGCAGTAGTCGACTTATTGCCTTTGAATTATATAAGAACATAATAGATCTTCGTCCTGCATGGGCTGAAATCAAGATTGCCGAAAAAGGAGCTGTTTTAAGCGATAGAGATAAAAGAGAAATCAAACCAATGGAGAAAATTAAATTGGTTATGACTCGTGGACAAGATGATCCTAAAGAGCTTTATGAGATACTTGGAACAAAAGAATACCGAAAGGAATTAGATCGTCAGTTCAAAAATGAAAAATCAAACTTCAAAATTGCGATTGTTGTTGATATGTGGCTCACAGGTTTTGATATTCCTTTCTTAGATTCTATGTATATTGACAAACCAGTTAAAAGACATAATTTAATTCAGACTATTTCCCGAGTTAATCGTAAATTCAAAGACAAAAATAAAGGACTCATTGTTGATTATATTGGAATTAAAAAACAGATGAATCTTGCTTTGGCACATTACAATAAAGCTGATAGCCAGAATTTTGAAGATATTGAACAATCTGTTATTGTTGTGAAAGATCATTTAGATTTACTTGATCGGATTTTCCATAAATTTGATAATTCAAAATACTTTTCTGGCTCTGCATTGGAACAGCTTCATACATTAAATCAATCAGCTGAATTTGTTATGAAGACAGATAAACTTGAAAAACGGTTTATGCATCTGGTTGAGCGTTTAAAAGCTGCATATGATGTTTGTGTAGGAAGTGAGAAAATAAATCAAGAAGAGCGTGATAGAATTCATTTCTATCTTGCTGTTCGATCTATTGTTTTCAAATTAACAAAAGGTAATGCCCCAGATACAGCACAAATGAATGCCAAAGTTCGAGAGATGATTGGCAATGCATTAATCAGTGATGGAGTAGAAGAGATTTTTAAACTTGGTGATAAACTTGAAAATGAGCAAGATATTTTTGATGAAGATTATTTAGCCAAAATTGAGAAAATAAAACTACCAAATACAAAAATAAAACTACTTTTACACCTACTTTCACAAGCTGTTGGTGACTTTAAAAAAATAAATAAAATCAAAGGCATCGATTTTTCCAGGAAATTCAAATCATTGGTAGATAAGTATAATGAACGAAAAGAAGATGATGTGTTAAGAAGTGAAGTTCTTGAAGATTTCACAGATGAAATAATAGATTTGTACCATGAACTTAAAAAGGAAAAAGATTCATTTACGGAAATGGGTATTGATTTTGAAGAGAAAGCCTTTTATGATATTCTCAAATCTTTAATGATAAAATATGATTTCACTTACCCAGAAGACAAGCTTATAGATTTAGCAAAGCAGGTAAAAGTTGTTGTCGATGATAAAGCTAGATATACAGACTGGAGTCAACGAGACGATATTAAAGCTGAATTGAAAGTCGATCTAATAATTCTCTTAGCAGAGAACGGTTATCCTCCGGTTGATCGTGATGAAGTTTATAAAGAGATATTTGAACAAGCAGAGAATTTTAAGAAGTATAGTGCTATGTAATTCTTTGTTTAGAATTATGACGTTGAAAGTATTTTTAGGATAGTTATTTATTACTATATGGAGGTTGTTTTTGAATAGTGATCAGATATTATTTCTAGTTTTTCAGGCAATTATATTGGGCTTATTTATTCCGCTAATCCTTTTCTTCTTAAAAAGAAGAATTGATAGATCGTTTAATAAATATCTTGAGAAAGTAAAAACTGAATTTGCTGTATCAAAACTTACCTATGAGCACCTTTTACCTCTTCTTCTAGATTTCTATTCTAATCTTCAAAGATATTACAGGATCTGCCAGAATGCACAGCACTGTGATGTCATAAAAGAAAGAGACGGTAAAATTAATAATACGCGAGATATTTATATGGATAATCTTGATGAAATAGTAAATGAGTGGAAAAAAAATGAAGCCAAGATGCGTCTACTATTACCAGAAAAATTATTAGATCTCAGTGAATCTTTATTAAAAGCGTTTAATGATTTTAATAACGGAGTTAAAAAGAAGCTGATTAGAGATGAATTACAAAAAAGTTTTGCAATTGTAGATAACAAAAAACGAGAGTTTGAAATAGCTTTAAAGCAGCATCTTCGTATTGAGGAATTGTATAAAAGTTAAAGAATTAAATATTATTAATATATCTTGGAGTTTAAATGTCTGATTCAAAATTCAAATATGATATTGCTTATTCATTTCTAGCTGAAGATGAGGCTATTGCAGTTGCTATAGATAAGCATTTTAAAGATGATTATAATACTTTTTTGTATTCAAAAAAGCAAGAAGAGCTTGTTGGCACTGATGGTGAGAAAACATTTAATCAAGTTTTCAACAAGGAAAGTAAGATAGTTGTTATTCTCTATCGAGAAAAGTGGGGCAAAACACCTTGGACTCGAATTGAAATGACAGCAATAAGGAATCGTGCTTTAAATGAAGGTTATGATTTTGCTATATTGATTCCTTTAGATGAGCCTCCAGTAATACCAGATTGGTATCCAAAATTCAATATTTGGTTTGATTTCAAACGGTTTGATATTGCTGGTGCGGCATCAATTATTAAAGCTAAATTAGATAATTCCCAAATTACAAGTTCATTCTTATCAGCAGTAAATATAGCAGAAAATATTGATAAAGAGATCGCTTTCTTTAAAGATAGATCAGTTTATTTAGCATCTTCTGAAGCGCGACTACAAGCGATAGATCTATTTAAGGTCTTAATTGCAAACATAAATACTACTATTGAGCAAATTAATAAACAAAAGTATCTGAAAATTCAGTTTAAGGAAACAAGTGGAATAGAAATTGAATTAATAAGGCATCCATATTCTCTTAGAGTTGTTACTAGGATACCATACAGTAATTCTTTAAGTGATTCCCATTTATTTGTTAGACTTTATCAAGGAGCGAAAATACAATCAAAGCAGAATTACAATTTCGATACTATTGATTGTGAAACATTAACCTTTATTGGACCTGGTTCAGGGAAGCAGATATTCTCTCCTAGCTTATTAGCTGAAAAGATAACAACAGATTTTATGATTAAAGTACAAAGTCATGTTAAGAGAAGAATAAAAGAAAAAACTTTATTTTAGTATTTTTCATTATTCTGTCCCTCGCTTGCAGAAGGTAGAAGTCCCATGTATAATATAGTATTACATTGTAAACTTCTATTGCAAAGCTATTAATGGAGCAGCATATGAAACTAAGACGAATGAAAAGATTAAATGATTCACGTAGGATTTCTGGTTTTAATTATAAAAAGAGAAATCTAGAAATGCTGGAATATTACAAAGAGGTAAGATCCTTTAAACTCACCGGTGATAAATTTAAACTAGATATTACTACTGTTAGAAATACATTAATTAAAATGAAAGAATTTAAAGCACTATAAAGGTAATCTGAGGTTAAAATGCTCCCAGTATCTTATCATGTAGATGTAAATACTTTTTCTCAAACTATAAGTAATAAATACTTAATGAATAGCTACAAGCTATACTGGTTTGCAGGTATATTAGAAGAAGTAAAATCAGGTAATAATAAAATCAGCTTCAAAAGAATTGTATCTAGAATGGTAGCAAGAAGTTGGTATTCACTACTGAAGTATAAATTACATTTCGGTTTTCAAGATAGACTATACGTACTAGTACAATATGTCCAACAAATAAGTTGTTTGAAGGATACAGCTTCCGAATCAGCTATTCTACAATTTATCGAAAACTCAAATGATCGTATGTTAGATAAATATATTCGTCATTTCTATACATTTGTTCCG
>Ga0307990_1002882_pt1 | contig 13471 bp, 12 predicted proteins | sample EllFjometagen129_FD_203168 | JGI IMG/M metagenome (GOLD analysis project Ga0307990, IMG submission 203168) | Marine microbial communities from Ellis Fjord, Antarctic Ocean - #129 | ecosystem: Environmental > Aquatic > Marine > Unclassified | place: Southern Ocean | collected 2014-10-08
GCCGGACGAATACTGCAAGGAGTACACGTATGATGCGGACGGAAACATGTTGACTAAACAGACGGACAGCGACTGCGACGGAACGCCGGATCGCTGCATTGAGTATACCTACGATGCCGACGGGAACATGTTGACCAGAAAGAAAGATGTGCAGTGCGACGGAACGATTGATGACTGCAGTGAGTACACCTACGATGCCGACGGGAACCAGTTGACTTTTTCCCAGGACCTTGACTGCGACGGAACACTGTTTAACTGCATTGAGTACACTTACGATGACTATGGGAACATGTTGGCCAGAGAGGATGACGACGACTGCGACGGAACGCCGGATGACTGCTGGGAGTGGGAGCATACCTACGATGCAGACGGGAACATGTTGACCTCTTCCCTGGACAATGACTGCGACGGATCGCCGGACGAATACTGCTGGGAGGTCACCTATGATGCCGACGGGAACATGTTGACCCTAACCCAGGATGATGACTGCGACGGAACGCCGGATTTCTGTTATGAGTATGAATACGAGTGCAACGAGTAAACGGAAGGGGTTAGTTTATTTTCCTAAATTGCTAATGGACTAATACGGCAGACACCCCCAGAAGCAGCCATCGTAAATCGCCAGACAACCCAGCAGGCAACCGATGTCGTCGGCGCAGTCATCCCGGCATTCGTCCCATGCGTCGAAGCAACCGTTTAAGCAAGCCTCGTCGGCGTTGCACTCGTCGGCGAAGCAGCCGGCGTAATCACCTTCACATTCATCAAGGCAGTTTTGATCGCTTCCGCAATTGTCCTTGCAGTCCAGGAAAGGCAGCGTGCAGCCGTCAGGGTCCAGGCAGTCCCTGTATGCGGGAAGGCACACGGCGTTCGGGCAGTCCAGCGTGTCGCAATCGACCAGGCAATCCCCATGACTTTCGTGGCACTGCCTATCGTCGCCGCAGTCGAAGGCGCCGTCATCATCCGCCCCGTCATCGTCGTCGCCGGCGTCATCATTGTCATCATCGTCATCGTCGCCGCACCCGTTGATTATTGCGACGGATCCAAAAGCCAGAAGGCAGATTATTGCAAACCATAATTCTTTTTTGAAATGCATTGCGTCTCCCGCGTTAAGGCGTGTGCTCGCCAAGGAATGTGAAAGTATCCTCATCGTAGCAATCCCATTCGACCGCCGGATCAAAGGCGTCGGCGCCGTTCAGATCGCCTTGCGTGATAGTGTTTTTTCGCACCAGCGTTTGATTTTGGGTGGTGCATGGTTCTATGCCCCAATAATCTCCGGGGTCTTGCCCAATCTGGCCGAAAACATCCATTGTTGTGGTGTAGCAAATCAGTTCCAGGGCGTCATCGCCGTCGAAGCCAAACAGGTTTTTTTGTAAGTCGCAGACATCGATAATGTCGGCGTCGGCGCCGGGATTGCAAACAACGTACACATTCCCCGGCGCGAGCGGCGTCGGCACGCTGGCGAGAAACTGAGCGCCGCCGGTTGGAGTATCGGCGCCGTCCAGGTATAACTGCACCGCGCACATGCTCATATCGACCGAGGCGCTTCCGGCATTGTACAACTCCAGGGCTTTGTTGTTTGAAGATCCTTCGATGTATTCGCTGAAAATGATGTTGTCCATGTCGTCGTCCATGTCGTCATCTACGTCGTCGTCTGTGTCATCATCGATGTCGTCATCTACGTCATCATCGATGTCGTCGTCCACGTCGTCGTCCGCGTCATCGTCCATGTTGTCGTCCGCGTCGTCATCAATGTCATCGTTAACAATATCATCGTCTGCGTCATCATCTGAATCATCATCGTCGCCGTCGCCAACGCACGACCAGGCGCCGAAAAGCAGCAGGGAAACAAGGGCAAGCATCAGAGGCGCGCGCCATATATTCTTCATCGTTACACTCCATCTGGTTTTTCAAGTCGTTCAAACTCTTAAGGGGAAGTTTACATGAAATTCCGTATGAAATCATCAGTGGAATATGGTGATTGGCATTGCAAAGCCCTGAGCATGCCTGTGCCGCCGCTTTTCGCAATTATCAATCTTTTTTGGGTTGAATCGCCAGATTCGCCAGATCAAGATAGGTGTGCGGCATGCGGTCTTTGAGGAAGGGAAACTCTCGGCGCGTCATTTCGACAACCTTTCGCTCGATGTCATACATGGCCATTCCCTCAACGGTGCCCATGGGATCGCCCAGGAGGTCGCCGGTGGGCGTCGCGCAAAAAGACTGACCGCAAAATGTCAAACCCTTTTCCTCGCCCACGCGGTTGACGCGCACAACGTAAAAGCCATTGAAAAAAGCTTGCGCGGCCAGAGCGCGTTGCCACAGGTCTTCGTTGGCGCCGGTGGCGCTGGTGGGCGCCACGACGACACGGACGCCACGCAGTGCCAAAGCGCGGAAAGCCTCTGGGAAAAAGGCGTCCCAACAAATGAGGATACCCACGGGCATGCCGTCGATTTCCGTCACGGCGTACTCTTGCCCCGGCTGAAAATAGAACTTTCCTTCCCAACCGGGAATTTGCGGGATATGCACGGAGCGGCTGACGGATTTGGTTTGTCCCTGCCCGTCGATAATGACAACGGCGTTGCTGTAGCCTCCTTGCCCATCATGCAAAAAAATCGGGGCGGCGATGGCGGTTTTATTGTCTCCGGCGATTTGCGCCCATCTTTTCATTACCGGCCCGTCGAGGGTCTGCGCCTGATCGAAGTTGCCTTTGTCCATCTGGTCGGCGAACCAGGGCCAGCCGAAAAGCTCTCCGAAAACGACCAGGCTTGCGCCGGTTTGCGTCGCGATGACGACGCGTTCGGCGGCCCGACTCAGGTCCTTTTCCCAATCGCCGCTCGTTTTTAACTGCACGGCGGCGATCTTATTGGAATCGCTCATTCATTCCTCCAAAAAACGAAGCCCGCAGACGATAGCGGATTTGCCTCAACCGTGAAAGGGGTATTTTGCCGTTTTCCTCCGGTCTTCTCTTTCCTAACTCCTGACTTCTATACAAAAACGATAGACCCGGCGGGAGCTTACATGTTAGAAAGCGCGGCATGTTGGACCGAAATGGAAGTATGGCCGCAGCGGCCGCAAAGTTTGCGCTGCTCATTGCCTTGATGGCGGGATTGGGCGCGCTGGCTTGGCGCTACAATGTGCCGCTGGATGTGTTGCGCGAAAAAATGGCGGGCGTCTGGCCGCTGCTTCGCTATCCGGCGTACGTGGGCCTGTTCACGCTGGTGAGCATTGCGCCCGTCCCGGCGCGAGACGTCGTAAAACTGACGGGCGCTTTTCTTTTCGGCGGAGTCGTGAGCGGCTTTCTGGTTTTCACGGGCGAAATGTGCGCAACAGCCGTGTCCTGGGTCATGGGCCGAGCGCTGGGAAAGGACTTCATCGACCGCCTTCTCGCGGGGCGTCTTCAATCCATGCAGGACAAAATCGCCGGCGCGACGTGGTGGCAGATCGCTTTGCTCCGCGTCTTTCCCGGTACGCCCTATAGGTTTTTCAACTATGCGGCGCCGGTCACGGACGTGCGTCCCTGGCCTCTTTTTCTAGGATGCGCCGCGGGCACATTGCCCAGGACGATGTTCTTTCAGGTATTGTTTGGAGCGGTGGGAGAAAAGCTCACACGCCGGGGCACAACAACTTTCGAAGTTTTCGCGATCTCCATCCTTTTCGCCGCCGGCGCCCTGGGTTTCTGGTGGATATGGAGTCGGTTACGGAAAAAGACGGATTCCGGTGGAATTCAAAAGCCTTAGACTGTACGATGGCGTCACGGCTTATTGGCCCCATGCACTTAAGGGAGGCGAAAGCGATGCAGCGCAGAAAGACCCAACAGTTTCAGCTTGGCAACGTGGCCATCGGCGGCGATGCTCCAATCAGCGTGCAGAGTATGACCAAGACGGACACGCGGGATACCGACGCGACAATCGCGCAGATTCATAAACTCACCGAGACCGGTTGTGAGATTGTTCGATCAGCCGTCATTGACGAGGACGCCGCTAAAGCCCTTGCGCCAATAAAAAAGGCCACGTCGATCCCACTGGTGGCCGATATTCACTTCGATTACAAGCTTGCGATGATTGCCCTAAAAGCCGGCGTGGACGGATTGCGTCTCAATCCCGGCAACATCGGCGCGCAGTGGAAGGTTGTTGAAGTTGTCAAAGCCGCGACCGACAGCGGCGCGCCGATTCGCATCGGCGTCAATTCGGGGTCGGTGGAAAAAGAGTATCAACGCCTGTACGGCGGGCCGACGGCTCTGGCCATGGTCGAGTCGGCACTGGCGCACGTGCGCGTTCTTGAGGATCTAAATTTTTGCAACATCAAGGTCAGCCTTAAGGCGACCGACATCGAAAGAAACATCGAAGCCAACCGCTTGTTCGCATCGAAGAGCGACATACCCATTCACCTGGGCATCACGGAGGCGGGGACGGCCTGGACCGGCTCTATCAAGAGCGCAGCGGGGATGGCGGTTTTACTGGCCGAAGGAATCGGCGACACGCTGCGCGTGAGCCTGACCGGCGATCCCGCCGAAGAGGTTCGCGTCGGCTGGCAGATTCTGAAATCCCTCGACTTGCGCCAGCGGGGCGTGACGATCATCAGTTGCCCGACCTGCGGTCGTCTGGAAAGGCCCATTGAGGATCTTGCCTACCGTTTTGAGCAGGAACTCGCGCACATCGATCACCCTTTTCACCTGGCTGTTATGGGTTGTTCGGTCAACGGACCCGGCGAGAGCAAAGGCGCCGACATCGGGGTGGTCGCTCACAAAAGCGGCAAAATGCGCCTCTACAAAGATGGTCATTTTTGGCGCAATGCTCCTTGTGACGACGTGGTCGACATTGTTAAGGCGCAGTTTGAAAAGAAGCTGAGTGAATTGTAAGACCGATCCAATAATTCCATCAAATACCTGGCCATCGTCTTGGCTTTAAAAAAAGATTAGTCGCCCAGGGGGCGACTAATAATGATGCAAAAGCCATCAACACTATTTTAGGCAGGTAGAGGATTTTTGGGAAATGAAATTATTTGGGGAGACGTTCGTGGTTCGAGGACTGACCGGATTCGGCCTGTCCCATAATTTTAAATGGATTATCAGAAGAGCTTATGAATCGCACTCCCTGCCCACAATAATCTATAAAAGACCCAATAACGAATGAGCCAACATTCATATTACTAAAATACAGATAACACACCTTTTCCGGAAAGTCAAGTGAAAAATGGAGGATGCTTATAATAAGCGAAATAATCTGCTCTTCTGGATCAGCAAAACTACTTAGCGAACACTAAGGGTTATTGCTGAGATGGAGTTTGCTAATATGCCCGGAATCCTTTTCGGCAGCATCGGCGTATTAAGCAAATTATTTCAAATATATCAACGGCTTAGATCAGTTGTTGCCTGATCGTTCGCAGAAATCATAGCCTATCCAACACTGGATACTTGAAAAGTCTATCACTTTTTTTATCGAAATATAGTAACAGTCATTACTATTTCAGCTTGATAAAACGGAAAAACCCCTTCACTTTTTGTCTAAGCTCTTCCCAGGTTCTAATTGATATCAGGCTTCTCCATAAATAATTCGGAGAAAGATAAACTCGGCGGTAGGCTGTCCTCGCCAGCTCAGCGACATGGCCTTGCAAGGGACCCGGCCAGGGAGGAGGCGCGAAAGAGGGATCCGGCCTTTGGGCTTGCCTGAGCCAGTAATCCACGGAGATTTCCCCGGACTGGAGTCCAGTCTCGTAAGCCTGAGTTTCCGGCATGGGGATGAAAACCTCAATCAGAGCAAAATCCGTTTTCAAGGCGACGGCCAATTCGATGGTTTTGTTTGCGGCGCGCTCATCTTCCTCGGGAAGTCCCAGCATATAATAGCCCAGGGTACGCAAACCCGCCTTTTTCGCGTTGTTGACTGCCTTTGACGCTTGATCAAGATTCGTATTTTTCTGGATGGATTTGAGAATTTTTTCATCGCCGGACTCGATCCCGAAATAAACACGGTCGCATCCCGCGTCGGCCAGAGCCGCGAAGATTTCTTCGTCAACAGTATCCACCCTCGTGCGACAGTCGAATCGGATTTTTTTCGGCAAAGCGCCAAGCTGTGCACAGATCTGCAGAGTCCGCTTTTTGTTCGCGGTGAAAGTGTCGTCATAAATGGAAAACTCGCTTATGCCTTCGCTTTGACGAATCAGAATTTCCTGGCAGACATTGTCCGCGGAACGCAGGCGCAAACCCCGGTCAAGTTTTGGGCGGTCGCAGAAGGTGCATTGAAAGGGACATCCTCGCGATGTGATCATAGGCATGACTGGTCGTGAGCGCGCCAGGGCGGACCAGTAATGATCAAGAGGAAGCCCATTCGATCTTGGAATGGGAATGGAATCGAGGTCCTTGATCGGATCGGGCCTGCCCTGGAAAATTGCCCCGGCGAGCGCCACGCCCGGGATGCCCGCAGGCTCGTCTCCGTTTTGCCGTGCGGAAAGAATTTTACTAAAGGCCGATTCCCCTTCGCCGGCGACGGCGGCGTCAAATTGTTCTAGATTCGCCGTTTCCTGAGGGTAGATTGTCGGATGCACGCCGCCGGCGACGATAAAGGCTTTGGGCGAAGAGCGGCGGATTGCAGCAGCAACGGCGACGCATGCCGTTAAATTGTAGGAGTTCACGGTCAGACCGACGACGTCATAATCTCCCTTTGACACTTTTCGCCCGACTTCATCCGGGCCCAGGCCAAGAGCATCGGCATCGAGATAATCGACATCGAAACCATTTTGCCGCGCGACTTCCCTGACGTAAAGAATACCCAGGGCGGGAACCTGAATCCACTTCTCTCCGACCTCCTCGGGCATAAGCGCCTCGAAGGACAAGTCCAGCCCGGGATGAATAAGAACGGCTTTCATAATCCGACCCGGCCATAAGAATCAGAAATAACGAAGCGGTGCTTATTCGTCGGCAAGATTCGCAAACTCCTTTTTGATAAGATCCGTCGCGCGAGCGCTGAAGGTGCAGAATATCACCTTTTCAATTGTGTCGTCCCCAAGGAGAAACTCCGCAACAGTCCTCACGGCGATTTTTGAAGCCTCGTCTTCTGGATATCCATATACGCCGGTGCTGATGCCCGGGAAGGCGATGGATTTGATGTTAGCATCTTTGGCCAGTTCCATGGACCGCCTGTAGCAGGACGCCAGAAGCTTGGCGCGATCGGTGCCTCCCCGACCGTAAACGGGTCCGACAGTGTGAATAACGTACCCGGCTTTGAGATTATATCCTTTGGTCATTTTCGCATCGCCGGTTTCGCAACCGCCGAGTGCGACGCATTCCTTTTTCAAATCCGGTCCGGCGGCCCGATGGATGGCGCCGTCCACGCCGCCCCCGCCCAGGAGCGTATGATTGGCGGCGTTGACGATGGCGTCCACCGTGAGCGTGGTGATGTCGCCCCGCCAGATCTGCATTCGCTCATCCATGATAAAGCGCCCCTTTTATTATTTCTTGCCGCGACGTTTTTGAAAACGGTTGACAGCGTTGACATGATCTCTATATCGCGTTGAGAAAACATGAGTTCCATCGTTGCGCGCCACGAAATATAGAGCCTTCGAATCTTTCGGCCACAACACCGCCTCCAAAGCCTCCTTGCCGGGATTGGCAATGGGACCGGGCGGTAGCCCCTTGATCTTGTAGGTGTTGTAGGCGGTCGTCTGGCGCAGGTTCTTTTTTGTGAGGTTGCCTTTGAAGCTTGCTCCCATGCCATAGATGACCGTGGGGTCGCTTTGGAGGCGCATCTTCTTTTTCAGACGATTGTGAAAAACGGCGGCGATCATGGGCCGTTCAAAAGCCTGTCCTGTTTCCTTTTCAACGATGCTGGCCAGCGTGACGACCTGGTGTTTCGTCAAGCCGATTTTCTTCGCGCGCTTTTCCATGCGATCATCATAAACTTCATTAAAGCGTTCAACCATGCGTGTGAACAGAGTATGGGCTCCTTCGCCTTTCGCGTAGTAATATGTATCGGGGAATAAATAACCTTCCAGTGAATCATCGGGCAGATTCAGATCTTTAGCGAATTGCCCGGCGCTGATCAAAGCATCCAGCACGGGCTTCGTGTCGATACCGGTTTTTATCATGCGATTGGCGACCTGCCTCAGTGAATAGCCTTCGGGAATGGTGATGCTTCGATGACGCATCGGTCCTGATACGAGAATCTCAAGCACCTTCTCCAGCTTTTCGTGTCGGCGGATATGAAATTCTCCGGCGCGAAGTTTCGACGCCGCGTTTTTTGACAGGGCCAAAGCGACAAAAGATTTTGCTCGGCGAATGACTCCGCGTTCTTCCAGGCGTTTGGCGATGGCCCCAAGGCTCATTCCCTTGTCAATGTCGACCTTCACCTCGGCGCCCGGTTTGTCGCCGAAATATGAATAGAAAAAATATGTCGTGATCAAGCCGGTGAAACCCGCCGCCACGACCAGGATCAGCGCGATCCTGAAACGGCGGAAGTTTGTCGGGGCTAATCTTCTTTTTGGTCGCGATTCCATGCGTCAAGCCATCCTTGCAGGATGTACGTTGCGGCCACTTTGTCGATGGCGCCTTTTCGTTTTTTTCGTCTGACGCCGGCTTCTATCATCACGCTTTCGACGGCCACCGTGGAAAGGCGCTCATCATACAGATGCACGGGAAGGCCGGTTTCTGTTTTCATCATCTTGGCGATGGCCCGCGCCTTTTGAGAGCCCGGACTCTCTGATCCGTTCATGTTCAGCGGCAGGCCGACGACGATATCCTTCACTTGGTGCTCGGCGGCAAGGCGTCCGATTTCCGCCACATTTTGCTGATCGCTTTTTGCTTTGATCACGGTTACAGGATTTGCCGCCATACGGAGTTCATCGGACACGGCAACGCCGATCCGGGCTTGTCCAAGGTCAATTCCCATTACACGTCCGTGCATGTTTTTCCCCGTTCATTTATCCGCAACAGGCTCCATCGTCATCGTCGTCATCATCATCATCGTCGTCATCGGACGCTTCGATGGAATCATCGTCGGAATCAATGTCGTCATCGGTTGCATCATCGTTTAAGTCGTCGTCATCGGTTTCGGCGCATGAAGCATCGGCGGGGAACTCGCCAGGACCGTTGTGCCGGCCCACCCAAATTTCATCGCCTTCGCGATCATATTTTAGCAAAACAATATCCGGCCCCGAGACACGGGCGACCGATGTGGCTGCGACGAAAATATCATCGTTTCCGTCAACAACCACGGCCTCGCCCAGGTCGACAAGACTGTCGGGACCGTTGTAACGGGCGACCCATTCCCGCTGTCCCGCAACGTCATATTTCACCGTGGCAATATCATAGTCTTGTTCAATGACGTAGCGCTGCAAGGAGGAACCCGTAACGACAGGGCGGTTGGCGCTGTCCAGGGCAATCGCCATGGAGCAATCGCTTCCGACCGGTCCTGCATATCGGGCGCGCCACATCTCGGCGCCGCCCGCGTCATACTTGATGGTCATATAATCAGAATCGTCGACCAACACGCCGCTGCAGCCGGTGACGTACAGGCGGCTCTGCGTGTCCAGGGCGAGATCCTGGGGCAAATCACGAGACCCGGCGTCGGCGCTGAAAATGTTTGCCCACTCATCCTTGCCGAATGACGAATATTTTATCGTCATGAAATCGAAGTTCTGTTCCTCTTCATTCCAGGAAGCTCCGGCGACGAAGGCAGCGCCCGCGGCATCCACGGCCAGGCCGACTGCGCCGTTTCCGGATTCGTCCCCAAAATATTGAGAAACCCAGTCGAGTCTGCCCTCAGGGTCATATCTCAGAGTCATCATAAAGGTTGTGGCAACGCCGGACACCAGCACGTTTCCATCGGAATCCACCGCAATGCGGTTGCCGTGATCGATGACGCCGAAACTGTAGAGAGCGAACCAGAGCCGGTTGCCCTCGGCGTCGTACTTGATTGTCGCAACATCTTGAGTGGAAACGCCGAATTGCTCATCGAAGACCGACGCAAAGCCCGTAACATACACGTTGCCGCTGGCGTCAACGGTGATGGCGTTGCCCTGATCGGCGTCGTGCTGCGGTCCGTCGAAGGATGCGACCCAGCAGCGCTCGCCGTCGGTATTGTATTTTACTGTCGTGATATCTTTGCCGCCGTCCACGCTATAAGCCGCGCCGGTAACGAAAACATTTCCCCGTGCGTCAACGGCGATGTCCCGGGCTTTGTCGTCGGTGAGACCCTCGTCGCTTTGCCCCGCGTGACGGGCCGCCCAGGGCTTGAGACCTTCCGGCCCCCACATGACCGTGACCCAGTCGTAATCGTATTCATAGACAGGCTCGGCTTCATCATCATCATCGTTGTCATCTTCGTCGTCGTCGGCATCGTCGTTAACCGTGTCGTCGTCGTCGGCATCGTCGTTAACCGTGTCGTCGTCGTCATCCGCCGGAACCAATCGCTGCTCGATCAGTGAATAACCCGTCACAAAGGCGTTTCCGTCAGCATCAACAGCCAGCGCCACGGCAACATCAATGGGAGCATCGGCATCCGTTGTTTTGAGCAGAGATTGCCGGTGAATATCTGGAGGATTCGGCGCGTCCCCGGCTAAAGCAAAAGCTGCCGTCATCAAAACCGAGGCGAATAAAAAAGTTGTCGCCAACATGAATATTTTGTCGCGCATATATCCTTATCGCTCCAAAAACCGAGTCATCATCAAACTTGAGTATAGCACACGAACAAAGAGGGATGAAGCGGAAATGGGGAAGCATTTTTTGATGCCCGCACCTTTTTAGAATCCGAAAAATCCGAAAATCCGTTGACTTTTTCCCCGCGCTGACAATCCCAACCACCCTTGTAGGGTTATTTGTCGGAAGACAAATTATAATAAGCATAAAATCGCGCAGTACTTTAGGGGTTATTGGCTAAGTTCGGGCGAATCGTTTCAGGCAAAAACCAATGGGCATCCGCGTCGTTAATACTTTGTGAAACGCAAAAAGGATCGGAGTTCATGGACAGCTTCTTCCAAAATATTTTAGATAGCTGGAACGAGTTTCCATTCTTTTTCCTGAGCCCGCGGAAGCAAGACAATACTAGCTTGAGTGCGTCCCTGCCGCGATTCAGAGCCGCGAATGTCAGGCACGCCGAGGCCTTGGCGAAGGCGGGCTAATGAGCGGATAAGCCCCGCATCGGGGCAATGGTTCGTGGCCCAGGAGCCTGCCCTCCAGCAAAGTCGAAGGGAACCGCGATTCAAAATCATTGATCATCGTTAATTGATAACTGCTAATTGTTCATTGAAGTCGGCCCATGAAATGGGCGACAGGCTTCTTCCCAAGCCCGACGCAGGCTGTTATAAAGATATCAGCAATAAATTTTGTCATGCTTTTGAAAAGCCTGAAGCGCTTGTGCGAATTTGGATCAGGGCCGAGGGACGGACAGATTTTGCACGTCCTCCGGTCCCGGGAAGAATGGAGGGGAAAGATGACGAAAGAGCAGGAATTTGTAAGGGCGAAACAAATCTATATTGATTTCATTTTAAAGTCTGAAGGCAGGCGATTAATAAATCAAAAATATTTGCTAAGCTCGGATTATACAGACGAAAGCAATCTGCGAAAGAGAATAAAGTATTGGTTAGAGAAAACTCATAATATTCCAGCCCAAGATTCGGATGACAGGACCAAAATATTTTTGAGAAATGAGGGTAAATATTTCTGTGAATTTTTTCCCATTATCCACCAAGAAATGTTTAGAATGGGTATTATTGATGATATGACTCCTGCTAAGTATGGCGGAAATGTTGGGTTTTTGCAGTATTTTCATTTGAGCCAGAACTGGGAAAAGAAGCTTAAGGAACAATCAAAAAACGAGGAGCTGGCTGTAGATAAAAAAGTAAAAAGGCCAAAAGGAAAACGGCAATTTGGGAAGTTGTTCGAGGTCGAAAAAATTGGTCAAGGAGGACAAGGGGAAGTTTATCTGGTCAATGAAACCGGTGAAAATAAACCTCCGTTCAAGGTGGTGAAAGAACTCATCAGTAAAAAAAGAAAGGGGCGATGTCTTAGGGAAATTGATGCCGTTAATAGTCTTAATCACCCGAATATCATGAATATTATCGACATGGATACGTCATTGGACAGGCCATACTTCATAATGCCGTATTACTCCGGTGGAGACTTGGAGCACAATAGAGCAGCGCTTTCTCGATTGAGCACATATTCCAAAATAGAAATATTTCACGATATTTGCCTTGCCGTTGCCGAAGTTCACGCAAAAGGGATTTGTCATCGCGACCTCAAGCCCGGAAATGTTTTTCTCCAAGGCGACGGTAGGACTCCCGTCATTGGAGATTTCGGTTTGTGTTTCATCGAGGATATGGTGCGTTTGACCGAAACAGTAGAAGGAGTCGGCTCCAGATTCTATATTGCTCCTGAGTTAAGAGAGGGAAGAGCCGATGCTGAAAGCGTGACACCGGCCTGCGACGTTTATTCGCTTGGAAAGCTTCTATATTGGCTGATTCGTGAAGATGGAAAAATGTTTGATCGCGAGAATTATGGAGAAGAGGATTGGGAGTTACGTGATCCCCAAAAGCCGGAAACCTACCTGATATACGAGCTTTTGGATGAAACGATAGTCTTTGATCCAGAAAAGCGCCTACAGAATGCCGGAAAATTATGTGAGAAAGTAGAAAAATTAAAAAGCCGCATAGCGAATAATTCAAGAAGCCGTGATTTGGCCAATCATGCTCTGTGTCAGTGGTGCGGGGAAGGTACTTATCATCTTTGGGAGCCCTCTGCCGTTTACCCGAATAAATTTGGTATTGTGTATGAATACAAACAAGATCAGCATCTTTCAATGTTCATTTGTGAAAACTGTCGGCACCTCGTGTTTTTTCACAGAAATCCTCTTGAATTTTGCGAAGCATACGGACATGACAAGGAAAAACTGAAGCAATTCTTTATTAAAAGTCCTGACCATCCTGATCGTTAATCTGTCACCCGTTGAAATGGGCGCAGGTTCGTTCGTATTTTTTCACTGGAGGTAGAGCATGATAATTTCTCCTGACTTGATTGCCGCATTTGGTCTGCTGTCTCCAACAAGTTCCGCCCTGCTGGCAGTCGGCACGACCGCGTACGGGGCGGTATCGTCGGCGAAAAGTGAAAAAGGAATAATAGCGGCTCTAAAGAAGACGGAAGAAAGCATTATACGAAAAATCGATACAAAGGAAAAACATCGAGACCCCAAAGCGCGCTTTCATTCTTGCTTTCTTTTCGAATTATCCACCAATTGCAGCGAACAGGAATTCGACAGATTTCTTCTGATTTCAAAGGAGCGTTACTTCCTCGTGCCGATTCACGACGCCCTGTCAAAGCTTTCCGAAGGCGACGGGAGCGCGACATACTCCATTTTCTTGCAATATTTGAAAGCAGAGCAGGAAACTCGTTTCCAGCAAATCATCAGGGATAAGGCAAATAAAATCATTTTTCAGAGCCTGTGGCAGGCAGTGAGATGTGCGGCCAAAGGCAGCCAGGCCGGACATG
>Ga0307990_1002884_pt1 | contig 13464 bp, 9 predicted proteins | sample EllFjometagen129_FD_203168 | JGI IMG/M metagenome (GOLD analysis project Ga0307990, IMG submission 203168) | Marine microbial communities from Ellis Fjord, Antarctic Ocean - #129 | ecosystem: Environmental > Aquatic > Marine > Unclassified | place: Southern Ocean | collected 2014-10-08
TTCTTGTAACCAGAAATCACATAAAAGGCAATAACCACGATTTAGATCGCTGATTTTAGCTTGCATTGGCCCTGACAAAGGCCTTATGCTTTTACTTACCCAAAGTACCTTTGTTTTTAAAGATAACAGGATTCCAAAGATGATGCACCAGCTAAGTCGCCTTTCAATAATGAGCATGATTCTTCTAATGGTGCCCATAGAAGCCAATGCAGCCTCCAGTGACTGGCAAACAGGCCAAACCAAATACGAACTCAAGGACCTCACCACAGGTGCAGCGGTCTTTGCAGACGACCAACTCTATTGTCTCGACGAAAAAGGCACTGCTGCCCTGGTCAAGCCGCACAGCGACCATTTCGAAATCACAGGCCAGTTCCGCCTCACACAAGACAAGGTCAAAGACGCCTGGGCCCATCCTGTTGTCCACAAAGGGCGGCTTTACCTGCGCTACCATGACACCCTCTGGTGCTATGATGTGAGGCAGTAGCAGCCATCCCAAAAAAGATTTCCATGATACGCCGGAACTTTTTTAGGCGTCATGCGTTTACCTGGATAGAACATGATTTGAAATAGTTTCAAAGAAAATCAATAACGCATGATAGAAATCGCCACGCATACAATCCATGCCTGTCAACAGGGCAATACCGCTGCCTTCGCAGAGATTGTCCAGGTCTTTGAACGGCCGCTGTTTGCATTTGTGTACAGATTGCACTGTACGCCACCGGGACGGGATGTGGAAGATGTGGTACAGGAGATCTTTGTGAAGGCGTACCAGAACATCCATCTGTATAAGACTAAGGAGAATGGGTCTTTTGCAACCTGGCTATTTGCCCTGGGACGAAACCTCTGTATTTCCCTGATGCGGCGAAAGAAACTGGAAAATGAGGCGTTCTGCAGTCAGAACCCCAAATACGTCCAGTTTGACAGGACAGATCAGCCAAACCCGGCAGACGTCCTGGCTGATCAGGAAAACATGGCACAGATTGATCAAGCTGTTTCAGACTTACCAGAAACTCAGAAAACAGCCTTTGTCCTGCGACATTACCACGACATGGCCTATAAGGAGATTGCCACCATCCTCGAATGTAATGAAGGCACTGTCCGATCCCGTCTATCCAGAGCCAGACAAAACATTGCTTTGACCTTGAATATCACACCCAGCCAAACAGCCAGGAGGACCCGTCATGACTCGAAATGATACCTGCGAATCCATACATATCATCATAGACGATCTCACTCAGGATGAACTCGTCTGTATGCAAATCCCAAAACACATTTCAGATCACGTACGGTCCTGTGTCTTCTGCAAATCTTATCTGGACCAACAGATTGCCCTGGCCACCCAGGTTGAACAGTGGACTGTGCCCGAGCCCAAGAAGCCCATTTGCGCAGGCGTGATGACACAAATCACTCAAATGGAGCATGACAAGTCTGTCGACGCAGGCCTAACATGGGCCAAGTGTGTCCGACTATTTAAAACTCGTGTTCAGGTACCTGCCGCTGCAGCCGCCATGCTCCTAATGCTTCTTGCTGTATCTGTCGTGTTTAATATCTCAAGCCTGCGAAGGCCCGACGTTCTGGTCCAACAGATATCTGATTCTTTGTCGAACCCACAGAAAGAGAACACACAAATGGTTCAACATACCGCTGTAAAACCTCGGATCTTGCCTGCAACCCATGAACTCAGTGCTGTTCATCCCTGGCTCAGTCAAACTCAATTGCCTGCCGGTACCATGGTGATCATTCTTGGGGCCCCTCCATTGCCATGGACTGAATCATTGCCAAAACCAGTACACAATCAGAGTCACTCTCTATAAGGAGACCACACATGACAACTCACACACGTTTTACAATGATACTTATATGCTGCCTGTTTTTGTCCTTGAGATCTCAGGCCATGGCGGACACCCAAGCGCAAGTCAACACCTTTATTGAAGCCTGGCAACAGGTGATCTGGGCGCAGGACACTGACGCTGCACTTGATCTGATTCACCCTGATGTGCCCAAAGCCGAGGTTGACCTGTACAAAACGCTTTTAACAAAGCGTTTTTCTGAATATGCTTCAGCTCATCCAACCATGACTGTACGCCATTGTACTGAAAGCCAGGACAAAATCCTGGTTCAGGCCACCATCACATTGAGCCCCCCAAATCAGCCCGCTTCAGAGAAGCACATACTGTATGGACTCAAAGCCCAGGGCAATCGTCTTTTGATATGGACCACACTTGAAGAGGCTGCCCTGGACCAGTTCAACGCGCAAACACGTCTCCTAACCAGCAAAAAGGGACAGTTCACATTGTCAGTACCACAGAACTGGTATGCTGCCAAACCCGTGGGCCCCCTGGTAGCGATCTCCGCAGGCTCAGCCATATTGATCGGCCCTGACCTGGACTCAACATTGGTCATTGGTGTGGTGCAGTTGCCCATGAAAATTGCAGACACCGACCAGGAAGTCACCAGGATCGCAGCCCAGTCCGATGTGGCTGCCACAAAACGTTTGACTCAGGCACATCAAGTCGTGTCGCAAGGCCCAGTGGTCCTTGATGGCAAAGACGCCTACATGATACAGACTCAATTCAAGGTCAAAGCCTCTGACACAAAAATCTATCGACGCACAAGATACTACATCCACAATGAGCCCATGATCTACTTCTTCCTGTGTGACACATTTGATCTCGACAACACAGAAACAATGACCCAGGATTTTGACACCATCATGCACAGCTTCAAGGTCTTGCCACGAGAACCCGGCATCAGCCTCCAGGAAACCATGGCCGCCCAGCAGGGTGAAGGCTCAGTCACCGGTCAGGTGTATACCTCCAAATCATTCAACTGCTTCATGGCCGCACCCGACGGCTGGACCGTTCGCACCAGCCCCAATCCAAGCCACCTTGTGGAAATGCAATACAACGAAGGCAAATCCATTGCCAGACTCATCAGCCGAAAAGACCTGCCTGACACCTTGTCTCTAGAGAACCTTGTGACACAACACGCCCAAGGCCTGGAAAAAGCCACCAAGAATTACCAGTGTCTCTCATCCAAGAGCATTGTTTTTAATGAACAGGATGCCATTGAGGAAATCAGCACATACACACTCGAAAGTTTTGCCACATTCCAGGAAAAATCCGTCTATCTGGTGCATAACAACACGTATTACATCATCCTGTGCCAATGCATTGAACCGGATGACTACGCAACACTCGAAGCCGACTTTGATCAAATCATTCAGAGCTTTGGATTTATACAGTAGGCTGAAGGTTATAGGCTGAAGGCTGAAGGGAGACCGACTTAAAACTTAACACTTAACACCGAAAACTAAAAACTGTTTCTCAAAACCTAAAACTTCCCGAAGGGACCTTACAATGACACGTTTAATACAACCATTGATGGCTTTGGGCATGCTGTTCAGTATCGGCCTCACAACGTCAGGCGATACACTGTATCTTGACGATGGATCAGTGTTGACCGGTTTGGTGATTCAAGACACGGCCCATGATTGTGTGATCGCCAATGCACGGTATGGAGATCTGCTGGTGGAAAAGTCCCACATCCTCTACCAGGAGATCAACACGCTCGTGGACACACTGGAGACCTTTACAATCACACGTGATGCCGCCACCGTAATCTCACGCATACAACGCACGGTGCCAGATCTTACTGCGGACACGACCCGCTTCAAACTCCTTGTCCCTGGCGAGGTCAAGGCCATCTGTGACAGCGATGGTTTAGAAATCCCGTTTATCAATCGGCTCATCGGCAACAACAGCCTGGTCGCCCTGAACACCGTGGATCTGGCTCCGGACACCCTATCACTGCTTGCCACCTCATTACAAGACGGTATGATTCAGCCCACCGCCTCAGGCCATCTGGCGTTCAAGACTCAGTACATCCCGGATCAGGCCAAGACCATTCGCGTTGTACTCAAGTACCCCAAAACCTTCAAACTCCAATCCATCACACCAGAACCCCAACTCCAGTTAGACGGCCTGATCATCTGGGAGCAAACACTAAAACGACAGCAAAAGTTTGCCCCCACCCTTGTCTTTACACCCTAGTTTGTGCCTCTCGCATAGGTGGGGAGAACGCAAGGAAAAACAAGGTTGAAGGTTGAAGGGTGAAGGGTGAAATACTGCTTAACCACGAATCGACACTGTCATCTCGAGGCACCGAGAGATCTATTAAACCAAGCCACGAAGTGACTCCACAAACTAACAACCAGAAACCAGCAACCAAAAACTACTCTTAACCACGAATCACACTAATCTTCACGAATAAAAACACAGTCAAAAAACCAGTCGTCATTGCGAACGCAGTGCGGCAATCTTCCATTGTTTATCTTTAATGGAGAGTGCCAACTATAAACACTTTACCACAGAAGACGCAGAAGGACACAGAAATGTCAGTGACGTTGTCACTGACTGAGTTGTTGATAACCGCCAATTTCATGAATTATGCGAATTAACCAACCCCACCAGCCAAACAACGTGACAATGTGACCTGTCATCCCGAAGACGTGAGTGATCTATTTAACAAGCCCACGCAGTGGCTCAAAACAGCTGAGAGCTGAGAGCTTGGTTTTCACAGGAAGACCCCGAAGGCTGGTGCGAATGCGGTGTGTCTGGCTTGTGCGTGGGACGCAGTCATGCATCCTCCGGCTGCTCCCCAAGGGGTCGTTCAGCGTCGGCCCCTGCTTAAGTAAACACGTTTACTACACAGAGCCCTCCTTGGACTTAAATGACTGCTTGGAATCGTAATCGAATATGCCCTTTCAGTTTGTGTGTTAATCAGAAGGAAGATACTTAAATCAGCTGTCAGCATTCAGCCATCAGCTCTCAGCTTAAAAACAATTGGGCAAATGCCCCTTAAAATACTTCTATACATCCCACTTCAAATTCCAGCGTAGCGCCGGGCTCTGCCCATAAAACCAGTAGTCATTGCGAGGAGGCATGACGCGGCAATCTTCCATTGTTAATGACTCGTTCGCCCTTGCAAAGCTCCGCACAATATATCGATCAACTGCAATAATTAAACCCCGACCCCTATTTTCCCGACCCCTATTTTCCCCGGCTGCTCCCCAAGGGGTCGTCCAACGTCGGTCCCTGCTTAAGTAAACACGTTTACTACACAGAGCCCTCCTTGGACTTAAATGACTGCTTGGAATCGTAATCGAATATGCCTACCACAACACCTGTTTTCCGTTCTCAACAGTAAAAGGCCGCTCATTGTCGCGACCATTAAGGTCACGTAGGCGGTACAGACGGTCTGGCGGCAGGTTATCATAGACAAGCGTTGTGTGCGTGCTGGTCTTTTTGCCAAGGCTCACCCATTGCTTATCAAAATAGAAGAGCTCATACTCTTTGTCCGGTTCTACTTGGAGCGTTTTCTCGGGCTTACCGGTATCAGGATTGATCTGCACATCTTTGGTCTGAATAATCGTAACGGGGATCGTGGGGCCATGCTCCTCGACTTTCTTGTTCAGCACCCGGACTTCCCCACCCTTTTCAACAATGACCACCGGCGCGGCAGAAATGAGTCTAAGATCCTTCTCTTCGTCAGGAACGCAAAAGACCGGTCGATACATAATATCGCGGCCCACGGTTGGAAATGTGACCTGTTTTGTGGCATTGTCAATACGACCGGATACTATTGGCACCCAGCTTCCGGTATTGAATACACTCAGATAGGCCCATGAACATTTATCGGGTATTGCCTCGGTGATTAGAATGGTGACTGTGGTGGTATTTTCTAGGTACTCGGCAGTGACATCAAGATAGGTGGCTCCTTTCAAGAAGTGAGGCAAGACTTCACCCTTCTTCTTGTTGAAGTACGGCAGGTCTTGCTGTTCTGCAAACATCTTCCGATAAATTTTAGCTACAATGCCGAATCGACGCTTATTCAGCGGTCTGCCGTGTCCGTCCAGGATCATTTCCCAGGCGTGGTTGTTGTCTCCCTTTGGCCAGGCAGGCGTGAAGTCGCTGGTTGTGGGCAGACCATTGGCCCGGTTAACAAAGATAAGCATATTAGACAGGTCTTCACAGCGGCCAACCCTGCTCTCAAGCATCTCTTCAAATCCTTGGTCCGTGGGGTGCAGATAAACCTTTGTCTGAAATTTCACCCATCTGTTCTGAGTTTGGGAAAAGGCTTTGCGCAGGGCAGTTTTGTCCGTTAAATCCTGTACGTCTGCCAACTGAGGTTTTGCCCCGTCAATACACTTCTCCCGCCATCGACCGATCGGTTCATTACTACCGCGGTAGGGCAGGATGAAGTTACAGAAGGTATCGAAGGTCACGTCGCGTGCCCAAGGCCGCGACTGCCATACTAAAAACGCCAGATCAATATCACTGATCAGGTATTCTGACTTGATTGTCTCTGAATCCCACACTTTCTCAACTTTTTGTTTAAGCTTAGGATATTTCGCTTCCACTGCATCCCATGCCGCCTGAGCCTTATCGAAATTCTCATACTCAAGCGAATTATACGGAACCGTATTACCGTTGCTGTCCACATTGTAGACGCGGCTATAATAATGAGTACCCATATTGGCCATTAAAAACTCGGCCGCCTTGCATTTTAGATAATCGCCCTGATCCGCATAATGTGTGAGGACCTTTGTCAGCTCTGACTTATTTTCTTTGGCCTGCTTGAGTACCGCATTAATCCTGTCAGAGAAATCCGCGCTCAGTGTTTCAGAGCCAGGATGCTTTTCCAGAAGCTCCTCGGGAACAAGACATGACCGATAGGTGGTGAAATCACTACAGCCTGCAAGAGAAAGGATAAGGCCTGAGATCAAAAGACCACAACATAATTTACCCCTGAGTACTGAGAAGATGTTCATTGAAGCACTCCCTTTCGACAGTTTACAATTACTTGCAATTTTGCCATTCCATTGGTTTCTATAACTATTTTCATCGGTTCGTTCTCAACCATTTCTGCCTTCCCCACAAGTTACGATGAGATACAAAACCATACTATTGGACAAACGGTTGATTACGGAATTTCAAAAAGCTATTGCTGAAAATAACAGTGTATTACGTAGCCGGCTACCTATCTGGAAAATGGGAGCTGGCTACCTATCACACTCTAAAACGCTAATTCACGTCAATAATGATATATAAGTGTTTTTTAGTCAAGATGTTAATAAAAATGAAATGCCGATTGGGCAAGAGGCCCGTAGTGTGAAGGGCAAGGTTTGAGGTGTGAAAAGGCTCACGCCATTGCCACTGGCTTTCTTACTTCTTACTTCAGACTTCGAACTTCCGGCCTCCGGCTGTGGGCAAGCAGGACTGGACGAAGAAGCTTGCTTCGAGAGTCCTGGCCAGGCGCAGCACACGTTAGGTCCTGCAAGAACCGCCCTGCCGACAGGCAGGTTAAGCGTGGGACGAACGTTCGCATGGACAGGATAGTTCGACTCCAGCGACAGCCTCTGTGTTTTTCTGTGGTTTCTGTAGTTAATCCCAATTCCAAGTTCGCTGGCACAGTGAATATCTGTGTGAATCCGTTTTTATCTGGGGCGATAAAACAGGAGTTGGTTGTTGGTTTGTGGAGCCACTACGTGGGCTGATTTAATAGATCTCTCGGTGCCTCGAGATGACAGGGTCGATTCGTGGGCAAAAGTAATCCAGGAATGAGGGATGAAATCTGAAACCTGAAAAAAAGGCTCACGCCATGGCCACTGGCTTTCTCACTTCACCCTTCACACCTCAGCGCAGCGTCCCCAAGCCCCTTCCACCCAAATAACCTCAGCATACAGTACAAGCAGCGCACCAAGCACAACTCAACAAACCCAAAGACATGTCACTTCATCGCGAACGCCTTCAGACCTTCCTGTCAAATTCTCACTATTCGAAGACACTGTGACTCCGGTGAACAATGTGGGACGTTAGTATCCAGCGGCAGCAATTCGCATAATTCGTTAAATTAGCGGTTAAAACAGTTTTTCGTTTTTCGTTATTCGTGGTTCGTTTCAAATCCTATACTACTAACTGCCAGCAACTGAAATATTCTTCCAGATAATTGCTGGACGGTCCTTCAACTTCTTTATTCTCAATATGTTACATCGCAAAGCGATTCCGCACTTCAGCCTTCAACCTTCAGCCTTTCTACTTTGGTTCTGGCCAGAGGCCGGGCTGTGAAATCTGTGGCAAGAAAACTGGTCCCGCCCTATTCCACCAGTACGGGTATGTTGGCGGTGGCGACGTTGTTGTGGCCATCATAGGCATAAACAAATATGCGATAACCGCCGGGTTTGTTCGGGGCCTTGATTCTGGCTGTGTCTCCTCGTTGGCTCATGATCAAGCCTTTGACAGGCTCTGGCTCTGATTCGCGGTCACCGCCTGTTTTGAGGTCTGTGCTTTCTGGCACGACCTGCCACACAAAGGTGATCAAGTCCCTGTCAGGGTCGGTCACCTTGGCAGTGGCAATCAATGGTTGACCTGCGCGTATCTTCACACTGCTGTAGGCATCTTTGCCGTTAACATGGAGAGTGTCAATGTGAGGAGCCCTGTTGGCCGGCCAGGACCCTGACCATACATAATGCATGGTGTCAATCACTTCTGTTTCTTCACCTGTTTTTAAGAACAGGCTGAACCAGGTGGGTGTGCGTTCCTGTTTTTGAGCCCAGTAGAAGACGTAGGACCCCAGACATTTTTTCGTGTCCCGGCCCATTGATTTTTTGTATCGATCCCCATAAACCTTGGCCTTGGCACTGGACGTCTCTTCAATGGGCTGCCCCCAGGTTGTCTTCGGGGACTCCCACCACCCTGTGGGTCCCCATTCAGTGATGATGTAGGCGCCTGGCCAGCCACTGTCGCGAATCATTTCCGGGGCGCGGCCCAGGGAACCATAGAGATTACAGGCAAGCAGATCAATGTCCGGACATTTTTGTTTGATCTCACTGATCTCTCGTTTTCCCATACCGGCCACCACTGTGGTGGTGAGGTGACTGCTGTCAAGCTGATGGCACATGCGGGCAACCTCCTGTATGGCGTCCCAGACCTTCATGTTACTGTATTGGTGATTCACCTCATTGCCGATCCCATAGAGCAACAGAGCCGGGTGGTCTCTGACCTGGACCACAATGTCCCGGAACTTGTTGAATTGTTTCTCTACAGCAGCTTTGTTATTATAATTAAATCCATGCCTTTCGTGCTGCACCCAGAAGCCAAGCATTACAGTCAATCCCTGGGCTTGGGCTTTGTCGAGAATCTTCAGGGCATTCCCGGCTGACCAGGTACGTACTGAGTTGCCGCCATAGGCAGCAAGCCGGTCGAGGTGCCAGTCACCGCCCGCCCCCTTGATATAAAATGGCTCACCGCCTCGCAACAGCACAAACTGATCTCCGCGTTTCTTGATCTCTACCTTGACCGCAGCGGCCTGCACAGACGCGGTACAAAGGCCAATCAGTACGATACTCATGATGGGTATTCTCACGGTACTCTCCTTATCCTGGTAGTGAATCCAGTGCCGTTTCAAAAGTTTGCACGGGTGCCTCAACACAACGGAAAGTGTCATCTTATCTAACGGTTCCAAGGAAAGCAATCGCGAAACAACGTCCCCCCAAGCCCAGCCGAGCAGTTATTCACCCCAAAAAACCCCGTCATTTTTTCAAATTCAACATGGATAACTCAGAAAAAATCACAGATGATATTGATATTATGAACAAAACGGTATAATACACGGTATCCATACTATTTTCATAGGATATGAAAAGTGCAGGGTATTTGCATGAAAGGGTTAAACAGGACATATTTGCCGATCACATACGATATCACAGGAAAAACGATTCTGATCCTGGGTGGCCATTCTTCGGCCCATAAAAAGATTCAGATCCTTTCCAGGTACACGGATCGTTTTTTTGTGGTGGCTCAAGATGTATGTGTGGGGATCAAAAAGGCGATGATTCCCTATGCAGAAAAGTCGATTGAACCATCGGACCTGGTGGGATTCCACATCCTGTATTCCTGCACCAACAACCGTGATTTGAACCATAAAATTGTGCAGTGGGGACATGACCAAGGCATGCTAGTCAATATCCATGATGATCCTGAGTTGTGCGATTTTGTCTCCCCGGCCATTTACAAAAATAAAAATATTACTGTGTCAGTCTCAACCAATGGAGAAGACTCCCTGCAGGCGATCTCCATCAGAAACAAACTGAAGCAGTTTTTAGAAACAGAAGAAGAAATTCCATAACCGACCCATGCCTGGTACGGCGAACAGGATGGCATCCGCCTGGCTTGTGGCCAGGCAGGCCTCGACAAGATCAGCGGCATGGAAATCGATTATGTCGACACACTTAACGAAGCCGGCTTTAAATTCAATAATCCCAAAGCTTCACACGGCTGCGGCTGTGGCAAGAGTTTTCGGTAGCGTAGGCAGCTAGTGCTGTGTCAATAATTAAGTTTAGGATGCTGCTCGCAGTCAACGGGCATCTACTGCGTCAGAAATTCTCGACCTGCGACAGCAGGCCTGCGGTTTCTTCCTTGTATCTACCCATTGAGTGCGTCGCATCAAGCCTAAATTTCTTGTGTGACAAAGCACTAGTTCCAATACTTGGCAATAATCGCCTGAACCTTGGGATTCTGTTTGTCTGTGTCACCACATAGTTTGCGTTGACGCAGGATCTCTTGCTTCATCTCTTTGATGATGCCTTGGTACTGAGGATCGTTGTAGGCATTGCGCAACTCATGCGGATCTTTCTTTAGATCAAAGAAATCCCAGAAGATGGTGTCTACGTCTGTTTCCGCCAGACCATTGCCGTAGAAGAAAGCCAATTTGTAACGATCACCCCGAATACCAAAGTGTCCGGGCCGGTCCTTGGAGTGTTCCCAATACCGGTAATAGCCATAGTGGCGCCAGGTGTCCGGCGTGTTGCCTTTCAGGTTTTCACGAAAACTAAACCCCTGCATGCAGTCAGGTCGTTGTAGCCCGGCATAATCTGCGAATAGGGCAGAAAAATCTACATTTTCGACCAGGTCACGATTCCGCGTGCCTGCGGGGATCTCCTTGGCATAGCGAACAACAAAGGGCATGTGAGCGGACTCTTCATAAATCATACGCTTGTCAAACCAGCCATGCTCTCCCAGGAAATATCCCTGATCAGCCGTATAGATGACAATCGTGTTTTCGGCCAAACCTGCGCGATCAAGATAATCAAGAAGCTTGCCAATGTTGTCGTCAATCGCAGCGCCACACCGCATAAAATCTTTTATGAACTTTTGATAGGTTTTTTCTCGGGCGGCATTATTGTCCAGCCCATCCACAGAGAACGGCAGACCCGGGTATCGACTGTGCCCACGCCAGTACTTTTTGGCATTTTCTGTGGCGGACAGATACCTTTTTTTCAGGTTGTCCATGGATTGTCCCCTGAAGGATCTTCCTGTGGTCTGTGCACCCTGGTCATAGAAAGAGTCAGGTACAGGGATTTTCATGTCCTTGTATAGATCCTTAAATCGCTCAGGATAATCAAAAGGTTCATGGGTGGCTTTGAAGTGACACATGGCCAAAAATGGTTTTGTCTTATCTCGTTTATCTATCCAGTCAATGGTCATACCTGCAATCACATCAGTACTGAATCCCTTGTAGGACTTGCCGCCTTTGCCGCCATCCTGCCAGTTATCTCTGGTTTTCAAAACCGGATCCCAATACGACCCCTGCCCCGGTAACACGCAGTAATAATCAAAGCCGGACGGCTCTCGTTTTAAATGCCACTTTCCGATGATTGAGGTTTGATATCCCCCACGTTGCATCACCTTGGCAATGTTTTCCTTGGCTGGATCAAGCTTATCAGATAATGTTCGCACACCCGAAAAATGGCTGTATTGCCCGGTGAGAATGCTGGCTCGGCTCGGCACACATATGGAATTGGACACCAGGCAATTGTCCAACACACACCCCTCCTGAGCAAGACGACTGATATTGGGGGCATGGACATAGTCTTCTAATATCCCCCCATAGATGCCCCACGCCTGGGACGTATGATCATCAGACATAATAAAAAGGATATTGGGCTGTTGCAGACTCTTTCCATAGTTCACATTGGAACCTAGGGTTGCCAATACGAACAAAGATAACACGCCTGCAAATTTTGTTTTTCTTAACATGGTTCTTTCCTCAAAGGAATATTGCCTCGGTGCATTGACACCCTGAAACCTCCAAGATGAAGGCTTGAGCTATTTTAAACCAAAATGCGCCCTTTGCAACAGGCTTTTCACCAGTACTCGAGGAAGTGAAGGTGATCTCATAGGCAGGTACCGATTGATCAAACCAGGCCAAAAAGACTGCCGCAGAACGACCTCCCTCGGGGAGGGACACACGAAGTGTGCAGTGACGGCGCCCCACGCAAAAGCCAACCACTCGAAAGTTGCTGGCTGTTTTTCACCTTTCACACCTCTAACTTCTAACCTCACACTTTCCGAGCGAAGCGAAGGTTGCCTCCATGTTACAACAAAACAATTTGTTGTTTTTCGTGATTGTTTTTTACAGAGATCACCGTAACATTAACGACAACAACAGCTTATGAACGGATCTTATTCGGCCAACAATTCACCGCAAGAGAGACGATTTCTCTACTACAAACTTCTCTTTGAAACTACGAAAGGCGCTAGATGACGCGAAAAGGCTCTCGCTTCAGCTCTGTTCTTTCGCGTGTTTTCGCGTGTTTCGTAGTTCAAAAACCAATTGGTTGCGGCCAAAGGCCGCGTCATGTAATTCGCCGTTAAATGCAGTTTTAGCTTTCAGCCTTCAGCCTTCAGCGATCAGCTGTCAGCTCTTTTTGGACCACTGCGTGGACTGGTTAAATAGACCCCTCAGTTCTTCGGCGTGACAGGGTCGGCGCGTGGGCTTGTTCAGATAGCGCCAGCATCTCTGTGAGCTCCGTGACTCCGTGTGAGATTTTTGTTCGCTTTTTATATCCGTGTTACAACCGACCCACTTGTCTTTGTTTAAGCTGAGTGCTGATGGCTGAAAGCTGACAGCTGACAGCTCTTTTAAGATCCTTTGAAAAAGTTAACATGACTCCATTCTTCTTAACAGGCTAATTGGCGTCAGTCTTCGTGATCTTGCCAGAGGATCCTTCATCAATCAATTCAATACCGCAGATCAGAGGCTGGGTCGTTTGCTCCGATGTTCCGAGAAAGGCGACTTGAAGCGTGTCCTTGATAGGAATATGTCTGAATTCCTTCATAAGACACCCCCTGCGACCACTGGTCTCGGCTGCGATGTCAAATCCTTTGAGCACGTCTTTGCCCTGGAGCGTTACATCAAAAACTCGCTGCCCCTTGACTGTGTCGTTTACCTCGGCAAAGTACAGCCTGACTGTAAAGGGTCTGGGACTGTCAAAACTGCCCTTAGAACCGGGCAGCATTTCTTTCAACGCCCTGTTTTTCGCATTTTTTGCAAAGGCCTGGACCTCCCCCTTGCTATTGAGGTCGGGATTTTTCGGCTGAACAAAGGGCCTGATCGTGATCA
>Ga0307990_1002887_pt1 | contig 13457 bp, 11 predicted proteins | sample EllFjometagen129_FD_203168 | JGI IMG/M metagenome (GOLD analysis project Ga0307990, IMG submission 203168) | Marine microbial communities from Ellis Fjord, Antarctic Ocean - #129 | ecosystem: Environmental > Aquatic > Marine > Unclassified | place: Southern Ocean | collected 2014-10-08
TTTGTCTTGATTTGGAATTGACCTCTGATCAGCGACGATTAGCCGATCCGGAGTTGTTTCTTGGCGAAAAAGCGGAAAGTCTTGTCTGCATTGATGAAATTCAATTGAGACCGGATTTATTTGCAGTAATACGTGCGCTGGTTGATATGAACCGGGTGCCTGGGCGATTTCTTTTACTTGGATCTGCATCTCAGGATCTCATAAGGAGCGGTACCGAGACGTTAGCCGGTCGCATTCATTATGTTGAGATGACTCCATTTCTTTATAGTGAGCTTATAAGAGGAGAGGGCGTTGATTTTGACAAGGTTCGTATTCGTCATTGGACTCAAGGCGGCTTTCCGCCCGCATATTTGCAGGATCTCGGCATAAGCTCACTTTGGCGGGAAGATTTTATTCAAACATTTCTTAGTCGGGATATCTCTGCATTTGGTTCAGGAGTGACTGCCCCGGCTTTGCATCGTTTTTGGAAGATGCTTTCGCATTACCATGGTAGTGTGTTAAATGCTTCGAAAATAGCACAGTCGCTGGATGTTTCGCATGTTACCATTAAGAGGTACATTGAGCTTTTGGAGCAAACTTTTATGCTAAGGGTTTTGCGTCCTTTGACTATAAATATAAAGAAAAGGCTTGTTAAAGCTCCGAAGGTTTATATACGCGACACAGGAATATTACACACTTTGTGGGAAGTCGAGAGGATGGATGATATATATGCTCATCCCTTGTTTGGCGCATCTTGGGAAGGTTGGTGTATAGAACAGATAATCGCGGCATTGCCCGGATGGACTACCGCGTACTATCGCACGTCTTCGGGCGAGGAGGTTGATCTTGTGATGGGGAGAGCTCAAAGGAGATTGGTTTTTGAATTTAAAGCATCGCTTTCTCCAAGGGTCTCAAATGGTTTTATAGGATCTCTAAATGTGTTGAATCCAGAGAGATCATGGATTGTGTGCCCTTTGAAAGGTGAGAGCTATCCGCATAAAAGTGGTGCGAGGATCTCTGGAATAAAAGAGTGTTTGGAAGAGTTAGAGAAGTTATAAAGTGCTAAAGTGCTAAAGTTATGGGTGCGTTTTGCTGATGTTTAAAAAAAAAGATTTTGCCCGCGAATCTCCGCGAATCTCTGTTGCGGTAGTTATTTTTTTAACGCTGATCGCTAAAAATACCAACCGCAGGGGTTGCAATTAGAGCTGTGTTCTTAAGTCCTTGAGTTATGGGTGCGTTTTGCTTTGCTGATGGTTTCAACGGTTCTACCTCTTCAACCCCTTCAACGATTTTACTATGAAAATTTTAATTACAGGTGCATTTGGTTTCGTTGGCTCTAACCTCTCGGCATATTTGGTTGGCAAGGGGTATGAACTCTGGGCTCTGGATGTGGAGGGGGCTCTCACAGAGTCACAAAGGGCACAGAGTGCATACAAAAGGACTTTTGACTGGCAACAGCTGGAGGAAATTCCCTGGGGTGAAGTGTATGCAGTTGTGCATCTGGCCGGCAAGGCGCATGATACGAAAAAAACATCTGATCCACAGAGCTATTTCGATATTAATACCGGCCTCACGCAGAAGGTCTTGGAAGTATTTTCCCACAAAGGCGCAAAGGCGCAAAGTGAAGAGAAAAAGTTTATTTTGTTCAGCTCGGTTAAGGCTGTGGCCGACAGTGTGGATGGGGTGCTCACAGAAGAGGCTACCCCGAACCCGAAGACTCCCTATGGGCAGAGCAAGCTGGCGGCAGAGAAGTTATTGCAACCACGGAGTGGTTGCAATGGCGAGGGTGAAAGGGAGAGTGGTTGCAAGGGAGAGGGTGATGATAGCGGTAGTGGTACAACTAATGAACTAATGAACTCATGCACTAATGAACTTCTCTGCTACGCTCTGCGTCCCTGTATGATTCATGGTCCGGGTAATAAGGGAAATTTAAATCTGCTTTATAATATTGTGCGTAAGGGAATTCCCTGGCCTTTGGGCGCATTTGAAAATCAGCGGTCATTTGCATCGATTGAGAATGTCTGCGCTGTGGTGGATGGATTGTTAAGCAAGGACGTTGTATCCGGGGCTTATCAGGTGGCGGATGATGATGCGCTTTCCACGAATGATCTGATTGGGATGATTGCCGAGAGTCAGGGGCGCAAAGCCAGAATATGGTCTTTGTCGAAGGGAATTATCTCGTTTGTGTTGCCAAGGTAGGTGATATCCTTCATCTACCGTTGAATAGCGAGCGGTTGAAGAAACTGACGGAGAGCTATGTTGTATCGAATGCCAAGGTGAAGGATGCGCTGGGCTGGGATGCTATGCCGGTTGGAGCGAAAGCGGGTATGCTGAAAACTCTGAAATCTTTCTCCCGCAAAGGCGCAAAGGCGCAAAGGTAAAGAGAATGGAGGAATGTATGGATGAGAATGAGATTGGAAAAATTGTTGTGGATACAGCAGTTAAGATTCATAAAGCTCTTGGGCCTGGATTGCTTGAGAGTGTTTATGAAGTAATTCTGGCAAAACAACTGGAGAAAAGAGGGCTTAATGTGCAGCGTCAGAAACCAATTGCTATCATATTTGATAATGAGGAATATGATGAGGGGTTTAGAGCAGATATCATTGTTAATAATTGTGTGATTTTGGAGTTGAAGTCAGTTGAAAAATTACACCCTGTTTATCTTAAGCAGATTCAGACCTATCTCAAACTTGCGGAATGTCGTTTAGGATTTCTTTTGAACTTTAATGTGGAACTGATGAAGAACGGTATACGTCGGTGTGTAAATGGGATGCCTGATTATTAATAAAACTTTGCGCCTTTGCGCCTTTGCGGGAGAAAAATATGAATATGGGATTTGATTTAGAGAAGTTTATAAGTGACAAAGTAACCGGTCGCAAGCAGAGCCTGCTGGCCGCTGACTTTGAGAAATACGATGCGGAGCTACATGCACGCATTGATGGCAAACGCGTACTTGTGATTGGCGGTGCCGGATCTATCGGTTCGCACTATATTAAGGCAATACTGCGTTACAAGGTTGCAGCCCTGTATGTAGTGGATACCAATGAAAATGGGCTGACGGAGCTGGTGCGCGATCTGCGCAGTGATGGCACCTATAATATACCCTTGGAGTTTGTGACCTATCCGGTAAACTTTGGTGATCCGGTCTTCAGCAAGCTCTTTAAGACGCATGGTCCGTTCGAGATTGTGGCTAACTTTGCCGCCCATAAGCATGTTCGCAGTGAAAAGGATGTATTTTCTATTGAAGCTATGATTGAAAATAATCTGTTGCGCGCCCGCGGCTTGCTTGAGCTCCTTTGCAAAAACCCACCGGAACATTTTTTCTGTGTCTCAACTGATAAGGCGGCCAACCCGGTTAATATTATGGGGGCCAGTAAGAAACTGATGGAAGAGCTGATTATGGCTTACTCCGATAGGCTCCCCATAAAAACCGCCCGCTTTGCCAATGTGGCATTTTCGAATGGCAGCCTGCCTGTTGGCTTTCTTGATCGGATAGCCAAGCGTCAGCCCTGGTCATGTCCCTTAGGGATCAGGCGCTTCTTTGTATCCCCCATTGAGGCCGGCGAACTTTGTCTGATGGCATCGATTATGGGAGAGAGCGGTGACATTATTTTTCCCAAACTGGATGAAGATCGCGATATGATTCCATTTGACCGTGTGGCTAAAGATCTGCTAACTGCGCTGGGAATGGAGATCGATGTCTGCTCCTCCGAAGCTGAAGCACGCGAAAAGATGAGGTTATTGCAACCACACAGTGGTTGCAATGACGAGGGTAAAATTTATGAAAAACCTTCAACCTTCAACCTTCAACCTTCAACCTTAGTAAAGTGGCCCGTTTTCTTTTTTGAATCTGATACCAGCGGAGAGAAGAGCTTTGAGGAATTCTATGTCCCGGGTGAGGAGCTTGATCAGCAGAAATTTGTTAACCTTGGGGTGGTTAAGAATTCAAAGAAACGTCCTATGCATGAAATTGACGAAATCTTTGACAACTTGCACAAGCTCTTTGATTCCGAAAGCATCACAAAAGCCGATGTGGTTGATGCACTGAAAGATTATCTGCCGAACTTTGCCCATATTGAGACCGGCAAAGGACTCGATCAGAAGATGTAGGCTAAAAAAGCTTTGCTTTTTTAGGAAAACGCACTTCGTGCGTTGGGAGAGAGGGTAGGGGAGTGTAAGAAGTTCTAGAGTTTTAAAATTATGGTGCGCTTTGCTGTTTTTTCAACCGCTTTAACCGCTTCAACCCCTTTAACGTTTTTAACTTTTAACCATTTTAACTTATTCAAAACGCGGAGTGCTTTTAGTATGTCTGGAATAGTTGATGTTGTTATTGATGACCGTGAACCGGCAGGGTTTGTTCAATTGTTTATGGATTCCGGGGCGAAGTCGGTAAAGGTTGAACGGTTGTCGGTCGGTGATTTTGTCGTTAATCAACATTGGGTGTTTGAACGTAAGACGATCTCTGATTTATGTGCCTCTTTGATTGATGGCAGGCTATTTTCTCAGGCGGCAAAGATGTCGAAGTTAGCTGGTCATCCTGTGATAATTTTGGAGGGATCGTCAAAGGATGCGGATAAGAGTCATGTTTCCCGTGAATCTGTCCAAGGTGCTTTGATTACACTTAGTGTTTTCTTCAGTATACCGGTGCTTCGTGCTTTGGATTCTGAGGAGATTGTCCGGCTGATTGACTATACGGTTGCGCAAGCGGGACGTTTTCAGAAGAGTTCCGTTCTCAGACATGGATATCGTCCGAAAAGACGGAAGGCACGCCAGCTATATGTTCTTCAGGGATTGCCCGGCATTGGTCGCGGAAGAGCAGAAAAACTTCTGGAGACATTTGGAAGCATTGAAGAGGTTGTAACTGCGGATGAGGATGAGTTGGCGGATATTGATGGTATTGGAAAGACAACGGCAAAGAGGATCAGGGATATTCTGAGCTAAAAAAGCTTCGCTTTTTTAGGAAAACGCACTTCGTGCGTTGGAGGAGTGGGAGGGTAAGAAGTCCTAAAGTGCGAGTGTTTTAAAGTTATGGTGTGCTTTGCTGTTTTTTCAACGAATTCAACCCTTTCAACCCTTCAACCCTTTAACGTATTCAAAACACGAAGTGTTTTCTTCTAAAAGCGCGGAGCGGTTTTAGTTTGTAACGACTTATTGGCAGAAATTAGCGAAATAAGTGGTTACAATGGCGGTTTTTATATGATAAAGTGGTTACATTATGCCTGGTAAACCATTCCAATCTGTTTTAGCTGCTTATGAGGACGAAATCAGGGAGTTTCGTCGTCAGGGAGTTAGCTTCAGGCGGATAGCGGATAAATTGAATGAGCGCTATGGGATGACTCTCACTCATAACGCCGTTTTTTCCTATTTGAAACGGAGAGGAGGGGAAGGACCTTCTGTTACGTTGTTCTTTGATGGTTTGGATGGTGATATACGCGAATCCCTTTTGAAACAGGTTTGTGCTGTCTGGACACATGATTCGACAGGTATAGAGGGAAATACCCTTACACTTGGAGAAACCTTGAAGGTTCTTGAGCTTGGCCTGACCATAAACGGGAAGCCTTTACGTGACCATCAGCAAGTTTACGGACATGCAAGCGCAGTTGAACTGGTATATGAGCAGGTTGAAAAGGGAGGTATAACGGAACAGGGAATATTTGATCTGCATAAAGCAGTTATGCAACCGGTTGTAGCAGATATCATGAATCCAGTTGGCGCATGGAAGAGAGATTTTAACGGTACTACCGGTGTTGTTGGGTCATTGGTTAAATACATGCAGTACGCAGCTCCGGCAGATACACCTGCTTTGATGAAGCGTTGGTTGAAGGATTTTAACCAGCAGATTGAAAGCGCCAACGATCTTGATTCTGTTGTTGATGCGTATATTTGGGGGCATATATCATTTGTCAGGATTCATCCTTTTTTTGATGGTAACGGACGTGTTGCACGCTTAATAACTAACATCCCGGTGCTGTTGGGAGGTCAACCTCCAATTGTCTTGCCAATGGCTGTCCGAGAAAAATATATCTCCCTGCTTTGGGAGTATCAGAACGCAGTTGGTGATATTACTCGCGAGAGCGAATTGCTTCCAAAGCATAGTTTGCTGGATGAATTTAAAGAGCTGGTTATGGATGGGTGGAATGAAACACTTTCACTTGTGAAGGATGCACGGGAACGTCAGCGTCAAAGAGTTAAAGAAACTGCGTTTTTTTAGAAAAACGCGTTGCACGCGTTGAGTGGAGTGAGATAGTTCTGAAATGCGATAGGTTTCGATGACCCACGAAAGACTCGGAAGAGTCGCAGGGAAGAGCCTTTGCTACGAATGGAGAGTTATAAATTCATGGGTGTGCTTTGCTGGTGTTGTCAACGAATTAAACGAATTTAACCATTTAACCTATTCAACCCCTTCAACCATTTAACCTATTCAACCCCTTCAACCATTTCAACCTATTCAAAACACGGAGTGTTTTCTCCTAAAAGTGCGGAGCAGTTTCAGTATGTACAAATTTATCAAACGTTTAATGGATATTGCTTTGTCAGGATTGGCAATGCTTGTTTTATCACCTTTACTGATTCCGGTCTGCATCGGTCTGCTTCTGACCGGGGAGCACTATGTCTTTTATTTCCAGGAGCGGATCGGCTTTAAGAATAATAAATTTGATATATGGAAGTTTGCCACCATGCTCAAAGCCAGCCCCGATCTTAAGGGGGGCCTGCATACAACCCGTCGCGATCCTCGTGTTCTTCCTATGGGCCATTTTTTGCGCATCACAAAACTTAATGAACTGCCGCAGCTGATCAATATTTTTAAAGGTGATATGTCGATTGTCGGTCCGCGTCCTTTGGTTGATAAAACATTTGATCCCTATCCCGAGCATGTTAAAGAGCTTATTTATAACGTGAAACCTGGCCTGACCGGCATTGGCTCAATTGTTTTCCGGGATGAGGAGAGCCTGCTCTCAGAAACGAATATGGATATGTCTGAGTTCTACGATAAATATATTGCGCCAGCTAAGGGTGAACTGGAAATCTGGTATCAGAACCATCTCTCACTCTGGACTGATATCATGATCATCTTTATGACTGCCTGGGTGATTGTTTGCCCTAAGAGTAATTTACTGCATAAGATATTCAAGGACCTACCTGAAGTTGATGTGCCTGGGCTGTGAGATTGCAACCACTGAGTGGTTGCAATGGAGAGGGTAAAAGGGGATTGAGACCACTAAGTGGTCTCAATGGAGAGGGTAAAAGGGGCGCGGGTAAAAAGGAAGAGGGACATTCGGTGTGTGCAGAGGCGTGGTTTTTTACACTCGTCTTTGCAACCACTGAGTGGTTGCAAAATGGGTAATAGAAAACAAAAGGGCTATGACTACAACCGGGCCGGCGTGGCAATGGTTACGCTCAAGGCGCGTAAGGGCATGTGGCTATGCCGAATCACGCAGGAGGCATTTGCGCTGACCGATGTGGGGCGCATTGTGCAAAGGGAGCTGGGTGGAATTCATGGCTTTTATGAGCAGGTGAAGATCGGGCAATATCAGATCATGCCTGACCACCTTCATGTAATGGTGCATGTGGTGGCCAATCTGCCTGAGGGTGTGACGTTGCAGCGGGTGATCCGGGGCTTTAAGATCGGGGTCGACCGGGCATGTCGGGAGCAGTTTGGAAAAGAGAGCTTTCATGTTTTTGAGAAGGGCATGAATGACAGCCTTGTTTTCGGGCGGGAGCATCTTGAGCGCGAGGTGGCCTATATTCGCGACAATGTGCGGCGATACCGGCTGCTTAAGGCGAATCCGGAGCTGTTTCGCAGGCCGAAGCCGGTCCTGACATTGACCGATGGTTCCCGGTTGTTTGGTTTTGGAAATTTGTTTTTGCTGGAGCATCCGCGCCGGGTGTCTGTCCAGATTTCAAGACGAGCCACTGAGCTGGATTGGAACAGGTTGCATGAGGAGCTGGGGTTTTATCTGGAGCAGGGTTATGTTTTTGTTTCGCCGTTTATCTCTTCTTTTGAAAAGCGGATATTGCACGCTGTGGTGGCGCAGGGCGGACGGGCGATCCGGTTGACGCATGTTTGTTTTGGCGAGCGTTATAAGCCCATGGGCGAACTGTTCGATCTCTGTTGTGCCGGGCGGTTGCTGGAAATTTCGGTCGCAGGTGAGTTTGAGCGCTATACGCGGCTTGATCGGGCGGCGTGCTTGCGTTTAAATGAGGTGACAAGAGAGATTGCGACCACGGAGTGGTTGCAAGGGAGAGGGTAAAAAGATAGAGGGTAAAAGGGGAGTGCTTTTTTACACTCGGGTTTGCACCCACTCCGTGGTTGCAAAATGGAGAGGGTAAAAAGATAGAGGGTAAAAGGGGAGTGCTTTTTTACACTCGGGTTTGCACCCACTCTGTGGTTGCAAAATGGAGAGGGTGAAAAGGGAATATGGAAGATCGAATTAAAATGCTACCCGGTGGGCAGCTCCGGTTTGTTGAGGGAACCGGCAGTTCAAAACAGAGTGTGGAGATCGCTACTCGGTTTGCTAAAGATTGGATTGTCGGTTTGATGAGCCTTTCGGCTCAGAAGTATAAGTTCGAGGGTGAGTTGACGCTGAAGTATTGGCAGCGTTTCGGAGATGAGGTTCTTCTTGGGGTGTGTCAAATTTCTGAGGGGGCAGAGGATGTGTCCATTCGTCCACTATCGGAATCTTTTTTAGCGGATATGATTTTGTCGGCACCTCCTATGGAGGGCGGTGAGTATATTTCTCTTCAAGTTCTGAGTAGTCTGTCGATTGCGTTATGTGCAACCTGTGAAAAGTTGATGGTTGAAGTAGGAGGGGTTTCAGCATTTTTGCATAAATATGCCTCGAAGTGGCATCAGGTCGGGAGGGTGTGTTTTCATCTGGCTGAGAATAAAGCTGATGAAGCACGCCCTTTTGCTTTTATGGCGACATATTCAACCGGATTCAGCGAGGATGGCAAGGTCAAACATGTGAGGCTGCGACAGGCCTTGAACCAATACGCTGGTCAGCGTAATAAGCCGGCTTTGATAAAATTGCTTTCGCCTGTGGAACAGGCCGCTTCGAAATTGGCGTGGGTTCAGGGGCTGGTTGAGAGCGGCAGGGTTTATAGAGCATCGGCTATGCGGACTTCAGATGCGTTTAGGTTCCTGAAGGACATACCGCAGTTGGAAGAGTCTGGGTTGACGGTTAAGATTCCGAACTGGTGGAAGAAACGATCGAAACCGAGGGTCAGCGTCACGGTTGGCAGTAATAAAACGAGTGTTGTCGGAAAGAAAGCTCTGCTGGATTTTAATGTCGGGGTGGCGCTCGGCGGCGAGATGCTCTCGGAGGAGGATCTTAAAGCAATTCTCGCAGGAGAAGATGGATTGGTGAGTATTAAGGGGCAGTGGGTTGAAGTTGATAAGCAGAAGTTGCAGGAAGCGCTGGATCATTGGCAAAAACTGCGCGAGCAAGTTGGGGATGATGGCGTATCGTTTGTCAAAGGGATGCGGATGCTGGCAGGGGTTTCGCTTAATCCAAATGATGACACTGTAATGGATGAGGATGTCGCCGAGTGGATGGATGTAAAGGCCGGTGAGCAACTGCGTGAGACTCTAGAACAATTACGTGACCCTACGCGAATTGAGTCGGTCAACAAGGATGATGGTTTGAAAGCCACGTTGCGCCACTATCAGAAGGATGGCGTCGAGTGGCTGCGCTTTTTAAGCGAGCTGGGTTTGGGGGCGTGTCTGGCGGATGACATGGGGCTGGGCAAAACGATTCAGGTGTTGTCGCTGCTTCTATATTTCCAATCGAGGTCTGGCGCAAAACAACCATCGTTGTTGGTAGTTCCAGCTTCGTTAATGAAAAACTGGAGTTTGGAGGCGCAGCGTTTTACTCCCTCTTTAAAGTTGGTTTTTGTTCACTCGGCTTCGTTGAGCAGCACTGAAATGGCGGTGATAGCCGGGAATCCGAAGAAGGCGTTTAAGGGGGTTGATCTGGTTGTGACGACATATTCGATGGCGCATCGTTTGGTGTGGCTCGCTGATCTGAATTGGCGGTTGCTGGTTTTAGATGAGGCGCAGGCAATTAAGAACCCGTCAACACGCCAGACACGAGCTGTAAAAAAACTAGCGGCTGAGTCCAGGATCGCATTGACCGGTACCCCGATCGAGAATAGACTGGGAGATTTATGGTCGCTCTTTGATTTTCTGAATCCAGGATTACTGGGTTCAGCGAAAGCCTTTAAAGGATTTGTCAAAAACATGCAAACCGGTGGTGCGGATCAGTTTGTAGCATTACAGAAGTTGGTGCGCCCATATATCTTACGACGGTTAAAGACGGATAAAACTATTATCAGCGATCTGCCTGACAAGGTTGAGAGTGCGTGTTACTGTTCGTTGAGTAAGGCGCAGGTCAAGGTGTATAGTCAGGTTGTTGGAAGGCTTGAGGATGCTCTGGAGAGCGCGAGCGGAATTGAGCGGCGTGGGATCGTTTTGCAGTCGTTGATGCGATTGAAGCAGGTCTGCAATCATCCGAGTCAGCTTAGCGGTGACGGTGAATACAAGCCAATGGCCAGCGGAAAATTTTTGCGGTTGGGCGAAATTTGCGAGGAGATTGCTTCGCGTCAGGATAAGGTGCTGATTTTCACCCAATTCAGGGAGATTATCGCTCCGCTGGAAAGATATTTGGCCGAAGTTTTTGGAAGAGGTGGGATTGTGCTGCATGGCGGCACGGCGGTAAAGAAGCGCCAGAAGCTGGTGGATGAGTTTCAGAGGAATGATGGTCCGCCATTTTTCATTCTCTCGCTAAAGGCAGGCGGCACCGGGTTGAATTTAACGGCGGCATCGCATGTGATCCATTTTGATCGCTGGTGGAATCCGGCGGTTGAGAATCAGGCGACCGACCGGGCGTTTAGAATTGGACAGAAGAAGAATGTAATGGTGCATAAGTTTGTCACCAATGGAACAATTGAAGAGAAAATTGACGCATTGATCGCAGAGAAGCAGGAGATGTCGGATCAGGTTTTATCAGCAAGCGGCGAGGTTAATCTGACAGAGTTGTCGAATGATGATATCATGAAGTTTGTGGCACTGGCGTGATGGCGGGGAGATTGCAACCACAGAGTGGTTGCAATGGAGAGGGTAAAAGGGGAGATTGCAACCACAGAGTGGTCGCAATAGAGAGGGTAAAAGGGAAACGAGACACTCGGTGTATGCAGAGGCGTAGTTTTTTTACACTCGTTTTTGCAACCACTCTGTGGTTGCAAAATGATGAGGGTTTATTATGAGTTATGAACAATGGCCGGCTTATGTGTCGGTGGCTGAAAAAAGAGCGAATGCTAAGCGGCGGATAAAGAAGCTTTCCAGGAAGATCAAGGATGTCAAACCGGTTGAGATTGAGGGACGCACGATCACCAAAACTTTTTGGGGTAAGGCGTGGTGTACGCATCTGGAGAAATTTTCGGATTATTCAAATCGGCTTCCTCGCGGCAAGAGCTACGCACGTCATGGCTCAATTTTTCATCTGGAGATCTGTGAGGGTGTGATTACCGCGAAAGTCAGCGGTTCTTCGATGTATGATGTGAAGATAAAGATCTCTCCGTTGAAGAAAAAATTATGGAAAGAGATTAAAAGCAGTTGTACGGGTAAGATAGGCTCTTTGATTGAACTTTTGCAGGGTAAAATATCAAAAGACGTGATGAGCGTCGTGACAGACTCTGAAACTGGTTTGCTTCCACAGACCGGCGAGATTAAATTGGGTTGCAGCTGCCCTGATTGGGCTGTTATGTGCAAACATGTGGCAGCGGTGCTTTATGGGATTGGGAATCGGTTGGATTATGAGCCGGAGTTGCTTTTTGTCCTGCGAGGCGTTGATGCCTCAGAGTTGATTAGCGAGGGCTTAGCGGGTGCACAGCCGCAAGCCGGGGCTAATGTCGAAGACAATCTCTCCGACGATCAGCTTCAGGGTATGTTTGGCGATGATATTGATTTGCAGCTGGATGATGACGTGGAAAGCGTTGCCGAAAAGAGTGCAGCGTATCCCGCTAAAAGTGATAAAAAACAAGCTGAGTTGAATCTGCGGGGCAAAGATGTTATTGCTAAAAGGAAAGAGTTGGGTTTGTCAGTGGCGAAATTTGCTGAAAAGATTGGAGTGACCACGGCCACGATATATCGCTGGCAGAAGGCAAAAGGTCGGTTGAAATTGAATTTTAAGACGCAGGCGAAATGGCACGCATTGGGTTATTAAGACCACGAAGTGGTCGTAATGCCGAGGGTAAAAGGGGGAGCGGGTAGCTCGGTGGATGCGAGGCGATAGTTTTTACACTCGAATTTGCACCCACTGTGTGGTTGCAAAATGGTCGCAATGGAGAGGGTAAAAGGGAGTCACTGCGCTCCGTGAGTTGTAAGATGTGGGATATGGGACAGATGGAGGTGAAAGAGTGAAGAAAGCGAATGAAATAAAAGTATCAACCAAGTGGATGACGACTGATGCTGAGGAGCGGGCACTTAGAAAGAAAAGGGCGTTGTCAGAGATTATGAGCGTACATCCGCTTTCTAAAAGCCGTAAGGAGCTCTATCAGGATTACGAGGTGCGTCGCACAGAGGCCGATGAGTCGACCAAATATATTGTTGAGTTGCGTTCACTCGAAAAGCTAATCAATAGTTGCACCTGTCAGGACTTTCTTAAAAACGGGCTTGGCGTATGCAAGCATATTGAGCGTGTGCTGGTGTATGTTCGTCGTCCAAAGCGCGATGAGAGTAGAACATCACCTTATGCTGAGTTGTTTATGACGCGAGATCCGTATGAGCCGATGTTGATGATCGGTTCTCTGTTGCCAAAGAGGTGGCAGAATAAATTACGGAAGTTGATAGATGTTCAGGGACGATTGCGGCACTTGAATGCGGATGCTTTGGCGGCTGTGATTGATTTGTGCGGTGATTTATCGGGTGCGGAAGTTACATCTGCCAGAGTTTCTGGTGAGGTCCAAGAGTTTTTAGAAAGAGTGAGGATTAAAGAACGCCTCTCTGATTTTGAGTCGCTTTTTCGCGAGCAGATGGTCAAAAGTCAAGGTGCTTTGCCATTCTTGAAGATGCCGTTGTATCCTTATCAGATTGAAGGGGTGTTGCATCTAGCCTTCAAAGGGCGTGCGATGCTGGCTGATGAAATGGGTCTTGGTAAAACTGTTCAGGCTGTGGCCGCAGCTGCTATAATGAGCGAGGTTATGCAGGTAAAGCGGGTGCTTGTCATTTCTCCCGCGTCGTTGAAAGCTGAGTGGGAGGACCAGATCCAGACATTTACCGAATTGGAGACAGAGGTTCTTTTTGGTCTGCGTCCTGCTCGGCTGAAGCGTTATCAGGACTCAAAAGCATTTTTCATGTTGGCCAATTACGAGCAGGTTCTGCGTGATTACAATGAGATAAACACAATTTTTAAGCCGGATCTTGTGATTCTGGATGAGGCTCAGCGCATAAAAAACTGGAAGACACAAACAGCGCGTTC
>Ga0307990_1002888_pt1 | contig 13455 bp, 10 predicted proteins | sample EllFjometagen129_FD_203168 | JGI IMG/M metagenome (GOLD analysis project Ga0307990, IMG submission 203168) | Marine microbial communities from Ellis Fjord, Antarctic Ocean - #129 | ecosystem: Environmental > Aquatic > Marine > Unclassified | place: Southern Ocean | collected 2014-10-08
ATATGGCGAGGGGAGAGGTTAGCCTTGAGGCATTAATGGATTTTGAGGTTGAGGCCTGCCTTGCCTGTGTGTTTACAAAGGAAAGACAGGATTCTCTAAATGAATTTGAGGAGAGAAAGAAGTGAACTTAGTTCGCTTTGCTCACAATTGGAATGTTGAAACAATGGAACACTGGATTAATGCGTTATGGGACACCGGGACAGTAATTTATTTCATTTTTAAGATAGACACTACAGAAGTACTCCGGTATACTTCTGTCGTTAAAAACTGCATTCGAAAGGGAGGTGAGTGTCTTTGAAAGTAACGTCAAAAGCTGCCACAAAAATTTTGGTTGCGGTCGCATTTGTTTTTATAGCCGTTGTTGCTTTTCTCATTTGGGATACTCGTCAGGAAGGACACCCACCTAAAAAACAACTCCCTGTTAGACCGGTCAAGACCATGGTGCTCAAAGAGAGTTCCAAGATCATTACGAGAACTTTTCCGGGCAAGGTGCAGGCGTCCCAGCAGGTTAATCTATCCTTCAGGGTATCCGGCCCGCTTGTTCAATTCCCTGTGAAAGAAGGACAGAAGGTTCAGAAAGGTGACATCGTAGCGCGGATCGACCCGCGAGATTATGAAACAAACCTTGCCAAAGTCAAAACCGCGATCGCTGAGACACAGGCCAAGCTCGAGGCAATGAAAACAGGTGCACGGCCTGAGGATTTAAATGTTCTGGAGTCGGAAGTTTCTGCATCACGGGCGATACTTCAGGAGGCTGAGCAGCAATTTGAGCGCTACCAGCGACTCTATCAGAGAGGCCTGGTCCCCAAAGCCGATTACGACCGGTACCGGGCCAACTACGACGTTGCCAGGGCTCAGCTCAATGCGGCTATCAAGAACCTTGAGAAGGGAAAAAAGGGCGCCCGAAAAGAAGACATTGAGGCCATGGAATCCAATATCAAGGGACTCGAGATACAGCAAAAAGAGGCCCAGAACGCCCTGAACGACACCTATCTTCATGCACCCTTTTCAGGTCGTATAGCCAAGAAGTATGTGGAGAACTTTCAGGAAGTTCGCGCTCAAGAGCCGATCGTCAGCCTTCAGGATCTTTCAAGTATTGAAGTTGCCATCAATGTTCCGGAAGGGCTTGTTACCACCGCAAAGAAAAGTGATCCTATGGAGGTGGTGGCGGAATTTGCTGGTGCCCCGGGGAAGCAGCATGAATTGATCTTCAAAGAGGCGTCTACAGAGGCCGATCGCCAGACGCAGACGTATCGCGCAGTTCTGGTAATGCCGGCACCGAGGGGGATCAACATTTTTCCCGGGATGACGGCAACAGTCGTAATCAAGACGAAAAAAGTTACAGATGGCATGCCTCCCGCATTTCTCGTTCCGGTGCATGCGGTTTTTGCGGATGAGGCCAACAGGCAATACGTGTGGGTGCTGGACCGTGAAACCATGCGAGTCAAGAGACGTGAGGTTGCAGTGGGCAGGTTGACTGGGGAAAGCATTCGTGTGGTTAAAGGGCTTGCCCCGGGTGCGACAATTGTGACCGCAGGTGTGAACTACCTACACGAGGACATGAAGGTCCTGGTATTTACTGGGAAAATCGGAGATTGACTCGAGTGAATATTGCGGAATTTGCCATTCAGAAAAAAATTGTGACCCTGGTCCTCTGTTTGGTGATCATCGGGACAGGTATTGTTTCCTATGAGAACCTGGGGCGCCTGGAGGATCCCGAATTCACCATTAAGCAGGCCATAGTCACCACGGTGTATCCAGGGGCGACGCCACTGGAGGTGGCTGAGGAGGTAACCGATGAGATCGAGACTGCAATCCAGCAGCTCCCTCAATTGAAGCGCGTGGTCTCCGTTTCCAAGGCAGGGCTTTCCATTGTTACTGCGGAAATCGAGGACAAATACGACAAACGCACCCTCCCCCAGGTCTGGGATGAGCTCCGCCGTAAGGTCCGTGGTGTCGAGTCAAGGCTCCCGCCAGGGGCCCTTACACCCATGGTCAATGACGATTTTGGCGATGTATACGGCATCCTTCTGGCAGCAACCGGTGATGGTTACTCCTACGAAGAGCTCGAGAAGTATGTAAAATTCCTGAGGCGTGAATTGCTCCTGATCGAGGATGTGTCCAAAGTTGAACTCTGGGGCCTGAGGGAAGAGGCGGTATTTGTAGAGATCTCCCGTTCACGAATCGTACGGTTGGGGATAGGTTTAGATGTTATCTATTCAGTTCTCCAGGAGCAGAATGTAGTTGCCTCTGCTGGCTCTGTCAAGGTAGGCTCGGAGTATATCCGCATCCATCCCACCGGGGAATTCCGTTCTGTTCAGGACATTGCAGCTCTCCAAATTCGAGACCCCTCCTCAGACAGGATGATATATCTCAAGGACGTGGCCACCATCACCCGGGGTTATATGACACCACCATATAGGATCTTGCGGTATAATGGCAGGCCTGCCTTGTCAATAGGCATTTCCATTGTTCCGGGTGGCAATGTGGTTAAGCTCGGAGAGGCCGTGAAAAGGCGTCTTGCCGAGCTTGAGGCCCGGACCCCGGTTGGCATCGAGCTGGGTGTGATCAACTTTCAGGCTGAAAATGTCTCAAAAGCGGTGAAGGGATTTATGGTCAATCTTCTGGAGGCAACCAGCATCGTGGTGGCGGTTCTCCTGATCTTCATGGGAATGCGGAGCGGCTTCCTCATTGGGGCCATTCTGGTCCTCACTGTCCTCGGCACTATGGTTTTCATGAATATTTTTGGTATCAACCTCCAGAGAGTCTCCCTGGGCGCACTCATCATTGCCTTGGGCATGCTGGTAGACAATGCGATTGTAGTGACAGAGGGGATCCTCATCCGTGTTAAGGCGGGCATGGATCGCATTGGGGCCGCCCGTGAGGTAGTAGGGCAGACCATGATTCCCCTTCTGGGAGCTACTGCGGTCGCGGTGCTTGCATTTGCCGCCATCGGGGTTTCCGAGGATGCCACCGGTGAATACCTGGGTTCCCTGTTTCAGGTTATGCTGATCTCCCTGATGATAAGCTGGGGGCTCGCCATAACGGTCACGCCACTTTTCTGTACCCTGTTTATCAAAGGCAGGAATGCCGATTCCAGGGTCACAGGCAGGGACCCTTATCAGGGCGTTATTTTTATTACCTATCAGAAATTTATGCGTCAATGTCTGAGCATGCGATGGGTCACCATGATCGTGATGGCTGGATTTCTCGGCACTGCTATCTACGGCTTCGGCCTGTCGAAAAACAGCTTCTTTCCTGAATCCACTCGTCACCAGTTCCAGCTTCATTACTGGCTGCCTGCCGGGACCGACATTAGAAGGACGAGTCAGGATCTAGGAAAGATCGAAAGGCACCTGCTGGCCGATGAACGCGTTGTGTCTACAGCGTCCTACATCGGGGCTGGGGCCACGCGATTCATGCTAGCCTTCTCGCCCGAAACATCCATGGATAAAGGGTATGGACTGGTTCTCGTTTCGGTAAGAGATTATCGTGACATTGATCCCATAATACCAGAGCTTATGGGTTACGTAACAGAGAATTTTCCCGATGCCCAGCCCATTTTTGAGAAATTCAAGAGTATTCCCGGGGCCAGTGTCCAGGTGCGTTTCAACGGATCTGACCCGGCTGCTCTACGGCAATTGTCAAACAAGGCTAAGACAATAATGAAAGCAGATCCCAACTCTTATGCGGTACGGGACGACTGGCGCCAGAAGGTCAAGGTAATCCGACCCCAGTTCAGCGAAACCCAGGCGCGCCTGGCTGGCATTTCTCGGCCCGTGCTAAGCCGCGCACTGGAAATGGCCTTTACCGGTATTAGTGTCGGCGTTTACCGCGAAGGCGATAAACTTCTTCCCATTATCGTGAGACAGCCCGAGGAGGAACGCGTCAATGTGGACAATATTACCGATCTCCAGGTCTGGAGTTCGGTCACACGGAAAGCCGTGCCTGTAGGCCAAATTGTCTCGGGCTTTGCAACAGGCTGGGAGGACCCCCTGGTGCGAAGGCGTAACCGAAAACTCACCATCACGACGTCATGTGATCCACTACTCGGTGTGCTTGCCAGAACGGTCTTCGAACGGGTCAGGCCAAAGATTGAAGCGATTGAGCTTCTACCTGGCTACGAGATGGAATGGGGCGGTGAATATGAAAATTCCACGATGGCGCAAGAGAAGCTTTTCCGTTCCATACCGGTGGCCTTTTTGGTGATGGTATTCATCACTATTATGCTCTTTAACAACCTGCGGCAGCCCCTCATCATCTGGCTGACCGTGCCCCTGGCCATCATCGGTGTGGCAGTCGGCTTGCTGGGCCTGGATCTCCCCTTTGATTTTATGGCGCTTCTGGGTTTTATCAGCCTGGTGGGAATGTTGGTTAAAAACGCCGTTGTACTTATGGATCAGATCAACATAGAGCTCAGGCAAGGTAAGGCACCCTTGTGCGCTGTCATTGATGCGGCCGTCAGCCGTTTGCGACCTGTAACCATGACTGCTGTTACAACCATGCTGGGCATGGCCCCCCTTTTGCAGGATATTTTCTTCAGGTCAATGGCCGTGACCATCATATCCGGTTTGGGGTTTGCCACTGTGTTGACGCTGATCGTGGTGCCGGTCCTGTATGCCATATTTTTCCGGGTGCCCTATGAAGGACAGGGAAAACTTGTATCTACGAACAGGAGCTAATGAGGAGTGAAACTCTTTGCCCTTTGGTCGGGGAGTTTCTCGCCTTTGCCGTATTATCAGTCATGCCATCTTCGCAATCCGTCAAGATTTCCCCTGGTGTTATAATTTGTCTACCTCCGCAATCGTTTGCTGGCTGCGGCCAGATACATATTGTAGCGGGTGATGAACTGGGCATCCAGTGCACGAAGGTGATTTTAGGCGCAGGGGTCTCACCCATTACATCAAATAGATCCGGCAGGCTCAGGACTCTATTTTCAAATACCCAATGTATTCCTGCGGTTACAATCTTTGCATCCCTTAAACTTGAGAAACTATCTCATTTCTGGATGGAATCTAGGTATGTTAAAATCTACTATTTTCACCCCCGTATCGTATCTTCTTTCTTCCAGCACATGATCAAACGACGGATGAGACCATCTTTGTGATATTTTAGGTAAAAATAACCCAGTATACCGGAAAACACTGATCCCACTATGCAAACAATCAAATCTCCCATTGTATCTTTCAGCCCCGATTTTTGCATGTTGAATCCAAACAGCTGATCCATGGAAAATTCAAAAATCTCCCATACAGCCCCGGCAGCCATAGCCAGCGATATCGTAAACACCAAAATAAACCAAGGGTTTGCTTTGATTTTATTTGCGTAGAAGAGCATATATGACCAGACAAATCCGACAATGCCAATGACAAACCCGGAAAAATCATGAAGAAACAGGTCGAACCACCAGTATTTCACATAGAATTCACCCAGCTCGCCTAAAATAAAGTGTGCACTAATGAAGCCAGTGAGAATCAAATCCAATTCGATAGGTAAAACAAATCGCCACTGTCTGTAGAGGATCGCCGGTATCATGGACTCAATTACTGCAATAATGGCTGAGAAAATCATAAAGTAGTCACGCAATATCAGTGCATAAACCGCACCTGCTACAAGGGTGGCCTTGAGTGCGCAAGAAACAGCAACTTCCGTACGGCTTGTTTGTGGAAATGAAACTTTTTTGTTCGGATGTGCGAGCATATAGCCTTTTAAAAAACGAACAGGTGATCCATGTGTATAAGGATGTAATTCAGTATTTCAGAAAGAATACCACAACAATTCATTAGAAAGCATACAGTAAAGTGTTCAGCAACGCAACTGGCCGGAACAGGCTCGTGTTGTGCAAACCGGCCTGCTATTGGAATAGACCCCATTTGAACCGGACATCCCTGGTATTAAGAATACATTGCAATAAAGGGAAAAGCTATTTTCATAGACAGGGTGAGCATGGAGATGAGAATCTATTTTTTTAGGTGCAACTCAAGGGCATAGGCGATATAATCCAGGGCCTATTTTACTTTCTAGTAAAGACTATCTATGTAACTTCATCGAAGTCAGGATACTGGTATAAATATCCCTGATAAGCGATTCTGATAGTTTTCTCATGGCCCTGCTCATAGCCTGTGCCAGTCCCCGGGCGGTTGGCTGCTCAATGGGCTCCACAGAGCGGTAAGTTTTCTGGAAGACTACCCTTGTTGTTATTTCCTTTTGCCGTAAATCCAACAGGGTTGCAGTCAGGCTGAGGATAGCATTCCGGCCTTCCTTTTCGTCAATCTCCAGAAATTCCCCTACCTGACCTTCCAGAAGAAACCTGGTGTTCTTAGTGTCGCGGTAGGAGAAAACCGCCTTGAAAAGATCGGAGTTCCTCGCGTCACGGAGCACATAATCGGTAACCATGTCTCCGGGGTTTACTCTCCAGCGGTGGTAGTTATAGACGTTATAGTTGAATGGATTCTCCCTGTAGACCATTGATAGGCTATTAAAGGCCTGGGCCACTGAAAACCGCTCCACCGTGAACCCCTCATCAATGCGGGAAAGGTTTTTAAACATAGGGGAGGTGTATTCCAGGATATATTGCTCTACCATATCCGCCGGTTTCCCTCCCCCGATACAACCGGAGAGCAGGAGGGCAACTACCAGGATGTATATGGGTTTTATAAAAATATAAACCGAAGTCTCAAAGAGACGATGTCTTTTGTTGAAAAGGGGCTTCTTCATCATTTCACCTCGCACTGTTTATTGATCCCGCCTGGGCAGCGGTGAACTTCTGTAAATGAGGTCTGACGGGCTGGCATTGAGTCTTTCCATCAGCCTTTCAAGGGTCTCTGAGGCCTGCCGCAGGTTTTCGCTCGTGGCCCTAATCTCCAGGGCAATGACATGTGTTCTTTTACCCAAACCCTCGATAAACTCATTGGCAGTTTCCATAGTTTTAGCGAGTTTCAGGGCAGTTACCTTATCTTTTAGGCTGGTGACGAGGGCGTGTGTTTCGATAATAGTATCCTTGGCCTCAACAAGAACCTCTGCCAGCCCTCCTTGTGCGATGATTGCTTCGACGTCAATAACAGCCTTGTCCAAGTGTGTGGTTACGCTCTCAACATTGGAAAGGATCTTATTCATCTTAGGCCCTGTCAATAAGGTGTCAAAATCGAGGATTGTTTTGTCCAGGTTGGCTGCCCCGGTCTCCAGATTCGAAAGGACATTGCTGAGCTTAGGCCCGGCCAGGAAGGTATTAACCGATTTTATCATTGACGTTATCTGTCCGGATATCTCCTGAATGTCAATCGCTTCTATCTTTTCAATGATCTTATCGACTTTCGAGAAAACCTGTCTAATCTCTGAGGGGCGCGAAGGGATTATCGGGTATTCGGCGGCAAAGACTATTTCAGGAGAGAGATCAGGCTCCCCCGGGATCCTATGATCAAGTTCGATGAATTTCATGCCTGTTATGCCTACATCTTTTAATTGTGTCACGGTGGTATGTTCCAAATCGTCTCTCAGGTTAATTTTCATCACGATCTCTATCAGTTTGTTGTCAGGCGCTACCCGGATATTTTCAACCATGCCCACCTTGACACCCCGATACTTAACGATCGAATCCGCTGAGAGACCCTGGACAGATTCATCAAAGTAAGTGACATAGGCAGCACCCCTTTGGAAGTACTTGGAGGCACCCAGCCATACGATAGCGCTTGCCCCTATAAGCACACCTATGGTAACGAAGAGCCCGACCACGAATTTTGACGTCTTTTCTGCCACCCTATGTGTCCTCTTTATTCAGTTCTGCGGTATCGCTCGTAAGGAAGGTAGACACGCGTGGATCAGGGGAGTGTTCCTTAAGATCTCTCGGATCACCCTGTGCAATGATCCCGCGTTCATCCCTGTCAAGCATAATAGCTTGATCCGCCAGATATACAATGGATTCCACCTTGTGGGTTACGATCACCATGGTAGTCCCTATGCCTGCGTTGATCCCTTTTATAATGTTGTTGAGTTCGGCTGAGGTAATAGGGTCCAGTCCTGCCCATGGTTCGTCAAAAAAAAGGATTGTCGGATCCAGCGCCATGGCCCGTGCGAGACCAGCCCGCTTCTTCATACCCCCTGAAAGCTCCGAGGGGAGGTAGTGTCCATACCCGGAGAGATTTACCATGCCAAGTTTCATGCTGACGATACGCTCAATGGTTGCAGCGGAAAGATCCGTATGTTCAAGCAGGGGAAGGGCCACGTTCTCAGCAAGGTTCATAGAGCCCAAAAGCCCGCTTGACTGGAAGAGTACCCCCATTTCCCTTCTTACCTGCTTGAGTGTGGCCTCATCGGCTCCAGCAATATCAACACCATGTATCATTACCGTGCCTTTAACTGGCGTGTAAAGCCCAATCATGTGTTTCAGGAGGGTAGACTTTCCGCATCCGCTGCCACCCATAATAGCGAAGATTTCCCCCTTTAAGACCTGGAAACTCACCCCATCAAGGATCGTATGGTCTCCATACCGAGCGGTAAGACCATTAACAGCAATAACCGGGCTCTTATTAAATACTCTCAAAGCAGTAATCCTCTCGGGATACTCCAAGCTTACAAAGGTTTTTTCACCTCAAAGAAGCCCCTCACTTTATGTAGTGAAGGATTATGGCAAAGGCCGAGTCCGCAACAACAATAAAGAAGATGGCAGAGACCACCGCCGCAGTAGTTGATGCGCCAACCGCATTGGCCCCGCCCCTGGTCTGAAAACCCCGCTGGCAAGCGATCCCTGCGATAAGCATTGCAAAGACCACTGATTTTACAAGGCTTGAAACAATATCGAATACCTTTATGGTTTTGTGGATCTGCCGGACAAAGCTGAACACGGTTAGGTCCAGCCCTGCCACTCCAACAATCAGCCCACCGCCAATACCGAAGAGATCGGCGTATAACGTGAGAACCGGCACAACTACCATGGCGGCAATGACCTTGGGCACGGCCAAGAACCTGATCGGTTCAAATCCCATGGTTACAAGGGCGTCCACCTCTTCATTGACCATCATTGTCCCTATCTCTGCTGCAAATGCCGATCCTGATCGACCGGCTACCACTACTGCGGTCATTATGGGACCGAGTTCCTTGACTATGGCAACACCAACAAGGGAGGCTACAAAGATATTGCCTCCAAACTGCCTGAGTTGCAGCGAGGACATGAATGCTATAATGAGCCCGAGGAGCAGGCTAATGAGCCCCACGATGGGAAGTCCCTCTACCCCTGCCCGTTTCATATAGAACAGCACGTCACCCCATCTGACTGAACGGGGATGCATTACGCAATGAGCCAGGGCAAAGAGGAGTTCTCCCAGGAAAGTCACTATGAGGACGATATCGCTGAAAAGCGCCAGGCTTGCCACACCCACCTGTTCAAAGATGCCGGGCGTCTTACTTTTAGGCATAAGGGGCGGATCGGCAATGGTTTTGGAGTCGAGGAGATTCATTATCCCCTTGGTTTTCTTGGCCATGCGAACGAATTCAAAGGGGATTGATCGGGCATGAGTCTCGCTCTCCATTTGCAATAGTATCATTGCGCCCGCAGTATCCAGATAATCAATACCGGATAAATCTACGGTAAGTTTTGCCGGGGTCACCTCTTCTAGACCTAACCGGATTTCAGACATCGCTTCATCAATATTCTCCAGTACTATACGGCCTGAGATGAAGAGGGTGATGTCACACCCTTTCTGACCCTCCACAGTAACAGTATAATCATTTCTCTGTCTTATAGTTTTCCTCCTTGGTACCAAAAAGTAGTAATAAGACCTTCCACCGAGAACATAACCATTCACTCGGGCTGATCGAAGTAATCATCGATATTCAGTTGTTGAATTCAAGGGACAGGAATTCTTTTTCCGTTATACCCCATCTCTTGCTCACTTCTTCAACAGTATAGCCTATTACTAGGAGACCTTCCACGTGTCCGTTAAGGATAAGGGGTGACAATACAACATAGAGCTTGGTCCCATCCTGCAAAAAGAGCCGTGCCTGAATCGCTTTACGCTTCTGCAGGGCTTGGGTCACGGCACTATAGTGAGAATAATTGAGAGCCTTATATGATTCTTTAGGGTAGCTGCCTGTCAGGCTGACGCCGTTTTTATCAAGGATGCCGATTCCACAGGTCAATGGCTGTCCAGCTTTTTGAGCTTCTCGGCATGTCTTGTTAAGCAGCGCATTAATGGCGGACACATCCCCTTGTGCCACCGGCTTGATAAGCAGCGGCGCAAGTATCTTTAGGGTTTTTCGAATCTCTTTGTTAAAGGCAAGGGCACCTTTGCTCCGGGAAGGCTCATGTGAAGTGCAGGAAAATAAGACCCCTGGCAAGAGGATTAAAAAGGCCATGCCATAGTTAATATACTGTGGGTGTCTGTGAAAAAATGTGTCTTTCATCTTTGCCTTTTCCAGAGAACGATTTCAATGCATAAGGCCGCAAGGGTCTTTGGTATTAATAATGATTTTTCGCCCCACCCTGAGATCAAAATGAGAGAATTACCTTATAGTAATATACCTGAAAGGGGTTTCTTAAAGGGCTTTACTTCCCATATTTTTTAACAGTATACACAACCTGAGAGAAGAAAAAAAGGAAATAAAATGGTGTAAGCTGCTGCTTTGGCAAACAGATCAGATTTTGCCATGCCCTGTAGCAATGCTTTTACCCTCTTATCGCTATCCTGATTGTAGAGACTATCAAAAATAATCTGTTAGGGGCATGTGTGTAAATTGTGCCTATGATTACCTGCTGGCATTATCGAGCAAGCTGGACGCTACTTCCCCTGATAAGGCCAAAAGCATTTTTTAAATACCTTTTCATGGAAGTGAGGAAAATAATAATTGACTTTTGAATTGTAATTTTTTATATTTCGACTGCTTATAATCTTTTATAACCTAAAACCAGAAAGGAGAATATGGTATGAAAAAGCTCTTTATTTTTCTATGTGCAGGGGGGATCATTTTTTCTTTAACGTCACCCATTATTGCTGGAGGTATAGACAACAAGAACAACTTTAGCGCAGAGTGGATTAGAACGCTCAATAGAAACGCAGCAACTGACTCGGCAGATATAGCAGTGTACAACCCTGCTGGCGTGATGAAGATGGAAGACGGGATGTATTTAAACCTCTCTATTCAATACGCTATTAAAAACTACTCCCATACATTTGCTGGCATTGAGTACGACACTGATGAGCCTGATGCAGTACCCGGCCTGTTTAGTGTCTATAAAAAGGGCAGGTGGGCAGGCTTTGCAGCTTTTACCATACCCTGTGGCGGCGGGTCGGTGGACTATGAAAAAGGGGATGCAACAACGGTGACCCTTGGCACACAGATAATAGCAGGGTCAGGCGACCTCTTCGACACCATCATAGATCAAGCCCTTGAAGGTGAAAGCTTTTACTATGGTTTAACTGTGGGAGGGGCTTACGCAGTGAACGAGAAGCTATCGGTCTCCCTCGGCCTCCGATATATAGATGCAAGCAGAGAGTTCAAGGGCCATGCCACGCTTTCTGGCCTTGCACCTACTACGACCTTTGGAGTAGACTATGAGGAGACAGATGACGGATGGGGGGGCATTATAGGCCTTAATTATGCCCCAACTGAGGAATTAAATATAGGGCTTAGGTATGAAACCAAGACGAGCATTGATTTAAAAACCAAGTTAAAGAAAGATACCGTACCCGGTGGTCTGGTCACGGATGGTGCAGTGAGAAACAGAGACTTGCCCGCTCTATTCAGTGTCGGCGCCTCCTATACATTTACGCCTAAGGTCAGGGTTGAGGGAGGCATTACGTATTACCTCAACGATAGTGTAGACTGGGATGATAACCCCATAACAGGCGCAGATGAGACCAAGAAAGATAATGGCTACGACGCTGGTGTTACCCTTGAATATACCTTTAATTCTCAGTGGAAGGGGAGCGTAGGGTATATGTATACTGACGTCGGACTAGATCCGGATAACATGTCAGCTGAGGCCCCTGAACTGGACGCCCATACCATTGGTTTTGGGGTGGGGTATGAACCGATTTCCGATATAAATTTAAACCTTGGTGTACTAAAGGCTTTCTACGATGATGCAAAAACAACTTCAGGTATAGAATTTGAAAAAGACCTTATCATTATAGGGCTGGGCATTCAGTACAAGTTTCGGTAAATGCTCACTATTCGCAATTCCTTTTTTCTCTTTCAAGGGAGAGGGCTAGGATTGAATTTTTCAATAATGGAGTTTACCATGCGAGCAAGAAAGACTTGAGAATAGATACCTTGTGAGATTTTTGAGTAAAACCACTTAATCAAACCACATGACAAGGCCGGACCCTTTTTTTATATTAATTATCTTTGCCTTCTGTGCAGCCAGATAAAGGGTCCGGCCATACCCCTCTATTCCAACCAGGCAAAAGTCTGTATCCCTTGTCTCCCAAGTCGGTGAAAGATCTGTTCCTTCAAGTCTGTATCCAATCAGGCTGTATTTATCGTATACCTTGAAATCGGCCATGTGTTCTATAAGGGGTATATTTTTAGCTACAAGGATTTCTTCTTTTCCATCGTGGTCAATATCAGTTATTAGAGGTCTGATGTTGAAAGGTACCCTTGGTGAAAGTTCCCCTGGCGCTGCATTGCCTATTCTTATGGCATTATTTGTCCCCCCTAACCGTTTAGTGCCCTTCCATATGACATTACCCTGATCATTCCAGACTTGGAGCCTGGAATCTTCTCCCAGGCCTATCCATTCATTATTCCCGTCTTTGTCAAGATCAAATAAGGCAATAGTATAGAACTGAGCGCCTTTGAGTTTTGGTGCCTTATCAGATTGAACAAGTTTTCCCTGTTGATCATACTCCATGAAAAATAGAGGGCCCTGGAAAAATTCATCGGGCTTTGAGGACTGAAATAACAGAATAGTTTGGTTTTTTACAGGTTCTTCTATTGCTTGGACATGGCCAGATAGACGATTGATCCTTTTAAAGGCGCCTGACCACTCTAACACGGTTGTTCTGGCCCTTATGCCATAGCGGCTTACCAGATAAATCTCCGGTAGTCCATTTTTGTCTGCATCTCCTACACTGACTTTTATAAAATCCTCGCCAATGCCTGCCTTAATGCTGTCAATATTAACGAAAGAACCGCCTTTTTTTGTGTATATAAAGAGTTTTTTTCGTCCAAGCATTATTAGCTCAACGCCGTCTTTTCCGTCCAAATTACCAACGGTAAATGCCATGATTGAAAAATCAACGGGAATTTTGCCTGTTGGTTTAAATCCCCTTGCTTCCCTGGTTTCCTGAAAAAGAAGCCCACTTTCAATATCTGCGGAATCCTTTTTTTCTTTCTCTAATTCTGAGAAAATTCCCATAGGGGAGGTTTTGGAGTCATCTATAATCGGAGCAGGTGCAGCAATTTTAGGGATAGCTATCTCTTTGCCTTCTATCACTGCCCTTATTTGATATGCAATAT
>Ga0307990_1002889_pt1 | contig 13454 bp, 14 predicted proteins | sample EllFjometagen129_FD_203168 | JGI IMG/M metagenome (GOLD analysis project Ga0307990, IMG submission 203168) | Marine microbial communities from Ellis Fjord, Antarctic Ocean - #129 | ecosystem: Environmental > Aquatic > Marine > Unclassified | place: Southern Ocean | collected 2014-10-08
AAACACTTAGAAATGCTAAAAAAATGATCAATGGCTTCATTTTACCCTCCACGGCACTTTATAACTATCACTATTTATATGGGAAATCTACATAAATCATATTATTTCTTCAAGGAAGGAAGAAATAGCTTTCAGACTTCAAATCCGGTGTGAGGTTCTAGAATCGGAAGGTTAAAGAAGGTTAAAGTAAGGTTAAAAAAATATATTCGCTAAAAATCGAATTTTACGAATAATTTGGCGGAAGTACATGGGAATCGAACCCACCTGTTACAAATAATTATAATGTAATATCAGATAGTTATCAAGGGGTAACAGGTTAAGGTTAAAGGAAAGTTAAAGAAATATTTTTTTATCTCCTCTTCCTAGTGAATTATTATTTTTCCAAATACCCAACCAGTAATGGTACTTAGTATAATAATTATTATTACTCTTTCAATGTCTCAGGACAAATCATTCGGGCTAATTTCAAAAAATTCAAAGTGACTGCATTAAGATCAGCAGTATTAACATCAATATTAAATGCGCTGAATTTATTTAAAAAAGTAATAATTGCAACATCATCTTCCGGATTATAAGACATATTACAAACAAAACCGCATACTGCTCCGGTGTGTCCAAACCATGCGTCTGTCTGATTTATCCCTATTCCGTATCCCGACCAGTATGGATTCCCTTCAGTAGGAGGATTTAGAACAGGCATTTGCTGTTCATGAAGGCTGTTGCTTAATAGTTCACCGGTGACTAAGGCTTTTGACCAGATATGTAAATCCTCAAGGGTTGACAGCATTCCTCCCGCAGTCCATGCAAGCTCATAGTTAATTGCAATTGCCTGGGGAGTACCTGTCATATCGATGACTGAACCATTGGAACCATCGTAACCATGAACATAATCACCTTGAGGTTGCGGGCTTTCAGTCATAAAAGTATTTTGAAGTCCGAGTGGAATTGTAATCTTTTCCTTTATAGCTTGAGCAACAGTCATTTCAGCTGCCTGCTCGATGATTTTCCCAAGTATAAAATAGCCAATATTTGAATAGTGAAATTCTGTTCCGGGTTCAGAAAGCAACGGTTGCTCAGACGCCCATTCAATTAATTCATCTATAGTCCATTCTTTAGTTCCATTGAATATCGACATACGAACCTCGTCATCCTCATCCCATGAAACCATCCCGGATTTATGCATTGTCAATTGACGGATAGTTATTTTATCAGCATTTGGGTAATCCGGCAGGAATTTTCCCAGCTTATCATCCAATGACAGCTTTCCTTCGTCAACAAGTATAAGTATGATTGTCGCGGTGAATGTTTTGGTAATACTGCCTATTCTCATCAGTGAAGATATTTCCATAGATACATTCCCGTCTACATCAGCCATGCCACCAGCCATCTCGTAAGATTCAGTTGGTGTCCATACTCCTGCTATCCATCCGGGAGCATCCATTTCAGCCTGTGTGGCATTCATAGCTGCCTTGATTTGTGCCCACTGGTTTTCACCTGCCGGCGCCGTAGAATCAGAATCGCATGATGAAAGATAAATACATGAAAACGTAATTAATAACAGGAACAGATAGCGATTGATATTTTTTAATGAAATGAAGATTTTTGTTTTCATAACAGTAGCCTTTCTTGTTAAAGAAAAAAATATTTAATTGCTTTTTACAACATCAAATATGCATTCCGGACGAAAGCAAAGCATATTCTTTCCAAGCTTATTATTAATTAATGCAAATATAATGCTTTTAATTCTGAACTACAAAACGATTTAACCTTCTCAAATGACAAATAAAATGTTTATTTAGATTAGACACATAATAATGTTTGCTAAATAGCTAAATAGTGACATCGACTATTTTCTCAAAAAACAAAACCCCATCTCTCTTTATAAGAAACAGGCCTTTAAATGATCAAACCATAATCCCCCCTAGGGTACAGCTACTCAAAAGCACACGGTGCGTTTAAGATCAAAAATACTCTAAAACGCTAACTCCAATATGATATCTTGTCAAGGGATATTAAAGCCTTACCAATCTTATTTACAACCCAAACCCTAGCATATTCACTACTCCCAAATCTTCCCTGTATTGAGGACAGAGGTCATTTATATCCTCAGTCCCTATGTCCTGAAGAAAGAGATCAGCAAGTTCCTCAGGCGGACTTATATCAGTATCCTCTTCTTCAAATTCTCTGAAGCATCTTTTGCATCTTTTGCATGTTTTCATATTCTCACCTTTTTCATATCACATTATCCCACTTCATTCATGAGTAAATCCTGTACTTCCTTATCCTCTATACCCAAGTATCTCATTGTGATAGATGGACTGGAGTGATTAAATCTCTTGCAGATAAGCTCAAATCCTACACCATAGACAGTCCTCTGAAAGTACCCCCATGTCTTCCTGAGAGAGTGTGCTCCATAGTTCCCTTTGAGATTGATGTCTGATGTCCATTTCTTGACTTTGTTGTTCACAGCTTGAATCGTAATTGCACCCTTCCCTTTCCTGCTCTCAAATAGATAGTCCTCATCTTCTGGTTTCTTGAAATCAAGATAATGCTTTAATACTTCAAATACAGGTTTATTGATTACCAGGACATTTTCTTTCCCTGTTTTCCCTTCTTTGATTGTCAAAGAATCCCCAATTTTCATTCCACTCACATCTGAGACTTTCAGTTTGAGAAGGTCACCGCATCTCAAACCGTTATTGATCCCTATCAGGAATAGAAGCCTATCTCTCGGATTGTCAGACAGAAGCTTTAAAATTGATTTAATATCTTTCTTCGCACGAATTGGACTTACCTTCATTGTGGATCCCTTTTTAGGATGATTAGGATTTCTTATTTCTTTCATTCTCATTTGACCTCCTTGAATTTTAATAAACTCACTGAGGTGCTCCAATAATTAAAATTAGAAATCAAGAGAAGAAACAACAATGCATAATATCTGTTGTAAGGTTCTGATCTGACAAGTTTTATGATGGATTGGTGAACTTTAATTCTTCATTAAAAATTAAGATTCAGATGGTGAGAAATAAGAGAAGAAAAAAATTTGATTATTGACTACACCTACAAATAAACGCTTTATAATATATTAACAATCGACGATTTACGGTTGAAGTGTTGTTTTTTTGCTCAGCGATAATTTAGTATTGTGTCCCCGGATTTCGGATAACTCTATCCCGTAACTTCTTTAAGGACGCCTTCTACCTTTGCCCGTATTTCAGCCAGCCCTTCTTCGGTCTTCGATTCCAAGCGCAGGACCAGGACAGGCTGAATGTTTGAGGTCCGGACGATCCCCCATCCGTCTTTGACCTGCACGCGCACGACGTTGCCACCGTCGATCACCACGTTGGAAAAATAGTTGCTTTCACTATTTATCTTGTAAAAGGTGGTTAAAAATGTCTTGACTATGCACAGACTAAATGATAGCCCCCCCTAACTGTGGTACATTGATCCGTATTAGAAAAAATTATCTTTAAAAACGTTGAAAAAAGAACGATCAAAAACCGCTTTTATTCAAGCTTAGCCACAGAACAAAAATCCAGGGAGGATAAACCATGGCAAAGATGACGGACCGCATGAAGCAAGTATTTGAGAAAGTTCCCGTGGCTGTGCTGGCAACGGCAACAGGAGACGGGACTCCCAATGCGGTACCGATGGCAGCGAAAAAAATCATTGACGATGAAACCATTCTTTTATCCGATCAGTATTTTAATAAGACCCTGGCCAATATGAAGTCCAATCCCAAAGCCTCGGTGACCTTTTGGGAGAAGACTGAAGGATACCAGCTCAAAGGAACCATTATCATTGAAACCAGTGGCGAACGGTACGAAGAAACGACCAAATGGATCGAGGAACTTGGCAATGCTATAGGAATTACAATGAGATCCAAGGGCGCCGTAATTATGAAAATTGATGAAATTTATGGGGTTACTCCCGGACCGGACGCCGGAAAGTTGCTGGTTTAGAAATACTTAGTGAGATATGGGGTCAGGTCTTGTTTTTTGCCACAATGAAAAAGAAAAAATACTACAGCGACTATTTTTTAATGATTACAGAAAGAAATCTGCTACTTGTTCTTTACTCATGATTTTCTCGACTTCAGGAAGAAGGTAATAGAAACTGTAAGAATTCTCAATAACAATCCTCTCTCGTTTCAAACATCATAACCGCATGCTTTAATAATATCGAGATAGGCTTACCTGTCTTATCTCTCATCTCTGCCAATATCCGCATCTCATTGGAGGTCAACGCACTTGCTGGCCATGAATATCCTTTTCTCACTCCCTCTATTTCTACTTTTTCTTTTGACATGATGGACGCTCCCTCTCTCTGATCATAGAAGTGTCCACCCTCTCATCTGTCATTCAGAAAAGATCAATCTCTCTCTTAATAGAATTTCCCAAGATGGAAATCCCAAAATGGTAAGCCTGAAAAGTATTTTTAATACAGAAGCAATATAGATATATTTATATATACTTATTGATATATTAAAGGTTAATTTCAATATAGAAAAAGACTACAATCCTAAAGCAATCTGAACTCAGATATCACATATAATGATTTGCAATTACTGATAGAATAGTATTAAAGAAATAGCAGATATGTAATCGACTGTATAATAAGTTTTCAAAAATATTATAGGCATCTCTATTGGATACAGTATAGGGGATAGTTTGTTTTATATTTTATTATCCCCATGTCGATTTTCTGAATTGCTCGACCGACCGCGACATGTGCGTTTGAGGTGCGATTATTATTTTCACTTTGATCAGCTTTACAGAATTAGATTTCTTTTAAAGTACATGTACGACCGCCAGGTACGATCGCATCTGATGCGTTAATAGAAATGATGATTTTCTCAATATAATAAAATCCTTGACGAATATCTTCATGAGGGGTATTCTCCCTTTGTTTGAATAAGATTTCTCTATGGTAGCTTTATTACTCTGACATATCTCAAAGGGAGTGATTATGGACTGACCACTTAAAGCCCTGTTTCTCAAAATGAGAGATAGGGCTTTAATTTTTTGTGAAGTAAACGATGATTGCCGTTTTTCCTATATTATACCAACTTGGTTTTTGGTCTTTATTACCACGAAATACCCAACAGCAAAAATGGTATAGGCCTGATTCTACAACCATTTTCTCTTTGTATGTTTTGGGAATTGAAATAGGATTTCGTAAAAAGTCGGAAAATACCAAGTAGGTATATTAAATGTTGGGTGGCTGGTAATAGCTATCCTTCAATCCAAAGGAGGATTAATAATGGTTAAGAAAAATTTAGGTTTTCTTTTCTTGGCAGCATTTTTGATTTTTCTATTTCATGATGTCTCAGTTGCTGGTCCAATAAAATAAACCGTCGGTGGTCATGCCGCAACAGTGTCCGAGAAATTGCTTGATAGGGTTGTAGAATTATCGGTAGCAAAAGATTATGAAGCCTTGCAAAAACTTTTAGACTCCGGTTTGGTAATAATATTGAAAAAAGGCATCAGAACTCAAGATCGGAATGTCACGACAAGTTGTAATTAGCCTACTCGGTCATCCAACGTGGGCAGTAATCCCGGTTGATAAAGGTGACTTTGCCCTTCCAGATCCGAGGATAAAACTTGAACTCTATTGGAAGAACACACCTTGTTCACCAGTGGTAGTTCAATTCAATAGTGTCTACAAAGTGACTGGATGGGACGAAGGCAGAGCTTATTGTGGAAAAGATGCATATCTGCTGGAACCGCCCAATGAATATTCATGCGGTAAGGCAGATCGATCAAAAATTTGTAAGTGAAACCTAAAAGGCCACCCAACACAGGCAGTGCCTGTGAACAACCAGGCCCCCGGCGTTTGGACATTTTTATTATAACAGTGAAATTTAATGTATGATAAACGAGACAAATACCATGACAATTAGAGTACTTTTGGGGGTCAGCATAATTCTTATTTTTAGTATAGTGACTAACCATGCCATAGCGGCAGATAAACGAGTTTATGACAGAAAATGGGGCCTCAAATATCGGATCGCAGATGACGGTCGCATCTATGACAGTAACTGGGACCTGAAGGGCAGGATCAAGAATGAAAAGGTCTACGACAGGAATTGGAATTTAAAGTACAGGATTAAGGACAATAGAATTTACGACAGAAGCTGGAATTTAGAGAGAAGAAAATCGGGAGATAGTATCTACGACAGGCATTGGAACTTGAAGTATCGTGTGGAGGAGTGAGTTACAGGTCGAATCGAAACGTTGTTTCATTTTAGTCCCTTAATTGTAAAGTTCTTAACCATTGGAAGGTACTGTCTATGAAATTTGAACACCTACTGGACGAGTTAGTGTCAAAAAGGAGAAAGGCTCTGGATCAGGGAGGCCCGGACAAGATCCAGAAACAACACGAAAAAGGGAGATTAACGGCCAGAGAGCGGATTGATCGGCTGCTGGACGAAGACAGTCTCTTCGAATTCGGCATGCTGGCATGTTCCGACAGGCCCGGAATGGAAGAAAAAACGCCGGCAGACGGTATCGTTACAGGATTCGGCATGATCAACGGGCGCCAAATCGGTATTATCGCCAATGACTTCACGGTCCTGGCTTCGAGCAATTCGCGGGTTTATACAAAAAAGGCGAAATATATCAAAGAACAGGTTGTGGAAAAAGGATTACCGCTCGTATGGCTGGGGGAGTCCGGCGGCGGTCGCCTCCCCGATCTTCAAGGTGCCCGAGGCATAGTTACGATAGCAGGGGAAGGCGGCAGCGACCGGTGGGTTTTTTCTCAATATTCTCATAGTCGTGAAACACCCTGGATAATCGGAATCATGGGTCCGAGCAATGGCGTACCCATGTGGCAGGCTTGTTTGTCGGATTTTGTCGTACAGGTTAAAGGGAGCACGCTCTCAGTTTCCGGAGCTAGGGCGTTGCAAAAATCAATTGCCGCAACCTATACAGATGAAGACATGGGTGGCTGGAAAATCCACGCTGAACATACCGGTATAACCGATATGGTGGCTGAAAACGAAGAAGATTGTTTCAGAATTATCAAAGCATTTCTGGACTATATGCCCTCAAACAATACGGAGCTGTCACCAAGAAACTCTGTTTCCAAGGGTTCCGGCGAAGCCATGGACACTATCCTGGACATCCTGCCGGAAAAACGGACCAGGGCTTATAACATGTATAAAATAATTCGTGCTGTTGTCGATATTGATTCAATTTTCGATCTGAAGCCGTCTTTTGGAAAAACGCTTATCACCTGTCTTGCCCGGATTGACGGACATGTAGTCGGATTTATTGCAAATCAACCCCTGGTCAATGGTGGATCAATGGATATCGATGCCCTGGAAAAAATGATGAGTTTTCTGTGCTTGTGTGATTCATTTAATATCCCGCTGATTTTCCTTCACGATACCCCCGGTTTTCTTGTCGGGAGGGAAGCCGAGCTCAAAAAGGTCGGAGCAAAAGTCACCAACGCCCTCCATGCTCTGGCCCAAGTATCTGTACCGAAAATATCAATTATCATTCGGAAAAGTTATGGACAGGCAGGCGGGAATATGTGCGGGCCGGGTGTCGGGCCCGATTTTGTTGTAAGCTGGCCTACCGGGGAAGGAGGTTTTCTTGATCCTGAGGCGGCGGCAGATGTTGTATATGGTGCTTTGCCAGATGAAGAACGCCATAACCTGACCCAGGAAATGCTCAAGGATTCAAGCATGTATCCTCTGGCTCAAGAATACTTTATTCATGATGTTATCGACCCGAGACAAACCAGGAAATACATATGTAACACCCTCCGGTTAATACGAAAGTCAAAAACCAGGGGAATCGGCAAACATTTTCTGGCCAACTGGCCGACAAAATTTTAGGTTTATTCACAGAAGGGAAAACCATGGCTTTCGACAAATTCATAGAAAAGTTGCAAGGTAAGAAAGAGCAGGCGCTTTTGTTAGGAGGCCAGCACAAGATTGAATCACAACATGCAAAAGGCAGACTAACCGCCCGTGAACGGATTGACCGACTGCTTGACCCCGGGAGTTTTACCGAACTTGGAATGCTGGCCTGTTCGGATATGCCCGGGATGGAAGACAAGACTCCGGCTGACGGAATCATTGTCGGCTACGGAACCGTCAATGGGCAAAGGATTGGAATAACTGCCAGTGATTTCACCGTACTCGCAGCCACTTTGTCCCGCGTGCACGGGAAAAAAATGCATGATTTCAAGCAACTGATAAATCAATACAGTCTGCCGAACGTATTCCTGGGGGATGGTGGTGGTGGAAGGGTCCCTGACGGACAAGGGTCCATCGGAATGACAAGCTCGGCAATGATGGGGACCAGATCAATATTTCATATGTATACAAATCTGCGCCGGGCACCCATGATAACCGCAATCATGGGAAACTGTTTCGGTGTTCCCATGTGGCAGGCGTGTGCCGCCGACTTTGTCGTCCAGGTCAAAGGGAGCACCCTTTCCGTATCCGGAGCACGGGCTTTGCAAAAAATCATCGCTGCAAACTATAGCGATGAAGAAATGGGTGGCTGGCAGATTCATGCCGAACACACCGGTATAACTGACCGGACAGCCGAAGACGAAGAGGATTGTTTCAGAATTATCAGAGAATTTCTGGATTATATGCCACCCAACAATAGGGAATTACCCTCTAAAAATCCTGTTCCGGAAAATTCCGGCAGAAACATGGATAAAATCCTGGACATCCTGCCGGAAAAACGGACCCGGGCCTACAACATGTACAAAATAATCCAGAGTATTGTTGACAGTGGAACGGTTTTTGACCTCAAGCCGTTATTCGGCAAAACAATCATCACCTGTCTTGCTCGCATACATGGACGAACTGTTGGTATTATCGCCAATCAACCTATAGTCAACGGCGGTGCTATGGGAACAGACGCACTGGAAAAGATGACCGGTTTCCTGTGCCTGTGTGATTCATACAACATTCCGTTACTCTTCTTGCATGATTCTCCGGGATTTCTCGTTGGCAAGGAGGCTGAACTCAAAAAGGTGGGGGCTAAGGTAACCAATGCCATGGATGCCCTCTCACAGGTAACTGTGCCGAAAATTTCGATTATCATTCGAAAAAGTTATGGTCAAGGCATGTTCAGCATGTGCGGTCCTAGCGCCGGCCCTGATTTTGTGGTGGCCTGGCCGAGCGCTGAAATCAGTTTTCTAGACCCGGTTGTCGCTGCCGACGTTGCCTATGGATCGTTGCCAGACGAGGAATACCAGAAGTTGAAAAATCAGATGATACAAGAAGCCGGCCCGGGACCTGCAGCCGGAAGATTCTTTCTGCAAGATATAATCGATCCCCGAGAAACCCGCAATTACCTGATGAATATTCTCGATATCATCGCCGATTGTGAGGGGGGTGGTGTTGGAAAACATTTGCTGGCCAACTGGCCGAAGCAATTTTGATGTGTTGATTCTCAACAAGAGCAAACAAGAGGAGTACTTGAATAATGAGGATTGAAATAGCTGCACCGATGCCGGGTACTGTTGCTGAAATTTTAGTAGAAGCCGGCGATAAGGTTGAAATAGACGATGAACTCATTGTTATTGAGGCCATGAAAATGGAAATCCCTGTATGCTCGACAACCAAGGGAACCATATGTGATATCAGGGTAAAGCTAAAAGATAAAATCGAGACAGATCAGGTTTTGGTCGTTCTTGAATAGCGCTATGTTGGCATTGAGGATACAGGCACCTCCCCAGCATAAAAATCCATTACCATCTGAAGAACTAAACCGCTGCGCGGTGGTAGATACAGAGGACTTGCCGTTGTGGGGAAATCCTAGAATAAAGAATTATTGACAATCCCGTTCTATCTGTTATTCAGTAGCTCATGTTGTTGAGTTTTGCAACTTGTAGGGGAGAGACCCCTATTGAAACCCCATAGGAAAATCTGTTGTTCACGTAGCGGCTCCGTTCTTCATGCGTCAATCCAAAATTGAATCAATCCCGTGAATATATTTATTGGCTTTATAACAACTTCGGATTGACGCTTATTCGAAGTGTAGATATTGCCAGAATGCAGTTTTTGTTGACTGCAGGAAGGAAGCTGATAATCGATAACGCCTGCAAATCAATAAAATCTAATAGGGATAAAAAGTCGTCATTACCACTACAAGTCCTCAGTCTTTGCACTTTACACGGGCAAAACAGTTGTGCAGATCACCGCAATCGAGGTACCGGTAAATGGCCTTCTCCCAGAAGATCCTCGGGCTTCTCATAATTTACCATCAATTCTTCTATCAACTCTTCTCGAATAGCCATAATCTATAATCTCCTCTCATAGATTGCGGCCATTTACACCAAATTACGTATACACCCTTCTATTTTTTCTTCAAAAAGGTTTTTTGATTAATTATCATGACATTCCGATTAATTATCTTGATCAGACCCTATTTTGCTATCACAAAATTCTATATTGCTTTTTGTTTTATCTGTTCTTAATCATCGCCGTTTATTGAAACTCGTACAAACAAACGTGTCCATGCTGTGTATGTTATCTTGGTCCGACCCCCATTTAAGTTTTTCTCATATCGAAGGCAACTGCAGCTAAAACAGCAACCGTTCTTAAAATCACACTTTCTTTTTCTCTATTTTTTCAAGTTCCATCTTCCGGAGTTCCCTCCGAAGTGTCTTCCCAACAACACTTTTAGGGAGTTCGTCCATAAATTCGATTAATTTAGGGACTTTGTAGAGCGCAAGATTCTCTTTACAATAATTAACGACATCTTCTTCGGTGAGAGCCCCCCCCTCCTTAACAACGATAAATGCCTTTACCGTCTCACCGCGATACGGGTCCGGCACCCCCATATAGTGGACCCCAAAAAATAAGACAGTATGTTAAGGTGTGTTTCCCAAAAAAAAGGAGGCACAGAATGGGCAGGGAAAGGCAGTTGCCCAACAAATGGCAGCATAAATAACTTGGTTAAAAAAAAGTAAACCTTAGTCTAAGAGAAACTTGTCCTTGACTTGGGGTCCACTTCAAACTATCTTTTTACATTGCGTCTGATTCCCTATAGCATTTAAAGCACAATATCGATTTCAATCTGCACCTGATTTCGACCACATACGATTCAGCACTTTGGCAAGATAGACGTAATGAGGCCTGATATTTCTATTGCCGATCAGTTTTACAGAAAGGCGGTATTTTTTGAAAAGACTCATATATTTACTCGGAATTACAATGATGATTTTAATGTTTTTTGGATGCACAATTATTTCAACTATTTACACCGCCGCTGTCGATGAAAGAAATGTCAAAACGGTGTACAAGGATACTGAAATTAAAACGGTCATCGTAAAACGGTTTTATGATGATAAATCCATCAAGACATTGGATATTTCCGTGGGCTGTTACAATGGACACGTTTTTTTAATTGGTGAATATGAGAAATCGATTCAACGGACGCACGCCATTAAAATTGCTAACGGTATTGAGGGTGTAAAAAGCGTAACACAATATATATTGCCGAAAAAGAAAGACCCGGCCTGTGGAACGATAAAGAATCTTGAGATGACCGCCAATGTCAAAGCGAAACTGATCAAGGATAAAAATATTTGGTCTACCAATGTTGATGTCAAAACCATACAGTGCATTGTGGTGTTATATGGTCTCGTTGGTTCAAAAACTGAAATAAATAAAGTGATATCACATGCAAAAAGCGTTGAAGGCGTTCGCAGTGTAAAATCATTTTTGAAATCCAAATAATAGTTTAGAAAAATGCGGCAGGCATGAGCCGTGGAAATTATCGATACGATGTTGCAGCTATTCGGTTCGGGAACTTTGGCAAGAAGTGTATGTTTTTAGGTTTGCTCGGGTAACTTTGGAAATGGATACGGATCAACCTTATAAATATCATTCTGAAGTTACGGATAGATATCCACCCGGTCAACTAAAGAAGAAAAAAGGTAAAAATAAGAAAAAGTCGAAATGGTAATAGATTCATTGTGAATGTAAACCATATGCTGTTTAATACTCCATAAATGAAAGGAAGAAAGCTATGAAAAAATTGGTGATCGTCGCATTAATTTGTATTGTTGCATCGAGCGCATACGCTGAAAGCAAACCCTTTCAAGCGAGCTTGTTCCCGGATGTCGCCATCCATTCTAAAGAAACCTTTATCAAAGGCGTTTCGCTGAATATCTGGGGCCAAAACCCACAGACCGCCTTTGCATTTGGATTCGTAAATGGTTCGACGGGTAACAGTTCCGGTTTTTCCTGGGGATTGTTTAACTATGCTGAGAGTTACACCGGGGTCGAATGGGCTGCTGTGAACTATGCCAAAGAAAACTTTACGGGCTGGCAGAGCGGATTTTTCAATTATGCCGGCCGGCTCAAAGGCCTTCAACTTGGTGCTATCAACTATGCCGAGGCCGCAGAATCAGGTTTACAGATTGGCTTTATTAACATAATTAAACAAAACCAATGGTTCACCGGACTTCCGAGAGAACTGGCGAAAGGAATGGTTTTCGTCAACTGGCGTTTCTAGTAACCCATTCGAATTTGAGAACGCTGAGGATGCTTTGAATATAAAAAATACTTGCCGAATAGATAAATATGGGGAAATCATTTTAGATGAATCTTTATTATAAAGAAGTTCTTGAAAGGAAGACATCGTGAAAGTGCTTAAATTTTTATTCGTGGTTTCAATGGTTTTTCTGACTTTTTCGCCAGTAACTGCCGCTGGTGATTTTGACTGGATCAAGGATTTCAACATCAAGGCTGAAGCTGACCCCTCAGGGCTAAGGGCAAGACTTGGAGCTCGGTTTAAAATAGGGAATGCAGAAATCGATGCCGTGCTAAGCAATATTGAAAAACCTGCAGATGCTTATATAGTGTGCCGGCTTGGAGAAATGTCGAAACAGCCAACAGACTTTGTTATTAAAAAATACAAAGCCGGCAAGGGTAAGGGCTGGGGCTCTCTTGCAAAGAGTTTAGGTATAAAGCCTGGATCAAAGGAATTCCATGCCCTGAAACGCGGCCAAGATCTTTACGATAAAAAACCTAACGGTAAGGACAACGCAACACGTAAAGATAAGAAGAAAAACAAGGGTAAGAAATGAGTCAGTTTGTTTGTGCCGAGGCACTATAGCAGGTTTGTGTAACAAAAAGGATAAATTTATGTACCGATTTAAACTACGATATTCGATAAATAGGGGATAAAGGGGTCAGGGATAAAGGGGTCAAGTCTACGCTTGACTCTTGTAGCTGATTGCCAATTGTAATCTACAACGAACAACCCAATGCAAGTTTTGTTTGTTACAGAAAGAAAAGAGGAATAATAGTTGTATTGTTCCCATCATTGCGAAGGTTTGAACGGATATTGTTATGAAAAGTAGTAAATGGCTTATGATTCTGATAATCGGCGCTTTTGCACTGCTGGGTTGTGTCCCACTTTTTGTAGGCGGAGCCGTGGTTAAAGGAGGGGCATATTTTTATATTAATGGTG
>Ga0307990_1002890_pt1 | contig 13454 bp, 6 predicted proteins | sample EllFjometagen129_FD_203168 | JGI IMG/M metagenome (GOLD analysis project Ga0307990, IMG submission 203168) | Marine microbial communities from Ellis Fjord, Antarctic Ocean - #129 | ecosystem: Environmental > Aquatic > Marine > Unclassified | place: Southern Ocean | collected 2014-10-08
GCCGGGAATCAGGATCGGCCTTTTGTGCGTGATATCGATGTGCTGTAACACAGAGAAGCCTTCCGCAAATCCCATGCCGGCCGGGGCCCACCACATGTCCTGGGAATAACTGGTTTCCGATCCCCTGTTTACACTCAGAGCCCGGAAAGAGATCTGTTTCGGGTCACTCAAGTCAGTGATGTCATAGAGATTCAACCAGGCGTAATCGGTGGACTGCGTAGCCGTAACAACTGCCAGATCACCGCATCCTCCGGTTTTAATTTCGCAGCCACCGTCTTCCTGGCAATGAATGGCCCGCCAATCCGCTATTTCCTGGGAACCGGGTTCACCACAGATTCGGATGGATGGGTCGTCTACCACATAATGGAGTTGTCTGCTTCTCCAAAAATCCGGATTCGCGTAATCGCTGTCTCTGGGTTCCAGAAAAAGGTCATCAAAAACCTCAATTTCCGCGAAACCATTGTTAAATATAACGCCTGTCCCTCCCACAGCAGCCGGCTTCAGGGGGTCGGAGGCATCTATGGTTACGATAGATGGTTTATATCCTCGGTCCTTGCGAACTGCCGAGATGTGGGTCTGCCAGAGCCCACTGCTGGTTTCACTGGGTCGTTTGGTGATAAAATCAAGATCTTTCAACCCAAACGTAAAGACCATTGAATAACCCTCAGTATGAACAACGGACAGTGAATCTGCCGTAATGTCCAGGCCTGCCGCTACCTGGGCCTTGTCGAGTGTTGAAATGATGTGGGGCATAAAGGTGGAGAACGTCATGTCCTCCCCGGGGGGATCTTCATAGGGATTGCCTGCCAAGTCTTCGACACCCGTCATCACCACCTTATATGATTTGCCCAGAGATAGGGTTTGATCAGGCAGGAACACGATCACGCGATTGTTGGCCAGCAGCTCGATGTGTCCATTAATAATTTGTTGGGATTCCTCGTTTATGAGATAAATCGGGTTATCTCCCTTCAGTTGTACCGGCTCTGAAAACCTGAAGGCAATGAGCTTGCCGGGGTCGAGAATATGCGGGGGTTCGGGAGCCCATTCGGTCATCACCACAACAGGGGGATCCGTATCATCGGATACGAGAAGTTCATCTGTGATTTCAATAATATCCCCGGCACCCGTTTCCGGTATATCAATTGCCTGAACTACTTCACCGGTGTCGGCGTCCCGGACAACAACTTTCAGAGGAACGTCCGCTGGAACGGGCAGACAGTAGTAGGGATGCTCTGCAACCGCCATCACCCCCCTGACGGGCTTTCCTTCCAGAATCATAGTCACAAACTCATAGGCCGGATAATAGGTCTCATCGAATTTGATCCCCGGGATAATGACTGGGGGTAGAAAAAACGAATTGATGATATATGGCTGGACGACTACATTCCTCGTAGCAGGAGGAGCCATGGACAGGATAGCCATGCCAAGCTGCATCTGTTCATGCTCGTTCAGGTACATGGCATATCGATCGAATTTGCTTAAAACACCCGGACAGGGGGGAGATGATGTGGCCAATCGGCCGTTAATCACTTTGGCTGTATCGACAATGGAAAGGGCGGGCTTGCCAAAGGCTGTTACGATATTGGCCACAATGCCTGTGGATTCCGGTCCTGCGTTTGCAGGCAGCGGTGCGGAGGCATTGAGATATATCTCAGGCTTGACGCTGCATTCCACCTCAAAGCCTGCAACAAATGGAAAATCGGGACCGGGTGAAGTGCCGATATTTTCCTCGGTAATGCCTGCAATTCTTACGACAGCGCCGTCGGGGAAGGCTCCTGCCGGGATATCCAGGATGATGTTGTTGTCGGATTCCAATTGGCCGCCTTCAGGCCCGATGACGCCGTGGCCGGCAGAGTTCCTGAAACGCCCAAGGTTGACTTCCGTTTCATTGCCTGCAGGATCTGTTATACTGATCACCACTTCATCCATGATGTCTGCAGCGACGGTGGCGTTGAAGCTTCCGTCAGCATTAACGAGTATGGGTGTTGAAATTTTTTGTGTTTTATTGATGATGGATACCGTGTCATGGGGGCTTGCGGTCCCCTGTGTTGTCGTAACAGTAGTTTTGCCCGTGTCATCCGGGATGGTTGCGGTGATGTTCCCTGCGGGCGGCGGCGGCGGGGGTGTGGTATCAAGGGTGGTGAAACTCAGAACAAAGACGTCCTCCAAGCTGTATCCTGCGAGATCCGTTATACCAGTAAAAGCGGTGAAGGTGTATGTGGTATTTCCGGTAAGGGGGTTGGTCGGCCGGAAATCTACCTGCCTGTTGCCGGATGACAGGGTCAGTGTCCCTGGAACCGGCCCTTCAGGACCTGTGAGAATCAGATTTTCAGCAGTAACGGTTGTGACATCAAGGGGTTCTGAGAATGTGATCTTGAGGCTGGTTTCAAGGGGGACATTGGTCTGGCCGTCGGCCGGTGAAAAGGAAACCACATAGGGTGGGTTCGCCATCAGGAAGACGGCCAGTTCCACGGCCTCATCGGCCATTGAGATGAACCCGGTGCTGGATCCACTGTCCATTGTTTCCAGATCCAGGGCTGTCAGGGAAAACATGTTCGCATTAACGGCCAGGACATAGTCGCCATCCGCCCCTGAAAGCGTCACAAAAGGCATATCATCCACTGTAACCAGTGCTCCTTCAAGAGATATTCCCTGGGTGTCAAAGATTTTTCCATAAGAAAACCCAATGGCTGCGGATGTTCGGGCGAAAATATAGCGCCCCTCGGTGAGGATGCCTTTAAAAGAAGGGACATCCATTCCGGGAAGACGGGCAAGGGATATCAGGGCGTCCCCCTGGATTTCCCCCAGTCCTGTAAACACCAGGCGGGTTACACCGTCGATTTCCATCAATCTCAGAAGCAGGACTTGGTCCTGGCCCACCAGACCCGCAGGAACGGGCATAGATAAGGTGGCCGGGGTTTCCAGTTCATGACCGGAAAAAGACACGATCACACCGCCCAGAAAAGACAGTCCGGAAGGCATCTCGATTCCTATATTTTCCTCGGCCAGGGACTCGAGGGTTACCGGGATAATATCGGTGGATGCGTTTTCCGGCAGGGAAAGGGCCTCACCTGTGGGTAGTGTAACGGTTCCGCCTGCCGAGGGAACTACGTGGAGTCCTCTGTCCATATCGGTGGGGGCAAGGGCATCCACGTCGATGGTGCCCTGTTCCAGTGTCAAGGGTTCGAATGTATACGAAGGTGTGACAGGAAACCCTGCTGTAAGCTCAGGCCGGTTCAGTGAATAGAGTATGATGTCCTGGGTATATGGGGCTGATACGATTCTGTTCCCGGAATAGAAGTTGTATTCTTCGGCAATGTGAATCAGTACAGGAGCACCACTTGGGATCAGACCGGGAAGGCCGGAGACGGTCACCCCCACGTCCGAATGGACACCGGGTCGGTAGAAGATTATTTGTGGCTCCGGGCTGATTGCCGTGGTTACCGGGCCAGGGATCAGTAAAGGAGAAACGCTTCCAAGCAGTTCTCCTGCCACAGGAGCAGGCGGAGCCTGAGGGGAGACATCCGGGAGAACAAATGCAAACTGGCCGGTGGAAGAAATCTGCCCGCTGATGGTTGCGCCGTCTGCAGACATATCGGCAGTTGATATCACACGCCAGGCATGTTCCGTCTCATCCCATGCGACAAGCGTTATCCCTGAACCGGAATCAAGGCCTAATGGGTTCGGTATAGAGAGGGTCGCAGGGGTTTGCAGAGCAACAGCGTGGGGATGGATATTCGCCGCCCCGACCGGTGACCATCCTGCCGGGAGCGCACCCTGGAGGCCCTGGGGGCTGATCTGGGTCAGACGAAGCGATTCATTGTGTGTCAGTGCCCCTGCAGGGATATCCAGGCCCATATCCGCAGCAACCATCGTAGACGGATCAATGCCCGCATTTTCCAGCACCGGCACGAACCCTGCCGCAACAATAGAAAACAGCGTTTCAATGCCTGCGCCCATGGTGGCAGGTACGGTTATCTCCAGATCAGAAACGGGCGTCAGCCGGGCGTCATAGACCTCGAGACCTGCAGATTCAGACACTGTCAGACCTGCGCGTTCCACGGTGCTGTAGTCCGCCATGGTGATAGTAAGACGTCCAGTCCCGGCCTTGACGGCAAAGCTGTACTGTCCACGATCATCGGTTGTTAAGGAAAGGGCTGAGCCGTCGTCTCCCATGAAGGTGACATCTGCCCCTTCAAGGGGTCGTCCTGTTGTATCATCATAGACTTCACCCGCCACAACGCCTGTACCGGTCACTTCAATGTCCAGCCAGTCGCTGGTGGTTGTCTGGTTGCCGGAACAGTCCGTGACCACCACTTCCAGCAGGACCGCCATGCCGGCATCGATTCCCTCGGGCATGGGCACGTCAAAGGTCCCGGGGTTAGGCGCAAAATAGGTGGCCGCAAGGGTGTGGTTCACGTAGACATCGATCTGCGCCAGGCAGGTTTCGTTGGGTGTGTCCACGGTTACGGGAATGGGATCATCTTCAGCCACGGTTTCCGGGGTGGTCAGATCGGTTTCAGGCGGAAGCGTGTCTTCTTGCCCTGCATCGACGAGGCTGGTGTCAACAGGGTTGCTGTCCCCGGAGTTCCCGCTGAAGTCCACGGCCGTTGCCCTGAACTGGATCGTTCCCGATGCCCCTGCCGGGATTTGATAATTAAGGTAAGGCCGGAGGCCGGGGGTGGAGCCGACAGCCGTTCCGTCAGCAAAAAAGGTTACCGTTGAGACGCCCACAGCATCGACCACAGATGCCGTCAGGCGGATAACCTGTTCCTGTGCTGCCTGAGAAGGGGCTCTCAGTGTGACCTGAGGCGGAGTTGTATCAAATGCTGCAATGATATTGATGGTAGCGGTTGCCACGGACGTGTTACCACCTGGATCCCATGCTGTTGCAGAGAAGGTATGTATCCCGATCTCTGATGGCATGGTGATATCCATGGGTTGGGTGACAAAATCTGTGTAAGGCTCCGAATAATCGGTCCGGGAACCGGCGATTTCGATTGCTGTAATGGCATCGTTATCCGTGGCATTGGCGACAATGCTGACAATGGTACCTGGATGGGCGTGTACCGGTATATTCAGACTAATCGCAGGTGGGATCGTGTCCGGGATCGTCAGGGCATATGGCTGTGTATCAGAATCCCCTGAAGGATCTTCCACGCGGACCGAGAGGTTATAGGTGCCGATATCAGAGATGGCTGGTTTATCCCAGGATAATTGGCCGGTGTCCGGGTCGATGGTTACGGGTGCGCTTGTATCAAAGATTGAATATTGGAGCAGGTCTCCGTCCGGGTCCTGTGCCTCGATCAGAGCCCGGTATACCTGATCGACCCTGCCTTCGGGCAGGTTAGACGTGATGATAGCCGGTACCCTGTTGACATTTTCTATGGTTATCGAAATCTGTTGCTCTGCTGAAAGTTCGCCGTCACTGACAAAAAAGGTCACGTCATAATTCCCGGACTGGCCATAGGTGGGCTGCCAGGTAAAGACGGCCGTCTCAGGATCCAGTGTGCTCATCTGGGGAAGGACGGTTGCGCCGAAGGTCAGGGTGTCATCATCCGGATCACTCCCGGCCAACTGGAGTGTCAATGTCTCATTTTCAGGAATGCTCTGGTTTTCCATTAAATCGAGAACAGGCGGACGGTTGGCATCGAGCACCGTAATATTGACATCAATGGTGTCCGATAGTGTTCCGTCTGAAACGGTAAAGTTTATGGTATAATTGCCTGCCTCATGGAAATCCGGCGTCCATGTAAAGGTGGCTGTGCCGTTACCATGGTCTGAAAAAAGGGCTCCTGGTGAGGGGGTGGCAGGTTGACCATATGCCAGGGCATCACCATTCGGGTCACTGGCTGTCAGGTCAAATGTGAGGGTCTGATTTTCGATCACCTGCTGATCAGCCACCGGGGTTAAAACAGGAGATTCGGCTGTATTGTAATCCAACACGGTGATTTGCACAGGCAGTGAATCGGTCAGGTCGCCGTCAGAAACAAAGACATCCGCGGTATAGACCCCGGCCTGTTCTTCAGCGGGGGTCCATGAGAAAACCGGGATCTCCGTTCCAAAGGAGGCGCCTTCAGGGAGGTTTTCTGCATAGAATAGGAGTTCATCATCGTCCGGGTCACTGCCGCTTGCCTGAAAAGACAGTTGCTTTGTCTCGGAAATATGGCGGTCGGGTAAAGGGTCAAGCGTCGGCGGGCGATTGACATTATTAACCACGCTCTCCACGTTAATCGTATCGGAGAGCCTTGCCGGATCAGTAGCTGTGATGTTAACCAGGTACAGGCCTGCCTGGTCGTAGCCGGGTGTCCATGTAAAATCGTAGGTATTGGGATCCTGGGTGGGTAGAAAAGATGCACCGGAAGGCAGCCCGGCTGCCTCAATGGACAGGTCATCACCATTGGGATCACTCGCTGTAACCTGAAACTGGAGCAACTGTGCTTCATCGACCACTTTGGGGTCGACGGGTGTCAGGGATGGGGAGTTGTTGACATCAAATGCCGTAACAAAGATTCTGGCATAAACATTATCCGATAAAAACTCATCAGTAACCGTAAATGAGACCTGGTAGACTCCCGCATATCCGCTGGCTGGAGTCCAGGAAAAGATTTGGCTGCCAGCATCAAATGAGGCCTCTCCAGGCAGATTATGGGCTTCATATGTCAGATCATCACCATCCGGATCAAGGCCTGTCACACGAAATGTCAGGGCCTTTGTCTCTGAAATATTGCGGTCAGACACGGGATCGAGACCCGGTGGGCGATTGAGGTGCGTTACGGTGATAGTGGCATCATCAGAAGCTGAAAGCCCTTCCGGATCCGTAACCGTGAACGTCATGGGATATGCGCCTGACTGATCATAGGTTGGCGTCCATGAGAAGGTCTGATTCCCGGCGTCAAACACCGCACCTTCCGGAAGTTGTGAATGGGTGAAGGACATGGGATCATTGTCCGGGTCAATTCCTGTAACCTGAAATGAGAGCGGTTGGCCTTCCTTTACGGTTGTATCCTCGATTGGCAGTAAGGCCGGGGGATGGTTAATGTCCTTGATTATTGCCTGTGTCTGGGCTGTGTTGGAAGCCCCGTCCGGGTCGGTCACAGTCAGTGTCACCATATAGTTTCCCGGCTCGCTATAGGAATGGGCAGCGGCCTCGTCCGTTCCTGTGGCACCGTCACCGAAATTCCATTCAAAAGACAAGGTATCGTTATCCGGGTCGGTTGAACCGCTACCATCACAGCTGATTTCCTGGCCCACGATTGCGGTATATGGGCCTCCTGCATCGGCTGCAGGCGTCCTGTTGGGGACCTCCGACACAAGCAGGATAAAGGTCTGCATGTCGGTGCCGCCGTTACCGTCGGTTACCGCCACCGTGATGTTTAAGGATCCGGGCACGGGAGAAGACCATGTGATCAGCCCTGTCTCAGGATCCAGTGTCATCCCTTCCGGGCCCTGGGCCAAAAGAAATTCAAGTGTGTCATTATTCGGATCATCGGCTATGGTTTGATAGGTATACGCGACACCCTCATCAATGTCCGTCACAGGTGAAGATGTGATATGCGGCGGTAGATTTTCTGTCAGAATAGCGACCTGGATCTGGGCGGTATCCGTCCCCCCGCGTCCGTCACTTACGGTCAGCGTCACTATATAGGTATCGGGAGACGTGTAGCTGTGGATGGGAGTTACACCGGTTCCCGTGTCCCCGTCGTCGAAGTCCCATTGGTAGGTCAATGGATCGCCGTCAGGATCTGAAGAGCCAGTTGCATCGAAGGTAATCGTCAAAGGTGCTGCACCACTCTGGGGCAAGGCTGAACAGACAGCCACCGGATTGCGGTTTTTTTTTCCACAAGAACAGTCCGGATGATCATGATGATGATCATCACCACAACTATAGCATAGAAACACCAAAAATGAGGCCAGCAGATATATTAAAATACGGGGACGCAGCATCATATTTCTCCTCACCGACAAAAAATATCAGGATTCAGGCATTTTACTGTCATTTTAATATTGCAGATAGGCGGTCACATGGCCGTCATGTTACGATGAATTTTATAATTAAACTGATTTGTATATTATTTCAAGCCTTTAAAATTAAGGCGGAAAGCTTGGGGCGATGACTTGCATAGAATATTACTTTGTCTCCACGATTTGATAGTTGTTCAAGTAATCCGGCCGACGCTATAATATTTATCTGGGCTAATCCCTGATTTTCCGGGGGTAAAGTGTGTGTTTGCGGGGCTTTGCCGGCCTATTTTTCACCATAGAAAATTCAAGCAATTGGCATACCAATTTTTAAATAGTTGTTTAGTTTTATATAATTTTATAACTAACAGATATAAGATTTAAATGCAATAATATTTAGAATTGGGTGTGGCGGTGGATGAGTAATAATTTATATTGTTTTTATCAATAAAAACAGTGCCGCCGGCTATCTTAAGCTGATAAAGGATTTTTTACATCAAACCTTCGCCGCCGAATATATGTTTTACTATCATATCCAAAGGGTGCGGCTCTTATGAAACAAGTTAAAGTTACCGAAAATAGAGGTGTTCAGCATTACCAGCATTGATTTCATGCGACTTTCTGGAAAGATAATCGAGCTGCCGGGGGCTATCTGACATTTAGTTTTAAAAATTACTCACCACCGGGCTGCATGATGCAGTACATCCGGTAGTATTAATTTTTTACTGAACAGCAAGTCATATTTCCGTTATGGAAGGATAGCGGGAGGTAGACGACATGCTGAGAATAAAGCAACAAACGTTTTGTGGACGAGAATTTACTGGCAAAGAGATTTCATTGATCCAGGAAGTTGTTGATACTTGCGGTGGCATCAGCCGACGAGAATTAGCGCACACCGTATGTGAACTCCTGGAATGGAAACGGCCCAATGACCGGCTGAAAGCCCGAGAATGCAGCGATTTTTTGGAACTTTTGGAATCCAAGGGGGTGCTGATCCTTCCGGAGAAAAAACGAAAAGGTAAAACCGGCCCCCAAAAGATTGTCCCTGAGATGCCATTGATGCAGCCGGACAGTCGCCTCAATGGAAGCGTGGAAGAGTTCACCCCCCTTGAGATACAGCGGGTTCAAAATCGAGACCAGAGGAATCTGTTCAAGGAACTCATCGGTCGCCATCACTATCTGGGATATGCCATGCCCTATGGGGCGAGGATACAGTACCTGGTCTATGTAAACCGGACCCATCGAGAAGTGGTGGGTTGTGTTCAATTCTCAAGCCCTGCATGGCGCATGCGTGCCCGGGATGAATGGATCGGTTGGACAGAAAAAAGGCGTAAAGTTGCGTTACAACAAGTAGTGAACAACAGTCGATTTCTGGTACTGGCACGTATTCAAAATTTAGCGAGCATGATACTCTCGTGTACCCTGCGGGAATTGAGGGGCGATTGGGATCGACAATATGGCCTTAAGCCACTGCTGGTAAAAAATGCTGTTCATCGGCTCAGGGAGGGCGGAAAATGAGTCTAAACACTGCTCTTACCCTCTCTGCTGTGGAGCATCCCTATCACCATGCCACTGATCAGGGGCGCGAATACTATGATGGTATTGTCAATTTTCTTGATTCTAAGGAGAATTATTCAATGAAACTCAGCGGTTTGGAACGGGAACTTGAAAAACGTGGGCGGGAATTGATGCGCATCCTGCTTCAGGAACATCTGAACAAGCTCAGCCCGAGTTGTTGTGAACAGACAGTCTGTGGTTCCGATGGAATTGATCGGCCTAATGTGAGACCCCATGATCGAAAAATCGAAACCGTGTTTGGGACGGTATCGACAAGTCGTGCCGGATATGGAAATGAGGGCGTGGCAAGCCTTCATCCATTGGATGCTCAGCTGAATCTTCCTTTTGAGCGTTATTCCCTTGAACTTCGCCGACGTGTGGCTGAAAATGCAGCAAAGAGCTCTTTTGACGAGACCTTGGAGACCATCGAGAAAACCACGGGTGCCCATGTCCCCAAACGTCAGGTAGAAGAGCTGGCACAGCGGGCAGCCCGGGATTTTGATGCATTTTATGAAACACGGCAATACACTCCGACATGTGAAGCAACCACTGGACCGATCCTGGTGATGACCGCCGATGGCAAAGGGGTGGTGATGCATGAGCAGGATCTCAGGGAACAAACTCGGAAAGCTGCCAAAAAACGAAGACCTCAGATGGAAACTTGACTGTCCAAAGGAGAAAAGAAAAACGCCAAGCGCATGGCAACCGTAGCAGCTGTTTATACCAGACTGAAGTTTCCCATTTTTTTATTTCGGCAGGGCCGAGTCGGCGCACCGGCGGTTGACTGCCCGGAAGCGGAACAGTCTGTGGGGTAGCACGACCGAGATGTTCCTATTTAAAATTGTATTTAAATCAGGCTGTTAGACTAAACGGGCGAAATTTTGTAACCTATTGAAATAACTACAAATATTAAAACATCAATTTTGATTGCAAATCATTAATATCTAACTATTTCGGATGTTTATTGTTGATTGCGAGGCCGTGTTATGGTATGTTTATTTTGACCAAACAAAAAAACCATAACGAAGGAGGCCTCGCATGTTCATGCTACACGACATTCTCAAAAAACTCAAAAAAGAATTTGCCCATTCACGAAAAGGTGAAGAACGTGGAACATGGTTTATCTACACACTCATTGCGATCATCATTCCTTTTACTTCGTCCAAGACCTCAAATCTGCTTCGGTGCCTTAAAAGTCTTTTCGGGTTTACAGGTATTCGAAAGAAGCGATACTATACTTTCATGGCATCGCCCAAGATCCCCTGGCAACGGCTCTGGCAATGTCTATGGAAGATGATTCCCGAACCCTTGACAAATGATCGATTAATCCTGGCTCTGGATGATTACATTAATCCAAAGACAGGTAGAAAGATCTTTGGATGCGCCAAATTTTTCGACCATGCAGCCAAACAAAATCAGTCAAGATATCCTTGGGCACAAAACATTGTCGCCATTGGGCTGTTAAAAATGGTTAAAGGACGCTGGGCCTGTCTGCCCTTGAGCTATCGCTTTTATCATCTGAAGAAAATTATTGAACAACGAAAGCTGGCCCGCAGCAAGCCTGAAATCGAATTTGAGACCAAACTCGAGCAGGCTGCCAAGATGATAATTGATATTGCCGGCATGTTCAGCAAAACACGTATAATAACGATAACCGACTCATGGTTCGGCAATAACGGACTTTGGAAACCGCTTCACAAAGAATTGGGTCAGTGGTTTCATATGATATCCCGACTGCGCTCGAACAATAACGTTTTCGATCTGCCTGGTGCTCGTACCAAAAGTGGTCCCGGGCAACCCAAAAAATATGGTGAAAAACTTGGGAATACATCCTCACTAGCCGAGATATACAGGCATCTTGCAAAAGAATACAACGTCAATCTTTATGGCCGCGTCAGAACAATTGTAGCTTATGACCATGTCGTGATGCTCAAGACGCTCAAGTGTGCGGTCAGAGTCGTGTGGGTTTATCGCAAGACCCGGTGGGTTGCACTTTTTTCTACTGATCTGACGCTTTCTGTTCAAGAAATTGTCGAATACTACGGCGCCAGGTGGAAAATTGAAGCAACTTTCAAAGAACTTAAACGAGATATCGGCAGCGCTGACACACAGGTCAGAAACCCGAAAGCCGTCACGAACCATCTGCATTTTTGCATGATGGCAACTTCATTGGCTTGGATTTACGCAAGTCTACTTGAGAAAACGCCGAGTCGACGACACGTCGTTAAAGGTCGCAACCATTTTGCCTTTTCCGATGTTCGAAGATTGATCGTCAAAGCGGCATTGGATGGTAATTTTAGTATACTTTGCCCTGTACCACGCAAATCCGTTGTTAATTCTCTTGTAGCCGTGTTACTGCGCATCGCGGCGTGATACTTTTATAGGAAACTTCAGTATACCATAGATACTTTTAAACGTACGCCTCAAGATCTACTTCCGGGAAACAACAAAACACAAAAAGAAAAAAGCCCACGTCCGGAACAAAAGCGTGTATGGGCAAGCCTTGAGAAATCAGCCGAGCAGGTCATTGAGTCGGCCTTTTCAGAGGCATCCCATCGTGATCCCAGGCAGGAGAAGCATTGGGTTGCCCTGGTGGACGGTGAGAATCAACAACTGCGGATTCTGGGGCGTATGGCCAAAAAACAAGGGGTAGACCTTACGATCATTGTAGATATTATCCATGTCATTGAATATCTGTGGAAAGCTGGCAGAGTATTTTATCCTAAATCCGGCCCGGAACTTGAAAAATGGGTTCAGTATCGATTGCTTAAAATACTTGAAGGCAAAGCTGGGTTGATGGCAGGCGGAATGCGTAGAAGTGCCACATTTAAAAAATTCACTGACAAGCAACGTAAACCCGTGAATACTTGTGCAACTTATCTCAAGAATAAAGCACCTTACCTTAAATATCATCACGACCTTAATCTGGAATTTCCCATTGCCACCGGGGTCATTGAGGGAGCATGTCGTCATCTTGTTAAGGATCGTATGGATATAACCGGTGCCAAATGGCGGCTGATCAGTGCCGAAGCAGTGCTGCGCCTGCGTGCCCTACGAAGCAGTAGCGATTTTGAAGAATACTGGGATTTCCATGAAGCCTGTGAACACAAACGGAATCATCAGGCTCTTTATCAAAACAGTGAAGTTCCACCCACAAAGCTTCCACAATTTTCATCCAAACGAGGCCATTTTAAAGTAATCAAGTAATACTGACGGGAAATGAGGGATAGTATGACTACCAAAAACTGTTGTCAGGCATGTCGCAAAAGAGCCGCAGCCAAAGGATTTCGCATATATTTGTTGGGAAAGGATCGAATCGACCATATTGCAAGCTGGCATCAAATCCAAAATGAAGAACAATTCGGTGAGGATCTATTTTTTGCGGCATCCCGAATTCCTCAAGAGGATCTCCGCGTTGGCTTATTGGGTGACGGAGCCGACTGGCTGTGGAAACATATGGTTGCGTGTTTTCCTGAAGGTCGACCAATATTAGACTATTTCCATTGTGCAGAGCATATCCACAAGGTGGCCAATGTGCAATATAAGGCAAGAAACCACAAAAATGTCTTGAATGGGTGGAAAGTACAATGACGCGGCTTTTTTACGCCGAAGTGGACAACTTAATTTGGGGACTTCAGCGAATGAAACCTCGGGACAACCTGGCCAAAGAAGAAATTCGAAAACTTATTGGTTATTTGCGAAACAACCGTGAAAGAATCCATTACCGCGGTGATAGAATAGGCGGTTATCCTATTGGAAGCGGTGGCATTGAATCTGCGAATAAATTTATCTGCCATACACGAATGAAACGATCAGGCGCATGGTGGGTTAAGGAAACAGGAAACGAAATGCTCGGTATCCGGTGTGCGATATATAATGGAACCTATGACAAGATTTTTGATAAGTATAAAAAAAGCCAGATGTCACTATGAAAA
>Ga0307990_1002893_pt1 | contig 13443 bp, 10 predicted proteins | sample EllFjometagen129_FD_203168 | JGI IMG/M metagenome (GOLD analysis project Ga0307990, IMG submission 203168) | Marine microbial communities from Ellis Fjord, Antarctic Ocean - #129 | ecosystem: Environmental > Aquatic > Marine > Unclassified | place: Southern Ocean | collected 2014-10-08
TATAAGGTTTTAGTTCCCTTCGTCCTGGTTGTTGCCGCTTTCCTTGCGGTGGCCAACCAAGGCGCGCTGAAGTGCCAGGCGATTGCGTTTGTGATTGGCGCCACGGCCTCTGCACTGGCGGGATTTATCGGCATGAAAGTGGCGACCGCCGCCAATACGCGAACCACTCATGCGGCGCAGGGCGGATTGATTCCGGCGCTTAAGGTTGCGTTCACGGGCGGAAGCGTGATGGGCATGAGCGTGGTCGGGCTGTCCATGCTCGGGTTTTTTATTCTTCTATTTTTGGGGCGGCTGTTTTTCGGCACCTCACTGGATGCTCTCTCCGGCCAGATTCTTCCGATTGTCACGGGTTTCAGTTTGGGCGCGAGTTCGATGGCGCTGTTCGCCCGTGTGGGAGGCGGGATCTTTACCAAGGCGGCCGACGTCGGAGCGGATTTGGTCGGCAAGGTTGAAGCGGGCATTCCCGAAGACGACCACCGCAATCCGGCTACGATCGCCGACAACGTGGGCGACAACGTCGGTGACGTTGCGGGTATGGGCGCGGACCTTTTCGAATCGTACGTCGGCTCGATCATCGGAGCGATGGTGCTCGGCGTGAGCGTTGCGGGAAGCGATGCGTTTCGGATGAAGCTGGTGGTCTTGCCGCTTCTGTTGGCGGTCGCGGGTATTTTCGCCGCAATGATCGGCGTTGGATTGGTGCGCGTGAAAGAGGGACAGTCGCCGCAGTCGGCGCTGAACAAAGGCACCTTCGGCGCGGCGGGTATCGCCGCCATATTCTCTTTTCTCCTGTGTCACTTCTTTTTGGGCGGCGGCGAGAACCTGAGTGGCCTGAACGTCTTTTTCGCGTCGGTTCTCGGCATGGTGGCCGGTACGCTGATCGGAATGATCACGGAATATTATACCGGCACGGATACTAAGCCGGTGAACAAGATCGTAAAGGCCTGCGAGACCGGCGCGGCCACAACGCTGATCACGGGCATGGGCGTTGGCATGGCCTCGGCCTTCATCCCGATCATCATTATCGTGGCGGCCATCCTTTCCAGCCACGCACTAGCCGGACTTTACGGAATTGCCATTGCCGCCTTAGGCATGCTGATGACTCTGGGCGTTCAGCTGGCGGTTGATGCGTATGGCCCGATCGCGGACAACGCGGGCGGCCTTGCTGAGATGTCGGAGTTTCCGTCGGAAGTGCGTGAGATTACCGACGAGCTGGATGCGGTGGGGAACACCACCGCTGCGATCGGAAAGGGCTTTGCCATTGGTTCGGCCGCGCTCACGGCAATCATCCTGTTCTCCGCATTTCAACAGCAGGTTGGCGTGGGCATCATTAACCTGATGGACCCGAAGGTGATTGCAGGCGTTCTACTGGGCGCAGTTTTGCCCTACCTGTTTTCTTCTATGGCCATGAATGCCGTTGGTGAAGCCGCCTTTGCCATGATCAAAGAGGTTCGCCGTCAGTTCCGGGAAAAACCGGGCATCCTGACGGAGACCGAAGAGCCGGACTACACGAAGTGCGTCGACATTTCCACCTCGGCCGCGCTAAAGGGCATGGTGATCCCGGGTGTCGTAGCGGTGTTGACTCCTGTTTTGGTTGGATTTATCGGCGGGCCGACCATGCTGGCTGGAACCCTGATCGGCGTGACCGCCTCGGGGGTGGTTCTCGCCATCTTTATGTCGAACGCCGGCGGAGCCTGGGACAACGCGAAGAAAATGATCGAAGGCGGCGCGAGTCAGGGCAAAGGATCGGAAGCGCATAAGGCAGCGGTCGTTGGCGATACGGTGGGGGATCCCTTCAAGGATACAGCCGGTCCTTCATTGAATATTCTATTGAAATTAATGGCAATCATCTCTTTAGTGATTGCTCCGATGCTCAAAAAATACTGGGGATTGTAAGATGAACTACGAAAACAGACTCTACATGGTGCTCTATCCGAACGCGACGTTGATTGCCTCGCAATACAGTCCCGAATTGTTCGCCAAGCACTACACGTCGGGCTCCAGCCGCCACTATTCTGGGAAACTGGTCTTTGCCGAAGTGAATGCGGACTACCGGAACGATTATTTCGACATCGATACGTTCCTTAAAGAGTTGAAACCGCATGAAGATGGGCGGCCTAAAGCAACCAAGTTTATTGCCTCCTACCGGGTGCTTGAGCATGTTGATCTTTCGGCGATCGGTCGACTGTTTTTATCGACCGAAGAAGGCCATTGCATTGGCCTTGAACGAGGTGAACATGATTTGTCGCACGCCGAGTCCATACGAATCTATGCGGAAATTGCGCCCATGCACATGCTGGTGATGTCAAAACTAACTCCGCCGGAATTTGGAGAGCGGATCACCGCTCCCGGCCACAGCAAGGCCGCGCCCAAGCAATTCTACACCCAGCTCAACATCGATATTCCGGAATTCCTCCAAGAGTTCGAACGGAATCCGTTCAAGCCCTCTCCGGTCGCCGTGTTGCATCCCTCGACGATCCGGGACGCCTTCAACGACCTGATGTCGAATTCAAAGAAGAACAGTAAAGGCCTGGCCCTCGACAGCAATCTCGACAGCATATCCTACCGCCTACTGAAGCATGGCTTCACCTTCGCGGCGGCGGGAGAAAGCATATTCTATCCGCTTCCGAGCTCCCGCGAAATCGAGGCCAAAAACCTCAAATTCTGGCGAAACATGTAGTCACTTGAAAGCGCAGCGATAAATAATTTCCAAAGGAAATAGTGCCGAAGGCACGATTATTTTGCGTAGTTCATTATGTTGCGACATGTGCGTTTCCTGAATGAATCTCCATATTTGGTGTAGAGTTCGCAACATAATTTCATATGGCAACTTGTAGGACGCGCTTCCCGTATTCGGGAGCGTGTGTGCTCCTGCCCGTGCGTGGGACACAAGCTCTCTGAAAACAAGAGGATTGTTGCACGTCACAACATAATAAATTACGCAATATAAGAGTGGTTCAAAAACACAAGATGTCACCAAAAGTTCCAGACATTGGAAAAACACCGCGCAAAAGCTCCAAGGGTTGGAAGCATTCTTTCCAATGTTCAGAACAGCCAACTCAACAACCCGGTCTCATTGGGGAAGCTAAATAGGTTCATGACGATTTAGCCCGCCCCCTCCCCTTGACCCTATTTATTTGCCGTGCCAACTCATCATAACAAACGTAACCCCCTTATGTTAATATTGACACCGCTAACATTCTCTTGCATCATTTGTATATGAATGAGATTACAACAATTGATCAGTTTAAAATTTGGGGTGCAGAAGGCGGGAAAAAAAGCCGTCGAACACTTTCTACAGTTCAAGCTCGATCCATGGGTAAAAGATCGGTGGCAGCACGACAGTCACACATTATCCCCAAGTCAAAAGCGGCGCACGGAACCCAGGAATGGGCGTCTCATAATGTTAATATTCAACTTGGCTGCGAGCACGACTGTAAATACTGTTATGCAAAAAGCATGGGAATTCGTTTCAAACGGTGCGAATCATCCACTTGGGGATTACCTCAAATTCTACCCGATAAAGTTAATGCGTTCCCTAAAAAGTATTCGGGGAAAGTGATGTTTCCTACAACACATGACATTACGCCATTCAACATTAACGAATGCATCTCTGTACTGACGGGTTTGTGCGGGATGGGCAACGAAATATTAATTGTAACCAAGCCTACCTTTGAATGTATTCGCCGATTGTGTACAGCCCTTGCGGGCTACAGAAAAAGCATTCTTTTTCGCTTCACAATCGGATCTGTCGATGATTCCATTCTCTCTTTCTGGGAACCAAATGCTCCTCTGTTTTCCGAGAGGAAAAAGTCGCTAATATATGCGCACCAACAAGGGTTTAAAACGAGCATTTCATGTGAACCAATGTTGGACGTCAATCCGTCTTTAATCATCAATTCCGTCAGAGAATATGTAACGAATAATATTTGGTTGGGGCGCGTAAACCAACTTCCTGCTGGCATATCTCTGAACTGCCCAGAAGATGACATATCGAAAATGGCCGCCCGTGAGTTGCTAAAAAAACAGTCAGATCAATGGATCCTAGATCTTTATACTAACTGGAAGGATGACAAGCTCATCAAGTGGAAAGACTCGATAAAAAAAGTCGTTGGAATCCGCCGCCCGACAACCAAAGGTTTAGATATTTAATCAGACCACCTTTTTTCATGTGCCAAGTGACTACTTGAGTACTCGAGTACTCGAGTACTCTGATCCGGTACTGTTTGTTTTTTAGATTATGAATGTTGGACGAACTATAATTTAAGTTCCCAATTCGAACCACTCGCCCGCACTTTTCTAAACGTTTAATCGTTTCAGTGAAAACTTTTGGCTCGCACCCCCTTTTCATTGCATACATCAACCCTGAAATATTATCTGATATTTCCCCTGAACAAACCAATGCTTCAATCTCTTTCGAAACTAGTGCTTTCTTGCTTGAGGTCTTTGGGTCAAAGAAAAGAGAGTCTTCTTCGAAATCATTATTAATATTAAAATTTGATTCGCCAGCCAAGCAGTCATGCTTCCAACATGTTTTCAAAAACTTTTCCATACCCAAGGAATGACCTGTCCCAAAAATCAGGCCCCAATAATTAGATCCCTTTTTTATACTAAAATGATGAATAAAATATTCTCCCTTCACCTGTCTCCTAAAATACTCAGCAATTACCCGATGACATTCATTTGGCTTCGTATCATCAAATTTAATACTCTCTGTTTTTAAATATTTCCTAACGCACATTTGCTCTTTAAATCGCTTTATATTTGAAGAGGACACAAAGAATACAAAATCCGTTTTGGGATAGGCCGTTAGCCGGCTAAAGATAGAATCATCAATTTCCTTAAAGCCATATTGATCGAGAAGCACAAACTTTCCGGTTTTTTTATCATTCAACACTTCCTGTATGTCTGGACGATCAAAGAGAGTTTTAAAGTCATTCTGTTCGATTTTATAGGTATAAGTGCATGCTTCACAGCTATTCTCATGTCGACATTGATCAAAAAACCCAGCCACATTTTTGGACAAAGTTTCGCTCTTTCGCTTCAAGCGTTCATTGAAAATGAAATGAATGTCTTTTTTTGCCGCTTTACAATATTTACAGTCTTCTCCCCGAGCATGTTTCACCAAAACTAAAGGACTACCAGGAGTTCCCTCCGCATCGGTACCACTTCCAGCAAAAAAATCAAAAACTACAATTTTATCTACATACTTTGAATGCAAAAAAACGGGGAACCATTCTTCAAAGCAATCTCCAAATATACTCAGCTTAAGCCTCGTAGACTCATCGAACACTTCATTATTGATATTCTTGGCCATACTCTACTCCTACACAGTCAAAACACACTGGACAACGGGTACACAATTAAAATCCCGGGGAAAAGGGCCAGCCAATGAATCCTAAATTCACTCTTTTCCCGCGACCTGTTTTATTGCGAACAGCTGACACCTCTCTCCAATTATTACTCCCATCTTCAACAACTCCCTAAAAATATAAGGTTTAGTATACACGGATTCAGGACTGATTTTAAGGGAAAACTATTTATAAGATGAAAATGGTGCGATGTGCCGGATAAAGACCGGGGAAAGGCAGGAGAAAGGCCTTCAACTTTAGGCTTTAGACCTGATGTTTTTCACTTTAGACCCAAGAAAAGGTGGAGCGGCGCTCCGAGCACGCTTGAGCCCGCGCCGCGACCCTGCGACAGCTAACCCGCTCGGAGATCGGGCTCCACCCACTCAACACGACGGCCAGCCCGCCCGGTGTTCGGACAATGCGCCGTAATTACATTTCCGTTCTCGAGCTCCACATCGGCAAGAAACCGTTTATAGCGCCGGAGTAATGTTCCGTAAATGATGGGTGGGAGTTTCATCCATTAACTATAGAATGTCGGACTCGTGACCAAATTCATTTCATTGTGTTTTTTCAGCCGATTATTTTCCACCGATCGAATAAGCTTTCGAGATCAACGAACAAACAAGAGATGCCCATGAGCAAAATCATTAAAATTGACCCTTCGAATCCCGACTCGGAAATCATCCAACAGGCCTGTATGCTTTTGGAGGCGGGCGAGCTGGTTGGCGTGCCGACCGAAACCGTCTACGGCATTGCCTGCGCTCCGGAACATCTTGAAAAACTCTACTGCGCCAAAGAGCGCGACCGCGGCAAGCCGATCGCTCGGCTCGCCGCCAGCCTCGAACAAGTTGAAGCACTCGGCGCAGATTTCGGCCGCGACGGAAAAGCACTAGCTCAAAAATACTGGCCCGGCCCGCTGACCCTCGTGCTCAATACGCCCGACGGCCCGACCGGCTTCCGTGTGCCGAACCATCCAGTACCGCTCGCGCTCGCCCGCGCCGTTGGTCGCCCCATCGCACTGACCAGCGCCAACAAAAGCGGCGGCACCGATGCCACCACCGCCCAGGAGGCTTTCCAAACATTGGAAACGGCAGTACCGCTTTTTCTCGACAGTTTCCAAGCATTGGAAATTCATGACGCCGACGGCGTTAATTCCGGCGAAAAAGTTCCACGGTCTGGAAATATCCCCAGCACAGTTGTCCAATGTTTGCCTGCCCTGAGCGGAGTCGAAGGGAGAAACGAGACGAAAATTCTGCGCGAGGGGGTTATTTCCTCTGAAAATATTTCCGCGAATCTTGCGTAAGAGCAACCCCCCCATAAACTTGCGGGGATCGGATTCAGGGTGTAATGTTTTGTTTTTGTAATACTCGGGCCAAAGAAAGACACCATGAAATATTTATATGCACTTTTGCTGATCGCAGCCTTACCCGCAGTCGGCGCGGTACGACCCAATTTTCTGTTTATCCTCGTGGACGATCTGGGGTTTCGCGACCTCGGTGTGGAAGGCAGTACGTTCTACGAAACACCAAATGTGAATCGCCTTGCCCGCTCCGGCATGCGTTTTGAAGACAATTATGCCGCCTGCTCCGTTTGCAGTCCGTCGCGGGCCGCGATTATGACGGGGAAAAGCCCGGCGAGGCTCGGCATCACAGACTGGATCGGCGCAAAAACCGGAACCAACTGGAAGCGAAACGACCGAGTACTTCCATCGGAATACAACCATCATTTGCCGCCCGAAGAAACCACGATTGCTGAGACAATGCGGGATGCGGGATATAAGACCTTTTTCGCCGGCAAGTGGCATCTAGGAACAAAGGGGTATTGGCCGGAGGACAACGGCTTTGACATCAACAAGGGCGGATGGGATTCTGGAGGTCCGCGCGGCGGTTACTTTGCGCCATGGATCAACCCCAGCCTTCCAAATGGTCCGGATGGACAGAATCTGACGCTCCGACTAGCCAATGAAACTGCCCAGTTTATTGAAGAGAATAAAGACACTCCGTTTTTTGCGTATCTCTCCTTCTATGCCGTACACGGCCCAATTCAAACCACCAAAGACCTGTGGGAAAAATACCGCCAGAAAGCGGTGACACAGGATGCCGCCCTTGGAATCAAATCCCGGTTCATCATGGATCGCACACAGCCAGTCCGGCAGGTACAAGACAACCCGATTTACGGCGGACTGATCGAAACGATGGATGACGCCGTCGGAATCGTACTGTCCAAACTCAAGGAGCTCGGACTGGATGACAATACGATCGTCATCTTTACATCGGACAACGGCGGAGTCTCTTCGGGCGACTCTTATTCGACGAGCCTCTTGCCATCTCGCGGAGGAAAAGGCCGTCAGTGGGAAGGCGGTACACATGTGCCGTTGTATATCTGCGCCCCCGGCGTAGCCCAGCCCGGGTCTGTTAGTGACGCGCCCGTCATTCACATGGATCTGTATCCCACAATCCTTCAACTTGCCGGTCTACCGCTTATGCCAAAACAACATGCAGATGGAAACAGCCTACTTCCTCTCCTTAAAGGCGACACCACTCTGCCGAAACACGATCTGTTCTGGCATTATCCGCACTATGGAAATCAGGGCGGTGAGCCGTCCTCCTACATCCGGTCCGGCGACTGGAAGCTGATTCATTATTATGAAGACGGCCGCGACGAGCTCTACAATCTGGCCGATGATATTGGGGAACAAACCAATCTGGCGTCTCGGCAACCGGAGCGGGCGAAAGCCCTGCGCAAAAAACTGGACACCTGGCTCACCGAAGTGAATGCCAGAATTCCGCAGCCGGATCCCCGGTTCGATCCGGAAAAAAAACATCAACAACTGGAGAACATGCGCACGAAAAAAATGGAAGCGCTTGAAAAACAGGCCGCTAAATACCTGGATCTGAACTGGCAGCCCAATCCAACCTGGTGGGACAGTCAGCCCGCCGCCAAATAACGGCAACACAGAGCCCGCAGGTATTATTTGCCTGTGGGGGTTTTGTCTCTGTCATACAGTCGATGGCCGGCGGTAGCGCCCATCGCACGTACCTAATATTACCCCTTCAGACGAAGCAATATTTCCATCGCCTGCTGTTGCATTTCGAGAACACGGGCTTGCGAGCCTGCCTCGTTGTAGCAGCGAAATTCCGGGACATTTCCGGATGGACGCATGTGCAATACCTCTAGGGTCTCAAACGTCACGCGAAAACCGTCCGTACGGTCGACCGATTCAACGTGTCCGAACATGGGGCCAAAAGCGTCTTCAATCCCTGTCTCGTCTTCGAGCCGGGCCAAAATCTTGGCGCTCTCTTCCGTGGGGAAATCCTGGATACGGTCGCTGGCCGTGAAGCGCTGTGGCAGATCGGCCAGCAGGCCGGAGATCGTTTTGCCCTCTTTGATGGAAAGTAGAATGATGCTGAGCACCGGCAAAACCGCATCGCGGGTCGGAAGCGCTGGCAGGCTGAGCCTGCGCCCTTGTTTTTCTTTTCTTGGAACAAGAAAATCACTATTCGTCAGGAAGCCACCGTTGGCTTCGTAGCCGACAATGCCGGTGCGGTCGGAGGGAATGTGGCTACCGGTAACCATGATGGCAGGGCAATGCTGTTGCAGTCCATAAAGCGCGACGGCGGGGGAAGGAACACATCCGCAATTCACCGGCGAATAGCCCATGTCGGCGGCGGCGCGGGCGACGGCGGTCATGATGCGGCCGGTCAAAAGGCGCAGATCGCCAGCAATCGCAACGGATTCGCCGTTTCGGCTGATTTCCCCGGCTTGCTCCAAATATTAGAGAAACCCCTTGGTGTAGGTGTAGCAAACCGAATCGGTCATTACATCGGCCAGCCCGCGGGCACCGCTGGTTCCGAATTTCACGCCACTGCTCTGCATCAAATCATGAATGATAAATTCCATGCTGTTTCTCCTGTAAAAATCGTGCGCATTGAACACCATTCAGGTTTGGAAAACAACCCCGGTTTGGTAGTCTATATGCTTATGAAAAAACTGATTTTTGTCTGCACAGGGAATACGTGCCGCAGCCCGATGGCGGAGGGGTTGCTGAGAGCCATGCTGCCCGACGACTGCGGCTGGGAAATCAGCTCGGCGGGAGTCTGCGCGGCGAATGGTTGGCCCGCCAGTGACCACTCGGTGGACGCCCTGCGCGAGAAAGAAATCGACATTTCCGGCCTGACCTCCACAACCCTGACGCCAGCGCTAATTGACGAGGCCGATCTGCTGGTGACGATGACCCATGGCCACCGGCAGGCAATTCTGGCGGTCGCGCCGGAAAGCGAATGCAAAGTTTTCTTGCTAAAATCGTTCGGAGTCGCAAAATGCGCGGCTGATATTGACGACCCGGTCGGGGGAACGCTGGATATTTACCGTCGCGTGCGCGATGAAATCGAAGCGGCTTTGCCCGACCTGATTCTTTATATAATGCAAAAAAGGACCGAATCATGAAAATCGCAATTGGTGCCGATCACGGCGGCTTCGAACTGAAAGCAAAATTTATTACTGCCCTACAGATCAAAGGGTTTGAGATTGAAGACTGCGGCACAAACAGCGCCGAGCCGTGTGATTATCCGGATTACGGTGCCGAGGTGGCCCGCCGTGTATCGCAGGCCGAAGCCGACAGGGGCATCCTGATCTGCAACACCGGCATCGGCATGGGCATTACCGCCAACAAATTCCCGCGCGTGCGTGCCGCCGTCTGCTGCAACGCCGAAATGGCAAGCCTCGCTCGCATCCACAATGCTTCAAACGTACTCTGCGTCGGTGCCAATAACACCGACGAGGCCAGCGCGCTGGAGATTCTCGATGCGTGGCTAAACAGCGAGCCGGACACCGAAGGCCGCCACGGACGCCGCGTCAATAAAATGAAGACCTACGGAAAAAGCACCAGCGATGCGATCGCCCTCTACGAAGCCGACCCAGAAATTTATAAAGTCGTCCGCGACGAAAACATCCGTCAGAAAAATAACATCGAGCTGATCGCCTCCGAAAACATTGTCAGTCAGGCCGTGCGCGAAACACAGGGCTCCCGTCTGACCAATAAATACGCCGAAGGCTACCCGTCCAAACGCTGGTACAACGGTTGCGAATGCGTCGATGAGGCCGAACGGCTCGCCATTGACCGCGCCAAGGAGCTCTTCGGCGCCGAACATGCCAACGTCCAGCCGCACAGCGGCAGCGGTGCCAACATGGCCGTCTACTATTCCGTCCTCGAACCGGGCGACACAATCCTCGCCATGAGCCTCGCTGAAGGCGGGCACCTCACCCACGGCCACCCGATGAACTTTTCCGGACGCTTTTTCAACATCGTCCCTTACGGCGTCTGCAAAGACACCGAGCAGATCGACTACGATGAAGTCGCCCGCCTCGCCGAGGAACACAAACCGCGCATGCTGGTGGCTGGAGCCAGCGCCTATTCGCGCATTATCGATTTCCCGCGCCTTAAGAAAATCGCGGATTCGGTTGGTGCCTATTTTATGGTCGATATGGCCCACATTGCTGGCCTCGTCGCCGCAGGCTGCCACCCGAGCCCGGTTCCGCACGCCGATTTTGTAACCACCACCACCCACAAAACGCTGCGCGGCCCGCGCGGCGGCATGGTGCTGTGCAAAGAAAAGTTTGCGGCCGACCTCGACCGCCAGGTCTTCCCCGGTATTCAGGGCGGACCGCTCATGCATGTGATTGCCGCCAAAGCGGTCGCTTTCGGCGAAGCACTGACTCCGGAATTCAACGCCTACCAGCAGCAGGTGGTCAAAAACGCCGCCGCGCTCGCCGATGGCCTGCAAGGAAACGGCTTCCGCCTCGTCGCCGGCGGCACCGATAACCACCTGATCCTCGTCGATGTCGGCGCCAGTGGCTTCACCGGAAAAGATGTGGCCAACGCGCTCGACAAAGCGTCGATCACCGCGAACAAAAACGGAATCCCATTCGATAAGAAAAGTCCGTTCGTTACCTCCGGCGTCCGCCTCGGTACCCCGGCGGTTACTACGCGCGGGATGAAGGAAGAGAACATGCTGACCATCGCCGGCTTTATTAAAGCCGTGACGGAAAACATGGAAGATGAAACCAAGCTGGCGGAAATCCGCAGACAGGTCATCGCCTTCTCCAACCATTTCGAACTGCCGTAAACAAACGCTTTGCTGCTTTTTAATCTTCCAAACTCTGGAGAGGTCTATACCAAGCCCGACTTAACTTCCCGCGATTCGCAATACTCAAAGGCTTTAGAATTGACTCCTGCGGCATTTTGCGGTTTTCTTGGGTTTTTAATTCATACCAAGGAGGATCCTATGAAACTGTTCATTAAATTTGCCCTACTTGCCGTCTTGCTTTCCACCGTTTTCGGCTGCGTTACATCCGACGAGAATTTTGAAGTCCGCCTGACCCCACCGGGCGACTTCAACCCGGTCTTCATGACCTACAAAGAATTGCCGGGTGAAAAAGCCATTATGGTTGCAGTGGATCCTGGAGGACGCTGGGCGTTCGGGTTTGACCATAGCCAGAGTAGCGTTGAAGAAGCCGTTAAAATTGCAACTGAAAAATGCAACAGCGCCCGCAAAAACCACGACGTGTTCACTGAAGCAAAAGTTTTCGCGATCAACGACGAAGTGATTTACTACGATCACCTCAAATAAACCTGACCACAACATTTTGCGAAACCCGCTTCGGATTCCGGAGCGGGTTTTTTGGATACATTGACAACAAATGAGGCTTGAGCACACCGGCAAAGAGCGTCAGAATTCGACTTGAAAAGAAAAGGAGATTGGTATGAAAAAGATTCTGTCAATTGTAGGTATTGTAATTCTAGTGCTGGTTGTGGTTGTGGTTCTGTTCCTGGGTCATATTATCAAAGCGGGAATTGAAACCGCCGGGCCAAAGATCGCCGGAGTGCCCATCAGTGTGGAAAAAGTCCGCGTCAATCCGCTCACAGGTCTGGTGCATGTGAAAGCACTGATCATCGGTAATCCGGAAGGATTTAAAACCCCCAGCGCCATGGAACTCGGAGAGTTTAAGCTCAATATTGCCCTAGGGTCTCTCTTCACAGACACCATCGTCATCAAACAGATCCTGATCGACGCGCCCGAAATCACCTACGAAAAAGGGCTTCGGTCGAGCAACATCAGCACACTGATGGATAACCTAGCCCCGGAAGAAAAACCGGAAAAGGACGTTGCTGAAGAACCGAAGAAGAAAAAAAGTTCCGGCAAAAAGGTTGTGATCGAAGACTTCCAGCTCAACAACGCCAAAGTGCACGTCACCATTACCGCGCTCGGCGGCAAGAAAATGACCCTGCCTCTGCCCTCGATTCAAATGCAGGACATCGGCAAGGATACGGGCGGCACGGATGTCAAAGAGGTCATCTCGGAAGTCTTCGGCTCAATCAGTGATGCGGTAGTCAAAGCCCTTGCCTCCTCCGGTGACTTTGCTGGTGAGGCGCTGAAGGATGTCAGCGGGTTGGCCGGTGATGCCGCGAAGGATATCGGCGGTACGGTGAAAGACGTAGGTGGAGCTGCCACCGACGCGGCGAAAGATGCTGCCGGCGCCCTCAAAAAAGGAATTGGCGGCCTGTTCGGAAAAGAATAAATTCCAGCCGCTTATCGATCAACCGCTCCGGATCATTCCGGGGCGTTTTTTTTATGCGTAGCCCAGCTTCTTGAGAATCCAAAAGTTTTTGCGCCAGTCCTTTTCGACCTTTACCCAGAGCTTCACCTTAAACGGAACACCGTACATTTCGGCCAGCTCTTTCTCCGCCTGATACTGCACACTCTTGAGCAACCGGCCTTTTTCACCGATCACAATGCCCTTTTGTGAATGGCGCTCCACATAGACCTCAGCCTGAATCGTCCACTTCGCGGGAGTCTCCTCGATCTCCTCGATCCAGATCGCCAGACAGTGCGGCAGCTCATCGTGCAGGCGCTCAAAATATTTTTCACGGATCACATCCGCCATATTCAGCTTGCGCGGATAATCAGTCAGAATTTCCTCGGGGAACAGATGCGGACCCTCTGGCATCAGTTCAAACAGTGCATCGCTCAACTCCGGCAGTCCGCCGCCCTGAAGCGCCGATCCGCTGACCCAAACCGGCTGAAGCGTTGAACCC
>Ga0307990_1002894_pt1 | contig 13442 bp, 7 predicted proteins | sample EllFjometagen129_FD_203168 | JGI IMG/M metagenome (GOLD analysis project Ga0307990, IMG submission 203168) | Marine microbial communities from Ellis Fjord, Antarctic Ocean - #129 | ecosystem: Environmental > Aquatic > Marine > Unclassified | place: Southern Ocean | collected 2014-10-08
CTTAGTCGTCCTGCTTACTTTCCTCTTTTTCAACATTAATTTTCTATTATTTAATGCAAGGTCATTTTTAATTACATCAATGTAGAAGAAGTCCTGACTTATCTTGGAATACCGTCTTAACTCAATACCTGTCTGGTATATAGGTTAAACCCTATTAATCGTTGTTTCTGGTACCTCACGGCTTTTTTATTCCATTCATCAAGCTCTCGCACATAAAACGCAGTCTCACCGAGGAATTTCTGTTCTTCTGGATGTAAAATATAGGGTGTGTAATAATTGAGTTTCTTGATCACAGATTTATAATCAGTCAGCCTGGGATTGGAAACCGTGGCAGCAAAGCGTCTGATAACTTCATTTCTGATCTCCAACGGAGTCCGCTGATAATATGATACCGGGTTATAGGGATAATGCTCCTGAGTGCCGTTTCGTTTGATGCGATACACAATTCCTTCAAATTCACCATGTACTTCAAAATTGCGCTGCACGAAATCGATCACGTTTTTACCTGATAGATTTTTCATCTTTTCCATCTTATTTAAAAATAATTTCTAATGCTCTTGCAAGCATCCCCCACATATAAAATAATCAAAAAGTAGTATCAGACAAGAACAACTTAGCACTATCTAACAAAATAATGTCAGTACGTGCTTTGTTGTTGCGGGGATATAGGACTTATGGGGCTTATAGGGGTTATAGGAGTTATGGGAGTTATGGGAGCTTTTTGGGTTTGAGTAAAAAAAAGTCTTGACTAAGAAAAGGATATTTTCTGCCTTAATTAAAGAAATAAAAGCAGGAGTCCTATGATAATAAGGAAATTCTTAGATCTTTATGGGGAGGGTTTTTCAATAGGAGTATGCCTCAATACCAATAAGTATGCAACTATCATATTGTTAAAAGAAATGGGGAAACCCTCAAAAATAAATTTGCGAATAAGAAGAACAAAATAATCTCAAGAAGGAAGTAAGCATGAAAAGAGGTTTGATTTTAATTTTTTTACTGATGGCATTCACATTATTAACCGCAGAATGGGTAGAAATTCAAGGCAGTCAATCAACTGAGCTTTATACCTGCGATCAGCAAACAAGAAGTGCAGCGTCAATTGAATTTAATTTAGATGGTTATGAAGTAGAGACAAAAACTTATGATGGGATAGATTATACTTATATAACTTATCCAGAATCCAGTGATCTGCTTGAGGCAGGATATCCAGATGTTCCGGTATTTACCAAAGCTTTGATAATTCCGGATCAGGGTACACCTGAGCTGAGGGTAGTGAGTTTTGAAAAAACAGTGATCAATGACGTGATAATCTATCCAGAGGAAGAGATGCATCATGATGGCGAGGGTAGTGTAGATAGATTTGCCATAAATGAGGAATTTTATGGAAGCAGGGGCGTATTTCCAGAAACTATCGCCTGGGCAGGCGAACCGGCAATTATGCGTGATTATCGTCTTGTACCGATAACATTTTGTCCTTTCCAGTACAATGCAGGAGAGGGCAGTTTAACGATTTACAACAATATAGTAGTAGAAGTGGAAACAACAGGCAGAGGTGGTATCAATGCCAGGACGACAGGCGATCGCAAAGTATCACGAGCATTTGAGAAGATGTATGAGACTAATACTTTGAATTATGATTTGGTGGCAACCCGTAATGATTATCAAGTGCCGACCATATTATATATTTGCAATAACAATGATAATGTGCTTTTATCTTTGAATTATCTGGTAGAATGGCGTACAAAGAAGGGTTATAATGTATTTGTAGCCACCACCAGTGAGACAGGAACCAGTAGTAATTCCATCAAGAATTATATTCAGGATGCTTATGACGATTGGGATACTCCACCAGATTATGTAACAATTATTGGAGATGGCAGCGGTACATTTTCAATCCCAACCTGGTATGCTTCAGGGAGTTATGGTGAAGGAGATCATCCCTACAGCCAGTTAGACGGAAATGATATATTAGGCGATCTGATATTAGGCAGGATCACATTCAGCACGATCAACACATTTCAGGTACAGCTTAACAAAATATTACATTATGAGCAGGATCCATATATGGGAGACACATCCTGGTATAGCAGAGCCTTATTGACAGGTGATCCTACACATTCAGGATATTCTACCATAACAGCCTGTAAAGCAACTAAGGAACTGATGCTTGATTATCAGGGTAATTTCTGGGGTGATGATAATTTTGTGGAAGTATATACTCCAACTTTTGTTACTCAGATGAACAGTGCGATAAATCTGGGAGTTTCATATTTTGGTTATCGCGGTTATATAAACACTTCTGGCTGGAATCCTGGTTCTACCAGTAATGGATATATGTTACCATTTGCCGTAATACCGACTTGTAGTTCAAACAACTGGGAAAATCAATTAGGACAGGCAGAGCAATTTGCCCAGATGGGAAGTTTAACATTACCAAGTGGAGGAATTGGAGCTGTGGGTACTGCGACTTCTGGAACTCATACACCTTTCAACAATGCTTTTGCTTTAGGTGTTTGGGGTGGAATTTTCCGTGATGACATCTTCAGCATGGGTGGAGCGATTTTAAAGGGGAAATATTATTTATGGCTAACTTTCCCACAGAATCCCAGTGGTAATGTGAACAAATTCTCAGTCTTGAATACTCTGATGGGTGAAGCTGCTGTGGAATTATGGACACGGGTTCCTCAGACAATTAGTGCTATTTATGATGAAGTGATTCCTGAAGGTGCAAATTATTATCAAGTAGCCGTATTAGATTCAATTGGCAATCCGGCAGAAGGCGCCTGGGTAACCTTGACATCAGAAGATTTGGAATTCAAATCAACAGGGTTCTGTAATACCAGCGGAACAGTGCTGCTTGATCTGGAAGGTGCAGCTAATGGGGATTACACTTTAGTTGTCTCCAAACATGATCATATCCCACTTATTGAAGAAGTATCAATTGAGCAGGTGGATTATTTTGTCGATATCAGCGAAGTATATTATGACGATACTGCTGGAAATGGCAATGGCATGATCAATCCTGATGAATCAATAGATATCATGCTCACATTGGAAAACACAGGATATATGGCATTAAGTGGCGTAACAGCCAGTGTGGAATGCAATAATGACCAGATAACCATAATTAGTGATGAAGTCAGCTTTGGTGATATTACAGCAGGTGGAACAGCCAGTTCTGTTACAGGTTTTGGAATTGAGACAGCCGCCACTATTCAAGGTGGTGTGGATGTAAGAATGGATATCACTATCTCAGATGGTGATGGAAATGAATGGGATACCTGGCTGATAGTTCCAATTGAAGCTCCCAGCCTTTATGCCAGTGCTTATACAATAGCTGGAAATGGTGTAATTGATCCAGGAGAGACAGAAGATATCTATTTTACACTTACAAATATTGGCAACATGACAGCCAATGACGTAGATGGTGTGCTTAGTTGCAATAATCAACGCATTACTATTACGGATGATACTGGCAACTATGGCAATATACCAGGTGGCGGTAGTGGAAATAATTCTACAAACCGGTTCACTATAACTGCCAGCAATGCAATCCTGCCAGGAACATATATCCCCTTTATCATTCATCTCACTAATGCAGATGGATATGATGGATATGTGACCATGAACGTAGCAATTGGAGAAGCAGATATTACAGATCCTTTTGGACCGGATGAATATGGCTACTGGTGCTATGATGATGGCGATGTGGATTATGATAAATGCCCGGAATATGACTGGGTGGAAATAGATCCATACTTTGATGGTGACGGACAAACCCTTACGTGGGTAAATGACGTTGACACTGGTCATGGTCAAGGCGAGGGAAAATATTCTAACCTGGAACTTCCAGAAGACTTCTCATTTACGTTTTATGGTGAAGAATATGATGAAATAACAGTTTGTACAAATGGCTGGATAGCTCCGGGTTACCATGAGACAGCTAACTTTATGAACTATCAGATACCAGGACCGCAGGGACCGAGCCCTATGATAGCGGTATTCTGGGACGATTTAAATGCGCCAGCCAGTGATATTTTGTGGTATTATGATGACGACCTGCATTATCTGGTAATAGAATGGTCTCGCATAACTAATGGAGATACTGGAGCAAACGAGACTTTTGAAATAATCCTTTATGATCCTATTTTCTATCCGACCACTACCGGTGACAGCGAAATTAAATTCCAGTATCTGGATGTCACTAATAACAATGTTGGTTCTTATCCCAGTAATCATGGACAATATGCCACTGTAGGACTGGAAAATGAAGATTCTATGATTGGCTTGCAATATACCTTTAATAATAGCTATCCTGATGCTTGCAAGACTTTACAGGATGAGATGGCAATACTTTTTACTCCTCCTCCAATCCCGCCAGATGGACCTTTCCTGAGCGTGAATAATTATTATGTATATTCAGGAGATGATACCTTCATCGAATCAGGAGAAACTGCAGTGCTTTCTATGGTGCTGAAAAATATGGGTGGAGATTCTGCCAGTAATATTGATGTAGAAATTTCTATAAATGATCCCTATGTAGCTGTGGTAGAAAACAGTGGCAGTTATGGCATGATAGCACCTAATGGTTTTGGAACTCTGGAAAACGAATTTACTTTTGAGGTGTCAGCCAGTGTCCCAGATTTCTATGTATTTTATTTAGAGGCAATAATAAACTGCGACGAAGACAGTTGGAATTGGATGCTTCCATTCACAGCATATTTGCCCAATACCTTTGATGTAGATCAGGACAGCATTTATTTTGAGATGATACCCTTATCTACAGACAGTGAAACCTTTACATTGAGCAATATTGGTGACCTGCCGGTTAATTTTTATGTGCGCACAGATGAAACTACACCTATGCAGCGTGATGTAACTGGTTCTATGATCACCTGTGACACAGATTCTTTCACACCAGGGGAAGAAACAACCTGGGCATTCTCAGTGCTGAATGCAGCTGCTGATGGCGAATGGGTATCTGACGTGTGGCTGGACTTTCCCTTAGGTGTGACAGTGCTTGATGCCAGTGATGTAGTGGGTGGTTCAGGTGGAGAAATGATCTGGGATGGTACTACAGGAGCAGGACAGCGCGTCAATTGGCATGGCGTGACACCTTATGAGTGGGGGGTATTGCATGATGCAGAGATCGGTGTATGGGAAGTAGATGTGCTTTTGAGCACAGAATTTGCCGGTGATATGACCTTTGGCTGGGAAATTGGCGGAGATGGATATGGAGAAGACCCACATAACGTAACTGGCGAAATCTATATGTTGTATCCTTTGAGATGGATAAACCTGGATACTTCATCAGGCACATTAGAAGATGGCTATAATCAGGAAATAACCATCAATTTTGATACTAATGATGTGGAAATTGGTACTCATTCCTGCGAAATTGTGATCACTTGTGACAGCTGGGATACCAAAATCGTAAATGTGGTTCTGGAAGTGGTTGAAGTTGATATTGATCAGGAAGAATTGCCTACAGCAGTTACGCTCAATGGTAATTATCCAAACCCTTTCAATCCTGAAACTGAGATCATGTTCCAGTTGCCGGAAATTACTAAAATCAACCTTTCAGTATATAATACTAAGGGACAGCTTGTGCGGACACTTGTGAACAATTATCTGCCAGGTGGATCACATTCAATTATCTGGGACGGTAAAACCAATAATGGAGAACTGACAGGCAGTGGAGTTTATTTCTATAAGCTGACTGCTGGAGAAACCAGTGAAACCAGAAAAATGATCTTACTCAAATAAACTGAATAGAATTTATTATAAAAATCCCCATTTTAAAAGATGGGGATTTTTTTTTGTAATATTTACTTTATATTGTAAATAAGTAAGAAAATAATGGAGTAATTATGAAGAAATTAGCCTTAATATTGATAATGATAAATATAATCTTATTAAGCAGTTCCAGTATGTCAGATGAGATACTGAGTCAGCTTTATGATGATAATAACTGGCAGGTCTTAAAAACAAAGGGAGACACAGTTATCCGCAGGAAACCGGTAGAGGGTTTTAATCTATTTGCTCTGGAGATAACCAGAAAAATAGACGTTAAGCCAGAAGCCGTATTTGAAGTGTTGCTCGATGTGAATTCCTATCCGGAAATATTATCTGAAAATAATTATCTGGAAGTAGAGGAAGTATCACGTAAGCCGGAAAGTATCATCGGTTATCAATTTGCCCGGATACCGCTGATATCCAATCGTCATTATCTTTTTGATTTTAATCTAAAATCCTATCAGGCGAGTTTGACAGGTGAAAAGATGAATCTTCACTGGACTTTGATAGATCCATCAGGAGAATATTCTGCTTATATCAGCACAAAGGATCAGGAAAATAAAAATCCGGTTTACATAGCTAATGGAGCAGGATTGTGGACGATAACAAAGATGGCAGATGGCAGATATGAAAATTCCTACAGGCTGTATCTTGATCCGGCAGGTTGGATGCCAGGCTGGCTGGTGAATAGTTTTAATGTAAAAAATCTGGAGCAGCTATTTGATCAGGTAATCGCAGCTGCTGCCAAAAGGAGTAAATAATGAGAGGACTATTGATCATAATTATCCTGCTGACGCTTCTGGGCTGCAAGAATGATAACAGCGATCAGACTGTGGATCAGGTGGACATTCCAAAATTTTTGGGTGACTGGTATGTGATTTCCATATTGCCAAATCCCATCGAAAAAAACGCAGTGAATTCCATAGAATCTTATGAATTAAATGATAAAGGTGGAATAGATATTACCTATGCATTTTACAAGGGTTCTCCTGATGGAAAAAAGAAAGTTATGCATCCCAAAGCAATTATATATAATCAAGAGACAAATTCAGAATGGAGAGTACAATTTCTCTGGCCCTTAAAATTCCCCTATCTGATAATCTGGCTGGATGAAGAATATGAAACCACAGTAATAGGTGTTCCCAATAAAAAATATGCCTGGGTTATGAGCCGTACTCCAGAGATAGGTTCAGAAAAATATGGACAGATATTAGCGAGAATGACTGAATTAGGTTATGAGGTGGATAGATTAAAATTAATTCCTCAAAAATGGGAGTAATAATAAAATATGCTGTATATAGATGGGAGGCGTCTTTATAAAGCTTTTCTGGCGGGTAGCCATAGTGTATTTTCGCAAAGGGAATATTTAAATGAGATTAATGTATTTCCCGTACCGGATGCTGATACTGGGGCTAATCTTTCTGCAACTCTAAAAAACATTGTCGATGCCAGTGAATATGATCTTTGCCTGAAAACCACTGCCAACAATATGGCAGAAAATGCCTTGACTATGGCAAGAGGGAATTCAGGTATAATATTTTCTCAGTTCCTTTATGGTGTTAGTCAGGAACTGGAAAATGAAAAACGGCAAACTATTAGGAAATTCTCCGCGGCAATTAAAAAAGCGGTCAGTTATATGTATCGATCATTGCTCAATCCCGTGGAAGGCACAATGATAACTGTTATCAGAGACTGGGCAGAAAGTTTTCATCATCATTCAGAAAAGACCAGTGACCTCTTGAAAATATTTGAGCAATCACTGGTTAAAGCCAAAGAATCTCTGGCAGAAACGCAGAATAAACTGGCTGCTTTGAAAAAAGCAGGTGTAGTAGATGCCGGAGGGATGGGATTCGTTGTTTTTCTGGAAGGTATATTGAAATATCTTAAAACCGGCAAACTGAATTATGCATATATGAAACATCAAAGCATAAATTTGGAACATCTTCAGGAAAAATATCAGGGTGAATATAGATATTGCTGTGAGACACTGCTTACGAATCTCAAGAAAGAACCAGAAAAATTAGTGAAGGAGCTGAGCAGATTTGGGGATTCTGTGGCAATTGCTGGTGGTAAAGATCGTCTGCATTTACACATTCACAGCAATGCTCCCACAGATGTATTTCATTTTATCTCTCAAATGGCAAATATTGGCAACGTGAAAGTGGATGATATGAAATGGCAGCACACAATCCAGGAAAATAGAAAGTATAAAATTGGACTGATAACTGACAGTGCTGCTGATTTCCCTCTGGAACTTAAAGAAAAATACCAGATCAACACAATCCCGATAAAAATTATTTTTGGTGAAGATATATATCTTGATAAAGTTACTATAAATCCTGAGATGTTCTATAAATTAATAGACAGCGGTGTGCAGTTTCCCCGCAGTTCACAGCCAGATCCTGTGCAGGTGAGTTCTACTATAGATTTTGTTTCTTCTCACTATTCTCAGGTAATTAATATCTCTATTTCCTCTCAGCTTTCCGGTGTGTATAACCTGATGAATCAGGCAGTTAAGGATCAAGACAATGCTAGTGTGTTTGATTCGAGGCATTTATCTGTTAGTGAAGGATTGCTTGTTTTAAGGGCGGCGGAAGCTATTGACCAGGGTATGGAATATGCCGAAATACTTAATCGTCTTCCTTCCTGGCGAGAGGGCAGCTGGATATTCACAGATATTCATTCTTTGAACTATATGGTCAGGGGAGGACGGGTCAGTCCGCTTAAGGGCAAAATAGTAAAGCTGCTTAACCTGAAACCAATTGTCTCTTTAGATGACAAAGGCAAGGGAATTGCCTGGGGAAAATCATTCTCCCGCAAGGCAAACTTTAATAAGATCATCAAACTCGTAGAAGAAAAAGCCAGTGAAGGTTATTTATGGAATTATGCTATTGTGCATGCCAAAAGCCTGTCCCGGGCAAAAAAATATGCTGAGCAACTAGAATTAATACTTAATAAAAAACCGATGTATATCATGGATATAAGCCCTGTAGTGGGTGTTCATAACGGACCTGGAGCATGTGCTGTGGGTTTATTAGTGGAAAAGGAGAAATAATGTGCTGTTATAAAGAAGCTGGTTTAACTATTCTGGTATTTATGACTTTGGGCTGGATAACTGCTCAGATAAAGAAAGATAACTCCATAGCTGATATTTTCTGGGGGCTGGGGTTTATTGTCGTAGCTTACGTATTATTGATAACAAGTGGTTCATATACCTCCCGTCAATTTATCATAACCGCTCTGGTGACTATCTGGGGATTACGCCTTTTTTTCCATATCAGCAAAAGGAACTGGAATAAACCTGAAGATTTCCGCTATCAGGATATGCGTAAAAGATGGGGCAATTGGCAAGCACTTAGAGCATACACAGATGTATTTATTCTTCAGGGAATCTTTCTTTTTGTGGTTAGCATGCCAATTATACTGGTAAATAATTCTGCTGATCCAAATCTGTATTGGACTGATTATCTGGGGATTTTTGTCTGGTTGACAGGATTCATATTTGAAGTTACAGGTGATGCTCAATTAAAAGCATTTATCAGTAACCGTGCCAACAAAGGAAAACTTATGACCACAGGTTTATGGGCATGGACACGCCACCCCAATTATTTTGGTGAAGCAAAAATGTGGTGGGGTCTGGCAATCATAGCTTTTGGTGCTAACCAGAGCTGGAAAATCTTAATAAGTCCTGTATTTATAACATTTTTACTGCTTTTTGTGAGTGGCGTTCCTTTACTGGAAAAAAAATATAAAAATCGTCTTGATTTTCAGGAATACAAAAAGAAAACCAGCATATTTTTCCCGTTGCCTCCCCGGAGATAACTGGCACAAAATAAAGTAAGATAATAAATTTAGTTACAATTACTTGCTTTTCAGTGATTTGGCATGATTATTGCTTGTTTAATAATCAGCCTAAAGAGATATTAAGGGAAAGGAAGTAATATGAAGAAGAATTTTGTTTTTGTAATAGCTATGCTGATAAGCATATCACTATTCGGTACTTGGGTGGGAATACCCGAACATGACGGAGCAGAGGTGGTTAGCTATACTCAGCCAGAGCGGGGAAACATTTCCCTGACATTTAATTTAGATGGTTACGAATTGGAGCAGGTTGTCAAATCTGGTAACAGTTACTCACAAATTAGTTATCTAGAAGAAGGTAAGATACTTGATATTGGCATGCCTGATCTGCCAGTTTTTACTCGTTTGATCGCTATTCCTGATGAAGGAACTTCTACTTTGACCATCACATCATCTAATTCTCACATTGTAAAAGATATCACTGTTTATCCCCAGGAAGAATTACTCACTGAGAGTGAACCTGTAAGAGAAACATTTACAATTAATGAAGAATATTATCAAGTTGGAGGATTGTATCCGGCAATGATAGCTGAAATAGGTGAACCGGCAATTATGCGTGACCTGCGTCTGGTGAAGGTGTCATTTTATCCTTTCCAGTATAATGCAGCTAATAATGAACTGGTTATCCATGAAAATATTACTGTAGAAGTAGAAACTTCCGGTAGAGGCGGGATTAATGCCAAAACGGCTGATCGTCCTCTTTCACGGGCTTTCTCCAGTATTTATCAATCTCAGGTATTAAATTATCAGGAAACAGCCGGCTTGAGGGAAGATTATCAGAGACCAGCGATTTTATTTATTTATCCGAATGATAATTCAGTGGAAAATAATCTGGAATATCTAATGGACTGGAAAGAAAAGAAAGGTTATGATGTTACGGCTGCTCACACAGGCGAAACCGGAACTTCTAAAACTTCGATAAAAAGCTATATCCAGGATGCCTATGATGACTGGACAAATCCCCCCGAATTTGTAGTGCTGGTGGGTGATGCCAATGGCGATATTGCCATTCCCTCCTGGACAGAAAACTGGAGCGGGTATAGCGGAATTGGAGATCAGCCATATTCACAGCTTGATGGCAATGATGTGCTGGCAGATGTGCTGGTTGGGCGTCTTTCAGTGAATAGCATAAGTGAATTGCAAACTATGATCGCCAAATCTATCAACTATGAACGTAATCCATATATGGGAAATACTGACTGGTTTGAAAATGCAGTATTAGTAGGGGACCCCTCTCACTCAGGACCTTCCACAATATCTACCTGTAAGGTTGTAAAGACTTATATCCAGAATTACAGTGACGAATTTGAATTTGATGAAACTTATAGCGGCAATTATGCCAGTAACTTATCATCTGGTATCAATAGCGGAGCTTCTTTTGTTTGCTACCGCGGATATATTAACATGAGTGGCTGGGGTACCAATGATATAAATTCACTCACAAATGGCTGGATGCTGCCATTAGGCTGTATTCTCACCTGTTCCACAGGAAGTTTTGATAGTAATTACGGCGATGCAGAAAGCGAGGCTTTTGCCAAAGCCGGTTCTTCATCAGTACCAAAAGGGGCTATTGCTGCTTATGGCACAGCTACTTCAGGAACGCATACCTGCTTTAATAATAGCGTTACTTCCGGTATTTTTTATGGCATTTTTGTTGACCATATTTTTAATCCCGGTGGTGCTTTAGTGCGTGGAAAACTTAATCTTTATACCCAATACCCGCAAAATCCTAATAGTTATGTAGATGTTTTCTCACACTGGAATAATCTGATGGGTGATCCTTCTGTAGAATTATGGACTGCTGTACCTCAGCAAATGACCGTATTTTTTGATGAAGAAGTAGCTGCTGGCACTAATTATATGCAGGTAGTTGTCCTTGATCCATCCGGTACACCTTTGCAGGGTGCCTGGGTAACAGCCCGTGGTGACGATTATTATCAAACCGGATATACAGATATCAATGGTATATATTATCTGGATGTTCAGGATACAGAAATTGGTGAAGACTATGAATTGACTATCTCTAACCATGATTGTCTGATATTTGAAGAGGAATTCACAGTAGAGCAGGCAGAAATATATCTTGATATCGATAACCTGGTCTTAAATGACACAAGTGGAGATGGAATTGCCAATCCTGGAGAAGATATTACTCTGGATTTAACTATCAATAACTATGGAATCAATACGGCTACATCAGTGGAAGCAAGTTTGGAATCATTGAACGATAATGTAACTATTACTTCAGATACTGCCCAATTAAATGACATTACTGCCGGAGCTTCAATTAATAATAGTGACCTGGAATTAACAATTGATGCCGCTACCTTAGGTAGCACTACAGTTCAACTAAACCTTACATTGACCTGTGATCAGGATAGCTGGATATTACCGATATTCCTGAATATTGAGGGCGCAGTTCTTAATATTACAGATTATACTTTTGATGGGAATGGCGTGATTGATCCAGGTGAAACCAGTGAAATATACTTTGATATTACAAATCTGGGTGAAATTACTGCCATGAATATATCAGGTGAAATGGAATGCCTTAATCGTCGAATAACGATAAATGACAGTCTGGCAGAATTTGGTTCCATAATGCCTGGTGATGATGTAAATAATTATACTGACCGCTTTGAGATCACTGCCAGTAGTGCTATTCTGCCTGGAACTCAGATCCCGGTAAGTATTCATTTTACTAATGCTGATGGTTATGATGCATCAGCTGCTTTTGTCATAGAAGTGGGTACTGTAAGTCAAACGGATCCTTTGGGACCTGATAATTATGGCTACTACTGCTATGATGATGATGATAATGATTATGATAAATGCCCAGAATATAACTGGATAGAGATCAATTCAATTGGTGACAATACCGGTTTATATAGTGGTGGTGATGATGCAGATATCGAAGATATTGATTTTCCTGCCGATTTCACTTTCGTTTTTTATGGTGAAGAATATGATATGTTCACTGTAGCAACTTCTGGCTGGATTTCACCAGGTGGCTCTGAAGTGAAATCTTTCATGAACTGGTCTGTGCCAGGTCCCCATGGTCCCAGTCCAATAATTGCTGCTTTCTGGGATGATCTAGAGAATTCTAATGGACATGTATATACTTATTATGACGCAGCTCAGCATTATTATGTGATTGAATGGGATCACATGGTGAATGAAGCTACTGATGTTGAAGAGACTTTCCAGATGCTGCTCTATGATCCAAATTTCTATCCCACAACTTCTGGTGACAGTGAGATCAAGATGCAGTATAAAACAATAAACAATAATAATAGTGGTTCATATCGTGCTGATCATGGACAATATTGTACTGTCGGTTTGGAAGACCCTACTGCAACAATCGGGCTGCAATACACCTATAATAATATGTATTCCAATGCTGCCAAGCCTTTGGAAAACCAGATGGCTATACTGTTCACCAGCCCTCCCATCCCACCGGACGGTCCTTTTCTTACTATAGTGGAATATGAAGCTTATGCCGGAAATGATACCTTCATTGAAGCTGGAGAAGAAGCCGTTATTTCTATCATATTAGAAAACATTGGAGCAGATACAGCAAATGACTTAGAAGTAGTGATCACAGAAAATGACCAGTATATAGAAATAGTAAATGATACAGGCAATTGTGACCAGGTATTAGCTAATGATATGGTTTCTATCCCTGACGCTTTCACGATCAGTATCAGTGATAATGTTCCTGATTTCTATACTTTCTCTCTAAACGCCAATATCTCCAGTGACGAAGATTCATGGAACCAGTTGAT
>Ga0307990_1002895_pt1 | contig 13439 bp, 3 predicted proteins | sample EllFjometagen129_FD_203168 | JGI IMG/M metagenome (GOLD analysis project Ga0307990, IMG submission 203168) | Marine microbial communities from Ellis Fjord, Antarctic Ocean - #129 | ecosystem: Environmental > Aquatic > Marine > Unclassified | place: Southern Ocean | collected 2014-10-08
GAGGTACTAATATGAAATTAAAAGTTAACTATTTGTCGTTTATACTAAATCAGAATCACTCCTCACTACGTACTCCCTTATTCCTTTACTCCGTTCTCCTATTATCCCTTCTCCTCCTTTCTTGCTCCGATCCCAAACTGGAAAATCCGTTTGATATGGATGTAGAAATTCTACCACCTTCAAACTTAAATATATCACAAACCTCTATAACTTCATGCCAACTCACTTGGACTGATAACTCAACAAATGAACAAGGCTTCCGTATAGACCGCAAGAAAGACAGCGAAGCCTGGATTGTTGGCTATATTAATGTGGGAGCAAATGTAACTGAATTGAATGAGCAGGATTTGGAAGCACCCTCTACATACAGCTACAAAGTTTATGGTTTCGCTGATGAAAATGTAACTACTACAATTGAAGGAAACATAAATATGAGCTTCCCAGCACCAACTAATTTAACTTATGAAAAGCAAACGATTACTTCCATTTGTCTTAGCTGGCAGGATAATTGTATTTTTGAAGAAGGCTATATAATTGAGAAAAAAGCTGGAGAAGATCCCTGGCAAATTGAATATGCTACCGTCTCAGAAAATTTACAAGAATGGACAGATACAAGTGTTGAGATCAATGAAGAAATACAATATCGTGTCTATGCTTATAGTGGAACTACACAATCAGGTTCAATCGAGACGGGAATTATTGATAATACTTTCCCAGCACCAACGAATCTTAATTACGAACAAATATCAATAAATTCAATACAACTCTCCTGGCAGGATAATAGCATTGGTGAGGAAGGATTTCAGATAGACAAAAAGGTTGGAACAAATACCTGGTTGGAAGAGTATGGCATTGTAGGAGAGAACACAGAAACATGGATTGACACAGCGGTCGAGATCATTCAGGAAATTCAGTACCGTATTTTTTCCTATCACAGCAACAGTCAATCTGGTACAATAGAAACAGGGATTATTATTAATATTACTATTCCAGCTCCTGAAAACCTGACTTATAATGTCCAAAACCAATCTGGGTTAACCGCAGATGTTCACCTTAGCTGGGATTATTTTACTAGCGGTATTGAAGGTTTTAAGGTTAAAAGGAATGGAACATTACTTTCAGTTGTAATTTCCGCAGGTACAACAGAATGGACAGACGAAGGAGTCAATATTCAAAGTACATATGTATATCAAGTTGTGGCGTTCTATCAAAGTTACTATTCAGCTTTTTCAAATGAAGTTACCGTAGTTTATGGGCCTATCTATGATATTCAATACACAACGGTAGCAGGTCCTGATGGAGGGTATCCTTCACCACTTGTTGGTGATGAAGTTACTGTTACAGGTATTGTAACTGGAGCAAACTTTGGTCATGATCTTTACTTTTATATGTCAGATCCCTGTGGTGGAGCTTGGCATGGTATCTATGTTTATGATTATGTTGCTGGTCCATCTTTAGGAGATCATGTAGAGGTAACAGGCACTGTATCAGAATATTATGGTTCCACTCAATTAGAATATTGTACTGTTACAATCTTAAGTTCTGGTAATCCTGTTCCTGAACCAATTTCAGTATCTACATTGAATTTAGTTGGTCCTGCACAGGCAGAGCAATACGAAGGATGTCTTGTTGAGCTTACAAACGTAACAGTTACCGAAAGTCAGGTTAGTTTTGGTGAATGGTATGTAGATGACGGTTCGGGAGAATGCCAAATTGATGATGGTTTCTTCTATTTAGATGAGGTAGTCCCTCCAATTGTTATTTTCTTAAATGATGTGTGGGTTAATCTTACTGGAATAGTTGATTTTTCCTATGATGAATATGGAGTTAATCCTAGAACCCCCGATGATATGGTTCATGATCCTTCTTTGGGTATTCATGAGTAATTTTAACAATAAATTTATTTAAGTATTGGAGTATAAATGAAAAAAACATTATTATTTTTAGTATTATTTAGTTTATCTTATCTTTTCGCAGCTGAATTTGTAGTAACTGCTTTCAATGAGCAATCCATGAGCATCGAGCTGCAGCGTAATCCAATAAAGGATGTGAATGGAGAATATGCAGCTCTCATCAAGATCAGCACGGATTTGCAACCGTTTTCCTTTGAAACCAACATCGGAGTGGTAAAAACGGAAAGCAAAGTCGGCGAATTCTGGGCTTATGTTCCCGGAGGTGCATCTCAGCTTATCTTCACCAAAAGCGGTTTCAATCGTTATCGTTACGCTGTACCAATTACTATTAAGAAAAACACTGTGTACACACTCAAACTCAGTTCCAAAGGCTACGGTGTAGAAGTGGCAGATGAAAACCTGGTGCAGGTTACCTTTAATCTGAACAAAAGTGGAGTGTTCATCGCTTTGGATAATTCTGCTCCTATAATGCAGCAGGAGCAGGTCGCGGTTTATAAAGTGCCAAAAGGAGATCATACGTTCACCTTCTCCAAGAACAGCTTTCAGGATACCTCCAAAGAAGTGAATGCCCAGCAGGATGAAACTATCAGTATCGCTATGCAAGCTGGTCAATCAGCTACACGTCTAAAGTTGCCAGGCTACATCGATATTACCTCGGAACCAAGCAGGGCAGAGATCTTCATCAATGAACAGAAAATGGGTATTACACCAACTACAATAGAACTTACAGCTGGTCAGCACTCACTTAAACTGCGCAAGAATCTTTATCACACTTACAGCGGTACATTTGAGCTGCAGGAAAAGGAAACCAAGAACCTGGAAACCTTTCAGCTTCTACCCATGTTTGGCTACTACCAGGTAACCTCTACTCCAAGTGGTGCGCAGGTATTCCTTGATGGAAAGCCGATGGGAACAGCGCCAATCGCGAAGACAAAAATCGCCAGCGGTACACACCAACTGCGTGTAATTTATAATCTCTATCATGAGCATGAAGAAGAATTTGCCATTCAGGATGGAGATAACAAGAAATTTGATGTAACTCTGAAGCCTGCTCATGGAACTTTGATAGTTAATTCCCAACCCGAAAGTGATGCTAATGTATATGTGGATGATGTGCTTGTGGGTACTACTCCATATACTAATGACCAAATAGCTTCCGGTCAATACCGAGTGAAGATAGACAAGGACCTTTGGATGGGAGCAGAAGAGATCATCAGAATTTATGATGAACAGACAACCGATAAAACTCTATTACTCACCCGAAATTTTGCCAAACTTACTGTCACAGCACCAAGATCAGGTATTTTCCTGAATGATAATTTTGAGGGTAATGGGAATTTTGAAGAAAAGTTGGAGAAAGGACAATACACCCTAAAGGCAATCAGAGACAAACATCATGATGCTACCCAAATTATTCATATTATTCCAGGTAACGATATTGAGGTTACTTTAGACCCAAAACCTATGTTAGCAAGTTTATCAGTTAAGAGTAACCCATACGAAAGTAAAGGTGCTGAGATCTGGTTGAATGCTAAGAAGCAAAAAGAAACAACTCCTGGTGTGATGGAGCTACTGGTGGGAGATTACAACGTTACCCTAAAGCATCCTAAATTCCTTGATAATACTCAGCCCGTTACGCTAAAAGAGAACGATCAGAAAAAACTTATCTTTGAGATGCAAACTTATGAAGGTAGTATGCTTTCCAAAGCTCATGGCTGGCGAACCAGCAAATGGATAAGCCTCGCAAGTATAGTTTTGTGCTCAGGCGCAGGAGTTTATTGCAACATGCTGGGAGATGCAGCTTTTGATGATTATGATGCAGCCACAACTTCTGCCGATGCCACTGCTTTTAGGAATGATTTGGAAACATGGTATAGCCGCAGAGATATTTCATATGGTGTTTCAATAGCTCCGGCAGTTTGGTTTGTATATAGTTGGATAAAAGAAGCAGGATATAAGAAGCAGGCAAAGAAGTGAGGAAAAGATGAAAAAATACTATTTGCTCCTTTTCTTTATAATGTTTTTATCTTTGATCTTACTTTCTTGTTCCGATCATAAATTGGATAATCCATTTGATCCTGAAGTAGGCACCGTATTCCCACCAGTTGTACTAAATTCTGTTACTGTGGTTGATATTGCTAAACTTCAGGTTACATGGACTTCCAATTATGAATATTACACAATTTTTAAACTCGAAAGATCTACAATAGATCAAATTTTAGGATTTAATATTATTGCGGAAATTCCTCAAGGGATTTTTTCTTATGCTGATACTCTTGTTAATGCCGATACTACTTATTACTATCGTGTAAAAGGTATGGTTGATGAATTACACAGCTCTTATTCTAATATACTCTCAGGTAATCTTACTTTGCCTGCTCCTTCTCAATTGTCTTTGTTAGCATTAAATGATAACCAAATCCAGCTAACATGGAGTTTTCCTGCATCACGATCTTACAAGAATAATAGTAAAATAGAAATAGAATCCATCAAAGAAGGTAGTAGGTTTGATTTTGGTATTGCAATTGAGAGAAAGGATGATGCGGGAAACTTTGTTGAGATTGCAAGAGTTGATTCAGATATTTTTTTGTTTGTTGATTCAGAACTTTCCAGTGATATATTATATACATACAGAATGCGAGCTTATTTAAATCAATCTTATTCTGAATATTCATCAAATATCATTATTCATACAATGCCTTTAATAGAACCATCAAGTCTTATTGCAGAACCACTCTCAGATCAAATTATTTCTCTTTCATGGTTAGACAACTGTCCATTTGAGGAAGGTTTTAGTGTTGAAAGAAAAGCTGATGAAGGAGTATTTGAGGAAATTGCTCAGTTAGAAACAGACGTGACTTCTTACCTGGACGAAGGTCTTACTTTTGGAACTTCTTATACTTACCGTGTTGCTGCTATCTCTGTTTATAATTCATCCGAATACTCTAATGAAGTTACAGCTGGTACAATTTTCCCAGCTCCAAGCAATCTTTCACTAACTGCATTAAGCGATCATGAGGTGGAAGTACAGTGGGATTATGCATTATTGAGGGGAGAAGGTTATTATTGGATACCAACTTCATCTTCTAAAAAGACAACAGATCTTGAAAGAAGAAAGTGGAACTCTGCAGAAAGTGAAAACCGTTTTGAAGAGGGATTTTCTATTGAAAGAAAAATAACTGGAAGTGATTTCATTGAAGTAGGTTCAACAGAGGCAGGTGTTACACAATTTAACGATTCAGGGTTATTATTTGGAGAATCATACACTTATCGGATTAGAGCTTATACATCCTCAAATTATTCTGGATATTCAGGAGAAGTCACTATATCAACAGTTTTCCCTACACCAAATGGATTATCTAGTATTGCACTTGATGATCAGTCTACTGAACTAACTTGGAATGATAATTGTGATTTCGAAGATTTTTATAATGTTGAGCGATCAGAAGACTTAAATACATATGAAGAAGTAGGAGTTTTAGAAGCCAATACAACAACATTTGCTGACGAAGGTTTGCTTTTTGGAATTGTATATTACTATCGAGTACGAGCTTCAACAGGACTAAACTTCTCGGAATATTCAGAAGTGGATACTCTTGTAACAATTTTCCCTACGCCAAGTGATCTTGTAACAGAAGCAACAAGTGATGAGTCAATTGAGTTGGATTGGAATGATAATTGTAGTTTTGAAGAAGGATACAGTGTTGAGATCAATAATGGATCGGGTTATGCTGAAATAGTTTTTACAACAAACAATACATGTAACATACTTGGTTTGGAATATGGTTTACAATACTCATTTCGTGTGCGCGCAAAACATGGTATAAATTATTCATTACCTGTTTATGCTGATGGAATAATTGAACTTTTAGCTCCGGAAAACTTGACGATCAATGCTGAGGATGATCAAACAATACATATTCAGTGGACAGCAATGGATTCATTTGAAGAAGGATTCTCAGTAGAGCGAAGCATTAATGGAAGTGCTTTCGAAGAGATCGTTGTAACAGCTTTTGATGTGTATCAATATTGGGATTATGGATTAATCTATGGTAATAATTATACTTATCGAATAAGATCTTTTGCTAATGAATACAATTCACCTTATTCTAGTGAAGCTACTTCTACTACTTACTTTCCAGCACCCTCAAATTTGGAATCTGAACTTCTTTCTGATACGGTAGTTGAACTTTCTTGGTTAGATAATTGCAGCTTTGAAACAGGATATGCAATAGAAAGAAGAGATGCTGGCTCCAGCTTTGTTGAGATCGCACAGGTTGTTGCTAACAATATTTCCTATAATGATTCTGATCTCACGTATGGTTTGCACTATTATTACAGAGTTCGAGCTTTTACTGATATTAATTTCTCTAATTACAGCAGTGAGAGCAGCCAGTTAGTAGAAATAACAGCTCCAACAGGATTAACAGCTACAGCAGGAACTACATCCATTACTTTGAATTGGGATGATAACACATTGATAGAAGAAAACTATGAGATCGAGCGGAAGATTGATGGAGAAGACTTTGTTGTAATCGCAACTGTAAGTGAGGATGCAACTAATTTCACAGATACAAATGTTGGGAACATGGTAACATATTTCTATCGTGTACGAGCTGTAACACAGAATAACCAATCTGAGTACTCAAATATTGCTAATGCTACGCTGAGTAATACAATGTTTTTGGTTCCATACTTTTATCCAACAATTCAAAGTGCTATCGATGAAGCTACAGATAATGATACAATTCTAATTTACCCTGGAACATATTATGAGAATATCAATTATTACGGAAAGAATTTAACTATAGGATCATTATTTATAACAACTCAGGACACATCCTATATTTCTCAAACGATAATTGATGGCAATCAAAATGGAAGTGTGGTTACAATTGGAGATTATGTGGATAATTCAGCACTTTTATGTGGACTAACTATAATTAATGGTCAATCAAATGTTGGTGGTGGAATCTTCTGTGATCATGCTTCACCTCGTCTTTCTTATTTAAATGTTGTGAATAATAGTGCAAATTTTGGGGGAGGTATCTCGTGTGGCAATGATTCAAATCCACAGCTACTTCATGTTAATATTGAAGGTAATAGCGCTAATACTGATGGTGGAGGAATATGGGTTTCAGGTTGGTCATCCCCTCAGTTTGAATATGTAACAATTTCTGAAAATATTGCTAACAATTACGGAGGTGCAATATTTGGTAGTTTACAAGGTTCATATCCCCTTTCAATAAATAACACAATCATTAGTGGTAATACAGCAATTATGGGAGGTGGAATGTATTTAGATATAGGGGTTAATATGTCTAATACAATTATATCTGGTAATGTTGCTCAGGATGGTGCAGGGATTTTTATTGATGGATCTTCTTCTCAAATTTATAATTCGGTAATAACCTCTAATTATGCTACAACAACTGGTGGTGCTATACATTGTGGAGGTAGTGCATATTTAATGAATAGTATTGTTTGGGATAATTTACCCAATGCTTTTTCTGGTATAGGAGGCTCAGTAGTTACTAACTATTGTGATGTTCAAGATAATTGGCCGGGAAGTATGTGTGCTGATCCAATGTTTGTTATTCCACTCGATCCAAATACTGCACCCTCTACAGCAGGAGATTTTCATTTGCTACAAGATTCACCTTGTATTGATGCGGGTGATCCACAAAGTAATTATAATGACCCTGATGGCACGAGAAATGACATGGGCGCATATGGTGGTCCAGAAGGAGAGTGGTAATGAAAAAGATAATAATATTTTTTTTAATGTTACTTCCGTTAATATTATGTGCTCAAGCACCTGAAATTATGTGGTCTCAAACATATGGGGGGACAGTATATGACCACCTTTACTCTGTCCAACAGACTTTTGATGGTGGTTTCATATTAACGGGTGGAACACTCTCATATGGTGCGGGTAGTTGGGATGTTTGGTTAGTTAAGACTAATGATTTAGGCAACGAAGAATGGAGTCAAACATTTGGTGGTTCAGAAGGTGATAGTGGAGATTCTGTTATACAAACAAATGATGGAGGATATGCCGTTTGTGGTGTAACGTCATCTTTTTCAGGTAATTCTGAGCATAATGCTTTGCTTATAAAATTTGATGAGAATGGGATATTACAATGGTATGAAGTTTATACATTTAGTACATACCCATCGCAAGTTTGTTCAATATATCAAACAAGTGATGAAGGCTATTTACTTGGAGGTTCATATTCTGGTCTTGGCAGTACCGGAATAGGTATTAAAACTGATTTAAATGGCATACAAGAATGGACAACCAATATCAGTGGTAGTCGTGGTGCAAATTCGATGTACGATTTTAAACAAACTTCTGATGGGGGATACATTCTTTGTGGTGTTAAATGCATATATTGGGATAGTTTGAATGATGATTTGGAGTTTTATGTAAGAAAATCTGATTCAAATAATGAATTGGAGTGGGAGTATTTTGCACCGTCAAATGAATATGATGATGAAAGAGCCTATTCTATTCAAGAAACATCTGATAATGGTTTTATAGTCGCTGGAGTTGATAATAATAATGATTTGCTTATTGTTAAATTAGATGCCAACGGTATATCACAATGGGATGTAGCTTTTGAGGGTTACGGTACCTCTGAAAATAGTAACAAAATTATTGAAACTTCTGACGGTGGATATGCTATTGTCTCATGGGGAGATGTAACAATATTGAAGTTAGACTTAAATGGTAATATAGAATATGAATTTCAGTGTAGTGATGCTAATGGTTATTCGATTGCAGAATCAACAGATGGCAACATTGTTGTTTGTGGTGAAGAATCCGGTTTCTCGTCTCTAACAAAAGTTAATAATGGTTTTGTTGTAGATTTCAATGCAGAACAAACTTCAGGTCATTTTCCACTTGAAGTAGAATTTGTTGATCTTTCCTTTGGTACTCCAACTTCATGGGAGTGGGATTTTGATAATGATGGAACAATAGATTCATTTGAACAAAATCCAACTTGGGTATATACAAATCCTGGTGTATATTCTGTTTCTTTATCTGTAAATGATGGAGGTAATAGTTCTACAAAAATCAAAACAGATTACATTACTGTGGTTGATACCCCAACTCTGATTAACATACCAGATGATTATCTAACAATACAAGAAGGTATTAATGCAACAATAGATGGTGACACAGTTCTTGTTCAACCAGGTACTTATTTCGAGAATATTAATTTCAATGACAAAAATATTACTGTTGGCTCATTGTTTTTAACAACTCAGGATACTACGTATATTTCACAAACAATTATTGATGGTGGGCAATTAGATAGAGTTGTAACTTTTGAATCTAACGAAGATACATTGGCTGTATTGACAGGCTTCACTATTACTAATGGCTATGCTCAAGGTGTAACTTACGATGGGAGGGGTGGTGGAATATCTTGCCAAAATTCAAGCCCTAAATTAGAATACTTAAACATAATAAATAATACAGCTATAACTTATGGTGGGGGGATTTATTTTCAGAATTCAAATTCAATTTTGCAATACTCAGTCATACGTCAAAATTCTTCAATTGGTATTCAACAACAAGAGCGTTCAGGTGGAGGTATCAATAGTTCTTTCTCAGAAGTATATATCAACGATGTTACCATTTGTTGGAATGAAGCTTATGAAGGGGGAGGATTACGATCTGATGATTCCAATCTTATAATTAAAAATTCAGATATTCATCATAATATTGCAAATCATAATGGTGGCGGATTATATTTAACAGATAATCCCTTAATTGAAAATACACTTATACATGATAATTCAGCTTCTGGAGATGGTGGTGGTATTTGGCTCATTTCATCACCTACATTAAGTAAACTAACAATATTTAATAACATTGCAGATAATGGCGCAGGCTTATTTATATTTTATCAAAATGCGAATCCGACTTTAACAAATGTAACAATAACTAGTAATATTGCTAACTTGGGGGGAGGAATTTGCCTTAAGGATGGTCCTCCCCAAGCAAATCTATTAAATTCAATTGTGTATTATAATCTACCTGAACAAATATGTCTTTCTAATTGCTCGGATGATGCTCTAATTACCATTGAATACTCTGATATTGAAGGTGGTGAAGCAGGTATTGTAGCTGGCTATCCACAACAAATTAGTTGGTTATCAGGTAACATTGAAGATAATCCTCTTTTTGTCGATAATAACAATAGTGATTATTGTTTATTGCCTTCTTCTCCCTGCATTGATGCAGGTAATCCTGATCCTCAATATAATGATCCAGATGATACCCGTAACGACATGGGATCTCATTATTTTGACCAAAATATATCTTATCCTTCCTTTTATGGATATCCTTCGTCTGGCTCACATCCATTAAATGTTGATTTCTTTGATGCGTCAACAGGTACACCTATATCGTGGGAATGGGATTTTGACAATAATGGTATAATAGATTCATATTCACAAAATCCAAGTTATACATATCTTCAAGAAGGTTGTTTTTCAGTTAGACTATCAGTCAGTGATGGAATTAATTCAAATACTCTTGTGAAAGAAAACTATATTACGGTCACAGATTACTGGCATGTTACAACTGAAGGTTCAGACATTTATGGAACTGGTACGGAGTTGAATCCGTATGCAACAATACAACATGCAATTAATACTATACCTGAAGGAGATACAATTTTAGTTCATCCAGGTACATATTATGAGAACATAGATTTTATCGGTAAAGCAATTACAGTGGCTTCAATGTTTATTGTTACTCAAGACTCATCTTTTATTGACCAAACTATTATTAATGGAGGTCAAAATGGTCATGTTGTGACAATGGAAAACAACGAGGATTTTAATACATTATTATGTGGTTTCACAATTACTAATGGAGATTTTGGGATAAGAATCTCTTCAAGCACCAATACTAATAGTCCCAAGATTGATCATGTGAATGTAATCAACAATGATGATTGTGGGATGTACATCTCTTATTCAAGTCCTGATATAACAAATTCAAATGTAATGAATAATATTTCACAAGCAGATGGTGGTGGAATATTTCTAGGTAATTCTAATGCTAATATAACAAATGTTATAATAAGTGGTAATTTAGCTACCAATAATGGTGGTGGTGGTATTTTTATTTCAAATTCTGATAATGTGTATCTTGAAAATCTTACAATTACTTTAAATTCTGTTGGAACTGGTGATGAAGGTGGTGGAGTTTATTGTCACAATTCTATTGTAGGTATGATTAATTGCATTTTGTGGGATAATGAAGCTCAAGAGATTTACGTTCCATTAGGTTCAGTTAGTGCAACATACTCAGATATTGAGGGAGGTTGGGCAGGAAATGGTAATATTAATACGAATCCATTGTTTATCGACGCACAAAATGGTAACTTCAATCTTACAGAAAACTCTCCATGTATTGATTCTGGTCATCCCAATATAATATATAATGATCCCGATGGCACAAGAAATGATATGGGGGCATATTATTTTTATCAATTTTATTGTGAGTTTATTTCAGATATTACTTCTGGTGTTCATCCTTTAGAAGTTAATTTTACAGATAACTCATATGGTATACTTACAAGCTGGGAGTGGGATTTTGAGAATGACGGAACGATAGATTCTTATGTGCAGAATCCTGCCTGGGTTTATGAAGCACCAGGAATTTACACAGTTTCTCTTACAATAGGTGATGGAGAAAGTTTTAATACTGAGACAAAGATAGATCTCATCACAGCAATAAATACTGATCCGGTCGTGCAAAATCCACTGGGTTCGTTAACAATGTATGAGGATATTATCGACTCCACTTCCATTAATCTTAACAATTTCTTCTCAGATCCCAACGGAGACGAATTAACTTATACATATACTGGTAATGATAGTATCTCTGTAGAAGTGTTGGAAGACGGTCGTGTTGTTTTTACACCGAATGAGAATTGGTTTGGTGAAGATACCATACATTTTACCGCTGATGATCTTTGGGAAACAGATTCACAACCGGTAGATGAAAAAAATGATGTTCCAACTAAACAAGAACCCAATGATACGGATAGAAGAGAAAAACAAACAGAAGAGTTTGATCATCCAGTATTCAGTAATAGCAGGATAGATGACTCAGAAAGTGATAACAGATCTTCTGTAACAGATTCTCTGGTTGTTACTGTAGAGTCAGTTAATGACGAACCTTGGTTTACTTCAACACCTATTGCTGCCGTTATGGAGGATGAGATCTATTCCTACACAGCTACTGCAGAAGACATAGAGAATGATGCACTCACATTTGCTGCACCTATTCTTCCTGCTTGGCTAACCTTTACACCAGCCATTGGCTTGCTTACAGGAATACCAACTAATAATGAGGTTGGAGATCACAATGTTACAATAACCGTTACAGATGATATTATACAAGATCCGATAGAGCAGTCTTTTGTAATTACCGTAATTAATTTAAATAATCCACCTGAGATAAATTTCCCAGCAGAATTCCAGTTTCTGGAGGATCTATCTTCAACCTATGATTTCACACAATATGTAACAGATATTGATAATAGTTACGAAGAGCTTATCTTAACCTGGGAAGGGAATGAAATTATCGATATAGTAAATGATAATTGGGACGTTACCTTCTCATCTAATACAGAAAACTGGTATGGAGAAGAAGTTGTTACATTCTACGTAGATGATGGTGTAACGCGAACAAGATCACAACCTGTTTCAAAGCAAAGTCCACGAGTATTTTTTGAAAAAAGCAAAAAGCAGCTTAGATCAGTAGAGATTGAGAGTCAGCGGGATATAGTGTCTGAATCAATTTCAGTATTTTGCATATCAGTAAACGATCCACCGGAGCTAATTAGTTGGTCACCTGAGGAATTGGAATTCACAGTCTATCAGGACAGCATAGTAACCTTTATCGTCGAAGCGATAGATGTAGATAGTGAACCGAGTTATAATTGGTTCTTAAATTCCATTCTTCTTGAGGATGAAATTGATAGTTTATACTTCCATACATTTGATGTTGTAGGGTATGTTGATATTGGATCATTGATTTATGATGAGGATTATCAGATAGGGCAAAATTGGCTTATACATGTTAATGAGATTGTAGAAGCAGGGGATAATATTATCCCTCAAGTAACCAAACTTCATCAGAATTATCCTAATCCATTCAATCCTGTAACGAATATATGCTTAGATATAAAAGAAAATGAAACTGGAACATTAAAAATATTCAACATGAAAGGGCAGATAGTGGAGTCTAAAAAGTTTAATTCGGGAAAACATGTTTATACCTGGAATGCAGATAAAAAGTGCTCTGGACTGTATATTTATCAACTGAAGACAGAAAGCAGAATACATATAAGAAAAATGCTCCTTCTCAAATAGTGACATATGTCCCCTCGGGTTGTGTTATATTATAAATAAAGACCTGAGGAGGCATAATGAGAGAACGCAAAAATCAATTAAGCAGGATTGAATTAAAAAGTTTTGAGGGAGAGTTTTTGT
>Ga0307990_1002896_pt1 | contig 13432 bp, 14 predicted proteins | sample EllFjometagen129_FD_203168 | JGI IMG/M metagenome (GOLD analysis project Ga0307990, IMG submission 203168) | Marine microbial communities from Ellis Fjord, Antarctic Ocean - #129 | ecosystem: Environmental > Aquatic > Marine > Unclassified | place: Southern Ocean | collected 2014-10-08
TGAGGAAAGCCATCAAGAAGGTTGTTGCTCAGCACAAAAAAGATGGTCGTCCGCTTGCGGTATGGGAAGATGGTAAAGTTAAGAAGGTCGCGGCTAAATAGGAGCTATTATGAAATTCGAAGTGGATAATATCGGGAAATTTAAAGTGGTATACGTGGATATTTTTACGGCCCCACAATAATATTTGATGAGAAAGTTGTGCAGGGAAACTTCCGTGAGATCTCTTATGTAAGATTTTATTCATTAGATAGTTTTAAGGAGCAGTTTAAGCAACTATAATCAGTTCTTTACACATTATTTTTGCCTCCTCCGTCATATACCAGTTGCGAAAGTCGTCCAATACGGGGAGCCAGTAAATGACCTCGAACTCAAGTTCGAGATAATAAATAGTGCCCTGAATTCAATGTAGTCCAGGGCATTTTTTATGTCTTGTCAGGTCAAAGAGCTAGGCGAGGAATTTATCTCCCCTTATCGACGATTCAAAACTTCAAATCTCTTTTTGCTAGGGTTATTTTATGGTATAATTTCTACATTGTTACGGTAATAAAAGTTGGCGGTGGTAAGTTAGTTTGTCGTGGACAGGTTGTGGAAAAAATTACGGATCAGTATGAAATGTTATATGAAAAAATAATTCAAGAGAGAGTTAAGGCATGATTGTCGTCGAACAAGTCACAAAATATTTTGGTAGATTTCAGGCCCTAAAGGATATCTCCTTTGAAATTAACAAAGGAGAAATTGTTGGGTTTTTAGGTCAGAACGGTGCTGGGAAAACCACGATTATGCGTATTTTGACTTCGTACCTTCCTGTTACATCTGGCAAGGTTACTATTGCTGGAAAAGAAGTATCTAAGAACTCTTTGGCTATTCGTAAGAAAATAGGGTATTTGCCTGAGACGCCGCCACTTTATTCTAATATGACGGTTAGGGATTACCTTAAGTTTGCCGCTCAACTAAAAAATGTTCCCGTTAAACAACAGCGTATTCAAATAGATAAAGTAATAGAATCGTGCAGCCTCCAAAGCGTTCAGCGTAAAACCATTGATATCCTTTCTCGGGGGTATAAACAAAGAGTGGGTATTGCTCAAGCCATAATTAATGATCCTCAAGTTTTGATTTTGGACGAGCCGACGATTGGGTTGGATCCGGTCCAGATTATTCAAGTGCGTAATCTTATTAAAAGTTTAGAGTATGAAAGAACGGTGATTTTAAGCACACATATTCTTTCTGAGATTCAACAGATTGCCCAGAGAGTTTTAATAATTAAATCCGGTGAAATTATCGTTAACGAAACTTTAGAAAACCTCGTAAAAGAGTTCGGGACAAATCTCGAAGATATATTTTTAAGATTACATTCTGTTAAGGAGAACTAGTAGTTATGAGCAAAATATTTGCTATTGCCGCAAAGGAACTAAAAGCCTATTTTAAATCTCCCATAGCTTATATTGTTTTGATTGTTACTATTTCGGTTTTTAACATATTCTTTTTTTTGATAATTGACCAAGACCAAGAGGCTAGCTTGCGCGATGTATTCAAAATCATGGAGTTTTTGTTTATTTTCATTGTACCGCTTTTAACTATGAAAACATTTGCTGAGGAGAAATTCTCCGGCACTATGGAATTTTTAATGACTACCCCGACGACAAACACTGAAATTGTTCTTGGCAAATATTTGGGCAGTCTAATATTTTTCTCGCTGATTATTGGATTAACAACGAGCTATTATTTCATTCTCGAATTTTTTGGTCAACCCCAACGGTTGGCGATACTGACAGGATATTTAGGTGTTTGGTTGGAGGGTGCTTTATTTATTGCCATTGGCATTCTGGCTTCTTCATTGACAAAGAATCAAATTATCTCCGCGATAAGCTCTTATGTAATCTTATTCCTATTGTACTTCTCAATAAGCTTTATCAAGTATTTCAGCGGCCATGGGGAAACTTTGATTCGATATATCGGCACTTGGAGCCATGCCGAGAACTTTACCATGGGACTTATCACTATGGCGGATTTGGTGTATTATCTAAGCGGTATTTTTATTTGTATCTTATTCACAAGGCTTAGTATTGAGAACCGATTATGGCGTTAAAGAAAAAACTTATAAATCTCTCTTTACTATTTGCAATGGGGATGTTTTGTCTTTTATATGGTTTGGGAGCTTCTTATATAGAAAACCATTTCAGTAAATTAACCATCATTATTTCTTTAATTGGTATAAGTTGTGTTTTGATTTTTCTTTTTGAGTTAAGAAAATTTACCAAAAAGTCAGCGCGCGGTTTTCAATGGCAGAAGTATGGGTTTAGTGTATTGGTAACTGTGTTCCTTTTAGCTCTTCTCGTGGGGATTAACTATTTAGCGTATCGTTACAATCTGCGTTGGGATGTAACTAAAGCCAAACAACATACCTTATCGGAAAGTACTTCCACAGTTATTAATGATCTTCAACGGGAAGTTAAAATTGTCGCTTTTTATGTAGGAATACCGCCAAAGTATTTAGAAGACTTGTTTAAGGAATATGAAAGGTGTTCTCAAGGAAGGATCAAAGCCGAAATCATTGATCCTATCGTGCGGATTGGTTATGCTGCTCAATTTGGTAGCGTAATAAGCGGAAAAGAAAGAAAGGTCATAGCTCTCTCTGGTAGTGAGCGTAAGGATATTGATTTTACCAACGAACCGTTATCTGAAGATCAGGTAACCAATGCCATTATTCAAGTAGCAAGAGATAAGCGCGTTGTTTACTTTTTAACCGGACATGGAGAATACGATGTTTCTGATGATGGTGATAATGGCTTGAGTATTCTAACGCGGATACTAATCGCCAATAATATAGAAGTAAAAACGGTGATGTTGGGAGTAGAAGAAAAAGTTCCCGAAGACTGTGATGTCCTTATTGTTGCTGGGCCTCGAAATCCTCTAATAGAAGAAGAGGAAGAGATTATTAAAGGGTACTTAGAGAATGGCGGTGACGCTTTCTTTTTAATTGAGAATACCCCTATTACTACACCCGATAAACCACTAACAGAAGAAGAAAAGCGCAAGAACCCTTCTTTAAACAACATTCTTAACCATTGGGGAATAAAGATTGCCGATGATATTGTTGTAGATTTAGCTAATCATATTGGGCAGGATGTAGGGTGCCCGGCTACCCGCAATTACCCGCCGCACAAAGCTATTATTAAAGATTTGGATTATACTTTTTATATCCGTCCTCGTTCAATTTCTATTTTAGAAAATCGACGCAAATTAATTAAGGTAGCCCCAGTGGTTTTAACCGCTTCAGACGAAAGTAGCTGGGGCGAAACGGATCGGACTCTCAATGTTAAATTTGATAAAGGTGTAGATGTTCCAGGGCCGGTTCCCATTGCATTTGCTATTTTGGAGCCAAAGCAAGAGAATGAATCTTCTGATACCCGTATCGTTGTTTTCACTGATACAGACTTTTTATCGAATGGTTTTATTGAGAAATATAGTAATGCCCAGATGGGGTTGAACGTTATTAGTTGGCTTTCAGATTTAGAATATAAGATTTTTATCAATCAGAAGGAAATTAAAGTCGAACGGCTCGATTTGACGAGCAAGCAAAAACGAATGGTGGTTGTTATCCTTTTTGTTATACCTCTTCTTATTGGTATTGGAGGGATAATGACTTGGCTTAAATACAAAGGGTCAAGTTGAAGGCAGAGAGATTGCAGAAGTGGTTTTAGAAAGAAGGTTTAAAAGATAACTATATGAGTAATTCGAAGAAATTTCAGCAAAGAGTAAAAGATTTAAAAGAGATAGCAATTGTCATTGATACTTGGGATGATGTTTTTTCTGATTTTGATCCCAGCCCCTTAAATGAACGGACAGTCTCCGGGGATTTTGTGGAAGAGTTAAAGAAGCGCTATAGGGAGACACAACGGGGAATTTTCATAATTTCTATTTATGCACCGCTTTTTTTAAAGGATTCTAATTCCGAACGTATGGTAACCCAGAGATTAAAAAAACATTTTCGTTATGTTTTTCTGCTCAAAAAGAAAAATCTTACAAGAAGGCGGGTTCGGGGATTGATTTTTGTGGTGGTTGGCATATTTTCATTGACTTTCCTGACTTTGGCGACCTATTTTAATTTTTTGACGAAATTAGCGCTTGATATGAGTGCTATCGTTCTTATGCCATTAGGATGGTTTGGCTTTTGGGAAGGTTTGTCTAAGCTTATTGATACTTCACCGGCTTTTATTCGAGAAGAAAAGTTATTTGAGAAATTGTCAAAAGCATCCTACCGATTCAAGTATCTTGAGGCAAAGTCTGAACAAGCTACCAAGTAGACCCTAAACAATAGGGCTTGATGGTATCCAGTTATGAAACTTGTTTAATACGGGGAGCCAGTAATTTTATTTTTTAAATTCCCGCAGATTAATTCTGCGGGATATTTTTTGACATAAACGGTATTATCTGATATTATATTATGAACATATGTTCATAATATAAAGAGGTAGCTATGAGACCAAAAAAGACACGATGGATTAGATGTGAACCTAAAGAGAGATGTTTTAGACCACAGTGTAAAATACCCAATCAATTAGATGGAGTATCTATGACCTTAGATGAGTTTGAGGCAATAAGATTGGCTGATTATGAGGGATTAAAACAAGATGAAGCGGCAAAGAAACTAAAAATTTCTCGGCCCACTTTTTCAAGAATCATTACTTCTGCTCACAATAAGATAGGTGATGCATTAGTAAATATAAAAGCGATTAAAATCGAAGGTGGATGTTGCAAAATTGCAAGGAGGAAGAAATGAATAAACCAGAAAAGAAGAAAAGTTTTTTTGGTAAATTGTTTGAAAAGTTAGATAAGAAAATGGAAGAAAAGGCAAAAGCAAAACCCTGTTGCAACAGCAAAGATAAAAGCAAAGGCAAGTCATGTTGCAGCTGATAATAGATTGGTTGGTTTATTCTGTTTTTGGCTTAAATCCTGATTCAAGGCTCGGCGAAGTAATCAATTTCTTTTTATATGACTCGATTAAAATACTGTTGCTGTTATTCTTTATGATAACAGCTATTGGTTTTATCAGAACCTATATATCTCAGAATAAGATTAAGAATTGGATTAGCAATAAGAAGCTATTGGGCAATTTTTTTGCTTCGCTTTTTGGCGCGATAACTCCATTTTGTTCATGTTCATCAATACCTATTTTCTTGAGCTTCTTGGAAGTTGGTATTCCGTTGGGGGCTACATTCTCGTTCTTAATAACATCTCCTTTAATCAATGAGTATCTGGTAGTAATAATGCTTGGATTTTTCGGGTGGAAAATCACCCTTCTTTATGTATTAAGCGGAATTACGATAGGCGTTATTTCAGGTGTTATCCTGGGTAAGATGCATTTAGAGAAATACCTTGTTAAGGGAGTGGTCTCAGAAGATAAGCAACAAGCCAAAGAAAAAGTTTATACAGGAATAAAAGAAAGAGTTATCTTTGGAGTAGATGAAGCTAAGTCAATAACAAAAAAACTATGGCTGTGGGTATTGTTGGGAGTGGGCATCGGTTCATTTATTCATAACTATATCCCTCAAGAAACAATACACGGAATAATAAGTAAAACAGGGCCCTTTTCGGTTCCTCTTGCAACTATATTGGGAGTGCCGATGTATGGGAGTTGTGCAGCAATTGTGCCAATAGCGGTGGTTTTGTTCAGAAAAGGTGTTCCATTGGGGACAGCGTTAGCTTTTATGATGGCAACAGCTGCTTTAAGTTTTCCTGAGGCGGTAATTTTAAGAAGAGCAATGAAACTACAGCTAATAACAATCTTTTTTGGTGTAACAACCATAGCAATTATTATTACAGGATATTTGTTCAATATGCTTCAATTAATGATGTAAGGTTATTGACTTGTGATGTTGGTAGAATAAATAAGAAAGAAAACATGAAAATTGAAATTCTCGGAATGGGATGTCCTAAATGTAAAATGCTTTATGAAAACGTAAAGAAAGCGGTTGAAGAAAAGGTCATTTATCCAAAAAGTTGTGAAAATCATCTTCTTGGGGGAGCCAGTTTAATCTCTCTAAATTTGAATAGAGAGATGCCAATCTCTTTATCTCTGAATCGTGGTTTAGTTAATGCAGGGCACTATCGTCGATATTCTAAGCAATTTGAGTAATATTTGGGACATTAACTAGGAATCGGGTAAGCGTAAACAGAGATATTTGATCGAATGAAGAATTTGATAAAAATTCAGCTTGCACCTACGGAGAATATGTGTTATATTCTACGCATAAGATGCGAAGATTAGAGAGTGCTTTCTCCGCATAAGACATAAAAGGGGGAATAGGATGGAATATATACATCAGCTAAAGGTTTGGCCAAAATTTATATGGGATCATGAAAAGATTGCGTCCCCTCTGGGGATTGTGCGCAATCGCCAGGGACGATTGATCGGTCGCATGGAGACATTAGGTTTTTCCTTACGGTCAGAGGCCATACTGCAAACTCTTACTCTTGATGTTTTAAAGAGTAGTGAAATTGAAGGGGAGATCCTTGATAGAAGCCAAGTGCGTTCATCGATAGCGCGTAGGCTGGGGATGAAAATTAGTGGGCTTGTTTCTTCTGACCGTTATATTGACGGTGTTGTGGAGATGATGTTGGATGCTACTCAGAATTTCAATAAGCCATTGACGAAAGATCGGCTGTTTGGCTGGCATGCGAGTTTATTTCCAGCGGGACGTAGTGGGATGCATAAAATAACTGTTGGCATTTGGCGCAATGATGTTCAAGGCCCCATGAGGGTTGTTTCCGGTGCCATTGGTCGTGAGCGTGTGCATTTTGAAGCGCCGGATGCTGATCGCCTTAAAGGGGAAATGAAGAATTTTTTAAGCTGGTTTAAAGGAGCAGCGGACTTAGAACCAGTGCTTAAAGCGGGTATTGCGCATTTATGGTTCGTGACCCTTCATCCTTTTGAAGATGGCAATGGGCGTATTGCTCGTGCAATCACGGATATGCAGCTTGCACGTACCGATAACAGCCGAGAGCGTTTTTACAGCATGTCCGTTCAGATTCGTCAAGAACGGAATACTTATTATCGTATTCTTGAGAAGGCGCAGAAAAATATTCATACTGCAAAAGCTGGAATTGATATTACGGTATGGCTCGTGTGGTTTTTGGATTGTTTGAATCGGGCACTTGAAGCAACTGAAAACACGCTTGCTGATGTGTTTAAAAAAGCTCTCTTTTGGGAATCTCATCCGGCTGAATTGATTAATCAACGGCAGCGAGTCATGATCAACAAGTTATTTGACGGTTTTGAAGGAAAGCTTGTTTCTTCCAAATGGGCGAAGATTACAAAATGTTCGCAGGATACGGCGTTGAGGGATATTCTTGATCTTGTTGAGAAGGGGATCCTTATTAAAGATTCTGCAGGTGGACGTAGTACAAATTATTTGTTAAAAGATTTGTAAAAGAATTCGCTAAAAAAGGTATAATGCTTGCAAAGATTAATTCATGGATTACGCGGGAAAAAAGTTGCGATAGGTTTCGGGAGGATTGATATGCTTGAGCTAAATGACATTCGGTATGAAGTTTCTGACCCAGAAAACAATAATGATCTTTACCCGATTATTAAAGGGATTAATTTTCGTTTTGATACGGGAAAGTTTTATGCCATTACTGGACCCAATGGTAGCGGCAAGACAACGTTGGCTAAGTTAATTATGGGGATCATACCTGTCTCAGGCGGCAACATAATCCTGGATGGCGTGTCGATTGAAGGTATGAGTGTTACAGAAAGGGCGCAAGCTGGGATTGCCTATGCATTTCAGCACCCGGCTCGTTTTAAAGGCGTCACCTTTCGCGATATAATGAAAATTGCCAGTGGGAATAAAGATGAATCCGAATTAGTGAAGACCATTTCATCTTGCGGGATTTGTTCTTGTGATTTTCTCGATAAGCCTGTTGATAGTAAGCTTTCTGGAGGGGAAATAAAAAAAATTGAATTGGCATCAGTAATGGCCCGTATTCCTAAGTTGGCTATTTATGATGAGCCGGATACAGGTATTGATCTGTGGACCATTGCGCCAATGGTTGTGAGGCTCAAGCGTGAACAAGAACAACATGGAACAACGACTTTAGTGATCAGTCATAACAAGGCTTTTTTGGAGGCGGCCGACGTGCTTTTGCTTATTCGAGATGGTAAGATTGTATACTCTGGCGATTTTGATGGCGCTCGTCTGTTACTTGAAGATTTAAGTGCTTGTAATTATAAAAATGAGTGTGAAGGAGAAAATGATGCTGAATGCTATCGATAAGAAATTGCTCAAGGCTGTAGCTGATCTCGAAGACATTCCCAAAGGCGCTTTTAACATTCGAAAAAACGGAAAACTTCTTTCACGTAAAGTGTCGGCTAATATTGAGATTGAGTCTGATAAAGATCGTGATGGGATTATCGTACGGGTCGCGCCGGGAACTGTAAACGAGTCTGTGCATATTCCCGTGATTCTTAGTCAAGCGGGTTTACATGATATGGTTTATAATACCTTTATTATTGGTGAGAATGCGGATGTGACGATTATAGCTGGGTGTGGCATACATTGCGGTGGAAAAGAAAGTGAAGGCCATAGTGGCATTCATGAATTTCAGATTGGATTCAAGGCCAGCGTGCGATATGTTGAAAAACATGTTTCTATGGGCTCTGGTAAAGGTGAACGTACTCTTAACCCTACAACAAAGGTTTTTATGGCAGCCGAATCGCATGCGGAGATGGAGCTTACTCAATTGGGTGGCGTGGATCATGCCAAGCGGGTTAATGAGGCTCACTTGGAAGCTGGTAGCTCGTTGCTGATGACTGAACGTGTTATGACAGATGGCGTACAGCTTGCAACTTCGAATAATAAATTTGTTTTGGCTGGCCCAGGCAGCAAAGCTAATATGATATCGCGATCTGTGGTTAAGGGTAATTCCAGACAAGAGTTGTATATGGAATTAGAGGCTCGCGCTAAATCCTTTGGGCATATCGAGTGCGAAGCCATAATCATGGATAATGGCGTAAATATAACGACTCCTGTTCTTAAAGCGCTGCATCCGGACGCGGAAATGACTCATGAAGCCTCAATTGGTAAAATCGCAGATGACCAATTAATCAAGTTAATGAGTCTTGGAATTACTTATGACGAGGCTGTAAACATAATTATTCAAGGATTTCTTAGTTAAATAGAGGGGGAAAACATGGGTGATAAAAAAATATTATTTTATGATGCTAAGCCTTACGATTGGAAAGTTTTTGACGAGGTAAACAAAGATTATGGTTTCAAAATTGAATATTTCAATGGGCATCTTAATAACAGCACAGCATCTTTAAGCAAAGGATATAATTCTGTCTGTGCCTTTGTTAATGACCGTGTTGATAGAAAGAATATTAATACTTTAAAGGATTGTGGGGTTGAATTAATCGCTTTGCGAAGTGCTGGTTACAATAATGTTGATCTTAAGGCTGCTTACCAGAGCATCCATGTTGTTAGGGTTCCAGCATATTCTCCCTATGCTGTTGCTGAGCATGCAGTTGCTTTAATGCTTAGTTTGAACAGGAAAATTCACAGAGCTTATTATCGTATTCGTGATGGGAACTTTTCTATAAATGGATTATTGGGTTTTGATATGCATCAAAAGACACTTGGTGTTATAGGTCTGGGAAAGATAGGAAAATGTTTAATTAATATTGCCTTTGGGTTTGGTATGAAAGTTGTTGTTTATGATAAGTTCGAAGATGAGAATTATGCGAAAGAAAAAGCATTTCAATACGTTTCGCTGGAAGAATTGTACAAAGAGTCAGACATTATTTCCTTACATTGTCCTCTTAATTCAGAAACAAATCATTTGATTAATCAGGAAAGTATACGAGAGATGAAAAAAGGTGTAATGATAATAAATACCGGAAGAGGAAAACTTATAAAAACTGAAGCCCTTATTGAGGGATTGAAGAATGGGATGGTTGGCTCTGCTGGTCTTGATGTTTACGAAGAGGAAAGTGAGTATTTTTTCGAGGATTTTTCAGATTCGATGATTGAAGATGACGTTTTAGCAAGACTTTTAACTTTTCCTAATGTTTTAATTACATCGCACCAAGGGTTTTTTACAAAAGAAGCCCTAGGAAATATTGCGAAAACAACATTGGAAAATATTAAGGAATATTTTGAAGGTGGTTTTTTGAAAAATGAAATTTGCTACCAATGCGATCAAGAATGCAGGAAGAAGCAAAAAAAGAGATGCTTTGAATAACAGAAAGAAAAAATATGGAAAATAAATCAAATTTAATTGGCAATGTAAGTGTGCTTAAAGGTCTTATCACCTACCAAGAAGGCTCAGTCGTAAATAAAGAAATAATTAAAAAGAAGTAGGCACTGTAACGATTTTTGCTTTTGATGAAGGGCAGGGTTTGAGTGAGCACTACAGTTTCATTTGATGTTCTGGTTAATGTTGTTGATTGGCCTCTCTTTTAAATCGATAACGATAAATTGTTTGATTTCATAATCAAAAATATCATACTCTATGTTGGGTAAATTTATTTTTGCATTTTTAATGGTTATCAGGTAAGATGACTAACTTGTTTTAAAGAAGTTATTTGTATTTTTGTTAGAGTTAAAGAAGGTTGAAAATAATGCCAAATCAAAAAAGAAGAAAAGACATACGTAATATTGCAATAGTCGCTCATGTTGATCATGGAAAAACAACTTTGGTAGATGCATTGCTTAAGTACACAGGTGCCCATAAGTTTGAAGATGGTGAAACGACTATTATGGATTCAAATCCTTTAGAAAAAGAAAGGGGGATTACGATTTTTTCAAAGAATGCTTCTTTTAATTATAAAGGCGTACAATGCAATGTCGTAGATACTCCTGGGCATGCTGATTTTGGAAGTGAAGTAGAACGTATTCTTGAAATGGTTGATGGTGTACTCTTGCTTGTTGATGCTGTGGATGGGCCTATGCCCCAGACTAAGTTTGTGTTGAAGAAATCGCTTGAGTTACACTTAAAGCCAATTCTTGTTATTAATAAGATGGATCGTCTGAATGCTCGACCTAATAAGGTTGCTGATATGACATTTGATCTTTTTTGTGAGCTTAATGCATCTGACGAACAACTTGATTTTCCTATAGTCTATGCATCTGGTCGCAATGGACATGCTACTCTTGATCTTGATGAACCTAACGATAACATAAAACCTTTGTTGGATACTATTTTGCATCGAGTGTTACCACCAATTGCTAATCCAGAATTACCTTTCCAAATGTTGGTGACTATGATTGACCATAACTCTTATTTTGGGCGCATTGCCATTGGACGTATATTTCATGGTGCTATACATGTTGATGATCCAATTGTTCTTATAAAGCGTGATAATTCAACTGTAATATCTAAAGTAACCAAAATTATGAAGTATAAGGGTTTAACTCCAATAGATGTGACTGAAGCTATGGCTGGTGACATTATAATGATAACTGGAATTGAGGGGGTATCAATCGGTGAAACACTAGCTAATATTGATAATCCTAAAGCATTGCCTGCCGTTAAAATTGATGAACCAACAATATCGATGAATTTTTCTCACAACAGGAGTACGCTTGCAGGCAAAGATGGAGGGATATTCTTAACCTCACGCCATATTCGTGAATATCTTGAGCATGAGGCAATGGTTAATGTGGGGATAAGAGTTGAAGAAATCGGCAAAGGCGAGAGATTTAAAGTTTCCGGTAGAGGGGAGCTCCATTTAGAGGTTCTTATAGAAACAATGCGGCGTAAGGGTTATGAATTAGAAGTATCAAAACCACAGGTTATTTTAAAGAAAATGGGTGATAAAATTCTTGAGCCTGTAGAAATTGTGGTTGTAGAAGTGGATAACCAATATCAGGGCGCAGTCATTCAAGCTTTAGGAGAACGTAAAGCTCAAATGAAAGATTTAAAATTATTAGATGATAATAATGTACGAATGGAATTTAATATCACCTCTAGAGCTTTAATAGGCTTTAGAAGTGAACTATTGTTGATGACTCGAGGTAGTGCAATTATGTGTCAGAATTTTCTTGAGTATCAATTATATAAAGGTGATATCCCCTCAAAGCGTAAAGGTGTTTTAGTATCTAATAGCAATGGTAAAGTGGTGGCATTTGCACTTTTTAATTTACAAGAACGAGGAGAGATATTTGTTAAGCCAGGTGATATAGTATATGAAGGCATGATTATAGGTTTATGTAGTAGAGCTGGGGATATAGTTGTAAATCCTCAAAAAGAGAAAAAACTGAGTAATGTGCGTTCCGTGATTAGTGATACAGCGATTAATCTAATACCTCCTCGTAAAATAACTCTTGAATTTGCGCTTACTTTTATTAATGACGATGAATTAGTTGAAATTACCCCTCTTAATATACGAATTAGAAAAGAGATAGTTAAGGAAATAGATAGAACCCGCCTGAGTCGCCAATCTAGATTCGATTCTAACAAAAATTAACAATTCTAGATACTTTGTCTGATCTTTAGAAGATAAAAGCTTTGTAGATTCCTTGATTTTTTTTTAAAAAATACTATAATAAATTTACTATAAAGTAATTTTTATAGACCTATTATATTGTAATTTAAAATTTTTAAGGAGGTTTAAAATGAAAGAAGGAATTACAGCAATTAACGAAAAGGTAAAAGAAGAGAGTGCTTTTATTGAAGTTTTAAAAGCCGAAATTGAGAAAGTCATTGTTGGGCAGAAGTACCTTATTAACCGGCTTTTTGTGGGGTTGCTTGCTAATGGGCATATTCTAATTGAGGGTGTTCCTGGATTAGCTAAAACTTTATCAGTAAAAGTTTTATCACAGGCGATTAAAACTAAATTTCAAAGATTACAATTCACTCCAGACCTTTTACCTGCAGATTTAATTGGAACTCCGGTTTACAACCCTAAGGATGGTAATTTTACTATTAAAAAGGGTCCGATATTTGCAAATATTATTTTAGCTGATGAGATAAATCGTGCTCCAGCAAAAGTACAAAGTGCTTTGCTTGAAGCTATGCAAGAGCGGCAGATTACAATAGGTGAAAGTACTTTCAAATTAGATGATCCGTTCTTAGTTTTAGCAACACAAAATCCTATTGAGCAAGAAGGAACTTATCCTTTGCCTGAAGCTCAAATTGATCGCTTTATGCTTAAATTGAACATCACTTATCCTAACAAAGAAGAGGAACATAAGATTTTAAAGAGAATGAGCTTTACCGGCAAAGAAATAAAGGTTAATCCAGTTATAACTCCTGAGGATATTATTCGAGTACGAAAAGTAGTAGATGAAGTGTATATGGATGAGAAGATAGAAAAATATATCATCGACATTATTTTTGCAACAAGAGACCCAAAATCATATAATCTTGATGAATTAGCTCCGCTTATTCAATATGGAGCATCTCCTCGGGCGAGTATTTACTTAACAGT
>Ga0307990_1002898_pt1 | contig 13422 bp, 12 predicted proteins | sample EllFjometagen129_FD_203168 | JGI IMG/M metagenome (GOLD analysis project Ga0307990, IMG submission 203168) | Marine microbial communities from Ellis Fjord, Antarctic Ocean - #129 | ecosystem: Environmental > Aquatic > Marine > Unclassified | place: Southern Ocean | collected 2014-10-08
CTGATGCGTCCGCCCCGTAAGCGGCATTGCCGCCACCAGACTAAGCATTCCAAAGTCGGCTAGCAACGCATAATCAGTAATCGCCGGTTTACCTTTTCGCGGATTAACACGCATTAAATGCGGTTTTTTGTCAGCCTGCGACAGTGATGAACGGATCGTGCCGGTCTCATGGACAAGCATCCCGCTAACCAGCGCAAGATACGTCTTCTTAACCAAACGCTTCTCAAAACAGCTCGAATAAGCGCTCTGCGTCTCAAGATTAAACGCCATCACCATAACCCCCGACGTATCCTTGTCAAGCCGATGGATCAGCCGAATCTCGCGATCAAGCCCCTTCTGACGCTTTAAAGCGGGTATCAGGTCCTCTTTGCCGGACCGGTCCTTTGTTACGGAGATGCCCGAAGGCTTATTGATGACGAGTATGTCATCGTCCTGGTAGATTATTTCGATCTTATTTTTCAATTCTGAATCCTGTACAAATACACTGCCATTGCATTAAAAGGATTCATTATACACGAAAAACCGCCCAAAAACAATGCGCAAAGCAACAAAGCTCAAAAAGGCTCCCAACGACTCATAAGGCACTATTCGTTGGGTATATTGATGATTTCGGTATTGTTCATGTCCTGCTGCGACTCGGCCAAACCCATCCCTGCGATAACATCAGCAGCATCAGTGCAGACCTTGGCGCGACCATCCGACGGAGTGACTAGCGGCTGATCACCGATAATCTCTGCGGGAACACCATCGATCTGAACGACAAAATTAAGCGGCCCGATAGAAACCTTATCGCCGGGAGAAAGATCCGCTTCCTCAATTCGTTCGCCGTTAACCAACGTGCCGTTGCTGGAACCAAGATCGCGAATTGTCAGAACACCCTCGTCCATATTCAGCGCACAATGCCGTCGTGAAATAACCATAAGCGGGACACACAGATCGCAATCCTGCCTTCTGCCTACGATGGTGACAGTGCTAGGCAATGAAAATGCCTTGTTGTTTCCCCCCACTTTCAAAAGGACCAAATTGACTTTCATGTCTTGTGCCTTTCATAAAATGTGCTATTATGTACACCCCTATTATACGATGGAAATCAGTTTAAACAACAAAAAAATCCCGGTTTTTTCGAGCTTATAAGCCAAAAAAGCCGTATTAGAGGTCACATTTTAATTTTAAGGATGAAAATTTGAGTTATAAAGGTGTTATATTTGATCTTGACGGTACTCTTGTCAATACGCTTGGGGACCTGGCAGAAGCTATGAACTACTCGCTTAAACAGCTTGGCGAGCCTACGCATTCGGTTGACCAGTACAGACGGATGATCGGCAATGGAACATCAAAATTTGTCGAGCGGTCACTAAGTGACGACAAGCAGCATTTACATGCGGAGCTGCTGAAATTAATGAGAGTTCGTTATCTTGAAAAGTGCTTTGATCTCACCGTGCCATTCAACGGCATACCCGAGGCCATTAATGAGTTGCGAAAAGCCGGGGTGCGGCTAGCGGTAGTTACCAACAAAAATGCCGACGCGGCAAAACTGATTGTCGAACACTTCTTCGGTGCAGGGACATTCGAGGTTATAATCGGAGTCGAGGGTGACAAATGGGTAAAGCCCGACCCTGCCGGTACGCATGAGATAATACGGCGGATGGGAATGACTAAAGAAGATTTCATGCTGGTCGGCGACAGCGATGTAGATATTGCAACAGCAATCAACGCCGGTGTTAAACCGGTGGGCGTTACGTGGGGCTTTCGAAGCAGAGACGAACTCATCGCAGCCGGTGCGGAAACTATTATTGATGCACCCGATGAGATCCTGAGTTTTATTTAGGGTTCAATTATAGGGGGCAGCTATCCTTCGAAGCTGCTTTTCTCTCTTTTCAACCTGAACTTTGAACTCTTGAGCGTCTTTCTTATCTTTAAATGACTTACTCCCTTTGTCCACTTCTCCATCTGGCAGAGTAACATGCCAGAAGACTCTCCACCTCTTTACATCCTCTAATACCATTTCATTGAAGCCATTACTGTTTTTACCCTTTAATAAACCGGAGCATCTCGCTCGTGTATTAAAAGGATAACGCGAATCAAATCACTAATCAAGCGGGTGGGGGGCGGGAAATACGGATGAAAAGTCCTTTTTCTGGCTTAAAGTCACACCTGAACTTTATTTTCCCTATTTTAACATATATGCTGGACTTTATGGCGAATTTATGGTTAAATGTTAGATATTAGATATATTTATTTTTAATAGGAGAATAGAAATGAAGAAGTTAATTTTGGTTTGTATGTTTTTGTTGTTGGCGGGAATTTCTTTTGGTGCGGACTGTCATTTTCAGCTTGCTGGGGATGTCAACGGTGATTGTAAAATCAATATTGCAGACTTTGCGATAATGGCTCAGGGTTGGCTTATTGATTGTGATGCTACACCTGATGATCCACTATGTATCCCTCTTGATATAGATGGGGATGGTTTTGATGTAGTTGCTGACTGCAATGATAATGACCCGACTATTTATCCAGGTGCACCAGAAATCCCTAACGATGGGATAGACCAGGATTGTGACGGTAGTGACTATACTGACTATACTGGTCCTGCTATTATGGTGACTATTCCCGCTGGCACTTTCCAGATGGGAGATTCATTCGCTGAAGGTTCTTCTAATGAACTACCTGTTCATACAGTCACCCTCAGTTCTTTTAAAATGAGCAAATATGAAATTACCAACGCCCAGTATGCCGAGTTCTTAAATTCTGCGTATCCTTCCCAAATAAAGGAAGTCGGTGGAGTTATCTATGCCACAAGCGATACCGGCAACAGTTACCCGTATTGTGATATGCACAGTTATGATTCTGATAGTCAGGTAGATTTTTCAGGCGGTGTTTTCACGGTACGTAATAAGGACGGGCGTGACATGTCAAACGACCCAGTTGTTGAAGTAAGCTGGTATGGAGCCAATGCTTTTTGTGACTTCTATGGTTATAATCTGCCTACTGAGGCACAATGGGAATATGCTGCTCGTGGAGGTCTCTCCGGAAATCGTTTCCCATGGGGTGATACGATAACTCACAGCCAGGCGAATTACTACAGCAGCAGTTCCTACAGTTACGATACAAGTCCGACAAGAGGTTATCACCCGACATGGAATGATGGTATATATCCTTATACGTCTCCAGTAGGAAGTTTTGCCGCCAACGGATACGGTTTGCATGATATGGCAGGTAACGTTTGGGAGTGGTGTTCTGATTGGTATGGCGACTATAGTCCCGACCCAAAAACCAACCCAACTGGACCTACAACGGGTAGTTATCGCGTTATCCGCGGCGGCAGCTGGATCAACGCTGCCGACAACTGCCGGGTTGCCAATCGCAACAACAACAACCCGAACAACCGCAGCGGCGACGTAGGATTTCGTGTGTGCCTGGACTTGAACTGACCCTTTGCCCTTTGTTCTTTTACCCTTTGTCCTGAGCGAAGCGAAGGACAAAAATTGAAAAATGAAAATTGAAAAATACAGAATTGAAAATTATTCAGGATTTTTATGATTTTATGCTTTGGATGATTAAGCATACAGAGAAGTTCCCACGGCATCACAGATACAGCTTAGGAGTTGCAATAGAAAATAGAATACAGGAAATACTTGGATTGCTGTTAAAAGCCAAGTATCGAAGAGAAAAGAAGACTATTCTCAATGACGTGAACATTGAACTTGAAGTTTTGCGATTTCAGTTGAGACTGTCAAAAGACCTGAAAATATTGACCGTGAAGAGTTATGGATTCGGATCAAAGAATTTACTGGAAATAGGCTCCCAAGTAGGCGGCTGGATTAAAAGTAAGAGTTGAAACATGAAACGATATGGAAATTTATGGAATGATGTAATCAGTTGGGATAATCTTGTTATGGCTGCTTATAAAGCCCAGCGTGGCAAGCGAAGCAGGTTATGTGTCCAGCATTTCAATTTCAAGCTGGAGTCAGAACTCTTACGTTTACAGCATGAGCTTATTGAGGGCAATTATATTCCAGGCGGTTTCCGTACCCACTGGATACAAAAGCCAAAGCCAAGACTAATTTCAGCAGCTCCATATCGAGACAGGGTGGTTCATCATGCACTAATGAATGTGCTGGAACCGATATTAGACAGGCATTTTCATCCTCATAGCTTTGCCTGCCGTAAAGGCAAAGGCACTCATGCGGCAACCGACAGGGTTCAAAAACTTATGAGAAAGAATAAATACATCCTGCAATGTGATGTGAAGAAGTTCTTTCCAAGCATTGACCATGAAATACTAAAGCACAAATATCACAAGCTTATCAAAGATGTCGATGTTTTGCGACTTATGGACATGATAGTTAACCATTCAAACCAGCAGGAAAACCCACATCAGTGGTTTGTCGGTGATGACTTATTTTCTCCATTAGATAGAGCCAAGGGTTTGCCTATCGGCAACCTTACAAGCCAATGGCTTGCTAATTGGTACTTAAACGACCTTGACCATTTCGTCACCAAAAAAACAGGCATTGGCAGTTATGTTCGGTATTGTGATGATTTTGTATTGCTGTCTGATAACAGACAAAGACTTGTTGAGGCTCGTGATGTGATAAAACTTGAACTGCAAAATGACAGAATGAAACTGCATGAGAATAAACTTTTTATAAAGCCAACAAAGGCAGGTGTCACTTTTGTCGGGTATAGGACATGGCCGGACTTTAGGCTATTGAGAAAAGATAATATAAGAAATTTCAGAAGACGAGTAAAATGGATGCAGAGTGCCTATTCCAGTGGATTGATCGACTTTGGAGGTGTAAAGTCAAGGCTTGATAGTTGGATGGCTCATGCATCTCATGCAAACAGCAGGAAATTGATTTTAAGGTTGAGTAAAGACTGGAAGTTTCAAAGGGCTATGACCGATGAGTTATCGCGTTATCCGCGGCGGCAGCTGGAACAACAATGCCAACAACTGCCGGGTTGCCAATCGCAACAACAACAACCCGAACAACCGCAACAACAACGTAGGATTTCGTGTGTGCCTGCACTTTTTAAGAATCAGGTCCCGAATCGTATGGTTTACGGACCATGTGAGAGTGACAAGAAAAGTCCTGGTTGTTGTCCTGAGCTGATGGGGCTAAGGCTCCATAGCCGAATTTCAACGAGGCTGGGTGTAATTGGTAGGTTAAATCTCGAAGATTCCACCCAGCCATTAAAAACCAAAAGCAGATTAGCAGCTTGAAATATATTAATAAAACCCTCTCTCACCACCACACCCACCCAAAACAATTCAAGAATTCAAACCCACACAATTTTTTCACATTAGTTTTCACAGTAGCGTTATTTGAGGACATAAAAAAAGCTCAATATCAGGCGAAAAACCTTGATATTGAGCTTTAAATGATTATTGTAAATTATTAACGTTATTACTGTTTTTTGGGGGTTTTATTCGGAGGGCTTGCGCCCTCGCGCTTCTGTGTGGGCGTCTTACGGTTCTTTATAGCCGAATTAATTTACCACCAAATAAACTGGCTCACATAAGCACATTAAATCTTGCATAAATTGCTGAGAATAGATTCCCGCCTTCGCGGGAATGACAAACGGGGACATTACTCAACAGTTACGCTTTTAGCGAGGTTTCTTGGTTTGTCTACGTCGTGGCCTCTTAGGACCGCTGCGTGGTAGGCGAGCAGTTGAAGCGGGATGGCGTTGATTATCGGCTGGAGGTACTCGTTAGTGGCCGGTACGGTGATGAGATGGTCGGCGTACTGTTTGATGTTCTCGTCGCCTTCGGTGGCTACGACTATTGTCCTGCCGCCTCTTGCGCGTACCTCTTCTATATTACCGATAATCTTTTCGTACTGCGAGCATTTTGTCGCGATGAATACTGCGGGCATGTTGTCTGTTATCAGCGCGATCGGTCCGTGTTTCATTTCGGCAGCGGGCAAACCTTCGGCGTGTATATAGCTGATCTCTTTGAGCTTGAGTGCTCCTTCCAGTGCGACGGGGTAATTCAGTCCGCGGCCGAGGAAGAGCCAGTTGTCCTTTTCGATGTTTGCCTGGGCGATCTGTTTGATGTGGTCTGTCTGGGCGAGGATGGGTGCGATCTTTTCGTGAATGGTTGACAGTTCCTTTAACAGCGTGAACGCGAAGTCGTTGCTCAGATGGCGTCTGCGGCCGAGTTCTATGGCGAGCATTGTCAGTACCGCGACCTGGGCAGTGAATGCTTTTGTGCTTGCGACGCCGATCTCCGGACCTACCCTAAGATAGACGCCTGCGTCGGTTGTACGCGCAATCGTCGAGCCTACGACGTTTACCACTCCCAGAACCGTCGCTCCTCTTTCTTTGGCTTGTTCGATGGCAGCGAGCGTGTCGGCGGTTTCACCGGACTGGCTGATCGCGATCACGATCGTCCCTTCGTCGATGATCGGATTGCGGTATCTGAATTCGCTGGCGTATTCGACTTCGGCGGGAATCCTGGCGAGCTGCTCAAACAGGAATTCGCCGACGAGAGCTGCGTGCCATGCCGTTCCGCATGCGGTCAGGATGATACGTTTTGTTTTGGTCAGATCCCTTAGTATGTCCTGCAAACCACCGAGAACGACTCTTGAACTCTTGAGGTCAATCCTTCCGCCGAGGCATTGCGCGATGGACGCCGGCTGTTCGTAAATCTCTTTGAGCATGTAATGGTCGAAGTCGGCGAGTTCAATTTCTTCGAGAGAAAATTCGATTTCCTTGAGGCTCTTGGTTACGTCGATGTTGTCAATTGTTTTCGTTCTAAAACCTTCGCCTGTGACGATGACCATTTCGTTATCCGACAGGTAGATGGCTTGCGTTGTATGCTCTACGATAGCCGACGCGTCGGAAGAGATGATGAATTCTTTTTCGCCGACGCCGAGGATCAGCGGGCTTCCTTTTTTTGCGCCAATGAGAGTGTCGGGGTAGTCTTTGCAAATGATTGCAAGTCCGTATGTTCCGACAAGTTCGCTGAGTGCTTCCTGTACGGCCCATTCGAATTTGTTGGTGACACCTGCGGCTTGGCGGCCCTGCATGTTGTTGCCTTCGGCGTAGAAGTATCCGATGAGGTTTGCGATCACTTCCGAATCCGTTTCGCTGGCGAAGCCAACACCCTTTTGTTCGAGCCATTTTTTCAGGGTCGCATAGTTTTCGATTATACCATTGTGGACTACTACGATCTTGCCGGTGTAGTCCTGGTGCGGGTGAGCGTTTATCGTGTTGGGTTTACCGTGAGTTGCCCAGCGGGTATGGCCGATACCCAGTGAAGCATTTGAGCCCTCCTGGGTGAGGCAGTGTTCCAGATTAGAAATTCTGCCTTCCGATTTGGTGACATTTATGTCATCGTTTTCGAGTAGAGCAATCCCGGCCGAGTCGTAACCGCGATACTCGAGGCGTTTGAGACCTTCGATAAGAATCGGTTGAGCTGTTTTATTTCCAAGGTAAGCAACTATGCCGCACATCTGAATTTCCTTCTATATATAGTGACTTTTAGAACATCAATTGAGTATATCGTCAATATTAAGTCCTTAATAAAGCTAAAATGCTTTATTACTTGATTATTGCCCATACCTCTCTTTTTCTACATAATTGTAGCGAAATAGAATATAAATGCGATTTCGTAATGCCTTGGAAAATCACTACAAAGTTATATTTACGCCATAAACTCTTACCTGGAAGGCACTTACGTCTGTTTTTGTTTTTTTTAAAAGTATGGCACGCCTGTTGCTTATATGTATATCGCGTGCGTCAAATACGGATCCATTTGAACGGCGTTTGATAGTGCAGCTTACTCAAAGTGACCGATTGGTCAGTTTGAGAATTACGAATTGAGGTTTCACCCTTTCCGTCTTCGCTTCGCTACGACGCGACAGGACGGGCGAGGCTATGTTGAAAAAAAAGTTATGCCATGCAAACCTTTTAATTGTAATGATTTACGGTGTTTTCTTGGATGATTTCAGTCAGTTTAAGTAACAAATTTAATCAATGTTTAATTTTTAAAGGGCAGAAAACTGAGTACATTGCAGTTTTCGAGTAAATAATTGTATGAGCAGAAAAAACAATGCGACAAAAAAAACATAGCCCAGTGCCAGCAAAAGAATTACACTACATTTTCAGCTTGCATGTCAGGTTATTTTTTCACATTCCTGAAATACTCATTCAGAATCTGACTGGATACCGGCGGGCATCCGGGAACGAATGGTCTGTTTTTTCTGTGTTTGGCGGTGCAGTTGCCAACGCATAAAGTACCTTCCGGCAGTTCGATATGGCCTTTGCCGATGGCGATGACTATATCTTTATCGTCTTTACGCTCGTCAAGCAGTTGCTGTCCATGATGTCTTAGAAACATCAATAATGTCGACTGGCAAGCGCTGCATGACTGCTGATCCAAAATAGTAAAGCCCGGAAATTCCAGCGTAAGTGTATCCGGCGAAAGCATAAAGGGGCTTCTAACGTCTTTCCAGTTTGCCGGTGATACACTTATCCTGTCAAGATCAATTACGCCATACCCTCTATCGGCTGCCATCTTCAAATACGGAATGTCACCGGCGGATATACCCATCAGCTCGCATGCAATTGAATCGGCTGCAAAAGCATCGACGCCGACAACGACCACGCCAAAAGGTTTAGGTGTTCCGGCACCGGGACCAAGCCCCTCCATCCCGATAGTACCGTCGATAATTGAAAGATGAGGACGCAGAACCGATGCCATGTCGGCAATGGCTATGTCCAGAGGTTTTTCGTCAATACCGTCAATTTTCGGCAGCATATGAAGATCGACTTTCGAACGGCGCCACAAGCAGCCCTTCATATTCTTAACCGACAGTGTAACGCCGGTATGCATATGCGTCTTCATAACCGGGATCGAAACAACAATGTCATACTCGGTGACCTCTTTGCAGAGCTTAAGCGTTTTTATCGCAATACCGCCAGGGACCTCAATAGGCACGAACGGCTGGACATCCATATCGATCAAGGGACAATTACGCTCGGTGGCGATGTCTGCAATCCCTGCGCTTTCAAACGCATCCATCACCTTAACACCTGTAATAGGGCTTTCCCCAACGGCAACGTCGGCGCCGGCTTCTCTGAAAGCATCAATCGCAGCGGCTACGACCTGCGGATGCGTAGTCGCACCGGTTCCAGGAGTTGCGTCGCGCCCAGCATTAGGCTTGAGCAGAACAAGCTTGCCTTTTGCCGGTGACAGGTCGATATTTGACAGGGCCTTACGCGTATTATCATAGGGACCATCGCCCGATGCCCAGAAAACCGAGGGCAAGACAGGATTATGCTCAAAAGGTGATGAACAATTCACATTTTCTGTTTTAATATTAGCATCATTTCTCATATTCTACTGCTTGGGATTTTCCATATAATAACGTTTGCAAAAAATAATTAATACCAATGGTATTTATTTCTCTCGCGTTGTAAAGGGCTTAAGTTGTTGTAAAAAAAGGTTTTACCCGCGAACAAAGGCACGAGATTTTTCTAAAATCCGTATAAATTCTTTCGATGTCAATATTTTACCAAATCCATCTTAAACTATCAAGACTTCTCTTTTCCGAGGTAGATTTCTTGAGGATTTATACGAAGAAACCGGGACAATTTTGTTTTTGGCATAAAAACAAATGCCGGTCAATCTGCAAATTGATATACATTGAAGTTAGAGCAATTAAGCTCACGCATATACTAAAGTACACCCTGGATTTTTGGGCACCCACAAGAGGTGCCCCTACATCTCTGCGGTACGGTTTTTTGTTTGGGGATTACTTTTTGCGGGCGGCTGATCGCTTTACTACCTTCTTTGGTGATTTTTTTTTGGTCTTGGTGTTTCCCTTTAATACTTTGATGGCTTTCTTTACGCTGGCGACTTTCAGGATTCCGGTTGTACGACCTCCCTTGGCGCCTGCGGTGCAGTAGGCGTATGCAACGTTTACGTGTGCGTCGGCGAGTTTGTGGGCGACATCGGCGAATGCACCGACCTTATTGGGCAGATTCACACACAAAACTTCAGTTTCGTTGAACGTAGCATTCTCGGCGGCGAGGAGTTTGCGTATCTTCTCGGCGGACCCGCCTACAATACGAAGAACGCCATGCTCGACCGAATCCATCACTGTAAGAGCAAGGATATTGATCTTTGCCTTGCCTAACTCATCAAGCAAATTGCCAAGCACACCGGGTTTATTAATCAAGAAAATCGAAAATTGTGTTTCAACATGCATCCGCAAAAACCTTTCAAAATAAAAATAACTAACGCGTTACTATTTACGCCCTAAAGCCTCAACTGCCGAATCGTTATCCGGGTAAAAATCGAACAGGCTGTCAAGATTTGTTATCTTGAAAACGCGGCCAAGCTCCGGGTTGATGCCAGAAATTACCACACTGCCGCCATACTCTTTGAGCTTCTTCCAGACTTCCACGAGAAGCCCAAGAACCTGCGAAGAGAAAAACTTCAGCCCGGAGAAGTCAACAATAACCTTATCGGGGCGTTTGTCAAGAACAAACCCCCTGAGAGCCTCACCCATAACTTCGACATCGCCAACCGCCGAAACGGAAGGTACGAGAAAAGAGACAAAAGAAATGCCTCCTCTGGCAGTAATATCAATAATTTTTATATCTTCCAATTTATGTTCTTTCGTGATTTATGTACCGCCAACAGGCACTGATTTCCATTCGCTGCATTTCCAGCATGCGACGATATGCTCGGCGGGTCCATCCTGCTGCTTTAATTGCTGTATTTCCATGGTGCATCGGTGCTCTGCGATCGGGCATCTCGGGTGGAACGGACAGCCGCTCGGCGGATTCGACGGACTTGGAACCTCGCCGCCGAGTACTATCCGCTGTTGCCGGCGATGCGGGTCGGGTCTGGGGATCGCACTCATCAAGGCCCGAGTATACGGGTGCAGCGGGTTCTTGTAAAGTTCCTTGCTGGAAGTATACTCGACGATTTTGCCAAGATACATCACGGCGACGTAATCGCTGATATGCTCGACGACGGCGAGGTCGTGAGCGATAAACAGGTACGTCAGGCCCATCTCGTCCTGCAAGTCCTGCAGCAGGTTAATGATCTGGGACTGAATAGAAACGTCCAGGGCACTGACCGCCTCGTCGCAGACGATGAACTTCGGGCTCAAAGCAAGTGCCCTTGCGATACCGATTCGTTGCCGCTGGCCGCCGGAAAACTCATGCGGGTATCTGCTGGAATGATGCGGTGAAAGGCCGACACGCTCAAGCAACTCGTCAACTTTTCTGCGCCTGTCCCGCCCTGCCGCGATCTTATGCGTAGTAAGCGACTCGCCTACGATATTTGCAACGGTCATCCGCGGGTTTAGCGAGCTGTAAGGATCCTGGAAAATCAGCTGCATATCGCAGCGAAGCTTTCGCAATTCCCTGGACGGCAGGTCAAAAACTTCGCGGCCACCGAACGTGACTTTGCCCTCGGTAGCATTGATAAGACGCAGGATCGTCCGTCCGACGGTCGTCTTTCCGCAGCCGCTCTCGCCGACAAGACCGAGCGTTTTGCCCGCCTCGATCTTAAAGCTGACGCCGTCGACGGCCTTGACATGGCCGACAACACGGCTAAACAGCCCGCGTTTGATCGGAAAGTGCGTCTTAAGCCCTTCGACATCAACCAGATATTTCTTTGTGCTTTCCATATTTCTTTTCGTATAACTCAAATTCTTCTTTTGTTTCATAGCCGGGGGTATACCAACATGCCGAACAACGCCCGGGCTTTATCTGGCGAAGCTCCGGTTCGATGGACATGCACCGCTGGTCATCATTGCCTATCGGGCACCTTGGATGGAACTTGCAGCCGTCAGGGAACGCCAGCGGGTCGGGTACGGTTCCGCCGATGACGTCAAGCCGATTCTGCTCTACGCCGACCTTTGGCAGTGACCGCAAAAGGCCGCGGGTATAGGGATGCAGCGGATCGTCGAATATATCTGCCACGGTTCCGGTCTCGACGATCCTGGAGGCATACATCACGACAACATCGTCGGCATTTTCAGCGACGACGCCGAGGTCATGCGTAATAAGGACGACGCTCATGTTATTTTTCTTTTGAAGATCGCGGAGAAGCTCGAGTATCTGTGCCTGTATCGTAACGTCAAGAGCGGTCGTCGGCTCGTCGGCGATTATCAACGAGGGATCACAACTTAGCGACATGGCGATAATAATCCGCTGGCGCATTCCACCGCTCATCTGATGGGGATACTCGATCGCACGCTGTTCGGGGTCGGCGATACCTACCTGCCGGAGCATCTCGACGGCATGATTCCAGGCGGCGGAGCCTTTCTTATCCTGGTGGAGCTCGATAGCCTCGACGATCTGTTCGCCGACGGTATAGACCGGGTTAAGGCTGGTCATCGGCTCCTGGAAGATCATGGCGATTTCGTTGCCGCGGATCGACTGCATGTATTTTTCGTCGGCGGTTACGAGGTCTGTTCCGCGAAACAGAATCTGACCGCCTGCGATCTTGCCGGGCGGATCGGGTATCAGACGCAGCACTGACAGCGCGGTAACACTCTTGCCGCAGCCGCTCTCGCCGACGACCGCAAGAGTCTTTCCTTCACAAACGTCATAGCTGACATTGTTAACGGCACGGACAAGCCCTTCGTCTGTATGAAACGTAACAGATAAATCTCTTATGCTAAGTAGTACATCATTATCAGTCATGCTGCTTTCCTTAGTCTTGGATCGATGGCGTCACGGAGTCCTTCGCCGACGAGGTTGTAGGCGGTAACTGTTAGGAATATTGCAAGGCCGGGAAACAGTGACAGCCACCAGAGAAAACGTCCTGTAGTGCCTACACCGAGGCTTAGCATCTGGCCCCAGCTTGGCGTGGGAGGTGCGACTCCGAAGCCAAGGAAGCTAAGGGCTGCCTCGACGAATATCGCGCCTGCGATACCGAACGTCGCGTTTACCAGAACCGGGGCAACTCCGTTTGGAAGCATGTGCCGGAAAAGCAGACTGCGAAGCGGAAGGCCAAGTGCCCGGGCGGCCTGAACAAAATCCTGACCGCGAAGCTTAAAGAACTCTGCGCGGATAAAACGAGCGTTGCCCGTCCAGGTCGTAATACCGATGATAACCATGATATTAAACAGGCTGCGTTCAAAAAACGCGACAATCGTAATGATCAAAAAGAATACCGGTATCGCCATCATTATCTCGACAAATCTCATACCGATAAAATCGACCTTGCCGCCGAAATACCCGATAATCGCTCCGACAAAGACACCTATGATGCTTGAAATGCCAACGGCGACAAACCCTACAGAGAGCGAAATCCTGCTGCCGTGGATGAGTCTGCAAAGCACATCGGCACCGACGTCGTCTGTGCCAAGCCAGTGATCTTTGCTGGGCTCCTGCTCTCGCACCGAAAGGTCGGTCCTGGCATAGCCGTAAGGAACTATCGTAAACACC
>Ga0307990_1002899_pt1 | contig 13417 bp, 10 predicted proteins | sample EllFjometagen129_FD_203168 | JGI IMG/M metagenome (GOLD analysis project Ga0307990, IMG submission 203168) | Marine microbial communities from Ellis Fjord, Antarctic Ocean - #129 | ecosystem: Environmental > Aquatic > Marine > Unclassified | place: Southern Ocean | collected 2014-10-08
GGAAAAGGCCTTTTCCAAAAGTGGGGGACAGGAGATATGAGGGATTCTTGTTTTTTCCGGATGCTTAATGACTTCGTAAAGAGCATCTTTAAGATCAGGTAAGCCCTCACCGGTTTTTGCTGATATTTCAATAACCGGCACTCCAAGATGCTGAGCCAAGGCCTTAAGATCAAGTGTTATTCCCCGCCGCCTGGTTTCATCCATCATATTCACGGCTACCACCATAGGTAGAGTGCTGGTGGCCATCTGCAGGGTTAAACCAAGCCCCCTTTGCAAATTACCAGCATCAAGCACATTCAGAATAATATCGGGTGGTGAGTTGAGGAAATAATCGCGCACCACTTGTTCCTCTTCGGTGACAGGAGAGAGGGCATAGGCCCCGGGCAGATCAAACAGGGTGACGATATATTCTCCTAGGGGAAAGGTGCCGCTCTTCTGCTCAACAGAGACTCCCGGCCAGTTACCTGTGGACTGGTTGGAGCCGGTGAGACGATTAAAAAGAGTGGTCTTACCTGAATTTGGAATGGAAGCCAGGGCAATGGTGACTGGTTCAGCTGTTGGATTCATGGTTGATCACCTCGACAATGATCTTTTTTGCTTCACCCTCACCAATGGAAACCTGTCTGTCCGTATCAACAAGGTGAATCTGTATGGGTTTAAGTCCTGCTTCCCTGACCTGGATGAGGCCTCCTTCTTGTAGCCCCACAACTGCCATACGTTGCTGAAAGGTTTTACCTCCCCGTAGATCACGGATCATATAGGTCTGCCCTTTCACCACCAGTTCAGAGACCAGGGGCATGGCTACCGGCTCACAGTTCATGGCTGCAACCTCCTGCTGGCGCAGGGCAAAGCTCTGGCCCTGACCGTCGTTTACCTCAATGGTGCCACCAAGGGGAGCAATCCGGATAATTCGCAGGTGAGTGCCTGGTAAAATTCCCATCTGGGCCAACCGCTGGGCGGTTTTCTTATCAGATCCCAAAGAGCGGATAATGCATTCACTCTGGGCCAGCAGGGCAGACACCGGCAGGTGTTGAGCACTGGTCATATATTTTCCTGTTATTCTTTTATTTATCTAGGCAGCCTGACAGTAAACACAGATCCTTTGCCGGGAGTGCTCTCTGCCGTGACCCGGCCTCCATGCTGGCGGACTATGGATTTGACTGACGCCAGGCCAAGACCATGGCCATTTTTTTCGTTTGTTGATTCCCCTCGGTAAAAAGCATCAAAAATGTAAGGCAGCTCTTCAGGATTAATACCTTTACCCTGGTCTTGAAAACGAATAACAATCTCGTGATCCGTTTCCCTGGCGTTGATGATGATTTGACCTTTTCGGGGGGAATACTTGAGGGCATTATCTAAAAGGTTTGTTAATGCGCGATTGAGATATTCAGCATTCACATTAACAGGGGCCAGCACTTGACAATCACACTGTAGATCAATCTCCTGCTCCTCTATTATCTGACGATGACTTTCAATGATTTGCTTGAGTATCTCGACGAGATCAATATCATCCCGCTTCAGGTTGAAATAGTTGCTATCCAGGCGGGAATGTTCGAGGAATTCATGAATCAGAGATTCCAGTTTATGTTCGGCATCATCTATTGTCTGGAGGTATTTCCTGATTTTGTTATTATCCTTGCAGATCGGATCTTTCTGAAGGCGTTTGGTGAAATCACCGATGATAACCATCGGTGATTTCATGTCATGAGCAACCATGGAGACAAAATTCTTTTTTTCCCGTTCCATCTCCTTAAATCTTGAGATGTCCTCGATTATCTCCAGATAACCAATAAAGTTACCATCTGCATCTTCGATGGCCGTAGTGCCTATTCGCACCGGCACTTTTTCTCCTTGATGATTGGTCAACTCCGCTTCCAGGCCGGTTGCTGATTCTTGGGATTCTTGTACCGTCTGCAACGGGCATTCATTTTCACATTTGTTGCTGCGTAATACTTCACTGCATAACCGTCCCACCGCAGCGCTAGCTGGAAAACCGGTCAACGCTTCCGCTTTTCGGTTAAAAGAAGTGATTTTAAAATTAAAATCCATGGTCACTAGAGCTACCGGCAGACTATCTAAAATATAGCGGCGAAAGTGCTGTGATTTGCCAGGCATTATCGGACAGCCTCCTAGGTTATTACGCAATTCTTCTTTCTAAATTATCGCAGTACTATCTGTTTAAGCTGAAAACCGGCAGAGAGTGAACCAGTATAACGACTATATATATATTACATTATAACCCTCTGCAGGAGAATGTCAAACTCATCTTTGATAGCAGAAAAAGGAACCCATAGTCATCTGCCTCCACAAGGAAATGTCGGACTTGGATCTAGAAAGATGTTTTGCAGGAATTATGCACTTTTATTGATGATTGACTGAATATCGTCTGCTTCCAGGGTCTCCTTTTCGAGTAGGGACTCAGCCAGATTTTTCAGTTGCTGGCGATGCGCTTTTAACAATTTCATTACTTCTTTCTCGATACCCTTGATCAGGTCGCAAATCTCATCGTCAATGATCTGCGCGGTGTGTTCGCTGAAATCCCGCTGCTGGGCCATTTCCCGTCCGAGAAAGATATGTTCTTCTCCCCGGCGAAAGGCGACCGGTCCGAGTTGCTCACTCATCCCCCATTGTGTCACCATGTGGCGGGCCAGAATGGTTGCTTGTGTAAGATCTTCTTCGGCACCGGAACTGACTTCGCCGAAGATCAGTTGTTCAGAGACCCGGCCTCCCAGCATTACCCCGATGCGGTCATGCAGATAACTTTGCTGTAAATTGTAGTGTTCTTCTGTAGGGATCTGTTCTGTGACGCCCAGGGCTCGGCCACGCGGGATAATCGTGACCTTGTCCAGGGGATCGGCGTTAGGCAGCAGGCTGGCTGCCAGCGCATGTCCGGCCTCGTGATGGGCGATCAACCTTTTCTCTTTGTCACTAACGATCAGCTCTCGTTTGCTACCGAGCACGACTTTATCCCGGGCGTTAAGGAGCGCTGCCATATTGACATTTTCTTTATCTTCACGCCCCGATAGTAAAGCCGCTTCGTTAATAAGATTTTCCAGATCCGCACCGGAGAAACCGATAGTCAGCGCCGCCAGACGATCCAGATCAACATCCTCGGCCAGAGGGACATCTTTTGAGTGAATATCCATGATTGACCGGCGCGATTTTTTATCAGGGAGATCCAACGTTATCTTGCGGTCAAAACGCCCCGGGCGCATCAATGCGGGGTCGAGTACATCGGGACGATTGGTGGCGGCCAATACCACCACGGTTTCATGAGGGTTAAAGCCATCCATCTCACCTAAGATTTGATTCAAGGTTTGTTCACGTTCGTCATGTCCGCCGCCAAGGCCGGTGCCGCGGGCCCGACCAACTGAGTCAATTTCATCGATGAAGATAATAGCCGGTGCTTCCTTCTTGGCGCTGGCAAACATATCCCGCACTCGGGAGGCACCGACACCAACAAACATCTCGATAAATTCCGACCCACTGATGCTGAAGAAAGGCACATTGGCTTCGCCGGCCACGGCTTTAGCCAACAGGGTCTTGCCGGTACCCGGTGGCCCCATGAGCAGAATGCCTTTGGGAATCTTGGCGCCCAGTTTGCGATAGTGATCCGGGTTTTTGAGGTAGCCGGTTATTTCACGTAGATCCCGCTTGGCATTCTCCAACCCGGCGACATTTTCAAAAGTCAGTTCAGACTCGCCCTTGTGAAAACGTTTGGCCCTGGACTTGCCGAAGCCAAAGATACCCCCCATGAGGCCGCCGGTACCGGTCATACGTTCCTGCATTTTACCGCTGGAGTACCAGAACAGGCCTATGATCAACAACCAAGGGAGTACGCCGATCAACGCCCGTACCCACCAAACGGCCTGCTCCGACCTAGCATGCACTTCGACCCGGTGTTGCTCCAGTAAAGAGATCAGCTCCGGGTCATCGACCGGCGGTAGTGTAGTCACGAAACGAAGTGAAACTTTTTTTTCGGCTGCCGTCTTGGAAACCTCAACCTGGCCCAAGCTACCCGAAACCTGATCACCTTGCAGCGTCACTATGACAACTTCATTGGCACGGACTTTGTTCTTAAACTCAGTGTAGGAAAATCTTTGTGGTTGATTCTGGTCGGGATTGAACCAGTAACTGGATAATGCCAGAACGACGAAAAACCAGAGGAGATAACGCCACCATGATAGCCATTGTGGCGGGACATTGGCAAAACCCTTGGGTTTATTGGCAGGCTGCTTGTTTGTCATATATTTTTTCCGTATACTCAAAAAATTATGGTTCTAAGATCGGTCGGGTCAGATCTTTCTTGACTCCGGCCAGAGCTGCATCGACATCACTTTCCGAAACTACCAGGACTTCGCAATCGGCATTACCTAAAACAAAGCCCGGCCCCTTGCCGGCCAGATCCTGGCGCACAATCATCAGATCCAGCCCACTCTCCAGCAGCCAGTTGGCCACCTTAATCCCCTTGGCTTTCTCCGCATTCATGAACGGGTTACTCAGAGTAGTGTCAACCGTGACCATAAGATCGGACGAACGCACGGTAACCAGTCGGAAAAAAGGGGCCTCACCAAAGTGCTCCGAAATGGTTTGGCGGTCGGCATCAAGGGGGAGGCCCAGAATCAGGTGTTCTTTTTGGCACGGTTCGTAATGAATCAGCACATGGTCCACATTTTCCAGGCTCTCTTTAATCCGTTGCTTGATCTCTTCCGCAACCAGATGCCCCTTCTCAAACGCCTTTACGCGCAAGGCCAGATCCAGTTCGACAAACTTATAGCGGCCGGCGTTGCGCGCCCGAAGTTCATTGATCCGCTCCACTCGGGGATCGGCGATAACAATCTCTCGCACCCGATTGAGGTACTCCGGGGCAAGAGAGGCGTCGAGCAGGACCCTAACCGCATCAAGCATGATAATAAAGGCTACCCGACCGATAAAAAGAACCACAACCAGGGCGGCATAGCGGTCTACGGCAAAGCCCAGGGCGCTCCCTAAGAGAGAGATCAGGATAATCACCGAAGAGAGCATGTCGGTCCAGATATGGCGAGAGTCGGCAACCAGACTGGGTGAACCGGTCTTGATACCTTGTTTGAGTTCATAGCGTGAGAAAAGAAAGGTTATCAGGATCGTCAGGCTGATACCACCGACGGCCAAGGGAAGTTGGGCTGGGATAATTTGTGCAGGTCCCTTCAGAGCCGTCAGAGCGATTTCATAGCCGGCCAAGAAGATCAACAGTGAGGTTCCCAGAGCGACGAGATTTTCGACCTTGTAGAGGCCGTAGGGAAAGCTGCGACTGGAACGTTTCGAGATCTTGATACCGATCAGGATAATGGTAGCGGAGACAACATCGGTAAGGGAGTGGATGGTATCGGCTTTAATCGCCAGGCTGCCGGAGAGTAGGGCCAGAGACGCTTTTATGGTGACCAGCAGGAGATTGATCAAGAGCGAAAACCAAGCGGTTTTTTCTGAGGCTTCCATAACTTTACCAGATGTCGAGGTATCCAAGGTACTTTCTCTGTACTCCTATGTCACATTAAATCCTATTGTGACCAGCGTCGATAACTCATGGCTTTGTGTATGGGGAACCAAACCCCCTTCACTGATATTGTGCAAAAAAGCTGCTGAAAGAATGATAACAACCGAGAAAAACAGCAGCATCAGGGCCTCATGCAGGATCTTACGTTCAACCGTGAAGTGGCCGATTACGGCCTGTGAACGGCCTTTGATCTGGCTCTCAGAAAGGCGGCCAAAACCCGGAAGGTTCCCACAATAAAGGATACTTTCCCATTGTAGAACTGTCGACATTTTTTGTCAAGTTGGTAGCGACATGTCAGTCGGTACCAGGATCAGGGGTCTGTAAAATGGAATGGAATGTGGAGTGGGGTTGGAGTGGACATGCGCGTAAAATGGAGCAAATGGAAACTGAAAATGTACTTCCGACTGATGCCCTAATTCCCGGAACCTGGCGTTGAGGTATGCAATAGGTATTCAATCAGAGCCATCATCACGGCGACAAAACCTTTTAGCTCCAGACCCCTTCAATGGACTCACCGCATTGGCCACAACATCCTTCACGCAAGTTGTTACTCCGGATACTAAATCCAAAACGGTTGATCAACTCCTCACCGCAGGTGGGGCAGTAGCTGTTTTCTCCTCCCTCGCCGGGAATATTGCCCTCATAGACAAAGCGTAATCCTTCTTCAAGGCCGATTTCTCTTGCCATGCGCAAGGTTGCCGCAGGCGTGGGCTCTCGATCCAGCATCTTGTAGGTAGGATAAAAGGCCGTTACATGCCAGGGTATGGAAGGATCGATGCCCTTGATAAAATGAGCAATATCACGTAACTCTTCTTTAGAATCATTAAGACCCGGAATAACCAGAGTGGTCACCTCGACCCATACCCCAAGTTCATGCATAAGTTTGACATTGTCAAGCACCGGCTGCAGTCGAGCTTTGCACACCTTTTTGTAAAAATCGTCGGTAAATCCTTTGATATCGATATTAATACCATCCAAAACTGTTGCCAAATGGCGGGAAATCTCGGGACTCATATAACCGTTGCTGACAAATACATTCTTCACCTGCCGCTGATGGGCCAAGGTAGAGCAGTCGTAGGCAAATTCATAAAAAATTGTCGGCTCTACATAGGTATAGCAGAGACTGGCACAATCCTGTCGAACCGCATTTTCAACCACGGACTCAGGGCTATGCTTTTTGCCGGTTATCGCACCATTATGGAGATGTGGATATTGGGAGATATCGTAGTTCTGGCAATGCAGGCAACGGAAATTACAGCCTACCGTACTAATGGAATAGGCTTTGCTACCGGGCAGGAAATGAAAGAGTGGTTTTTTTTCGATGGGATCGACATGTTCGGCAATCAACCGGCCATACACCAGACTGTATAGCTTGCCATCATGGTTTTCCCGTACCCCGCAGAGACCCCGCTTCTCATTTTTGATGTGGCAGTGATGGTTGCATAAACCGCAGACAACTTCATCCCCCTGCGCCTGCTGATAAAACATAGCCTCTTTCATCAATCTGTCTCCTTGTCTATTGTTTCCCCAAACTTTTACTCGTCCTTCAGCGGAATAATCGTGACCTTGTCCAAGGGGTCGGCGTAACGATAACTACAACTGGCTGCGGACACTTGAAACCTTATGCCTCAGCCAGTTGAGTTGGATGTCTATAAATTTTTTACTTGATTTTCACCTCTATTTCTTTTGGTTTGACTTCTTCTGATTTTGGAATAGTCAGGTTGAGAATCCCGTCTTTGTATTCTGCCTTAATACTGTCTGATTTAGTTGCCTGCGGCAGGGTAAAGCTTCTCACAAAAGAACCATATGTACATTCAATTCGATGGTTCTTTTTGTCTTCTGTCTTAGCTTTTTTTTCTCCTCTGATAGTTAGAATGCCATTTTCGATTTTTACGCTTACATCATCTTTGTTAACGCCGGGTAGCTCAGCCTTAACGACAAAAGCATCTTCAGTTTCACTGATATCAACTGCCGGCATCCAGTCTCCGGCCTCAAATGATTTATCATCATATTTTACCAGTGATTTTCTTGCCGATCTGTTGTACCTGTCCACCAACTCTTCCATTGCATGAAATGGATCCCAGATTGCTAAACTCATAACAAACCCCCTTTTAATGATGATTGTGTTTCAACCAACGGCTTAGTACAGCTATTGGTTGTCTGGTTATTTTTTATTAACCATTAAAAGATTCGATAACTGATGTTTGATCTTATCGAATCACCCCTTGTCATTATTAACAATAAAAAAGGCCGAGCAATTTTTCAGGCAACCCAACCGTCTTGTGTTTGTGAAAGAGTAATTTCGCAAGACACGTGGCTTTCCGACCCTGCCTCACAACAGGTGTGGCCTTATCTTATAAATTATAATATAATCAATAAAACGTAGATGTCAATACTGCTTGCAATATAAAGAATATCAATTTAGGGGTCGAGTCATTTAGGCGAATGTGTTATAGCTGTTATCCTGAGCTGAACTGAGGAAAAGTGCATTCTCGTAAAGTCACTTGGTTGATGGGGAAAGATTTTTGTTATGAGAGGTTTGCCGAAAAAGTAAGTTGTGATATTTTTTATCGAGGAGTTTGTTATGTCTGATGTCTCTGCGATTGAAGAGCGTATAAATCAACGTTTAAATGAAAATCTTGAACTGCGCCGGCAGCGGGAAAAGGATAATTTGATTTGGCTTCAAGCCAACATGAATCCCTATTTCTTTTTGACCATGGAGGAACATTGCGGGGCTCTTGATATGTTGGTTTCAGGTCTCGATACCTTGGGCATGAACCGGCACATTTTGCTGGCAGAGCGAGAGGAACTTCTGATTGTTGCTGGTTTAAGTCAGGCAGGCTCGATCTATAAGACCTTAACCGATCTGCGGGAAAAGCCGACTTATGCCGAAATTACTCACTCTTATGGGAGCTTACCCGGGAGTGAGTTCGTGCTTGAAATTCAGCGTTATGAATTTAAAAAGGTTTCCAGTCGGGAGGTGCGAGCCGCCCGGAATGTCAAATTGCCGAGAGGCTTGTTGCAAAAAGTTGAACAGGCTATGCGTCAGCTCTATCCCGATTTTAATTTTGCCGAGTTGCGCTCGCTGCTGACGCTTTTGGCCGTCAATAATATAGATTATCTTAAAGTGTCACCTGCGGAACGGATTGCCCGTCTGCTCTCTCTCTATCAGCAGGGGCGCCAGCATGATGGTCTCTATTTTGCGGTGGAAGAAGGGGTTGATGCTTGTGACCATCCCGAGACCAGAATTCTTTTTTCTGTTGGTAATCCTCCCGGTCACGGTTTTTTTGAACAGGTCTTAGAGGTTTTTCACCGTCTTGATGGGCGGGTTTGTCGGGCTTACTGTCTGGAGATCGCAACCGGGGTAAATCCGCATTTTCTCGGAACTTTCTATCTCGAAAAATGTAGTAAGATGGGGCCTGAATTCTATGATCGTTTGAGACGGGATCTCTACAATACCCAGATTCTGGCCAATAAAGGGAGTCTTTATCGTCAATATGTTCTTGGTGAACTCGCTGATGGAGAAGAACTTCTGTTAATTAACGTAATGGTTGCTTTCTGTCATACCAACCTGGCTCACAGTCAGCCTGATGTCTACGATTTAAGTGAAGTCCGGCGTGCCTTTCATACGAGTCCCGAGATTGCTTTGGCTCTGGTGCGTCTCTTCAGGGCTCGCTTTTCCCTGGAACTTGAGGCGCGCCAAGCTGAATGCAGCCGTCGGCAAGCGGAAGTCGAGAAGATGATTGCCGGTTACAATACCGGGCATCGTCACTTCGATGAGCTGCGCCGCACGATCTTTGCGACCGCCCTGCTGTTGGTGCGTTATACGTTAAAGAGCAACTTTTTTGTACCCGAAAAGCACGCTCTCGCCTTTCGTCTTGACCCGGCCTATCTCCAGGAGATGAAGGATGAGTTTACCGCTGATCTCCCGGCCGGGGATCCACCTTTCCGGATTACCTTCTTTTATGGTCGTTATGGGGCGGGTTACCATGTTGGTTTTTCCGATATTGCCCGGGGTGGCTGGCGTACAATCTCCTGTTCAACGACGGATGATTTTCTCGCGACTGCCGGTACCCTACTGCGTGAGGTCTACGTTCTGGCCCATACTCAGCATCTCAAAAACAAGGATATCTATGAAGGTGGGTCGAAGATGGTCGTCGTCCACGATGTCAGCGACCTGAGTGACAGTGCCGCCCGTTTGCAGAGTCTCTATAAAGTTCAGTACGGTTTTATCAACGCTTTCTTTGATCTCTTTGTGACCGACAGCAAGGGCCGGGCAAAAAATCCGCGGGTTGTCGATTACTACGCCGAGGAGGAGCCGATTGAGCTGGGCCCGGATGAGAATATGCACGACTCGATGATCGAGTTAATTGCCAAACAATCCTTGAAACGGGGCTATATTCTGGGTGGTGGTGTGATCTCCAGCAAGGCGGTTGGCATCAATCATAAACAGTATGGAGTGACCTCTCTGGGCGTCATCACCTTTGCCGAAATAACCATGGCTGAACTTGGTGTCGATATGTGCCGTGACGCTTTCAGTGTTAAACTGACCGGCGGCCCGAATGGTGATGTTGCCGGCAATGCCATGCGTCTGCTGCTGGAGCGTTCGCCAAATGTTAAGATTACGTTGATTGTGGCCGGTTCGGGGGTACTTTTCGATCCCGAAGGTCTCGATCATGACGAACTCAAGCGGATTATTCTAAAAGATAATATTGACGCGTTTGTTCCTGAAAAGCTGCATCCTGGAGGTTTTCTTCTGCTCAGTCGGGAACGGCGGCGGGAGGGTTTGGCCGAGCTCTATAAACGTCTTGCCAAAGGGGTTGACGGGGTCTGTGAAGAGTGGGTTACAGCCGATGCCTTTCACCGTGAGTTTGATCATGCTATTTTTGTCGTGCCGGCCGATCTCTTTATCCCGGCTGGGGGGCGACCCGAGACTGTCGACAGCGAAAATTGGGAATCTTTCTTCTCGGCTGACGGAAGTCCAACCTGTCGGGCGATTGTCGAAGGGGCCAACTCCTTTATTACGCCAGATGCCCGGGAAAAACTACAGGAAAAGGGAATTATTGTCATTCGTGATGCCGCAGCTAATAAATGTGGGGTGATCTCCTCCTCCTATGAGATTATCGCCAACCTAGTGCTTTCGGAACGGGAATTTATCAAGCATAAAGATGAGTATGTCAGGGATGTCCTTGAAATTCTCGAAAAACGGGCCGCTGATGAGGCGCGGTTAATTTTTCGTCGCCGGCGATTGAGTTGCGACCAGCAATCTTATACCATGATCGCGAGCTCTTTAAGTATGGAGATAAATCATAACTATATTCGTCTCTTTAACTATTTCCAGGAGAACTCAGAGCTTCTCGATACGCCACCCGTGCGGCGGGTCTTGAAATCGCATCTTCCCCAGTTTCTCCGGCAGTCGCGTTATCTGTCCCGTCTGCCAAACTGTTTGCCGCTGAAATATCGGGCCGCCATGGTCGCGGCAGAAGTTGCCGCGAGAATGGTCTATGATGATGATTGGGGGAGTGATTTTGGGGTTGATCTGGCAGCTTATGTTAAACGGAAGTTTAAGTGAGAAGAAAAACTATGCATAAAAAAAAGATATTTGTACTTTCGGTTTTGTTGGTTTTTTTGTTGGTGATTTCAGCTGGCGCTGAGGAGCGACGGGTTTTGCAATGTCGGGTTCTGGCTCGGGATTTCATGACTGAATTGAAAGGGAAACTTAAAGCGGCCCTGCGTGGAGGCCGGTCGGTGCAGGCGATTTCAGTATGCAGTAAGGTGGCTCCGGAACTGGCGGCGCGTTATTCATTGGCTCCAGGAGTGCAGGTTGGGCGTACCAGCAGGCGTTGCCGAAACCGGGATAACCAGCCGGACAGTTGGGAGAAAGAGGGACTCGTTGTTTTGGAAGAACGGCGTCAGCAGGGAGAGACTCTGGCGGGCATGGAGTACTGGCAAGAGGTGGAGGTTGAGGGGAAGCGCGTTTTTCGTTATTTGCGGGCAATTCCCACGGGGTCACTTTGCCTTCGCTGCCATGGAGAAAATATTAACCGTAAATTGAAAAAGGCAGTGCGTCGTATCTATCCTGAAGACCAGGCCGTCGGTTACCGCCTGGGTGAGTTGCGGGGTGCCTTTACGATTACATTGTCACCATAGAAGGGCTCAGACGATGGCATCCGATTTGGCACCTTCCATCTCGGGGGCCTCGCCTTCCGTTTCACAGGTGTTCCACATAACCATCTTCTGGCAATCTTTGGGGTATTTGCTTTTTTGGGCCTCTTTCTCGGCCCATTCAATAGCTTCCAGCTTCAGGGTGAAGCAAGGCCCGTAGGTGCGCCCGTTGGTGTAGTCAAAAAGTACGCCGCGGTAGACTAGTAGTCCCTTGCGTAATTTATTGCCTTGTGCCAGCATTTTATTGTCCTGTCTGCGTGTGGTTTATTGTCCCGGTTGGCGCCTTCAGGTGAATCATATAAGTGGTAGATACCGTCAATCTTGATTATTTGTCAACCATATTTTGAGCAAGTTGGTAAAATAGTTGACAAATTACGCTCTATTCATTAGATCACGCCCCGTTTTACCGGTATCATCAGTGAGTAATTAATTTTTGCCCATCATCTGAAAAAGACAGGTTATAAATTTGAGTAAACAACTGGAAAGAGAGATTTTAAAGCGCCGAACTTTCGGGATCATCAGCCATCCTGATGCCGGTAAGACCACTTTAACTGAAAAGTTGCTGCTCTTCGGCGGCGCCATTCAGATGGCCGGTGCGGTTAAATCACGTAAAACCTCGCGCCATGCGACCAGCGACTGGATGTCGATTGAGCAGGAGCGCGGGATCTCAGTGACTTCGTCGGTGATGAAGTTTAATTATCGCGACTATGAGATCAACCTACTCGATACCCCGGGACATCAGGATTTCTCCGAAGATACTTATCGGGTGCTGACGGCGGTTGATAGCGCCCTGATGGTGATCGATAGTGCCAAGGGGGTGGAACCCCAGACCGAAAAATTGATGGAGGTCTGTCGTATGCGCAATACCCCGATTATCACCTTCATTAATAAAATGGATCGGGATGGTCTTGAACCTCTTGATATCTTAGCTGATATCGAGGATAAACTGCAGGTTGAATGTGCTCCGCTCTCTTGGCCGATCGGGATGGGGAGCTCTTTCAAGGGAGTCTATAATCTTTATCGGCAAAAGCTTAATCTCTTTACGCCGGGTAAAGAGAGTCACCGGCAGGAGGGCGTTGTCATCGAAGATCTTGCCGATCCGCAACTAGACGCACTCCTCGGTAAACAGGCTGAAGTGTTGCGCGAAGATGTCGAATTGATGGAGGGAGCGGCCAATCCTTTTGAACATGCTGAGTATCTTAAGGCGAGCCAAACCCCGGTTTTTTTCGGCAGCGCCATCAATAACTTTGGCGTTAGAGAGGTGCTTGATGCTTTTGTCGAGTTGGCGCCGGCCCCAGGTCCGCGGGCAGCATTAAGCCGGGTAGTTAAGCCTGAGGAGTCTGCTTTTTCCGGGTTTACCTTTAAAATTCAAGCGAATATGGATCCGGCCCATCGCGACCGGATCGCCTTTTTCAGGATCTGTTCGGGTAAGTTTACGCGGGGCATGAAGGTTCGTCACCACCGTCTCGGTAAAGATGTTACGGTGGCTAATGCAACCATCTTTATGGCTCAGGATCGGAGCAACGTTGAAGAGGCCTGGCCCGGCGATATTATCGGTATCCACAATCATGGCACCATCAAGATCGGCGATACCTTTACGACTAAAGAGGAACTTAAATTTACCGGGATTCCCAACTTTGCCCCGGAACATTTTCGCCGGGTTGTTCTCAAAAATCCCCTTAAAAGCAAACAGCTCAGCAAGGGTCTGATCCAACTCTC
>Ga0307990_1002900_pt1 | contig 13408 bp, 8 predicted proteins | sample EllFjometagen129_FD_203168 | JGI IMG/M metagenome (GOLD analysis project Ga0307990, IMG submission 203168) | Marine microbial communities from Ellis Fjord, Antarctic Ocean - #129 | ecosystem: Environmental > Aquatic > Marine > Unclassified | place: Southern Ocean | collected 2014-10-08
GGGTAATGACAAAAGAGATAATCAAAAGAAGAATTATCGATGACGAGAAATATCCTTGAACAGGGACTTCATCTCGGCGCTATATCCATCGTCTTCTCCATAGATAAAGAGTGGCGGCATCACAAAGAGTTCCTCCCCTCCCCCTTTCGTTCCTTCCACCAGAATAAACTCCGCCCTCGACGACAATTTTGAATGAACCATTCGCATTTTCTTCGGTTCGATACTGTTTTTCCTCATGTGATAGAAAAGACCTGCTCCCCGCACGGCGGGATATATAATAAATGCACTACCCCAATCCTTCAGAAGGTATCTGGCGGCGGCAAGAAAATCAGTTAAGGCGCCCTTCACTTCATGACGTGCCACGGCCCGTTCTTGATTGTCATTGATTCGCCCCGAATCGATTTTCCGGTAAGGTGGATTGAAGACAACCATGTCCATGGATTTCGGTTCGAAAATTCTATCCACCTTTTTTACATCACAATGATTGATCCTGACCCTGTTCTGATAATCATTGAGTTGAACACTTCTTCTGGCCATATCGACGAGGTCTTCCTGAATTTCCACGCCTTCAATGTGGGACGACGTAAACCGGTAGGCAAGAACAATAGAGATAACACTGCTTCCCGATCCGAGATCGGCAACGCGACTGTCCTTCTTTATCGTAACAAAATGGGACAGCAGCATGGAATCGACAGAAAAGCGGTATCCGCTGTTCTTCTGAATGATCCTGATTCCGTCATTGAAAAAGATATCTGCCGTCTCATCATTCTCGATTACTACATTTTCATGATCCATAGAATATGGTACAATCCTTTTTCTAAGATAGCTCCTTTATAATACATTCCTATCGTTTTTCATCCTAAAATCGTCACCTTTTCATTCCAACAATCGAATGTAATAGAAATACGCCTATAATTTCGTTTTAGACTACCCCCCCCAAAAAACGCTTTTTGAATCTCTCCCGTGCACTATCGGCGATTTCGAATGCTTCGAGAACATATCCACAGTCAACACCAATATTCTTCAGACTCTTATAGGGGGGTCAATCAATAGCATATCCATATCTTTTTCTCCTCGTTAGTGTATTAACATTGATAGATAGAACAGGAAATAGAATCTGACTGATGCTTCCAACTGTGAAAGATCGACTACCTCGGCTATTTTGGAAAATTATTGTGGTTCTTGTCTCTCTTGATCATCACGAATTTCCATATGGCGAGGGATGCACTGCTTGCGTCTCAATTAAAAGTAATTGTATCTGCATGTCAAGAAAATAATAACAAAAAAGCATACGGATAACAACATACAGCCTGGGATGCGTTATAGCCATGGTGAAAAGAGGGCCAAGCTGAAATATGCATATTAGACAGTGGATGTGGGGAGACCTTTTTAGTTGACAGACATTGTCTAAGTATATATTCTTAACACCATTTCTAAGGACGTATACTTATGAAAAAACAGGGGTCAGGTCTCAACATTTGACATTTTCATGTTCCGGTAAATTTCTGACAGTCTTTTCCCGGAGATTTCGAATGTTGAAACCTGACCCCGTTTTTGTTTGTCGGGGGGTTATTTTTTATGAGGAAGATACTCGTTACCGGAGCGGCCGGCTTTATAGGGTTTCATCTCGCGAAGAGGCTGCTGGGTCTCGGTGATAGCATATTGGCTATCGATAATCTCAATGATTATTATGATGTCAATTTAAAGAAAAACCGCCTCAAGATACTTGAAGAGACGGGAAACTTTCATTTTCGCCTCATTGATCTGGCCAATCGCGAAGCCATGGAAAAGCTTTTTCTAAATAACTCCTTTGACATCGTGGTAAACCTTGCCGCCCAGGCCGGCGTCCGCTACTCTATCGAAAACCCACGAGCATATATAGACAGCAATCTGGTGGGTTTCGCCAACATATTGGAGGGATGCCGGAATAGCGGTGTGAAACATCTTGTCTTCGCGTCCTCCAGTTCGGTGTATGGCGCGAATACTCAAATGCCCTTTTCCGTGCACCACAACGTGGATCATCCTGTCAGTCTCTACGCTGCAACGAAAAAGTCGAACGAACTTATGGCCCACACATACGCGAATCTCTATGACCTTCCATGCACGGGGCTACGATTTTTCACCGTTTACGGCCCCTGGGGAAGGCCTGATATGGCGCTCTTTCTCTTTACAAAGGCCATCCTGAAGGGCAAGACCATCGATGTATTTAATCATGGAAAGATGCGGCGTGATTTTACCTATATTGACGATATTGTAGAAGGGGTCATGCGTACAATGGAAAGGATTCCGCAGCGAAATCCCGAATGGTCCTCCGATACCCCCGATCCGGGGAGCAGCTTCGCCCCCTACAAAATCTACAATATCGGAAACAATAACCCTATCGAGCTCATGCATTTTATTGAAATGCTTGAGAAATGTCTCGGGAAAAAGGCGGAAATGAATTTTCTCCCCCTCCAGCCCGGTGACGTTCCGGCAACCTACGCCGATGTCGACGATTTGACGAGAGACGTCGGTTTCAAACCCGATACACCGATTGAGGTGGGGATCGAAAGATTTGTGGAATGGTACCGAGGGTACTACAATGATTAATTTTGAATTTTTAGATGAATGGAAAACCTAACATAGTAAGGGATAAGGCTTATCAGTTCGCTTTAAAGGTTATCCATCTTTATCGCAAGCTTGCTAAAGAAAAGGAATTTGTTATTTCACGACAATTGTTGAAAGCAGGTACAAGCATCGGGGCAAATATCGAAGAGGCGACGGCTGCTCAAAGTAAAAAGGATTTTCTTTCCAAAATGTCGATTGCTTCAAAAGAAGCACGAGAAACACAGTACTGGTTAAGACTGCTGAGAGACAGTGATATCTGCGATCGAAAGGTAGCTGAACCCCTTATCAGTGATGCCGACGAACTGATAAAACTACTGACATCCATTGTCAAGACCACCACTTCCACAATTAAGAATTAAGCATTAAACATTATGAATTCTGATACCTTATATCTTACATCGACAGGTCGTCTTGCGCGCAGATTGCGGCACAGGTTTCGCATGAGATGCATCGACGACGGCCTGCGTGGCTGGCACCCCCCTCAGGCCTTGAGTCTCAACGCCTGGCTCCAGAACAGATGGGCGGAATCGTGGGCAGAGAGAGCGCCCGCATCAGAGACGTACCGCACCAATCTCTGGTACAAACTGGCTTCTGAGATATCCCCCCCAACGCCCTTTGAAAGGGATCTCGGACTCTGCAGTCTCCTTGATGAAAATTACGGCATCATGGTCCGCCATCGCCTGGAGCCGGCTTCCGGATTCCCTTCCACACCCTTGGTGGAATGGAGAAGGGAAATAAGCAGGGCATTTAAAGAGCGGCTTGCCAGTGAGGGTTTCTTCCACCCTGCCGAATTACCACTTCTTGTTTCCAACGCAATTTCAACAAATGCGGCCGTCTGCCCTGGAAAAATGTCACTCTCGGGATTCGAGTCTCCGGCGCCCATTGAAAGGGATCTCTTTTCCCTTCTCGAAAAAAAGGCCCACGTCGAGTTTTGCGAAGCCCACGGAGGAAAACCTGAAGAGCTGATGGCCGTTGCCCTCCCCTCTCCCGAACAGGAGGTGCGATACCTGGTTCACTGTCTCGCAAAAGACGCGCGATCTCTTCCCCTCCACAGAATAGGTGTTATCGCACCCGACCTGCAGGCCTGCGCGAACACACTGGAAGAGGAATTGACAGAGGTATTGGGAGATAACCCCTCACAAGGCTCACAGTGGTTTAATATTACACTCGGAAAATCACTCCATGATTCACCACTGGTGAAGGCGGCTCTCCTGCCGCTGATATTACTGACAGGAAAAGAAGGGCGCGACATCTTTATTTCCCTTTTGCTCTCCCCCTACTATGGGTGCTGGCAGGGTCACAGGCAGGCCATCGCCAGGGCCGACCGGGTCTGGAGGCAACGTTCCATAGATGCAGGCCTGGATAATATGATTACATCTCTGACGAGGCGGGATTCTACCCTTCTGGAAAAGATTCTTGCAGGCGGCGCGAGGAATATCCTCACCTTCTGCGAGAACAGGCCCAAAAAACGTGAGGAAATCGCCTTCTGGATTACAAAGATGACGAAGCTGTGGTCTGATCTCGGATTCCCGGTGATTTCCGATGAGAAGGACACTCTGGCGTGGAGACACCTCAAGAATATTCTGAATGACATGCAGGCCACCCTTTCCAAAGAACGTATGACTGCTCAGGAGTTCCTTTCCTGGTGTACCCATGTCGTCTCCCGGCAAACAACCCACAGGAGTGCATCAGAAGAGGCAGGTATTCAAATCATGGGACTCATCGAATCGAGGGAACTCGATTTTGAAAAGATATATGTCCTGGACATGAATGATCGTTCACTCCCCCAGCCTGTACGACCCCTTCCCTTTCTCGACACGTCGGAGCGAAGGGTGGTCCAGGGTGGATCGGCCCAGAGCCAGTATAATTTTGCCGAAAAGGCCTTCTCCGGAATCCTCGGCTCCGCTCCCCGCGTCACGCTCCTCAGGGCGGAACAGAAGGATTCGAAATTGCTCTCACCCTCTCCCTTCTGGCCCGGATCTGAAATTAAGGAATCCATCGACATCTGGCGCGAACCCGGTCCTGCATGGCTGAGGGCACCATGGTTGCAATCTTCCTTTCAGGGACTGAACGAGGCAGATGGCCGGGACATGATCACTGATTTCAGGCAACAGATCGCCAGTGGTGATCTCCATCCCGATCCGGACTGTGTCCCCCAGGTCCTCTCTCCCAGTGACATGGAAAGGGCAGTTACCTGTCCCTACATCTTTTTCGTTTCACGCATACTGAAGATAGAAGAACTTGAAAGGGTACAACAGGGTGTCTCGCCGAAGGAGCGGGGGATTCGTCTTCATCGGATACTGGCATCATTCACAAAGGGTGCACGAAATTCGGATCCCGGCCTTTTCAGCGACAGGGAAGCTGTCCTTGAGCTTCTAACCCGATGCGTCGATAAGGAATTTCGCGATGTCGAGAGAGAACCACACTGGCAGGTGGAGCGTAAACTCCTGATGGATTCGGGGGAATCGGTTGCGCCGGGACTCCTCATCGCATGGCTTGACGAGGAGATAGGTTACCGCCAGGATGGGTGGCAGTGCATAGCAGAAGAGGCCGGGTTCACCGACCTCAGCGACAGCAGCTGGCCCTTTTCGCTCCGCGGTCGCATAGACCGAATAGACTACTTGAAGGACCGGGGGATCGTCTGCTGGGACTATAAAACAGGAAACATACCGACGGCGTCCGCCATTATTCATCAGTTCACCGCTCCCCAGCTTCCCCTCTATCTCCTGGCGATCAGGACGGGGAAGGTGGTGGATATGGAAAAATATGTAGGGATCGAAGAACCGGTTTCGGCAGGATACATGCAGTTAAAATCCCTGAAGGCTGTTAAGATACAGGCCATTGAGGCGATCGAATCATCTCTCGACGAATGGATCGGCGTCATATCCGATCTGGGTAAAATACTCACAAAGGGTGATTTCCCGGCACAACCATTTCCCGTTTCACTATTTGAAAAGAGGAATGATACCTGCAGGGACTGCTCATTTATCACCCTTTGTGAAAAAGGAATTTATCCGAGGGAAAGGATGAATGAATGATTATTAATTTTTCCCCGCTGGTTCAATCTTGTAGATTGAACCTCAACTGTAAATAGAGGTGCTAATTGCCAACAGTCAGAGTATCGAAAGAACGGAAAGAGGATATATTCTTAATGATGTGGTTCAATCTACAAGATTGAACCAGCGAAAGGAATTAAGCATTAATATTTTACCATTATTAATTGAGAATTCAAAATTGAAAATTCCATTAGTTGACCATATGGAGCGCCTCTCGGCACTCGACACAACCTGTTCCCACCACGTCGAATCGCCGGCGGGCTCGGGAAAGACCCTCCTCCTTACCATGAGATTTCTCAAGCTGCTGGGAGAGGTCGGCAATCCACAGGAGATCATCGCCCTCACCTTTACGGAAAAGGCGACGGGAGAGATGCGTGGCCGTATCGTCCAGTACCTCGACAGGGCCAGGAAATCAGAACGACCGGAAAATAAACTGGATGAAGAACTTTTGGCACTGGCTGCGGCGGCCCTGAAAAAACATGGGGACCATATGGAGTTGATCACCTCTTCCGATGGTCTCAATATCATGACCTTTCACGGCTTTTGCAGCTATATCACACGGCGCGCCCCTCTCGAAGCTGGTCTCGCTCCCGACTATGAAATCATTGAAAAAGAGAAACAGTCCGATATTATCGAAGAAGCCATCGATTACGCCCGTGAAAAGATTTTTTCCTATCCTTCAGATGACATAAAGAGGATATCTCTGGAGAGAAGACTGCTTCGCCATAATAACAGCTGGTTCAGCCTATCGGAGGAACTGAAGGATATTTTATCGGGGAGGGATCGTTTCGCCGACCTTACGCGATTCGTGAGAGACTCGGCCGACGGGGGGTTGTCATCCCTGTCCGGGATTATCAATGAAAGACTCCGTGTTTACATCGAAGGATCCCTCGCTACCCTGCGCGAAAAGTTTCTCATCTCGGAACTGGGCGTCAGATGGGATGATTTTTTCACCCATCTTTCTTCGAATAATGCGGGATTAGCCCTGTCGATACCCCCTTCCCTCCCGATCGGCAGATGGGAAAATCTCGAAGCATGGCAGATCATTTCAGAGTCCCTCCTTACACAGGGGGGCACGGCGAGAAAAGTGATGGGTCCCGCATATGGATTTTATCCCAATTTCAAGAAGACTGAATGGGGACAGATGATCACCGGGCTGACCGAAGATATCACTTCTCTCCTCCATGCAGCGAGAGGGTTGCCACCCCTCAATGACCCCGATATTGTTATTGAAGAACTTTCAGATTTCATCATACTGGCAGCCGAGGTGATAGGCGAATATGAAGATCTCTGCCGCAAGAGACAGGTTGCCGATTTTATACACCTTGAACAATCGGCGCTTCGTGTCCTCGACGCCGATAATCCCTCGGAACTGCACCTCTATCTCGATTACCGGATAGGCCACCTCCTTGTCGATGAGTTCCAGGATACCAACGAAAACCAGTGGGAGCTGATACAGAGATTGTGCAGCGGGTGGACGGGGGAAGACGGGAGAACGGCCTTCATAGTCGGTGATCCCAAACAGTCTATCTACGCCTTCAGAAATGCCGAGGTCCGGTTATTCCTCGAGGCAAAAAATGGCATCCCCCTTTCGGGGCACGGCACCCTTCCACTCGTCTGTCATCAATTGAAGACAAACTTCAGGTCAACAAAAAAACTGATAGAATGGATAAACGATCTCTTCAGCCGCACGGTCATGACAAACCCCGATTACGACGCCGATGAAGTCCCCTTCAGCCCCTCGGCCCCAAAAGACCAAACAGACCAGACAGACCAGATCCACCAAACACACCAAATAGACCATATAGACCATATAGACCAAACCCACCAGATCTCCCTCCATCTCTTCCACAATGAAGACAGGCAAAGGTCAAAGGACAGTGAGGCCCTGTGGCTCGCCCGGAAGACGAAGGAGATTCTGAAAGAGACGGGTGGAGGACAATCGATAGCCATACTCCTTTTCACGCGAAACCGCCTTGACCGATATCTCCGGGCCTTTAAGGATGAAGAGGTCCCCCTGCAGGTAGAGGAAGGCCTCGGTCTGCAAAAGAGACCCGAGGTGATGCACCTTATCCAGGCGGCTCGAGCATTTGTCAATCCCCATGATGATCTCGCCTGTGCCTCTCTTCTTCGATCTCCCTGGTCGTGGTTTGACACAAAGACCCTTCACGAAACGTCCATCCAAAGTCCCGAAAGCTGGATGGAAAAGATACGTTCGGCCGCGACATCGAACCCTGGCATGGAAGGCCTCGTACATGCATGTGATCGCGCATTCCTCAGGCTGGGGAGGGATCCCCTGGGAGTGACAGTAAAGAGGTTCTGGGAAGACCTCGATGGCTCGAGAAAGACGGCCCGTCTCTACGGCATGTCAGGCGTTTCCAATTGTCTGAGGTTTTTCCAGCTTCTCGAAGATGTGGAACGGGGGATACCCCAGGATACACTGAATAGCCTGGAGAGGGTCATAGATTCCGTTTATGAACCTCCCGACCCCCGGGCATCGCAGTCTCCCGTCCATTTGATGACCATCCACAGGGCCAAGGGTCTCGAATTCGATATCGTTTTCATACCCTTTATGGACTGGAAACCCCTTGCCAGCGGCTCCAACACACCCCCTCCCTATCTTCTGGAGAGAATACCGGGTACGGGGGGAAAATCTGTTATGGCGATGGGGACGGATTACCGCACGGGAGAATCATCAAAAACCTATACCTTGCTGCGCACACTGAAGAGGAATCGAAAATGGGGAGAGGCAAAGAGATGGTTTTATGTTGCCGCGACGAGGGCACGGAGTACACTTATTATGAGTGGCATCGTAAACCTTAAGGATGATATGATCACTGTGCCCGATAAAAGTATCCTCCACTTTGTCATGAAACATGAGAATATCGATGGATTGCCTCCAAATGGCCGAAACATTGATGTCGACCTTAACCCGGAAATCGCCTACGTACCCCCGGAAAGGAATCGAGAGGATACCGGTCTTCCCGAACCCTACACACTCTCACCGGAAAGACCACCCTATGTAGTCGAAACCCCCTCTTCCATGGATTCGGACAGTATATATGATGAGGAAACTGGCGATAAGTCAGTGGAAAGTCTTGGAGACACCTCGTCGGAATCGATTCGCGGAACAATAATCCACGCACTTATAAAAACAGCGATCAAAGGCAGATCACTTCCATCAGTCAAGTCAGTGGCCATTGCTCTTACACAAAAGGGCATGTCAGAGTCGCAAGCCACCCATCTTGCCCCTGACATCCTGGAGGAAGTAAAGACCACAATGAGTTCTCCCTTCATTGCCGGACTGATTGACAGGACCAATCATGAAGTTAATTCCGAGTTTGCCATCGAAGATGTTCACAGGGAAAGCCATCTTCGTTCCGGAATCATCGATCTTCTGGTATTCGATGGTAGATCATGGTGGATATGCGATTTCAAGACAGCGAGACCGGGCAAGAATGACACAATCGAGACCTTTATAATCCGGGAGAGAGAGGCCTACCGGTCTCAGCTCAAAACCTATGCTGCGATGCTCGCCCACCTGAAATCGTATGAGGAAAGTGATATACGAAGGGGTATATATCTTACGGCACTCCAAAAATGGGAAGAATATTAGATTAATGTTGATTGTTGAATGGTTAATGCTTAGTTTAGAATTAAGCATGAAAAATTTAAAATTGTTTTTATTACTTTTTGTTATTGACAAAGAAATCTACCAATTACTATATTAGCGTTGTATATACTGTGGGAGGAATTTCCCAATGATCAGAAAGGAAAATTAGATTGATAAATTTATATAGATGCAAAAAGAGGGGCACTTTTATTACTGACCCCTGTCATGACAAAATATGCGAATGGTGGCTGAAAAGTGAAACCTTTTGCAATTGTACCTGGGTTGCCTGTAACTACGGACCATTTACGCTCGAAGAGGTGGGTGACATGATGGGTGTAACCAGGGAAAGGATACGACAGATCGAGGCCAAGGCCCTTAAAAAACTGCAACATAAAAAGAGAAAGGATCAGCTTACAGACTTTGCGTCACTACCGAGAGAAGAAGATTTGTTGTAAGTCACCTATACTAATTATTCTTCCTGGCGTTAAGCTCTTCTAAAAACTTTTCCAGGCGTTCCCTTCTCTCTGACCTCGAAAAGAGGAGCGCCGAAGTATCAAATTCATAATCCAGGGCGGTACTTTTATCGAGACGGGGTACAATGTCGGATATACGTTTGACTGCCTCTATTGCCTTTGGCGGTTTTCGCGCAATCTCCTTCGCCAGTTTTTCCGCCTTTTCCATAAATGTATCGGGAGGCGCGACCTTATTTACCAGGCCTATCTTCAATGCCTCTTTTGCCCCGATAGGATCACCAATCATGGTAATCTCTTTTGCCTTAAAGTGACCGACAATTCTTCGTAATGGATCAAAGAGAGGGTTCAGACCGAATTTGATCTCGGGATGACCGAATATGGCCGATTCGGAGGCCACGATGAGGTCGCAGACGACAGCCAGATTGAATCCGCCGCCAAAGGCTATGCCTCCCACCGCCGCGATAACCGGCTTTTTGAAGGAATATATCCTTTTCAAAAAATCGGCTATGGAGCCAAAGTAGTCATCTATATCCCCATCAGGCAGGGAAGACATCTCTTTCAGATCCATTCCTGCACTGAAGATATAATTTCCGCCTGTAATAACAACGGCATTCACTGACTCGTCCCGCTTAATGTGAGCAAAAGAATCCATCAGTTCCGCTATCATAGGCCGTGAAAGTGCGTTCATATCATCGGGACAATTCATTGTGACTATGACATAGCCTTCCCTTTTTTCCACTTTGATCGTATTGTAGTTCATAGGGTTTCCAGTCTCTTGCAATCACTTTTTCCCTTGTACCTGGGCAGGTAATAAGGGGTCGTCACGATGCCTCACCGCCTCGGTAAAGATAGTTAATTCCCGTATTGCTGCTCTTTAAGTCCTCAGAAATAACTGATATTATTTCCTTTGTCAGATATCTAAGCAGGCTTTTTCTCTTCCTCTCGGGATAAATAACATGTGGTTTACCCTCAATACCAGCCAGTTTGGCGGCAATCCTGATCGAGTGCTCCATATTTCCAAGCTCATCGACAAGCCCCAGGCGCATTGCCTGCCTCCCCGTATATATCTTCCCGTCGGCTATTTCTTTTACAACTTCTTTCGATATATTTCGACCCGTAGAAACGGCCTCAAGAAATTGATCGTAGATATCGTCGACAACTCCCTGTATGAGCGCTCTTTCATCCGCCGTCATCTCCCTGGCGGGAGAACCGACATCCTTGTATTTACCACCCTTTATAACAGTCGGCTTCAATCCGATTTTGTCCAGCAGTTTTTCGAACTGCGAAAACTGGATAATCACGCCTATACTGCCCGTTATTGTTCCCGGGTTGGCGATAATTCTGTCTGCCGCACATGCGATGTAATATCCGCCCGATGCAGCCACTGATCCCATCGATATGACGACTTTTTTATGCCTCTTGAGTTCACGTACCTTGTCATATATCTCCTGTGAAGGCACAACGCCCCCTCCGGGAGAGTCGATTCTTATGACTACCACGCCGATATGATCATCCTTCTCATACCTCTCCAGAAGGTCTGTCACCTCCATGGAGTCGCTTATCAATCCCCTTATCATCACCACGCCGACCTTACCCTTGCGCGAGAATGGTTCTTCCGTACCACGCAATAAGGCCACCCCATATATCAAAAGGAACGTAACCGTACCGACCATTACCAAAAGCAATAATCCAAAAATTACAGGATGTTTCCTCATGTTCAACATACTTGTATTGTAATATATTTTTGTTATCCGCCTCAATTATCCCTCCTTTCAAGGAGGGATAATTATGTACGGACAGGGAATATATCAGGAATCAGACCTTCATTCCAGCTAGAAGATCTCCAAGATTGGAAACAACCTTCTCATCGTTGTTAACATACTGACTGGGAGCCGGTTCACTTGAACTTGAATTCGTTTCTATATCCTTTATGCTGAGGCCTACCTTTTGATTGTCAACTTCGATATTCTTAATAACGGCAGAGACGGTATCTCCTGGAGAATACAGATCCTTTGAAGATTTCACTCTTCTATTGCTCAGTTCAGATATATGAACCAGGCCCTCGATTCCCTCTTCTATTTCGACAAATATGCCAAAATCTGTGGCATTTGTTACCCTGCCTGAAACCACGGAACCCACACCATACTTCTCTTTCAGCTCTTCCCAGGGATTCTTTCCCAGTTGTTTAATTCCCAGAGAAAACTTCTGATTCTCCGCATCTACCTGTAATACCACAGTCCCTATTTCCTGACCCTTTTTATAGAACTCTGAGGGATGCTTAATCCTCTTCTTCCAGGAAATATCCGATATGTGAACGAGGCCGTCAATATCGTCTTCTATGCCGACAAAGATCCCGAAATCTGTAATATTCTTTATCTTTCCGTTCAATATAGAGCCCTCGGGATACTTTTCCTTCAAGATCTCCCAGGGATTTGACAACGTCTGTTTTAAACCAAGGGATATTCTTTTGTTCTCAGGATCTATCTCAAGGATCTTAACCTTTATCGTCTCACCGACGGTTAAGATTTTTGAAGGATGCTTTGTCTTCTTTGTCCAAAACATCTCGGAGATATGTATAAGTCCTTCCAGCCCCGGTTCCATTTCAACAAAGGCACCATAATCTATAATGCTTACAATCTCTCCCTCGACAACGGAATTTACGGTATAATTTTCAGTAACATTATTCCATGGATTTTCGGTAAGCTGTTTCAGTCCCAGCGACACTCGCTGTTTATCTTTATCAAAGCTCAGAACCTTGACGGTAATCTTGTCCTCTCTGGAAAATTTCTCCGATGGGTGCCGTATTCTGCCCCACGACATATCTGTAATATGTAAAAGTCCGTCTATTCCTCCCAAATCAACAAATAATCCATAATCTGTTATATTTTTAACGACACCTTCTACGATCTTACCCTCTTCCATTGTTTCGAGAATCTGTGTTCTCTGTTCCGCCTGGTCTCTCTCCAGTATGGCTTTTCTGGACAAAACGACGTTATTTCTTTTTCTGTCATACTTCAATACTTCCAGATCCAGCGTCTGCCCTACATATTTATCAAAATTTTTCACCGGTCGAATATCAACCTGAGAACCCGGCAGGAAGGCCTCTACCCCTATGTCAACAGAAAGACCACCTTTCACCCGCTTCGTGATAGTACCCTTGATGGGTATACCCTTACCACAAACCTTTACGATGTCATTCCACACCTGCATCTTGACGGCTTTCTCACGTGAAAGCTTCACGTCATCTTCTTTCTTTCGGTCGACAAAGACCTCTATTTCATCACCAACTGAAATAGTGATTTCACCATTTTCATCTAAAAACTCTGCAAGACGCATCCGACCTTCAGTCTTATAGCCGACATCGACCATAACGACATCGTCATCAATCTGTACAATCTTTCCCTGCACTATCTCGCCGACGGGAATATCATGGAGACTTTGTTCATAAAGCTCTACGAAACTTAAATCTTCCCCTTCGTCGCGTGCTTCTATTTTCTCTTCGTCGAGTGCTTCTATTTTCTCTTCGTCGAGTGTTTCTACTTTTTCTTCTTCGAGTGTTTCTACTTTCTCTTCGTCGAGTGTTTCTACTTTTTCTTCTTCGAGTGTTTCTACTTTCTCTTCTTCGACCTCCTTCCCGATTTTTTCTTCTTCATCTTTAA